>Ga0070730_10004452_pt1 | contig 12290 bp, 10 predicted proteins | sample Coa_R1_3_FD_66447 | JGI IMG/M metagenome (GOLD analysis project Ga0070730, IMG submission 66447) | Surface soil microbial communities from Centralia Pennsylvania, which are recovering from an underground coalmine fire - Coalmine... | ecosystem: Environmental > Terrestrial > Soil > Unclassified ... | reverse complement strand
TTTTGCTGAGCTTGCAGGCTCAACCCGCGCCGTGGCTGAGGCTCGTGAGCCTGGGAACGTCGGCCATCGCGACCACCTCCTTTCGCGTCAGTCTGCCGCGTCGACAATAGCAAAGCCCCGCGCTCCGATGCGTTGCAAGCAGCCCGCATCGCTGCGCTCGCTTCCTCCAGATACGAAGTTCGGAACGAGGCTGCCGTAGCAATGCGCTTGACGTCCCGCTGCGCTTGACGACTCGCGAGGAGCGGGGTACTCATTCAATCGGCCAGGGGACTTGTCCGGGAGGTTTTTTCGAAGTGTTGCGAAGTGCTGTCCTCAGTGTTTTGCTCACGGTGACGGCAGGCTTACCGCCCATAGCCAACGCGGCACAGCCACAGGCGCCGGCGGCGGGCGGCATCACGCGCATCGACATCACGCGCACCGAGTCGCCCACGTTCGACGGCCACGCGTTCGGCACGGTCGGACAGTACGAGAAGCTGATCGGCCGCGCGTACGGCGAGGTCGACCCGAACGATCCGCGCAACGCCATCATCACCGATCTCAACCTGGCTCCCAGGAACGCCGGCGGCATGGTCGAGTACGTCGCCGACGTCTACATTCTGAAGCCCGTTGATCTGTCCAGGGGCAACCACCGGCTCTTCTTCGAGATCAATAACCGCGGCAACAACCTGTCCTTCGGCCAGCTGAACGACGCGACGACGGGCGGCAACGATCCGACCTCCCTGGGCGACGCCGGCAACGGCTACCTGATGGAGCAGGGGTACACGATCGTCCTGGGCGGCTGGGATGCGACGGCGCCACCCGGCGCCGGCCGGCTCACCATCACCGTGCCGGTGGCGAAGAACCCGGACGGCTCGTCCATTACGGGTCCGGCCCTCGAGGAGTTGGTCGTCGACGACACCACGACGATGACAGTGCCGTTGACCTACGCGGCGGCCTCACCCGACAAGTCCGCACCGAACCTGACCGTGCGCGTGCGCTACGAGGACCCGCCGACGCCGGTGCCGGCGGCAAGTTGGGACTATACGGACGAGACACTGCGGGCTATCCGGCTCACCCCCGAAGGCACGCCGTTCCAGCCCGGCCGGTTGTACGAATTCACGTATACCGCGACCGATCCGCTGGTCACCGGGATCGGCTTCGCGGCCATCCGCGACCTCGCGACGTTCTTGCACCGCGGCACCCTCGACGATCGGGGCACGCCAAATCCACTCGCCGGCGACGTGCAGTTCGTCTACTCGTTCTGCGTCTCGCAGCCGTGCCGAACGATGCACGACTATCTGTGGCTGGGCTTCAACCAGGATCCGGCGGGCGTGCGCGTGTTCGATGGGGTGCTGAATTGGATCGGCGGCGGCGATGGGATCTTCATGAACTATCGCTTCGCCCAGCCGGGCCGAACGCATCGCCAGCACATCGCCCGCTGGTATCCCGAGTTTCAGTTCCCGTTCGCCAACCAGACGATGACCGATCCGGTCACCGGCAAAACGGATGGCCGACTGCGTCGCTGCACTGACACGAACACCTGCCCCAACATTTTCGAAGTCAATTCTGAGAACGAGTACTGGGCCAAGGCGATGTCCGTGTTCCAGCTTGACGGTGACGGCAACGACCTGGCCGATCCGGCCGGAGTCCGCTACTTTCTTATGTCAAGCCTACCGCACGGCGGGGGCGTGCCGGCTTCGGGGCCCGGCATCTGCCAACAGAATCGGAATCCGCTGGTGGCCAACGCGGCGCTCCGTGCGCTCATGGTCGACCTTGACCAGTGGGTGACGTCCGGTACCGAGCCCCCGACGAGTCGCATGCCGCGCCGCGCCGACGGCACGCTGGTGCCGCCGTTGCCGCAGGAGTCCGTCGGCTTTCCCGCGATTCCCGGCGTGATCTACAACGGTCGCATTCACACCGGCGATCTGTTCGACTTCGGGCTGCAGTTCGACCGGGGCATACTCTCGATCGTGCCGCCGACGCTTCTCGGCACGCCGTATCCCGCGCTGGTGCCGAAAACCGATGCCGACGGCAACGACATCGCGGGTATTCGACTGCCAGAAGTCGCGGCGCCGCTCGCCACGTATTCCGGGTGGAACCTGCGCGCCGTGCCGCCCGGCGCAAACGATGGCTGCGACGCCAGCGGCCAGGTCATCGAGTTCGCCAGGACGCGCGCCGAACGCCTTGCCTCGGGGGACCCGCGGCTGTCGCTCGAAGAGCGCTATCCAACCCACGACGCGTATGTCAACGCCGTCACCGCCGCCGCGAATGACCTGGCCCAGCAACGCCTGATGCTCGACCAGGACGTTGCGCGCTACATCCGCGCGGCTGAGCAAAGCCCAATCGGCCGGTAACGGAGCTTATCGAGTACGCTCCCGCCACGACGCGAGTAGCTCCGACGGTTCACGAACCCTGGTAGTGCTTTCCTGAGTACGCTGCCATCCCGCGGCGGCCAACGGTGTTGTTTCTGGTGAGGTTTTTGGCACGACCGCTGGAAACTGGGAGCGCGACATGAGATTCGGTCTGTTTTACGAGCATCAATTGCCGCGGCCACACGGACCGGGCGATGAGGAAAAGCTGCTCAACGATGCCCTTGAGCAGGTCGAGCTCGCGGACCGGCTCGGCTTCCACAGCGTGTGGGAAGTGGAGCACCACTTTCTCGAAGAATACAGCCATAGCTCGGCGCCCGAAGTGTTCCTCGCGGCCGCCAGCCAGCGCACCCGGCGCATCCGCCTGGGCCACGGGATCGTCCAGCTGCCGCCGAACTACAACCATCCTGCCCGGGTAGCGGAACGCATTGCCACGCTCGACCTGATCTCCGGTGGGCGCGTGGAGTTCGGCACCGGTGAGTCCAGCTCGCAGGCCGAGCTCGGCGGATTCGGCGTCGAGCGCGAGTCGAAGCGAGCCCAATGGCAAGAGGCGCTCGAGGTCACGACGCGGCTGCTGACGGAGGAGCCGTTCGCTGGCCACCAGGGTCGATTTCTGTCCGTGCCCCCGCGCAACCTGGTGCCGAAGCCGAAACAGAAGCCGCACCCGCCGCTCTGGGTCGCCTGCAGTCGCCGTGACACCATCCTGGCCGCCGCGCGCAACGGCCTGGGTGCGCTGTCGTTTTCGTTTGTCGAACCCGAGGAGGCCAGAACGTGGGTCGACGAGTACTACGCGATCATTCAATCCGACCAGTGCGTGCCAGCCGGTCTGGCGGTCAATCCGAACGTGGCCGTGGTGGTCCCGCTCATGTGCCACGCGGATGAGCAGACGGCGATCGATCGGGGTATCGACGGGGCGCACTTCTTCGGGTTTTCGCTGGCGCATTACTACATCTTTGGAGAGCATCAGCCGGGTCGGACCAACGTCTGGGAGGAGTTCCAACGCGATCGCGTCAAGCGCGGTTTCGCCCGCGAGTTGATTCGCGCGAGCGACGCGCCGCTCCCGGTGCGGCTGCTGCAGGAGCAGATGGGCTCGCTGCGCGGCGCCATTGGCACCCCCAAGCAGGTCACGGAGCTGATCGAACGCTACGCGCGCGCTGGGGTTGACGAGGTCATCTTCATCTCGCAGGCGGGTCGCAACCAGCACGCCCATATCTGCGAGTCGATCGAGTTATTCGGGTCGGAAGTGCTACCGCGGTTTGCCGAGGGCCTCGCCGAGCATGAGGCCGAGAAGCGGCAACGACTCGCACCAGCCATCGAGCGCGCGCTGGCGCGTCGACGCGCCGCGCCGCTAGCTCCGGCTGGGTACACCATCTGGCCAGATCATGAGCAGTGGCAACACAGAACCAGTGACGGCCGCGGCTCGGAGTCGGCACGCTCGTTTCGGCGTCGTTGGGGCACTCGGCCAGGGCCTTCGCCACAGCCTGGCAACGGCGTGTCAGCAGCCACCCCCGCGGCGCCCTTCAGCCAGACAATCTTCCGTTGGCTAGTGAACGGCCGGAGTGAGGCGCAACTCGAGCTGGTCTTTGGTTCAGCGCCTGGCCAGGGGCTGATCTTCCGTGGCATGCGGCGCGCGTACCGGGCGAGCGGCGCGAGCGCCAGCTTGCAAGGCAGCATCCAGTACCAGTTGAGCGCCCGCTCGGGGACGCGCGGCTGGGTAGTACGTCTGCATGACGGTACGCTGGAGGCACGGCCAGGCGTTGACCCACATGCCGCGGCCACGATGCGCATGCCCGCGGCGACGTTCGCGCGCATGGCCGCCGGCCAGCAGACCGCCGCGGCGTTGGCGATGACTGGTAGGTTGCAGATCGAGGGCGACCTGCGCCTGGTGGCACGCCTGGGCGAGGTGCTCGGGCAGAGTCCGGTGTGAGCGTTCCGGGGCGGAGTTACGCGGGCCAGGTTTCGAGGCGGTAGGCGGCGTCCCAGAACTGCCATTCGTAACGGCTGCTGATCAGAAAATTCCGCTCGCAGCGAGCGCGCGTCGCTGCGTCGGCGGACTCCGCCAACCGGTCATAGAGCCCGAGCAGCGTTTCCCGTCGCGGGTCACCGAGCCCCGAGCCGTAAAACCTGATCCAGTCCGCGTAGATCGGGTTGGTCGGCGGCGGTCCTTTGATCAGGTGCTCGCCGACAAACTGATAGACCAGCGGGCAGGGCAGCAGCGCCGCCAGTCCTTCAGCGGTACTTCCGGCATACGCGGTGGCCAGCTCGTGTGTGGTGTAGGCCCAATTGGCCGCGTTCATCTCCCAGGTAACGTGCTCGAGGTCGAGGCCCAGCGCGGGGGCGTGTTTGAGATGGAACGCCGCCGGCTCCAGGCGCGCCACCTGGTCGATCAGGAGCGCCAGCTCGCGCCGTATCGCGGGATCGGGACAGCGCCCGGCCACGATCGCCCACTCACCGATGCGCTCCTGGATATAGAGCCAGTCCTGCTCGAGATAGAAGCGAAACGTGTCGATCGGCAACGTGCCGTCGCGCAGGTCACGTAGAAAGGGGTGGGCCAGAATGGCCTGCCAGACCGGCTGCGCCAGCTCGAGGAGCCGGGCAGAGTGCGCGATGCGGGTGACGATCGCCATCGGCGTGTGAACCTCCGCTTTATTGAATGCGTCTCAGCGCGATCAGTGTGGCGGCTGCGAGCAAGCACCCCACGCCGAACCACAGATCGGCCTGGTTGATAGTCGTGACACGGAAGTAGGTGCGCTGCTGGGCAGACAGCGCCCCGAAGCCGCGCGATTCCATCGCCAGTGCGACGCGCTCGCCTTTACGCACCGCCGACGCGAGGAGTGGAATCGCGTAGCCAACAATCTCTCGAATCTGGCCGAAAGGCCCGCCGCCGCCGACTCCCCCCCGCATCTGGTGCGCCGCGCGGATAGTCTCGAACTCGACTTGCAAGAGTGGGACAAAGCGGTACGCGGCGAACAGGCTGTAGGCGATACGCGGCGAAACTCGAGCCTGATGAATGAGCGAGCGGACAAATTGGGAAGGGTCGGTCGTGAGCACGAACATGGCTGAGCTGGACAGGATGGCCAGGAGCCGAGCAGCCATCGTGGCGCCGTAGAGCCAGGGCTCGCCACTGCCGCCGTAGAAGACCGTATACGTCCAGAACACACCCAGGCTTGCCAGCAGTCCAAAGGCGAGTGTCCGACACAGCATCGACACGGGCACCTTGCCCAGCCCACGGGTTGACGCCAGGGCGAGCAGGATGACGATCGCCGGTGTCACCGGCTCTCCGGCGGTCGACACCACGATCGCCGCCAGCAGGCATGCCGCCAGCTTGGTCAGTGGATTGAGGCGATGGAGAAACGAATCTTCCGCGTACCAGACGAATGCCCTCACGATGCCACCCGACCAACGCGGTGGGCGGCGGGCCGCAGGGCCTCCAGGACTTCCCCAATCCGCAGCCAACGCCGCGTCAGCCCCAGGCGCTGTCCGACCTCGGCGAGCGGCGGCGGTCTGAGTCGCGCCTGCTGGAGCACGGCAGCGTCCGAAAACAGGTCCAGTGGTGGGCCGTCGAAGATGATCCGACCGTCCGACATAGCGACGGCGCGGTCGGCGTGCTCGGCGACCAGCCGCATGTCGTGAGTTATGGCCACGATCGCGCGCCCGCCGCGGGCGAGGGCAGCGAGTTTGGCGAGCACCAGCTGGACGTTGCGTCGATCCTGTCCAAATGTCGGCTCGTCCAGAATCAGGCCGGGCTGGCCAAGCGCAAGCATCGCCGCCACGCTCAGACGTCGCTGCTCGCCGTGGCTGAGCGAAAACGGGTGCGCTCGCGCGAGCCTGGCCAGGCCGAACTCTTCCAGCATCACCAGCGCGGTCTGGTGCGCCGCGGATTCGGTTGCACCGCTGCGAATCAGTCCAAACGCCACATCGTCGACAACCGAACGTCCCACGAACTGGTGCTCGGGATACTGGAAAACGTAGCCGATCTGGCGAGCGGCCTGGGCCGCGTTCAGGTCGGTCAAATCAGCGCCCTGCAAGTGCACCCGTCCGGGCGGTGGTCGGAGAATGCGCACCATGTGCCTGGCGAGCGTGCTCTTGCCCGCCCCGTTGCCGCCGACGATCGCCGCGAACTCGCCTGACGCGTGGGTCACGGACACCTCGGTGAGCGTTTGTCGGGCGGCGTTTGGATAGCGAAACGAAAGGTCACTCACCCTCAGGAAAGGCTCTCCGTCGCGTCGCGCTGCAAGTGCGTCGGCGGGACACTGAGCGGGCGGCACCTCGAGCTGCTCGATGTGGGGACGCAATGCGATGACGGCCTCGGCCACGGTCAGGGGAAATGGGTCGAGACGCAGCCCGGCCGCAGCCAGGCTCGTCGCCAGTTCTGAGACTTGCGGCACCCACACCCCTGCCGAAGACAGCCATTCGCCCCGGTCGTGCAAGATCTGGCGGGGCGGGCCAAGGGCAACCATCTCCCCGGTCTGATCCAGAACCAGGACTTCGTCGACGAGCGGCATCACGTCGTCCAGCCGGTGCTCGACGATGACCAGGGTGTGGCGCGCCTGGGTGCGGAGTTGTTCGAGGAGCGTAACTACTTCGGCGACGCCCTCTGGATCGAGCTGCGCGGTGGGCTCGTCAAAGACCAGCACCCGCGGGCGCTGCGCGAGCACGCAAGCCACCGCCAGACGCTGCTTCTGACCACCCGAGAGTCGCTCAATCTGATCGCGGCGACGATCTTTCAGTCCGACCCAGGCCAGCGCTTCGTCGATGCGGCGGTCCATCTCCGCGCGCGGAACGGCCAGGTTCTCGAGACCGAACGCGACTTCCTCCTCGAGCGTGAGCATGCAGAACTGCGCCTCGGGATCCTGGAAGACGACCCCGACCCGCTGCGCCATCTCCGCCATCGACCCTGCGCGCGTGTCGCGACCATCGATGCGCACACGGCCAGCCAGGTCGCCCTCGATACAGTGCGGAATGGCGCCGTTCAGACACAAACCAAGCGTGCTCTTGCCACACCCGCTGGGGCCGAGCACCAGCAGCGACCCGCCGCACGGGACGCTGAAGCTCACACAGCGCAGGGCGGGCTCTTTGCGCCCTGAATACCGGAACGTGAGGTTTTCGACCTCGATCGCGCCGGCGTTCAGATCTCGCGACCTCGCCCAATCGGGAAGTTATTCAGCACACCGGTCTGGACCAGCGCATCACCAATCAGCTTGCCGACCAGGCCCGCCAGAATCGCTCCGCCCACCAGCTTCAAGACGAGTCGCACGATCTGGACGCCCGCGGCCAGACCCAACCAACCCTCGGCTGGATAGCTGTACCCGACAACTGCCACCAGCGCGCCGATGGCACCCGCCAACAGCATGATGGGGAGATCGAAGCGACGGTAGCGGGTAGCCAGGAAGACAATCTCAACACCAAGTCCCTGAACCAGCCCGAGCCACAAAACCACCGCTCCAAAACCGGTGAACGGAATCTCGATTGCAGCCGCCAGCAACTCGCCCAAAAGCGCCGCGCCCGGTCGCCGGATGACATACCCGACGAGCACGCCGCCAACGATGTAGAAGCCGTCGAAGACGTCGCCTAGCAGAGGCTGGATCCCGCGGGCCGTTAGCCAGACGAACCCGTAGGCGAAGCTCCAGACCAGGCCTAACGGCACGGCCAGTGCCGCGGAAACGATGAAATCTCGCGTGCGCCACTGCCAGTCCAGACCGGTCGTTCGCAGCGAACCCTGTGTCGTAGCCATGTACACCTCCTTGTGGTGCGCCAGCTTGGCCGCGACCAGAAACGGAGGAGCGTATCGACCACCACCAGGCCAGCCGGGTACTGGACCTGGTGCTTGTCCCGCTTCCCTACGCTCGTTCTAACGAGATCAGGTTCTAAGAGTTGGTGGGCTTGATCCCGCCTCTCAGCTACTCGCTCCCCCGCGGGCACGACCTATTCAATTTAGGCGGCGATTGTAGCAGGCAGTTAGACTCGGGGCCGTGCCGGACCGACGACCCGTGGCAGCAGAGTTGTGGGCCGAGAACGCCGACCTCGCGGCAGCGGCGCTCGAGCATCGCTTTGTCCGCGGACTGGCCGACGGGACACTGCCGCGAGCCACGTTCCAGGGCTATATCCTGCAGGACGCCTTCTTTCTCGAAGCGTTCGCGCGAGCGTACGCGCTCGCGCTGGCGCGTTGCCCCGACCGCCGCGGGCTGCGCGACTTCTTCGACTTGCTGGCCGGCGCCCTGGACGAGCTGGGGCTGCACGCGTCCTACGCGGCGCGTTGGGGGCTCCACGTTGGCGACGCGGCCCCGACCGCGGCGACGCTCGGGTACACCGATTTCCTGTTGTCCACCGCGGCGCTCGCGGGCGTCGGGGATACCTGCGCGGCCCTGACCCCGTGCATGCGGCTGTACGCCTTTCTTGGCTGCTCGCTCGCCACCGCGGGCGCCGCGAGCGAGCAAAACCCGTACGCGGCGTGGGTGCGCACGTATGCCGCACCCGAATTCGAGGCCCTGACGGCCAGGCTCGAAGGGCTCCTCGATCGCTACGCGGTCGATAGCTCGAGCGCGCGGGCGGTGTATCGTCGCGCGATGGCGCTCGAGGTGGCGTTCTTCGACGCCGCGTATGGCGTGGAGGCCTGAAGCATGTCAGAACGCGGCGCACCCTGGGCGAAGGCCCTGACCATCGCCGGCTCGGACTCCGGCGGGGGCGCGGGTATCCAGGCCGATCTCAAGACATTTCTGGCCCTCGGGGTGTTCGGCACCAGCGCAGTTACCGTGGTCACCGCGCAGAACACACTCGGCGTTCGATCTGTCCACGAGATCCCAACGGCGATCGTCGCCGATCAGATCGATGCCGTATTCGAGGACATCGGCGTCGACGCGGCCAAGACCGGCATGCTCTCGAGCGCAGCGATCGTTGTAACCGTCGCCGAGCGGATTCGGCACTGGCGAATCGAGCGCCTGGTAGTCGATCCAGTCATGGTGGCGACCAGTGGCGACCGTCTGCTGAAAGCGGACGCGGTGCAGGCCATCATCCGCGAACTTCTGCCCCTGGCGCTCGTGCTCACGCCGAATCTTCCCGAGGCCGAAGTGCTGGTTGGCCGACAGCTGACGACTGATGCCGAGATCCGCCAGGCGGCTCGCGAGATCGTCGGTATGGGCGCTCGGAACGTGATCATGAAGGGTGGCCACCGCCAGGGCGACGCCATCGATCTGCTGTTCGATGGCCACACGTTTCATACGTTCGCGGCCGAGCGTATTGACACCCCCAATACGCACGGTACGGGCTGTACGCTGTCGGCCGCCATCGCCGCCGGTCTCGCCCGCGGGATGGACCTGCTGGACGCGGTCGGCGCTGGGAAGCGGTATGTGACCGAGGCCATTCGCCACGCGCCACCGCTCGGCGGCGGCCACGGGCCCGTCGCGCACGACTGGCTGCTCTCGCGAGAGTCGTTGCAGGCAGGCTAAAGTCCGAGCTCGGCGAGGACTTCGGCGGTGTGCTCGCCGAGCGCGGGCACGCTGCCCGCGGGCCGTGCGAGGCCCTGAATGTTCATCGGGTGATGCAGCGCGCGCAGCGGGCCAACGGCGCTCGGAATATCGAACCAGCGTGCGCGGGCTTCGAGCTGCGGGTGCCGCAGCACGCCCTGGACGTCGTTGACCGTGCCAAACGGGACGTCGGCCTGGGTGAGCCGAGCCTCGACGGACGCGCGGGTGTCGCCGGCCAGGAGCGACTCGAGCAGCGGTTCCAACTCGTCACGGTTGGCCAGGCGCAGTTCGTTGGACGCAAATCGCGGATCGTCGGCCAACGCGGGTTGCCGGAGCACGATCGCGCACAGCCGCCGCCACTGCCCGTCATTCTGGACCGCGAGATTCACCTGGGCGCCGTCGCCGACCGCGTAGCCCCCGTACGGAACGATGAAACTGTGCCGCGCGCCGGCTCGGGCCGGTGGGTGGCCGGTGTACTCGGCAACGTAGGCCGCTGGCATTAGCCACTCCACCAGCGACTCGAGCATCGAGATCTGGATCTCGGCACCCGCGCCGGTGACCTGGCGTTGAATCAGCGCCGCCAGCACGCTGCTGAACGCATACAGCCCGCTCGCGATGTCGGCAACCGAAATGCCCACCTTGGCCGGCTCGGCTGGCGTGCCCGTGAGCGCGATGACGCCCGCCTCGCCCTGCAGCAGCAAGTCGTACGCCTTGCGATCGCGGTGCGGACCGTCGGGTCCGTAGCCCGAGATCGCGCAGGAGATCACGCGCGGGTTTCGCGCCGCGAGTTCCGCGTGTGTGCAGCCGAGGCGTTCGGCCGCGCCTGGACCCTGGTTGTGGACGAAGACATCGGCGCGGTCCAGCAACACGTCGAAGGCCCGTTTGCCGTCCGGTTGCTTGAGGTCGAGCACGACGCTGCGCTTGCCGCGATTGAGCCAGACGAAGTGCGCGCTCAGGCCGTTGACCGCCGAGTCGTACGCGCGGGCAAAATCGCCGCCACCCGGCCGCTCCACTTTGATCACGTCAGCGCCAAGGTCGGCGAGGTGCCGTGTGGCCAGCGGTGCCGCGACCGCGTGCTCCCAGGCCACCACGCGGACGCCCGCGAGGGGCAACGGTTCAGCCTGGGTGGCTGGGGTAACCAAGGCGCTCGGCACCCTGGCGCGTCAAGCGTTGGCCAGGCGTCCGCTGCTGAAAAGCGAGGTAGATCGGCCCGGGTACCTGCGTGAGTCCGCGGGGATCGCGTGGGTGAGCCCGCGACCAGGTACGCACCCACTCGGCGTACGGCCGGCCCGCCCAGGGCACCACGCCGTGCTCAAACGTCTCGTGGGCAATCGTGGCCCACTGCTCCCCATCTTCCATCTTTTGTTCCGTTCCGAACCCCCCAGACTTGCAGCGTTACTCTGCAAAGGCTAGCCGATGCAGCGCGGTGGCGAGGACGGTCGCGCCACGCGCGGCGTCTTCGGCGGTGGTGAACTCAGCGGCCGAATGCGAGCGGCCCTCGACGCTGGGTACGAACAACATGCCGGTGGGCACGCGCGTGGCCATCACCTGACTATCGTGGCCCGCCCCGCTGATCATAGGCTTCCACCGGACGCCGCGCGCCTCGGCGGCCGCCTGCAGCTCCGCCTTCACGTGCGGGTCCATGCCCATCGGCAGCACATCGCTCACGACGTCGAAGCGGACCGAGACACTCCGCTCAGCGGCGATCTGCTCGGCGCACTGACGCACTTCCGCCGCGAGACGTTGTTTGGTCGGCTCATCGGGGTGACGCAGGTCGACTGAAAAGTGCGCCAGGCCCGGGACGATGTTCCAGGCGCCGGGCTGGACGTCCCACCAGCCGTTGGTGATCACGGCCGGCCGGCCGGCCTGTTCGACGACGCGCGTCATCGCGGTCGCGATGTGCGCGGCGGCCTGGAAGGCATCGCGCCGAAGATCCATTGGCGTGGTGCCCGCGTGATCGGTACGGCCTTCGACGGTGGTGCGAAATCGGTACAGACCCGTGATCGCGTCCACGATGCCGAGCGGCATGTGTTCATCGGCGAGGATGCGGCCCTGCTCGATGTGCAGCTCCACGAAGGCGTCCAGATCGGTCCGCACGGCTTCCTCGAGCCTCTCGGGTGCCAGACCGACGGTGCGCATGGCGTCGGCAATGCTGATCCCCGCGTCATCACGCAGCGAATCAAACTCGGCGGGGTCAATCAGGCCCAGGATGCCGCGGGTACCCCAGAAATTGGCGTGAAAGCGGCTGTCCTCCTCTTCGCACAGCGCGACCATCTCGAGCGATCGCGCTGGTCTGCCGGCCGTCGAGCCCAGAACGCGCAACGCGGCCAGGGCGCTGAGGACGCCCAGCGCGCCGTCGTAGCGTCCGCCAAGCAGGACCGTGTCGAAGTGGGACCCCGTCAGGACGGTGCGGGGACTCTCGCCTTCCAGACGCCCGAACAGGTTACCGACCGCGTCGGTGCGCACGGCCAGGCCGGCC
>Ga0070730_10004451_pt1 | contig 12291 bp, 13 predicted proteins | sample Coa_R1_3_FD_66447 | JGI IMG/M metagenome (GOLD analysis project Ga0070730, IMG submission 66447) | Surface soil microbial communities from Centralia Pennsylvania, which are recovering from an underground coalmine fire - Coalmine... | ecosystem: Environmental > Terrestrial > Soil > Unclassified ... | reverse complement strand
GGACACTTCGTCGATATTCGAGATTGGGACTTCAACTGAGCTTATGGACCCCTTCACCCGCCACACGGGCCTGGCCGCACCACTTGATCGCGTCGATGTCGACACCGACCAGATCATTCCCAAACAGTTCCTCAAAAGCATCGCCCGCACCGGCTTCGAAAAGGGTCTCTTTTTCGACTGGCGGGTGCTGCCGGATGGCTCCCCGAATCCAGACTTCGTGCTGAACCAACCCCGGTACGCAGGCGCCAGCGTGCTGATCTCGGGGCGCAACTTCGGCTCGGGTTCGTCGCGCGAACACGCGCCCTGGGCGCTGCAGCAATACGGTTTTCGCACGGTCATCGCGCCCAGCTTCGGCGACATCTTTCGCTTCAACTGCTACCAGAACGGGTTGTTGCCGGTGCAGCTGCCGGAGCGCGTCGTTCGGCAGCTCCTCGACCGCGCCGAGAGTGAGCCCGGGTACCGCCTGACGATCGATCTCGAACAGCAGACGGTGGCCGACGATCGCGATACGCTGGCCTCGTTCGACATCGACCCGGCGGTGAAGCACCGCCTGCTCAATGGCCTCGACGACATTGGCCTGACCCTCCAGAATGCCCAGGCCGACATCGACGCGTTCGAGCGGCGGCGCCCGAGCTTCCTGCCGAACACGGAGGCGACGGTCCGCGCATGAAGCGTCTACTGCTGCTGTTGCTGGCCGCGGGTGGCGCGGCGCTGTGGTGGAAGAATCGCGGGGGCGGCGGCTCGGACGAGTCGGCGTGGTCGCAATCCGAGTCCGCGGGCGCCGGCGACGTCGCGCCGGACCCGCCGAAGCTGGGCGGCGACGTCGACGCCGAGTTGCTGGCCATCCTGGCGTGCCCGCTCGACAAGCAGCCGGTGACTCGCCAGGGGAACTATCTCGTGTGTCAGGTGTGCCAGCGGCACTACCCGATCCGCGAGGGCATCCCGGTTATGCTCATCGACGAGGCACTGACCCCCGAGCAAGCCGCGAGCGCCACGGCCTAGCGCGGATCCGATCAGCGCCCGGCGCGGGCTACCGACTGGGTCGCGCGTTCGAGCGCCGCGCGGACGGCGAGCATCAGGTGATCCATGTCGTATGGCTTCTCGACGATCACCACGCTGCCCAACTCGCCGTCGAGCAGCCGACTGCCCCAGCGCTGCCCGGTGGTGAGGACGACCTCAGCCATCGTGGACAGCTCAAGGATCTCGGCGCGATGCTTCGGGCTCAGGGCGGTGTAGTCACCGATTGCCCACGAGTCAGACACCACCGCGGCATTCGGGTACTGTTTGACGTTCGCTCGTAACTCGGCCAGCGAGTTGCACACCGTGACATCCAGGTCCTCATACCCGAACAGGTCGCAGAGGACACCCTGGAGCGCGCCGTCATTTTCGAGGAGCAGGATGCGCTGCCGGTTCATGGCCGGCCTCCCTGGGAACCGGGACGAGGTGCGGCACAGAGATCAGGAACCCCTCGATCCATGCCGCGCGCCGGTCCGCATGTGAGCAGCGTAGCCAGGTCGGCATGGGCGAGTCATGACATCCGGTCATGCCGGCAAAGCCGGTCGCCCTCAGAGGATCAGAACGAGTCGACGGCCAGGCCGGGCTTCCAGTCCTGGTCGCCCTTCAGCTTGGCCAGGGCGGCCTGGCTGAGGTTCAGGGTGGCCGCGGGACCGATGCTCGCGGGGTTCGCCGGCTGAGCGACCGGTTTGGGACTGGCGATCGCCGCCAGCGAAGTACTGGTAGTGATAGCAGCAGGCGCTGTGCCGGCGACCACACCCGAGAGAGAAGTCATTGCCCTTACAGCATCGACCGCGGGCGCCGGCCCCAGACCCCCAGTTCAGGGGGTTCGTGACCGGGCCTGGCATCGGGTACCAGCAGGTTGACCGAGACGCGGCGTAGCCCACGACGATTCCGCCTTTCCTCCCGGGGGAGAGGGGGAGTAGTTCCCCGAGTATTCGCGCTTTTCAGACGCCACCCACGCTCCGGCCAGCCCCCGCGGCACCGCCCGCGCATGGCTCTTGACGGTCGTCCGCAATCGCAGCCTCGACCACCTGCGACGGCGCGCGGGGGCGGTGACGTGCCCTCGCGTGCGCGCGTATTCCGGCCCATGAGGGAGCGAGCGCAGCGATGCAGGTAGGCGGTTGCCCGCGTGGCTCACGGCGGCGGTTTTATCGCTGCCGCTTCGGGGGGCTTGTCGTCGCGCTCCAGGATGATGCGCTGGAAACCTTCGGTGTACTGGTACCCGAGGTTGTGGCGGGTCGCCGTTTCGGCGGCCCATTTGAGGATCTCGGCACGCATGCCGCCGCTGCTGGCCCAGTCGCCGAGCTGGCTGGCGTGCGCGGCCAGCGCCTGGATCTTCTGCTCGATCGTGTCGCTGATATCGACCCAGTGGTTCAGATGCTGCCGCTCGCCGAAAAACAACCAGACCTCGCGCACCTTGTGCGCGGCGAGCCCTTCCGCCAGCAAGTCGCGGAAGGCACTCGGGTTGCCTGCCGCGGGAAAGGCCGCGTCGAGCGTCGCCTGCCCCGCCGCCCGATGATCGGGGTGATTCAAATACGAGCCGTCGTCGTCGACGATGGGCCGCGGATCCTGGCACATCACGACGTCCGCCTTGAGCCGCCGCATGGACCGCACGATCGCCTTGCGCAGCTCGATGGTCGGCTGCAGCTCGCCGTCAGGAAACCGCAAAAAGTGCACGCCCGCGAGGCCCAGAATGCGGCCCGCCTCCGTCTGCTCGGCCTCGCGAGTGCGCACCAGCTCCGATGGCGAAATCGAAGGGTCGTCGCTGCCGGCGTCGCCGCTGGTACACATCAGGTAGTGCACCGCGTGACCCTGCCTGGCCAGGTGGGCCGCTGTGCCAGCTACGCCAAAGTCAGGATCGTCGGGGTGCGCCGCTACCACCAGGTAGGTGACCATTAACCGAGCGTGGCGTGGCCCATCGCGGTCTCGATCACTGGACGCAGCGCATCAGAGACCTCGGCTTCGTCGATCACCGTCGACCGCTGCGCCCCGTCGTGCGGTGAGAACGCAATCTCGTACTGAAACCCGTCAGGATGTCGTGGCGGGGCCGGCGGCGCATCGAGGGGCAAGCGGTCGAGCGCTTCCTCGGCGAGCCTGGCCTGCTCCGGCGGGAGCTCCGTGGTCTCAGATTCCCCACGCATCGCGATGCCTGCTATGCCGCCCCGACGAGTCACACGAATACGCATATCGATCTCAGGATGACATACCACGCCCTGACGCGAACAGCCCGATCGAGCTGCGAGCGAGCCCTGTACCTTCGGCACGGCTAGACGCAGCGATGCGGGCGGCGGGTCGCTTACGTCGAGGGGACCTTGACCGCGTCCCAGCCCGCCGCGACCGCCAGCGCCTCCCGACCGCCCGCGCCGTACGTGCGCTGCGCATGCACGAGCGTCAGCTTGGCAAAGTCCTGAAACGTCGAGCCGGCCGCGAGCGCGGGATCGGTCAGGGTGGCGTACCAGATCTTGCCGGCGACATCCCAGGCGTTGCCGCCGAGCGTGGTCGCGACCACGTAGAAGGCATGATTCGGGATGCCCGAGTTGACGTGGACGTCGCCGCCGTCGACGTACTTGTCCATGTCGGCGGGCTGGGTGTCGTGCGGATTCGCGGTGCCCGGCGCTTGCAGCGACCGCAGCGCTGGCTTGAGCGCCGGTCCGACGATTTCGGCGCCGATCAGCCAATCCGACTGCGTCACGTCCTGATTCAAGGCGAACTGCTTGACCTGGATGCCAAACACGTCGGAGATGGACTCGTTCAGTGCCCCGGACTGGCCCGAATACGTCAGGTTGGCTTCGTGCTGAGTGACGCCGTGCGTCAGCTCGTGGCCCACGACGTCGATGCCGGCCGTCGTCTGGGTCAGGATCTGACCGTCGCCATCGCCGAAGAACATGTCGCGGACGTTGTCCCAGAACGCGTTGTCATAGTTCGTGCCGTAGTGGACCAGGCCGAGCATGGGCAGACCCTGGCCATCGATCGAGTCGCGCTGGAAGGTCGTCCAGTAGTAGTTGTAGGTGTAGCCCAGGCCGTCGTACGCCTGGTTCACCGCGACGTCGGAGACGGGCGGCTGCCCTTCAGCGCGGGCAACGACGCCGGGAGTCTGGTTGGTGCTGTGCTGCTGGTCGTAGATCGTGCGTTGCGGTTTGCCGCCGATGCGCGCGAACGTGATGGGTCGGGCCTGGCGGCCGCCCAGGCGCGAAGCCATCTCGGCACGCGTCAAACGGAAGAGGTGATCGAATTGCAGCGTGTCAAGCGCGGCGGTTCGGACCGCCGCGTCGGTGTCACGCGCCAGACGATCGAGCAAGTCGGGCGGCAGAATGCAGTGCAGCGGCTGACGTGTGACTATGGACATCTGTCGGGTCCGGTCCTCACCTTTCTCCTAGCGGAAGATGGCGCTCGCGAAGGTGACGCTGGAGCTCTTGTCCGAATCGACCCACTGGGTATAGCGCAGTAGCTCGCCCCGCCGCTGCTCGGCTTGCATGAGCGCGGTGAGCAGGTAGATCGGCGTGAAACCGCAGATGCGGCGCGCATCGCGGTCGCGCATGACCTGGGCGTAGTAGGCGTCGGCATCCGGCGCCAGGATGAAGTCGAGCATCTCACGGTCGGCGGTCCCGACGCTGGCCTGACGCGGCAGATCGACCAGCCAGGCGTCCCCGAACCGCTGGCCGATATGCGCGAGGTCGACGGCGGCGATGAGCGTGATCCGCCGACGATCCTCGGCGAGCGTCGCCTGCAGCGCGTCGACGAAGCGCGCGACGGCGGGCACAGCGCGGGGCGACCTGCCCTCGGGGACCATGTTGTGGAGTGAATCGCACAGGATCGGCACCATCGGCGCCGCGCCTTCGCCGGCCAGGCCGAGTGAGCGCAGGTAGACGGCCTGGAACTCGATCGAGTGCTCGCCGGCGTGCGAGAACTCGCCCGCGAAGAGGTCGCGACCCCAGTGGCGGCCCAGCCGGGCAATGAAGTCTGCGTCCGCGGGCACCGCGCCAAGCGGCGTGTCGTATGCCTTCAACGTCGCGGCAAAGTCGCCCTTTACACCGGTGTGGCAGGTGCCCAGCACCACGTAGAGCTCGGCCGGCTGCGCCTCGGCGAGCGCTTTGTACGCCCAGCTGTACGTCGGCGCGCCGCGGTGGAGGTCGACGTGCGGCGCAATCGCCGCCCGCACCGGGGCCGCGCCGCCATCCTGTCGGTCGGGCACTGCCCGCGGTCCGTCGCCGTGGAGGTAACCGGCTTCGAGCAGGCCGGCGAGATCCTCGGGATTGCTGGAGTACGAACCAGCGTGAACCGCTGGCCGATGCGGGTGGGCGAGGAAGCCGGCGCGGCGCTGTTCGAAGCGATACTCCGCCCGCGGACCCTCCAGAAAGCCAGCTTCGTCGAGCTGCGTCAGGAAGCCGCGCAGCTGGCTCTCGGTGATCGTGCCGCCGCGTAACAGCAGCGCGCTCGTCAGCTGCGGGAGCGTGCGCTGGCCATCAAGCAGGGCCAGGATGTCGGCGGCGCCCACGGAGAGCACGATCGGACTGATGTGCGGATCGGCCGGATCGCGCAGCACCAGGTTGCGCTGGCCGCGCTCCCGCACGGGGAACACCTCGATGGCTCGCAGCCGAGGATGCTCGGCGAGTGGAAAGCTGGCGGCGGAACCGTCCGCGGGTGCGCCTACCATTCGGCGACCGCGACAGGCGTGCGTGCCGCCGCTTCCGCAGCCGGCGCCGCCTCGGGTCGCCGAAAGCGTCGGCGGAGCAGGAGTGCTGAGAGCACGTAGAAGACGATGACGATGAGCAGCAGGTTGCGATAGCCCATGATGAGCGATGCATATTCGAGCATCCCGCCGAGCATGATGCCGATCAAATTCGACGCGAACGCCACGTCGGCGCTGGGCCCGGTGCCCTTGAATGAACCGGCGAACACCAGGTTGGCCAGGAACACCGGCAAAAACGCGACGAGACTGGCGAGCCCGTAGCGCAGCGGCAGGAAATCGATCGACAGAAACGCGTCCTGGGGGACGAGGTACGCGACGACCAGCGCCGCCACGAGCAAGCCGTACAGCGGCACCGAGGGCCGCACGGGGAAACGGGAACTGATCAGCACCGCGAGCATCACGCTGCACAGCACGGCGAAAAAGACCAGCGAGTTGACGAGCCAGGTCGAGCCGAACAGCAGCGCAAAGGTCACCAGGCTGCGCGTCTCGAGCAGCATGAAGGCGGCGCCGAGGAAGAACATGTGCCCGCTGAAGCCTTTGCGGGCGCTCGGCGGAGCCAGCCCGAAGATCAAGCCCAGCGCAATGATGCCAACCATGGCCAACCCGAAGATGTAGGGCAAAGGCAGGCCCGGCTCGCGCAGGTACATCAGGGGCCACTCGTCGGTGGCCGCGGTCGGCGGAGCTGGATTGTCATCGCCAGCGATCTCGTTGTGCGACAGGATGCCCTGGCCGACCAGCGGCAGCAGAATGGCATTCGGGTCTTCGTCGAGCTGCGGGGTCGGCGAGCGCACCTCTTGATACGGCTGGCTCAGCGCTGGCTGCTGGGCGAGGAGCGTCTGCAGGCGCGGCCCGTCCACCAGCACCCCGGCACGGCCCCAACCTCCGTAACTGGCCACGTACGGCGCCTGGCCAAACGCCGTTTCGAGCATGCCGGCCAGTTTTCGCAGGAGCCAGTCCTGGCGGTAGTAGTTGTAGAGGACGATTGCGCCGTCGCTGGTGAGATGGGCGCGGGCCTCCTTGAACGATTCTTCGGTGAACAAGAAGCTCTCCAGCCGCAGGCTGGAGAACTGGGATGTCAGGGTCAGCGAGTCCGGCAGGGCGAAGATGATCAGGTCGTACTTGTCGGTGCTCTTGCGGATGAACGAGCGTCCGTCGTCGACGTGGACCGTGACGCGGGGGTCCGAAAACGGCTGCTCGGGGTGGTACTGCGCGCCCAGTCGGGCAATCACCGGGTCGATTTCCACGGCGTCGATGTGGCCGACGTTGCCGTCCTTCAACCCGATCGCGGTGTCGGAGCCGCTGCCGGCACCGATGATCAGCACGTGCTGGAATTGGCCCGAGCCGAAGAGCTGGTACGGCGTGTGGTAGAAGGGCTCCTTTTCGTCCGAGGGCATCATGGACTGATGACCGCTCTCGTTGACGTTGAGCTCCCAGCCGTGGTGGTTGTCGCTGGGGGTCAGGCCGATCTTGTAGTACGGCGACCACCAGTAGCCGAGGCCGATGTTCCAGGCGATGATCGTCGCGATCAGCAGGGGCACGAGCATGAAGGCGCGATCTCGGAATGTCGGGCCTGAGAGCAGGAGCGTGATGGCGATGAGGCCGAGGAACCACACGGCGGGTGGCTGCTCGAAGAACGACAGCAGGAAGAACGCGGCGATGCCCGCCAGGCTGCCGCCGATGTCCAGCGCGTACGCGCGCAGCGGCGGGGTCACCTGGCCGAGCAAAACGCCCAGTGGACGGCCGATGCAGACGAACAGCAGGGAGACGAGCAGGAACGCCGCTGGCAGCACCAGCGCGTTCTCGGGTGGCGCGGTGCCGGATTCACCCGCGCCGTAGTAAAGGACGCCCGCGGAGCCGATCTTCAGCTCGAACTTCGTGGCGGCGATCAGGATGGCTGCGAACAGCATCAGGAGTGGAAACGTCCGCGGCCCAAGTCGCAACTTGCGCCTCGCCGAGAGAATGCCGACGCCGAGGCCGAGGAACGACGCCAGCAGGATGAAGTTGGTGAAGTACGAGAGGAACCGCACGTGGGCGGGCATCCAGCGGATACACAGCAACTCGGCGTACAGCCCGAGGAAGCTGGTCAAGAAGAGCTGCACGTCCGCGCGCTTCAACAGCGCGCCGGGCCAGGCGACCGTCATCTCGCGCTCCCCGCGGCTCCGACGTCGTCGCCGCTGACCTGCAGCGAGGCACCCCGCGGGTGCAGGCGGGTGGCCGCAACGACGCGCTCGGTGACCTGCGCCTGCGGTACAGAACCCCGCGGGTGCAGGCGGGTGGCCGCAACGAAGCGCTCGGTGAGCTGCGCCTGCGGTGAAGAACCCTGCGGGTGCATGCTCGAGGCGGGATCGATGCGCTTGCTCACTGCTGGGATCCACCCTGCGGGTGCATGCGCGCGGCCGGCTCGACGCGCTGGTCGAGGATCTGGCGGAGCACGTCGGGGTGGTTCGTGCCGATGCCGTCGACGCCGCAGGCGATGAGATGGCGCAAGACGGCGGGATCGGACGTGGCCCACGGGGCGACGGAGAGGCCGGCGGCGTGGGCTGCCTGGACGTCCTCGGACGTCACGTACGCCCAGTGCGGGAGCACGGCGTCCGCGTTCGCCTGGCGCGCCAGGTTGACGCCGCCATCGACGGGGCGGCCGGCGTAGAGGACGCCCGTGGCGATCCGGGCATCCAGCGACTTCACGCGCGCCACCGCCGCGTGGTCGAAGCTGATCACGATGACCTGTTCGGTCATGTGCGCCGCGTCCAGGGCCGTGACCACGGCATCCTCGATGCCCGCGTAGTAGATCGGCGCATTCTTGATCTCGATGTCCACGACCGTATTCCGCTCGCGCGCAAAGTCGAGGACTTCCGCGAGCGTCGGAATGCGTTGGCCCGCGTACGCCGGGCCGAACCACGCGCCAGCATCGAGCAGCTTCAACTCCGCGAGCGTGTGGTCGCGCACCAGTCCGTGCCCATCGGTCGTGCGGTCGACCGTCTCATCGTGAATCACCGCCAGCGCGCCGTCGCGCGTGAGGTGGACGTCCAATTCGATCCAGTCTGCGCCAAGGTCGAGGCCATGCTCGAAGGAGGCGAATGTGTTTTCGGGACGGTGGCCCATCGCGCCGCGGTGGCCGACCACCCAGACGCGCCCGCGCTCCTGGTCCAGACGCTGTCGGAGCGACAGGCGTTCAGTGGGTGCCTGAGTCATACTTTTGGAATAGTAGCCGGCTCAATGCAACCCCCTGCGTTATGGACGATCCGACCGCTGCTGCTGCGCATCTGGCGCGATGTGCCGTTCCCGGGCTGGCTGCGGCATGTCTTCCTGCGCATCCTGAATCCGTCCTTCATGGTCGGCGCCATGGCCCTCATTCAGGACGACCAGGGCCGCATGCTGGTCCTCGAGCACACCTATCGACGGAGTGTGCCGTGGGGCCTGCCGGGCGGTTGGCTCAAGCAGGCCGAGAGTCCCGAGACCGGCCTGGTGCGCGAAGTGTTCGAGGAGACGGGTCTGCGCGTGCGGGTCGACGCGCTGCTCGCCGCCGAGTTCTGGGGCGATACCCAGCTCGACCTGCTGTTCCGCTGCACGGTCGAAAGCGGGAGCTATCAATCGTCGGACGAGACTGGGCTGCACCGGTGGCTCGCGCTCGACGACCTGCCCGAGTTGCTACCCAACCAGCTCGCGATGCTTCGCAAGGCCCGAGTTCTGGGTTGAGTATCAGCTACTAGACGCCCGTACAATTCGCCGAAGGGTCTCTCAACCGGGTGACCCTGCTCCGGCTTGCCCGCGTCCACCGCGGCAGTCGGGGCAGCCTTATGAAAGGAGGTGAATTCAACTGTGGACGCCATGATTGTCATAATCGTGGCCCTAGCTGCCAGCGCACTTGGCGTTGGGCTGGGCTACACACTCAAGCGCAAATCCACCAGCGACCAGCGCCAGTTGGCCGAGGAGAGCGCCGCCGAAATTCGCGCCAGTGCCGACGCCGAGCGGAAAACCATCCTGCTGGGGGCCAAAGAAGAGGCCATCCGGGCCCTCGCCGCCGCCGAGGACGAAGCCCGCGCGTTGCGCGTCGAGGTCCAGGCGCAGGAGCGTCGGCAACGCCAGAAAGAGGAGAACCTCGATCGCAAGATCGAGGAGATCGAAAACCGCCAGCGCAAGCTCCAGCACCGTGAGGAGGAGACGGAGATTCGCCTGCACGAGGTTGAGCGACTGCGCCTGGAACAGGTCGCCGCCATCGAGCAGGTCGCCGCGCTGACCCGCGATGAAGCACGCTTGCTGCTCTTGCAGCGGGTCGAAGAGGAGGTGCACACCGAAGTTGGCCGCCGCGCCCGGCTGATCGAGATGGAGGGCCGCCAGCAGGCCGAAGCCCAGGCCCGCAAGATCCTGTCAGTGGCGATCCAGCGCTACTCGAGCGACACCGTCGGCGAGATCACGACCACCGTCGTGCCGATCCCCAACGAGGAAATGAAGGGCCGCATCATCGGTCGCGAGGGGCGCAACATTCGCGCGCTCGAAGCGATGACCGGCGTCGATCTGATCATCGACGATACCCCCGATGCGGTCACGCTCTCGTGCTTCGATCCCGTGCGCCGCGAGATCGCTCGACTGGCGCTCACGAAGCTGGTCCAGGACGGGCGCATTCACCCCGCACGCATCGAAGAGATCGTCGCCAAGTCCAAGCAGGAGATCGAGCAGGAGATCCGCGAGGAGGGTGAAGCCGCCGCCTACGAGGCGGGTGTGCCAGGGCTCCACGCCGAGATTATCAAGGTCGTCGGCCGGCTCAAATTCCGCACGTCCTACGGCCAGAACCAGCTGCAGCACGCGGTCGAGGCCGCGCACATCGGCGCCATGCTGGCCGCTGAGGTCGGCGCCGAGGTCACCGTGGTCCGCCGCGCCTCATTCCTGCACGACATCGGCAAGGTCCTCACGCACGAGGTCGAGGGGCCGCACCACATCATTGGCGCCGACTTCATTCGTCGGTTTGGCGAATCGAAGGCCGTCGTCCAGGCGGTGATGGGGCACCACGATCATGATCCAGAGCGACAGTCCGTCGAGGACGTCCTGGTTCAGGCCGCGGACGCGGCGTCAGGTGCGCGGCCTGGGGCACGCCGCGAAAGCGTCGAGAACTACGTGCGACGGCTCGAGGCGCTCGAGGAAGTGGCCAACTCGTTCGAGGGCGTGGAGAAGTCGTTCGCCATCCAGGCGGGGCGCGAAGTACGCATCATCGTCAAGCCCGAACAGGTCGACGACCTGCAGGCGATGCGGCTGGCGCGCGACATCGTCAAGAAGATCGAGGAGACGCTGCAGTACCCCGGCCAGGTCAAGGTGACCGTCGTACGCGAGACTCGCGCGGTTGACTATGCGCGCTAGTGCTTGATCTACATCTGCACAGCATCGTCTCGGATGGCCGTCTGTCACCGGGCGACCTGGTACGCCATGCGTACGCTCACGGGGTGCGCGTCATGGCGCTGTCCGACCACGACACCACCGACGGCGTGGCCGAGGCCCAGCAGGTGGGTGAGGCGCTCGGGGTGCGTGTCATCCCGGCGATCGAGTTGAGCACCGACCTGCCCGGGGCCTCGATCCACGTCCTTGGCCTGTTTCTGAATCACGAGAACGCCGAATTTCAGAGCGTGATTCGCGGGTTCCGCGAGGCACGCTTGACTCGCGCGGCCGAGATGGTTGAGGCGCTGACGCGCCTCGGCGCGCCGATCACGCTCGCGCGCGTCTTCGAAATTGCCGGCGAGGGCAGCGTCGGTCGGCCACACGTGGCGCAGGCGCTGCTCGAGGCCGGGCACATCCAGTCGATCGACGAAGCGTTCGATCGCTTCATCGGCCGCGGCGGGCCGGCCTACTTCGAAGGCTTTCGCCTCGAGCCCGCGGAAGGTATTCGGCTGATCCACTCCGTCGGTGGGCTGGCCGCCTGGGCGCACCCCAACGAGCTCGACGGCAAGGACTGGCGTCAGTACCTGCAAGCGGTGGTGTCAGCTGGCATCGACGGCCTGGAGGTGTACTACTCGAAGGAGTACGGCCCCGAGATCGCGGCGCAGATGCACGAGGCCTGCAAGACTTACGACCTGGTGCCCACGGTCGGCAGCGACTTCCACGGCTTCGGCACGCTCGCCGCCCTCCCCGGCTCCGTCCAGTCGCCCTCGGATTTATTGCAGCGCCTCGAGGCCCGCGTCGCCCGAATCCGCACGGAGTTCCAGCGCGCCTGAGCATTTCGGCTGCCCGCCTCGCTTCGCGCGCTCCCCTCCCGGGTTCCAAAGGGGAGCAACTGCAGGAGCCGTTACGCGCCGGGTGATCTCGCACCGTCAGGCAACCTGGTAGTTCGGGCGCCCGCAGCGCTGCGCTCGCTCTCGAGCAACGCGGCCTTCGAGAGCCTGGTCACCCGCGAACATGCGGAGCTCGACTCCCAGGGTTGCGAGTCTCAGGTGAAACCAGAGTTCCAAGCCCGGGACGGGAGCGAGCGCAGCGATGCGGGCAGCGTTCAGCTAGCTAGTTTCCGGTGCAAAACCCGGGACGCTAGCCGGTTTTCGAGATTGGATCGGGTGCTGAGTGTAGTCTTGTCGATTGGATGACGGTGATTCGATCAGCTGGCC
>Ga0070730_10004450_pt1 | contig 12294 bp, 10 predicted proteins | sample Coa_R1_3_FD_66447 | JGI IMG/M metagenome (GOLD analysis project Ga0070730, IMG submission 66447) | Surface soil microbial communities from Centralia Pennsylvania, which are recovering from an underground coalmine fire - Coalmine... | ecosystem: Environmental > Terrestrial > Soil > Unclassified ... | reverse complement strand
CGTCGCCCGGATTCAGAAAAGCCTCAAAAAGTACGGGCTCGCTTGCTCCATGGTGACCACCGAAACGTTTTTCCATGCTGTATGGGCCGCCAGCCCCGCCGCTGAGTCGCCACAGGTACGCGAGTACGCCGCTTTTCGCGTTTGTAATACGGTGGATGTCGGTCATGAGCTCGGCGCGCAATTCGCCGTTTACTGGCCGGGTTCGCTCGGCTATTACACGCAAGGCGCGGTCGAAGAGACCGAGACGCTGAAGTGGTATGCCGCCGCGCTCAATGCCGCCTGTGAGCACGATATCGCCGTCGCCAAAAAGAAAAAACGCCCCACGCTGAAACACTGCCTGGAAGCCAAGCCTTTCGAACCGCAGGCCGAGATCCTCCTGCCCACCAGCGACGCCATGCTGGCCTTCATTTCTTCCGGTGTGCTGACGCATCCCGAAATGGTGGGTCTCAATCCGGAATATCTCCACGAGCTGATGTGGGGCGCGGCGCCGCGGGCGGCCCTTGCGCGCGCCATTCTGGCCGGCAAGCTCTGGCACTTCGACATCAACGACGGCTACCGGCTCAAACACGATGTGGACATCGCCATCGGTCTGGTGAACCCGCTCGACTGGCTGAATGTGCTGGTGCTGCTCCGCAGCCACGGCTACAACGGCCCGTTCAATTTGGATTACAAGCCGCCCCGCACCACCAGCAACCACGGCGTCTTTGCCGTCAGCTTTCCGACCGCGGTCGACCGCTTCATCACCTTGTGGGAGATGGCTGGCGACGTGATCGCCGACCCCATAATTAAGGAAGCCACCGACGCGCTCAAGGCCGGCGGCGAAGCCGTGGATACCCGCGATGCCGAAGCCGTCACCGCCGCCCATCGCGAACTGCTGACTTTGCACGAGCTGGTGGCGCACCGCATGTTTCAGCTCCTGGTGGGCGCCCACCGCGGCCGGACCTACTCGGCCTAGAAACAGCCGTTTTCGTGACGTGCTGAATGATCCCTGGCGGCCCGCCCGGTGATCGATCATCCCAGCCTGACCCCGAGTGTAGAGAAAAAATTACAAAATTGGCACAACCTTTGCGGTGAGACTTGCGTCTGGTGAAGTGAAGGCAGGAGGGGCCATGACGAAGAAGGCGGCGACGAAGCGATTTAGCGGGCAGGTCCATTGCCCCATGTGCACTCATTCCGTAGAAGCAGAGGTTGAGGAGAACGGTAAATTTGTCCGCGTGGCGCCCGGTCAGAAATGCCCGCGGTGTTCCGCCACTCTGGATGTGGCGGCCGTGATCGAAGTGCGTGAGGCGGCGTAATTGCCTGATCAGGAAGGGGCAGGTAAGTACCGTATTGTGTTGGGCGTGTTTTTCTGCCATATTGTTAGTGCTTTGATATGAGACGAAAGTCGCCAGCCAGACCGGTAGAGCCGATCGTTTCGCCTGAGATTTTAGAGCAGGCCAAGCGGTCCATTTCCCAGGACAAAGCCAAGAGCGTGAGCAAGTGCACAGTCTGCGGCACCGACATCACCGAAGCCGCAGCGGAGCAGCTTTGCTGGGTTTGCCGCCGTCTCAAAATCAGCGCCTGGCACGATATCGAGCAGCAGATGCCCGCTCAGGAATAGCGCATCTCTACGCCGCGCCCCCGCTGTAACGCAATTTCATAAACGTAACCCGCGCAGATTACGTCTTCGACCGCCAGGCCATTGGACTTGAAAATCGTGATGTCGGCGGGCTGTCTCTTGCGGCCCCCCGCTACCACGTCCTTGAGTTCCACTACCTTCGGATCTTTCCAGCCATCTTCGTCCAACGCCAGCAACAGATCGCCTGATTCCATGCGCGCCTGCTCGATCGAATCGACGGCAATCCAATCCGCGCGCCGAACCAACTCCGCGGGGATCTCCCGGCGCTTGGCTTGGTTCGATCCCATGGCGTTGATGTGCGTTCCCGGCTCGATCCAGTCCGATTCCAGCACCGGGTCTTTTGCATTGGTGGCCGTCACCATGATTCCCGCGCCGCGAACCGCTTCTTCGGCCGTATCCACCGCTTCAACTCTTACGTCGAACGCGGCCGAGCATTCCGACGCGAAAGTCGCGCGCTTTCCCGCTTCTCGGCTCCATACCCTGATCCGCCGGAACGATCGCTCCGCCAGCATGGCCGATAATTGGCTTCTTGCCTGAAAGCCGGAGCCGATAATGCCCAGCGTATCGGCGTCCGGCCGCGCCATGTTGCGCGTCGCCATGCCGCTGACCGCGCCCGTGCGGATCTGCCCCAGATAGTTGGCCTCCATCAGCGCCAGTGGCTCGGCATCCTCGGAGCGGTACAACAAAAACAGAAAGTGCGCCCCATGCCGCGCGTGCGCCGAGTAAATCTTGGCGCCGAAGTACGGGCCGTCGCTTGCCGCCATATAATGCAGGACCGATCCCGTGGGCAGGACCAGCCGCCGCCGGGGCTGGTTGATCGCTTCCCCGGTGGCCAGCCGCTCAAACGCCGTCTGCATGTGATGGATGGCCTCGCGCATCGGCAGCAGCTCGCGCACGTCGGATTCAGTGAAATAAAGCATGGTGCTATGGTGGCACAGGCATTTGTGCCGTGCGGACAGCATCGCCAAAGAACCGCTCGAAATCAAAGCCACCGGTGATCGCATTCGCGCCGAGAAATGGTTCACAAAAATACGACGGCCGCCGGATTTGAGGGCTGTACTCAAAAGAACGTCGGATCTGTCGGTGGATAATAGTCCCTGTTCTCCCGTCCGGAGGCCGGAATAGGTATTCCGCTACCAAGTGCTCGTACTCATCGACGAATCCGGAGATTGCGGTCTGAAGTTTGGGAAGGGATCATCCGACTACTTTGCCTGTGTGGCGGTAGTTTTCTCGGATGCGTTTTCAATGGACGCATGTGACCGAACAATCGATGGAATGAAGATGGAGATGAAGAAACGATCATACTTTGAGTTTCATTTCTCCGGTTCGCCTGATAAGACTCGCCGTGTGTTTCTTGAAAGAGTGAGCCATGAAGATTTCAGGTATGCAGGGTTTGTAGTGGATAAGTGAAGACTCTACGGTCGGAGATTTAAAAATCCAAAGGAGTTCTACGAATTCTCGGTTGGTATCGTCTGTGAGCACGTTAAGCCGCTGCTTGACAATGCCAAAATCATCATCGACAGGAATGGTGATCGCGCCTTCAGGCAACAACTTGAAAAGCGCCTAAAGGCCCAGATGACGGACAAGGATGGCACATGCCGCATCAAGAAAGTTGTTATGGAGACTTCCCACTCAAATAATCTTTTGCAGCTAGCGGACATGGTATGCGGAGCCGTTATGCGGTCGTATACGGCTTCAGATCCAAGTTTTCGTGATCTTGTAAGGAAACGAGAGAAGTTCGTTCAGCTTTGGCCTGGCTGGTGATAAAAAAAACCGCCGACCTATCCCATTGCGGGGAACGCAGACCATAAAGGCCACAGTTCAGTCAGGCGGGCAATTCCACATCCAGAGTAACACTACTCAGCATGTTTTTCAACCCGTAATAGCCCTATCTATTCGCCTCAATCGCCTGCGCCACCTGCTCCCACTCGGCCAGCAGGCTCGCCAGATCCGTGCGTCGCGCGTTCAGCAGTTCTGAGACTTGCTGGGTTTCTTCCGCGCTTCTGAAATTGGCCAGCGCGCGCTCGTAATCCGCGATCTCTACTTCGAGGCGCGTCACTTCGTCTTCAATGGCGTGCCGTCGCTGCTTCATCTGGCGAAGCTTAATGGGATTGAGGCGCCTGTCTACCGCAGGTTTAGGAGCCGCCTGAGGAGCGGCGTTCGCGGGCCTCGCCGCCTTCTCTTCCGCCGGCGCAGTTGTCACGGCCTCTAATTGGGCCGCCCCGCCGCCCTCCTTCCGCCACATATAGTCTTCGTAATTTCCCGGAAACACGTGCACGGCGCCATCGCCCACTTCGAACACGCGCGTGGCCAGCTTGTCGATGAAGTAACGGTCGTGCGAGACGAATACGATTGTGCCGGAGAACGCTTGCAGCGCCTCCAGCAGCACGTCCTTAGCCCGCATGTCCAGGTGGTTGGTGGGCTCGTCCAGCAGCATGAAATTGCCGGGCATCATGAGCATGCGCGCCAGCGCGTAGCGGTTGCGCTCGCCGCCGGAGAGCACCCCGATCTGCTTGAACGCATCGTCGGCCGAGAACAGGAAACAGCCCAAAATACTGCGTAGTTCGGTATTCGAGGCGCGCGGCGCCACCGCCGACAGGTCTTCGATCATGCGCACCGCGGGCTCCAGCTCTTTGTACTGATCCTGCGCAAAATAATCCGGCGCGGCGTTGTGGCCCAGCGTGTACTCGCCCGCCGTAACCGGCTCCGTGCCGGCAAGTATCTTGATCAGCGTCGATTTCCCCGCGCCGTTCACCCCCACCAGCGACACCCGGTCCCCGCGCTCGATGGTGAAATTTACTCCTGAAAACACCAGCTTGTCGCCATAGCTCTTGGCGACGTTGCGGAATTCCGCCACCACGCGCCCGCTCGGCTTGGGCTGCGGAAATTTGAAGTGGATGACTTTCTCTTCGGGCGGTATCTCGATGCGCTCGATGCGGGCCAGTTCCTTGATGCGGCTCTGCACCTGCTTGGCCTTGGTCGCCTGGTAGCGGAAGCGGCTGATGAACGCTTCCAGCTGCTGGATCTTGTCCTGCTGATTCTTGTATGCCGCTTCCAGCTGCGCGCGCCGCTCGTTTTTCTGCTGCTCGTATTTCGAAAAATTCCCCGAGTAAAGGTGAACGTGCTTGTTCCACAGCTCGGCGATGCGCTTCACCGTCACATCCAGGAAAAACCGGTCGTGCGATACCAGCACGAAAGCGTGCGGATACTGCCCCAGGTAATTTTCGAGCCAGTTGCGCGCTTCCAGATCCAGATGGTTCGTGGGCTCGTCGAGCAGCAGCAGATTAGGTTTTTCCAGCAGCAGCTTCGCCAGCGCAATGCGCATCTGCCAGCCGCCCGAGAATTCTTCCGTGTGCCTCTTCCAGTCCCCGCGGCTGAACCCCAACCCCGAAAGCACCGCGCCCACCTGCGCTTCGACTGCGTACCCGTCGCGCGCGCGGAACTCGCTCTCCGCCTGGTGAAAACGCTCCGAAACCTGCGCGTACTCGGCGCAAGCGGGATCGAGATCCGCCATGCGCGCCGCCAGGGCCTCCTGTTCCTCTTCCAGCGCGCGCAATCCGGCGAACACCGTCATGCATTCGGCGAAAACCGAGCGCCCCGAAAGCGACAACCCGTCCTGCGGCAGATACCCGAACGTCACGCCCTTCATGACGGTCTGCGACCCGCCATCGAGCGAATCGATGCCCGCCAGAATCTTCAGCAGTGTCGATTTGCCGGTGCCGTTCGCCCCGACCAGACCCGTGCGCTCACCGGTAGTCACCAGCCAGTCGAGCTCTTCAAACAGGATTTTTGGGCCAAAGCGCTTGGACGCGCCTGTGAGTTGAATCATTGCGGCTGAGGCGTGAAGTCTTCTTGTATTTTATCGTGGAACAGACAAGCTTGCCCTGTCACGCAAGAACTAGAACAGATTGCAATCCAGTCCCGCGATGAACTGAATACCTGGGACAATCTGGCGCGCCAGTCCTTGATCATTCGTCAGGAAGACATCTACGCCCGCCTGTGCGGCGCAGGCAAGATGAATCGCATCGGCGGGAGCCACGCCGAGCTCCGCTCTGATCCTCGCATAGTGATCCGCCGCGTCGCCGGTGAATGGCAGGACTTGAACGAACGGCGGCCGGAACGCCTCACGAATTCGCCCCGCCATTTCGCGCATGCCCTTCTTGTACGGCCCCACAAGAGTCTCGCCCACGGCGAACGAGCTGGTGCAAAGCGCATCCTTTCGCTGCTCCATGCGCGTCAGGATGTGCCGGATGCGCGGAGCGTGTACTGGATGCTCCTCGAACCAGTAAACGAAGAGCATGGTGTCCCAGTAGATCAGACTCATTGGGATTATTTCGCCGAATGCCCGCGCTTTGACCGGCGAAGACTCTTCGCAGCCCTGCGCGGCCGCTGACCGCCGGATCGCCGCGAATTCTCGGTCGGCAATACACCCGGCGCTTCAGCCGCCAAGAGCTTCGCCCGCTCCCTCTTGATGAAGTTCTCGCCTCCGCCCAGTTCCCTGAAAACGGCTTTTCCTATGCCGAGGAGATCCCACAGCGGATGCCGTCCTCTCCGGCCCGCGTCGCCGGCTACGATCTCGTAAGTGAATTTGACGGTCGTGCTCAATCCGGAAGGCGGACCGGTCACGCCTTTCAGCACCAGATGGTTAGCCTCAAGGAAACGCTTCGACCTCAGCGCCTGACAAACTACGGGCACACGGTTCGTCAACCCGAGTTGATTGTGGACTTCTCCCGCAGTCACGGTAATCACCCGGTCGCCACGAGCTCGCGCCGGTTTGACGATATGACTTTGCACCCACTCGCGGACCCGCACTGTGGCCGATTCGCTTGCCGGCATTGGCCAAACCTCGCTCCCGTTTGATTATAGCTAAAATAGCATAAATAGCAAGCAAAGCCCCGGCGGACGCGCAAATGAGAAGTTACGTGCAAATTGCGATTGAGAGCAACGCCGCTTACGCGGCCCGTGCGTCAGACCGGAATCTCTGAAAACAGAGGCGCCCCAGAATCGCGATCAGCCCGAATCCGCCCGCGAGCTTCCCCTCAAACACCCACACCGAAGACACATCCGGCGGCGGGACGAACGACAGCACAATCCCCAGCGTGCTGACCGCGACCCCCGCCACTGCGCTCGCGCGTTGCCCGTTCTTCCACGCTGAGCCGAACAAATAAAGGAACGGCACGAAGTAAGTTACCACCGTCATGTCCACCAGAAGTTGATAGCCAATACGTAGATTTTCTCCAGCCTGCATGGCGATGACGAACAGGGTGCATGCGCCACTAAGTATCAGGATGGAGAGGTGCGGCGTCCGCCAGCGCGGATGCAGACGGCTGAAAACCGGCGGCAGAAAGTGGTCGATGCCGATCACGAACGGCAGCCGCGCGCTCCCCGCGATCCACGCGCCCAGCTGCCCGGTGACGCCCAGACCAATCGCGAAGGCCAGCACCAGTGGCGGCCAGCCGATACCCAGGCGAGTACCAGCCGCGGCGGCTGCCTGCACCAGCCCCGTCACCACGCTGACTCGATCCGGCGGCAGCAGCACCAGCATGGCCAGTGTGCCGGCGACATAGAACGCCGCAATGCTCAGGCCCGCGATCCACGCCGCGCGCGCCACCGTCTTCTCCGGATTCCGGATCTCGCCGCCCATAATGGCGCCGAGTTCCAATCCGCCGAATGCGAATACGATCTGCGACCAGAAGTTCAGCTTGTCCAGATTCCATTCTGGAAGAAACCGGAGCGGCGTAGCCGAGCCGAACCGCATCCATACCGCGAGTCCCAGCCCCACCAGCAGCGCGCCGCCCAGATACGTGGAAAGGCCGCCCAGGTTGCCCGTCCACTTCCCTATGCCAACGCCGACGATGTTGGTGATGGATGCGATCCAAAGAATCGCGAGCGCGGTTGCCAGAATAGCAATCTTGTTCTCCGCAAACCCCAGCGCCGTGGCCGCCATGCCCACGCCCGCCAGCAGCAGGCTTGGAAAATAGAACAGGTTGCTCAGCCAGTAGCACCAGCCGCACAGGAATCCGTGCCAGTCGCCGAATCCGCGGCGCGTCCACACGTAGATGCCGCCCTCTTCGGGAAAGCGTTTGGATAGCGCGGCCACAGAAAACGCCAGCGGCACGAAAAAGAGCCCCGCCGCCAGAACCCACAGCGTGATCGAGCCTGGCCCCGTGTGCGCCGCCGCCGCCAGCCAGCGGATGCCGGCCACTGCCGCAATATTGAAAAGGACAAGGTCCCGGAGCCCGAGCTCGCGCCGCAATGAGGCGCCGGCGGGAGTGTGGCTCAGGTGTGCTCCGGATGCCGGCAGCCGAACGTCGCCGGAACACGGCCGCCCTTATTCAGCTCGTTGAACCCTATTTCGGTCGAGTAGTAGATCCGCGCTGTCATCCCTCTGAGCATTTGGAAAAACTTGCTACCGGGACCGGTGTCCGGTTCGTTTCCCGTATCCAGCGTTTCGAGAATGCCCGTCTGCTGAGCACCCGTGCAGCTGGCGAACGGTTTGCCGTGCTTGCGGATGGCGTAACCATCCACCCACCACAGACCTTCGCGGAACTGCGTCTTCTCATCTTCCGGGGCCGCCGCCAGAATGTGATCCATGTGGCGGTTCACTAATGCCGCTTTCGCGCCGGGCGTGTCGGTCGCGGGAATGATGAGATCCACCAGCGCGATGACGGTCTGGTTCTGATGCTCGTCGAAAAGCTCGGGCGCCCACGCTACCGCCGGCTTGGCCGCACTCGCACTTGCGGCCGCATGACCGTGCTCTTGTGCGATGCCCAGCGCCGGTGTTGTGGCCACCGATGCTCCGAGTTTCAGCAGATCTCTACGCTTCATCGGTACGTTCATGATAACTCAGGGCCGGATTGGTGGGCTTGGAGTGTTCCCCGCAAAAAAACAGAGCACCGGGCCGCGGGGTCCCGACACTGCGCCGCGGCTGGATCCGGTGCTCGACAGGAGAAGGAAATGGCCTGTCATTAATAGAGACGCAAGAACGGGCGATTTGGTTTTGGATGACCGGTACTAGCCCGCCTGACTGATGATTTCGGCTACAGCCAGTACTGCCACTGGTCCCGTGTCAGCACGTATGCTGCCAGGCATCCGTTGGTCACGGCGTGGGCTAGAATACAGTCCGCCAGGCTTTTTGTGCGAATCATCCACCAGTTGAGCAGCGCGCCCGTGACGAGCCCTACGTCCCAGTACGAGCCGTGCTCGGAGGCGAAAAGCACCGCCACCAGCCAGAACGCCTGCGCCTGATATGCCCCCAAGGGCACCCGCTCGAAATCCTTGGCAATCAGCCAGCGCATCAGCCATCCGCGCCAGAAAAGCTCCTCGAGCACCGGTACGTTCACAACGCTGCTGAGCAGCCGGAAGAGAATGAAGATCGCACTGGCCTTGACCCCGGCCGGGAGCGAACTCTGGGGCGCGCCCACAATGCTGTTGGTAAAGAGCCAGCTCTGGCGGTAAGCCGGCCATAACACGTCCGGTCCAACCCAGATGGCGAAAATTGCAATCCCCAAGGCTGTACTGCCTGCAAAATTCGACAAACGCCACTGAATCACACCGCGCGACAGCCAGATAAGCAGGCCAAAAACCACGGCAAATCGAAGCGCATAGTTCCATTCCGCCCCGAATGGTAGCAACCGGTCGGCGGCCAGAAAGATCAGAAATGCAAAAAAAGGCGCTACGTAGCGAAGCGCTGGATAACGCTCGAGGCCTCCCTTGGCGGGAGCCTCAGCAGGCTCGATTTGCATTGTTGAAGGCGCGGCGCGCCAGGGACAACTACCGTCCTGCGTGAGTTCCGCCGGTTGATTTCCAAAGCGACGCCTTATCGATTAAACCACACCACACCGCCTCTGGAATCAGGTATTTGTACCTACAGGTATACACCCGTAGGCCGCTGCCCGACGCCGTTCCTTGAACGATCCTAACCGCTTGTGCCCGCTTTACTTGCACGAACACAGTTAAGCTATAAGGATTCATGCGCAAGGCCACGGTGAAATCAATCTCCTGGCTCCTTCTGATCACGGTGCTGTTCTATTGGAAAATCCTGCTCACCCTCCAGTTCTCCCTGCTCACAGAATCGGAAGGCGTGAATCAGGCCTATGCCTGGTATCACTTCTGGATCGCCAGCCTGCGCCACGGCATTCCGCCGCTCTGGGACCCCAACATGTTCGCCGGCCGCTCTTTCGCCGGAGAAATGCAAACGGCCGCATTCTATCCGCCGAATCTCCTGCTGGCGCTATTCCCCTTCAATCATGCCGGCGTGCTCTCTCCGCAACTCTACAACTGGTTTTTTGTCCTCGGGCATTTCCTCGGCGCATGCTTCATGTTCGCTCTTGTTCGCGAGCTTGGCCTGCGCCGTTTCTCCGCCATGATCGCCGGCATCTGCTTCTCGCTCGGAGGATTCGTTGCGCGCATGGGCTGGCCCCACATGCTGGAAAGCTCCATCTGGCTGCCGTTGATTTTTCTATTCCTGCTGCGTGCCTGCAGGGCTCGAACGCTGCCGCGGTCCCTGCTCCAGGCGTGCCTGAGCGGCCTGAGTCTTGGGATGTCGATCCTGGCCGGCGGACTCCACATCGTTATCTTGCAGACGCTCGTGGTTGTCTCGGCCGTCGCCTTTTACGCCATCCACGCGCGAACTCGGCCGGCTGATTATCTGGAATCCGGACGGCCTTTGACCCGGCCGGTGCTCGTGGCTGCCGTGATCGCTGGAGCCGCCCTCGCCGCCGGCGCGATTCAGTTGTTGCCCTCCATCGAGTACAGCCGCCAGGCATACCGGTTTATGGGCAGCATCATGCTGCCGGCAGCTGAAAAGCTTTCCTACGCATACGAGTCTAACGGCGCGTTGCCCCACAGCTTCTCCACCCTACTGCTGTTCTTATCCTTCAACGGGAGCGTTGCAGCAGGCGAGTATTGGAACCCCTACGCCGGCGTGTTCCCGCTCCTGCTGGCCGCGATCGGCATCTGGAAAAAGTGGACCGAGCCGTGGGTCCGGTATTGCACCGGCCTGGCGGCGGTCGCCTTTCTCTGCTCGCTTGGCTCCTACTCGCTGCTGCACGGCCTGCTCTATGCTCTCGTCCCTTTCCTGTGGATGGCGCGAGAAGCCGCCCGCTACACCTACGTGATCAGCTTCGCACTGGCGATTCTCACCGCGTATGGCGCCGAGACGCTCTTTTCCGAGGCCGCCCAAACCAACTCCTGGAGTGCCCTGAATCGAATTCTCAACTGGGTGCTTATTGCCTGCGCCGCGGCCCTGGCGGTGCCCGCGGTGTTCGGCCGGCCCGAAATCAACCCGTGGAATTCATTTTGCATTCTGATGATCTTTGCGTCTTACGCCCTGTACCGCTACGTCGCGCGCGGCCATTGCGAACGGCCCGCTCGCTACCTGGCCGTCGCGCTGATTCTTTTCGATCTGCACGCCTTCGATTGGGGTACGCGCAATAAGATCGAAGCCGCGCGCGTGGGCACGGACCAGCACGCCCGGCTCCTGAGCTGCCGTGGCGCCGTGGCTTTCCTGAAATCGCAGCCAGGTATCTTTCGCGTGCAAGTCGTGGCTGACGCGCCGCCGAACATTGGCGACGTCTTCGGCCTCCAGACGCTCGCCGGCGGCGGTGTCACCCTGCCCATTAACTACAAGCAGTTTACGGATCACGCTGCGAACTCCGCCGATCTCCTCAACGTGCGCTACTTCCTGAAACCCGCTTCGTCGCCCGACCCCGGCGCTTTATATCAGGACGCAGCTTGGAAAATCTACGAGAATGCGCAGGCTTACCCGCGCGCGTGGGTCGTGCACGACACCGAAGTCGAACCTTCACCGGAGAAGTTGTTCGAGCGCCTGGGCGCGCCGGGATGGGACCCGCATCGCACGGCGCTATTGTCCGCGCAGTTGGACGGGGCGCTCGTGCCGCTCCAAGGTGGCGGTCCCGAGGAAGTTGCCGTCGGCCGCTATCAGCCGGACCGGCTGGAACTCAGCGTCCATGCACGCAGCCGTGGTTTGCTCGTGCTGAGTGAGAACTTCTATCCCGGTTGGCAGGCTACCGTGAACGGCCGTCCGGCGCGCATCTACGAAGTCGATGGCGCGCTCCGCGGAATCGTCGTCAACGCGGGCGAGAACCGTGTCGCGCTCGATTACTCGCCAGGATGGCTCGCGCCAGGCGCCGTGCTGACCTTTGCGGCCTTCGGCGGCACGCTGCTAGGATTCTTACTCCTCCGCCGTCGCGCCACGTAGCAGCCGCCAGTGTCCTACGCCGCGATGATCTGCGACACCAACTCCATGGCCCGCTCGTAGAGCATCCCGCTATCGTTGCTGCACCCGAGGAACAGCATGCCGCGCTCTTTCCAGAACCGGGCCACCGCCACCGATCGCGTCTGCACGCCCGGCGCAATGCCGTGTTTAACGCAGCTGCCGCGCACCGCCTCCATGGCTTCCACCATCGTCGGATGCTGGAATTCGCCGGGAACGCCGAGCGAGATCGATAGGTCGGCCGGGCCGATCATCACCGCGTCGATCCCCGGTACCGATAACAGCTCGTCGCGGGCATCCAGCGCGCGCCGCGTCTCAATCTGCAGTACGACCATGTTATGGGCGTTCATGTGCTCGATGATCTGCTTGAACGTGAGCGCCTCGTAATCCACCTGCATCGCCGTCAGCCCGTAGCCGCGGATGCCGGCGGGCGGGAATT
>Ga0070730_10004448_pt1 | contig 12297 bp, 13 predicted proteins | sample Coa_R1_3_FD_66447 | JGI IMG/M metagenome (GOLD analysis project Ga0070730, IMG submission 66447) | Surface soil microbial communities from Centralia Pennsylvania, which are recovering from an underground coalmine fire - Coalmine... | ecosystem: Environmental > Terrestrial > Soil > Unclassified ... | reverse complement strand
CTCGTCGACAACGGACCGCAGGCGGTGCGCCGCGTGATCGGCCAGAAAGCGTGCCGGGAGATGATCGAGATCCTCAAGGGCGTCGTCAGGGAAGGCACCGGCAAGAAGGCCGCGATCGAGGGCGTCGAGGTTGCCGGCAAGACCGGCACGACCCAGAAGATCGATCCCAAGACGAAGCAGTACACGCACGAGAAATACATCGCCTCGTTCGTCGGGTTCGCGCCCGCGGACGACGCGAAGGTCTGCATCGCGGTCGTGATGGACGAGCCTCAGGGGGGATCGTACTACGGCGGCGCGGTGGCCGCGCCGGTCGTGGGCAAGATCCTTCAGCGCGGCCTGGTCTACGTGAAATAGCCGGCGCCCCGGGGGGCGCCGTAGGAGAGGGGGAATCATGTCTGCCGAGGGTCGGCGGTCCATACCCGCATGGTTGCGGCATATCTACCTGCACACCGGAAGGCTGCAGTATCCGCGTCGGAAAGAGGGGGGAAAGATGGGCGTGAAACTGAGCGATCTTCTGGAAGCGTTCCCGGGCGAGCGGGTGAACTTCCGCGAGGCCGAGATCCGGGCGATCACCTGCGACTCGCGGGCCGTCACCGCGGGCTCCGTGTTCGTCGCGGTGCCGGGCACGAAGCTGGACGGCAACGCGTTCATCGACGATGCGATCCGACGCGGAGCCAGCGCCATCGTCTCCGAGAAAGTCATCACCTGCTGCCCCGTGCCGGTCATCCGGGTCGACAACGCCCGCGATGCCCTGTCGGAGCTCGCGATCCGCTTCCACGGCGACCCGACGTCGCGAATGAATGTCGTGGGCGTCACCGGGACCAACGGCAAGACGACCACCACCTACCTCCTGCGCTCGATTTTCGAAGCCGCGGGCGAAAAGGCCGGGCTCATGGGCACGATCTCCCATGCGATCGGGAATCGCCTCCTCCCCAGCGACAACACCACCCCCGGAGCCGACCAGCTCCAGCGCATCTTCGCCGAGATGGTCGCCGCAGGCTGCAAATCGGCCGCGATGGAGGTCTCCTCCCATTCGCTCGACCAGGGGCGCGTCAAGGGCGTCCGCTTCGCCGCGGGCATCTTCACGAACCTGACCCGCGACCACATGGACTATCACCCGACGATGGAGCATTACCGGGCCGCCAAAGGCAGGCTCTTCGAGCAGATTCCGGCCAGGGGCATCGTCGCGCTGAACGCGGACGACGAAGCCTCCGCCCACTATGCCGCCAACACGGACGCCCATGTCGTCTACTACGGCATCAAGCGGAAAGCGGAGGTCGCCGCGCAAGTCGAACTGGGCACCTTCAACGGCACGCGGCTCAAGATGAAGCTCGGAACCGAAGACGTCCTCGTCCACACGCGCTTAATCGGCACCCACAACGTCTACAACATCCTGGGCGCCGCCGCCTGCACCTGGGCGATGGGATACGACCTGGACCAGATCAAGTCGGGCCTGGAAAACCTGACGGCCGTGCCCGGCCGCCTGGAGCCCGTTGAGGCGGGGCAGGACTATGCGGTCCTCGTCGACTACGCCCACACGGACGACGCTCTCCGGAATGTGCTCAACTGTCTCCGGCCTCTGGTCCGGGGACGGCTCCTGGTCGTATTTGGCTGCGGGGGCGATCGCGACCGCGGCAAGCGGCCCAAGATGGGCCGGGTCGCGTCGGAAATGGCGGATAAGGTCTTCCTGACGAGCGACAACCCCCGCAGCGAGAGCCCCACCGCGATCCTCAGCGACGTGGTGGAAGGGATCAAGAAGGGCGCGGATTACACGATCGAGCCCGAGCGCCGCGCGGCGATCAAACTCGCGCTGCAGTGTGCCCAGAAGGATGACGTGGTCCTGATCGCCGGCAAGGGCCACGAGACGTATCAGATCTTCAAGGATCGGACGATCGGCTTTGACGATCGCCAGATCGCCCGGGAGATCCTGGGGGAGCTCGCGAAGAAGTAGGCGTCGGGAAGTCGGGAAGTTCGGCCCGGAGGCCGCGGACGGGGATGGACGTCCGTGCGGTCCGTGTTGGGACCCGGGGAGGGTCCCGGAGGGGGGAAGAATCGATGGTGGGCGGCACACATCTCTACGGCGGCTTCAATCTTTCGCCCTATCTGGCCCTCAAGGTCTTCGAGGCCGTCCGGGAACTCACGTCTCAGAACCTTGATAGCTCGCTCTCGCATGTCGACGACGACAACTGCGAGATTTGTCGCCGGACCCAGCCGAAGGAGTCGGAACATGATGCTGCTGAGCCAGGTCGCTCGGGCCGTGAGTGGGCGGCCTAGCCGTCCTCTCGCGGGCCAGGACGTCGTCGGGATTTCGACCGACACGCGGTCGATCCGCGCGGGAGACCTCTTCTTCGCCCTGCGGGGCGCCCACTTCGACGCCCACGACTATCTCGCTCAGGCCTTCGAGAAGGGCGCTGTGGCGGCCGTCGTCGACCGGCCTGTCGAGACGACCGGGCTGACCCTCACCGTGGGAAATACGCTGGAGGCCTTGGGAGATCTCGCCGCCGCCTACCGCATGACCCTGGGAGCGCGCGTCATCGGAGTGGCGGGTTCGAACGGCAAGACCACGACCAAGGAAATGATCGCCCACATCCTGGGCCGCGACCGCCGGGTCGTCAAAGCCCAGGGCAGCTTCAACAACCAGGTCGGCGTCCCGGTCACCATCTTTCAGGCGGATCAGCAGACGGAAAGCCTCATTCTGGAGATCGGGACGAATCATCCGGGCGAAATCGCAAGGCTTGGCGCTCTGGCGCGGCCCGACATCGCGGTCCTGGTCAGCATCGGGGCAGAGCACCTCGAGGGCCTGGGATCCCTCGACGGCGTCGCCGACGAAGAGACGGCGATTTTCGAGCACCTGCGCAGCGGCGGCTATGCGGTCCTTCACGACGATCCCCGGATCCTGTCGCGCCTCAAGCTGCCGGCGGAGAAGTACATCACCTTCGGGCTGACCCCGAGCGCGGACCTGCACCCGACCTGGATCGAGGGGATGTCGTTCGAGGTGAGGGGCGTCCGCTTCACCCTCAATCTGCTCGGAGAGTGGAACATCCAGAATGCCCTGGCCGCGATCGCGGTGGCGATGCTCCACGGGATTCCGCTCGACGAGTGCGCGCGGCGCCTGGCCGACGTCAGGCCCGCCAAGATGAGGATGGAGCGTCTCGAGCTGGCGGGGGTCACGATCATCAACGACGCGTACAACTCCAATCCCGAGTCCGCCTCCCGGGCGGTCCGGGAGTTCGCGAAGTATCCGTCGACCGGACGCCGCGTGGCGGTGATCGGCGACATGGGCGAACTCGGGACGACCTCCGAGACCTACCACCGCGAGCTGGGCCGCCAGCTGGCCCGCAGCGCCGTGGACGTCGTCGTCGGGGTCGGCCGTGAATGCCGGGCGCTGCTTGCAGAGCTGGACGGGCAGAAGGAGCGCCACGGGTTTGAGACGGTGGACGACCTGAAACCCCGTCTGGAGGGCCTGATCCGGACCGGCGACGCGGTGCTCCTCAAGGGGTCCCGGCGCGTGGGTCTGGAGCGGGTGGTCAAGTGGATGGGCGAAAGGACAACCTGAGATGCTTCTGTGGCTGCTTGGGACCGGATCCGGCGACGCGCACCACACGCTCCGGGCGGCGCTGGCCGGCCTGGTCGCATTCGGAGCCTGTCTCCTGCTGGGACCCCGCGTCATCTCCTGGCTCCGGGCCAAGAAGGTGGGCGAGCGCACGGCGAAGGACGATTCGAAGCAACTCGATCAGCTGATGCAGGGGAAGTCCGGGACGCCGACGATGGGCGGAGTCTTCGTGGTGGCGGCGATCCTGGCGAGCCTGAGTCTTTTCGGAGATTTCACCAATCCCGTCCTGTGGGTGCTGGTCTTCACGCTCGTGTCCCTGGGCGCGCTGGGAGCGGCCGACGACTACCTCAAGCTCTCGGGAAAGTCCAAGTCCGGGATGCGGATGAAGACGAAGTTCCTGCTCCAGATGGCGATCAGCGTCGCCGTCGGGATGCTCCTCCACATGGCGCTCGTGCGCACCGACGGCAACCTCGCCTCGAAGCTCTACATTCCGTTCTTCGGGGGGATCAACCTCGGGCACCTGGCCTATCCGTGGTTCGTGATGCTGGTGATCGTCGCGACGACGAACGCGGTGAATATCACGGACGGACTGGACGGCCTGGCGGGGGGCTGTCTGGGGATCTCCACGTTCGCCTATACGGCGGTCGCCTACGTGGTCAGCCGGGTGGACTATTCGAAATACCTCGGCCTCCCCTATGTCAGCGGCAGCGCGGAGGTGGCGGTCTTCGGAGCGGCGATGCTCGGGGCGACCCTGGGCTTCCTGTGGTTCAACACCCATCCCGCGCAGGTCTTCCTGGGCGACTCGGGCTCGCTCCCGCTGGGAGGGGCCCTGGGGCTCATGGCCTGCGCGACGAAGCAGGAACTGCTGCTCTTCCTCGTGGGAGGGGTCTTCGTCATCGAGGCGGGGTCGAGCCTTCTTCAGATCTTGAGCTTCAAGATGACGGGGAAGCGCATCTTCAAGATCGCCCCCTTGCACCATCACTTCCAGTTCCTGGGGCTGCCGGAGACCAAGATCACGCTGCGGTTTTGGATCGTGGCGGCGCTCCTGGCGGTCTCGAGCCTGGCCCTTCTGAGAGCGAGGTGATCCGATGAAACGGTTCGAAGTGCTCTTCGGCGTCCTCTTCCTCCTCGTCTGCGAAGGCTGCGCGTCCATGGCGCGAAGGCTGAGGAAGTCCTGCTTTCTATGACGTTGAGCCCGGGCCGCCGGAGGCCGCTCTTTGAACCGGCGGTAGACCGGGCTACTCGTTGTCAGGCTTCCTGGCCCCCTGCCTCTTGCGCTCATGTCCGCCTCTTGGGGGTTGGGGATCTGACCGTCGCTCCCCGGGTCGCAAAGCCTGGGGATCTCGCACGGTCATTTTGCAACGCCGGCCCTGCGTCCTCGGTTCGGACAGGATTGGAATCCGCCGCTCCCCAGGAGGCTCGTCGGATCGACCTGGAACTCCCGGGGGCCGTCGACTTCGCGCCCCTAGCTAATCCTTGACTGACCGCGCGGCTCGCCTAGAATCAGGCGCACACCCATTAATCTGGAGCCACGCAACATGAAGAAGCCCATCAAGGTCGCCGTCACGGGAGCCGGAGGTCAGATCGGCTACGCCCTCATCTTCCGTATCGCCGCCGGCGACGTCTTCGGCCCCGATCAGCCCGTCTCTCTGGGTCTGCTGGAGATCACCCCGGCCCTCCCGGCCCTGGGCGGCACCCTCATGGAGCTCGAAGACGGCGCCTTCCCCCTCCTCAGTTCCGTCCAGGCCACCGACAAGCCCGCCGAGGCCTTCGGCGATGCCAACTGGGTGGTCCTGGTCGGCGGACTCCCGCGCAAGGACGGCATGACCCGGGCGGACCTGATCCGGGCCAACGGCCCCATTTTCACCGGCCAGGGCAAGGCCATCAACGACTCCGCCGCGGGCGACGTTCGCATCCTCACCGTCGCCAATCCCTGCAACACCAACTGCCTGATCGCCCGCTCGCACGCGCCGAAGATCCCGTCGGACCGCTGGTACGCGATGACGCGGCTGGACCAGAACCGCGCCGCCATGCAGCTGGCGAAGAAGGCGGGCGTCGGGGTGGGGCAGGTCACCCGGATGACGATCTGGGGGAACCACAGCGACACCCAGTACCCCGACTACAAGAATGCCCTGATCGACGGGAAACCCGCCCCGCAGGTCGTCAACGATCCCGCATGGCTGGCCGACACGTTCATCCCGACCGTCGCCAAACGAGGCGCGGCCGTCATCAAGGCGCGCGGCGCCTCCTCCGCGGCCTCCGCGGCGAACGCCGCGATCGACAGCCTCCGCTCGGCGTCCACGCCGACCCGGGCGGGCGATTGCTTCAGCGCCGGGGTGCTTGCGGACGCGAATCCGTACGGCCTCCCTTCGGGCATCATCTACAGTTATCCGCTCTCCACCCCGGACGGGAAGGGTTGGAAGATCGTGCCGGGCTTTTCGATCGACGCCGACGCCCGCAAGCGGCTGGACGCCTCGGCCACCGAGCTCAAGAGCGAGCGGGAGGCCGTCAAGGATCTGGTCGGCCCGGCGGTCTAGCTTTTCCGGGGACCAAAGAGCCGGCCGCAATACTGGCAGGCCAGGAGCCGGGCGGGGTTGAAGTGTTGGCAGGAGTCGCAATAGCGCAGATCCGCCTCCCCGGCGGAACCCGGCGTCCTCTGGCCGTCGACGATGCCGTCCTCGGCGTCGATCGCCCGCATCCGGCGAACGAAGTCCTCCTGGTTGCAGATTCCCTTGTCCGCAAGCACACGCTGGACGGTTTCGAGCATGAGCAGCATCCGGGAGACGTCGCGACGGAGACGGGAGACATCGGCCTCCAGGCCCAGGGACTGCTGGCCGCTCTTCAGGACCCGGTACTCCAGTTCGCCGGCGCGCTCCTCCAGATGGTCGATATCCGAGCGCTGCATCCACTGGCTGTCGAACAGGTATCGGAACAGACTCATGGCAAATCCTCCCTGGGATCGGACGACCGGGGGCGGCCTTCGTGACGCGACTTGGTGTCCGCTCCGTGAAGCGGCAGGCGCGTCAGAAGATCGCTTTGACGAGCAGGAGCAGCCCGACCAGGAAGATCGGGATGCCGAGGTAAAGGATGTGCAGCGGCTCCATCAGGAGGAGGCCGCCCCCCATCAGGACGAAGCCGGTGATTCCGATCGTGATCCGCCCGGCGATGCGGACTCCGGCGCCCGCCGCGCGGAACGGAAAGGCCAGGAAATCCCTCCAGTCGGCCATCTAGTGCTCCGCCTGCTCGGCGATCGGCGCCGCCGGGACCGCCGCCTTCGCCTTCCTTTCGATGGTCTCGTAAATCTTCATGAGCTCGACCGACTCGGGAGATTCCGGGAAGCTCTTCATGATCGCCAGCGCCTTCTGCCGCGCCAGCTCCCACATCTCCAGGTCCATGTAGGTCTTCACGTGGTTGTACATCGCCGCGAGGCCCTTCTCCCGCAGCTGCTTCTCCTGGTCGGCCGTGATCGGCGCGCCGGGGGAGACGAACTTCGGCTCCGCCTTCCACCGCAGCTCGTTCAGGTTGCGCGAGACCAGCTCCGCCTCCTTCGTCCCCGGGAACTTCTCGACGATGAGGTTGGCCTTTTCCATCGCCAGTTCCCACATCTCCAGGTCGATGTAGGTCTTCATCTCGTGATAGACGGCGTCGAGCCTGGACGGGTCCGGCTCGGGCGGGATCGCTGCGGGGGTACCCGCCGGCGTCGCGGCGGGGGTCGGGAGGGGAGCCGCCTCTGGGGCGGGGGTCGCACGGCCGACGCGGCCCAGGGCGTCGATGACCGACGAGGCAACCGCGAAGAGCGTCAGGTAGCCGAAGCCGAAGATGATCTGCTGGTAGCCCGCGTCCAGGCGCCGCAGGATCTCCATCGTCGGATCGATCATCGTGCACACGCCGATCGCGCCGCCCCCGACGATCGCCAGGATTGCGCCCACGCACAGGGCCGCTTGAAAGGCCACCCGAAGTTTCATCATGCTTAGCCTACTAAGTTCCTCCCCCTGAGATCAAGACGGCCTTTCTGTTGACTTCGCTTCAAGCCCGCCTAAGATGAACCGCGTGAAGAACCCCGGGCGCGCGACGATCGCGGCGCATCCGCCGGAATCCGCGCCGTCCCCGACGCGACCGATCGCCCCGCCATTGAGCACCGCCTCCGTCTACCGCTTCGGCGATCTCGATACCCTGCTGTCCGCCTCCCGCGGGGAGAAAGCCGCCCAGACCTTCTATCGCCGCTACGGGCACCCCAATGGCCGCATGCTCGAACAGACGGTCGCCGCGCTCGAAGGCGCCCAGGACGCTCTGGCCTGCTCGGCGGGGATGTCGGCGGTGGCGACCCTCTTCCAGACGCTGCTCCGGCGGGGCGACCGGGTCCTGGCCGCCCGGGACCTCTACGGGGGCACCTATGCCTATCTGGATACCTTCATGGCCCGACTCGGCGTCGAGGTCGAATTTGCCGACCTCCGGGACATCGAGAAGGGCGTGCCCGACGGCGTGAGCCTGGTCGTCGTCGAGACGATCTCCAACCCCCTCATCCGCGTGGCCGACCTGGCTGCGATTGCGAAGAATTCCCGGAAGGCCGGCGCGACCCTCGCCGTCGACAATACCTTCGCGACGCCGGTCCTGTGCCGGCCGCTCCAGTGGGGCGCCGACCTCGTCTTCCACAGCGGGACGAAGTTCCTGAACGGCCATGGCGACGCGACCAGCGGGATCATCGTCGGGAAGGCCGGCGTCATCCAGGCCATGCGCAAGCTGACGATCCTGGCGGGGGGCGTCATTTCGCCGCTCGACGCCTGGCTGACGTCGCGCGGCATCAAGACCCTGGGCCTGCGCGTGGAGCGGGCCTCGCAGAACGCGGCGAAGCTCGCGAAGTTCCTCTCGGGACACCGGAAGGTCGACCGGGTGAACTACCCCAAGCCCAATAGATACTTGAAGCCGCTCCTGGGGCCCATGCTGTCGTTCGAGGTCCGGGGCGGGCTGCGGGCGGCCGACCGCTTCGTCCGCGCTTGCAGGCTGATCGAGCTCGTGCCGAGCCTGGGAGACGTCACCACGACGAGCTCCCATCCCGCCCGGAGCTCGCATGCCTACCTCAGTCCCGCCGCCCGGGCGGCCATGGGCGTCACCGACGGCCTCATCCGCCTTTCGACCGGCATCGAAGACGTCGCCGATATTCTCGAAGACCTGTCCTTCGCCCTGTCCAAAGTCTAGGAGCCCGAACCATGCCCGACGCAGCCCCGCCGCCCGCGCCGGTCCCGCCGCCTCCTCCCGCTCCCGCCGCGCCCATTACCATCGAGGACTTCAAGAAAATCGTCCTCAAAGTGGGAAAGGTGGTGGAGGCCGCCGCGCACACCAACGCCAACAAGCTGCTCGTCCTCAAGGTCGATCTCGGCGGAGGCGAACTGAGGCAGGTCGTGTCCGGGATCAGGCAGTGGTACGCCCCCGAGCAGCTCGTCGGGAAGAGCGTGGTCCTGGTGGCGAATCTGGCCCCGGCGGTCCTCAGAGGAGTGGAGAGCCAGGGAATGGTTCTGGCGGCCACCTCGGGGGACCAGGTGATCCTGCTGAGCCCCGAGAAGGAAGCCTCGCCGGGCAGCAAGGTCAGCTGAAGGCCGACCGCCCGAGGCGGTCGCCCCCCCCCCACCCCCGGGAGCGGCCGAGGGAATCCCGCCGGAACAAAAACAGTACCCGAGCGGCGCGGCCCCGGCCGATATAACCCCCGGATTGTCAGGGGGTCCACTCGATGCCGGCGGGGCTGGAAGTCCAGGAGCAGGGGACCGCGCTTCTTTTTGTCCTCCGCGGACGACTGGACTGCCAGACCACCGGCGCCCTCTGGCGGCAGGCCTTCGAGACTCTGGACGCCTCCCCGTCACGGCGCCTGCGGGTCCTGGATGCGGCCGCCGTCGAGTACTGCGACGGCGCGGGCATCGGGCTCCTCGTCGAACTTCGCCGGCGCTCGGGAACCGAGGTCGAGATCCGCGGCCTGGCGCCCCAGTTCCGGACGCTCCTGGACCTGTTCCCTCCGGAAGAGGCCGGGACGCTCCCTCCCAAACCCGAGAAGCCCTCGCTGTTCGTCGAGACCGGGCAGGCGACGCTGGCGATCCTCCGCGACCTGCGGCATCAGACCGCCTTCGTCGGCGAGCTGCTGGCGGCGGCCGCCCGCGCCCTCGTCCGGCCCGGCGAGATCCGGTGGCCGGACGCGCTCCGCGTCGCCGAGGAAGCGGGGGTAAACGCGCTTCCGATCATCTCGCTCATGGGCTTTCTGATCGGGCTTATCCTCGCCTTCCAGTCGGCCTCCCAGCTCAAGATCGTCGGGGCGGAAGTATTCGTCTCCGATCTGGTCGCGGTATCGGTCGTGCGCGAGCTGGGCCCGCTCATGACGGCGATCCTGCTTGCCGGCCGGTCGGGATCCGCCTTCGCCGCGGAACTGGGGACCATGAAGGTGAATGAAGAGGTCGACGCGCTCGTCACGATGGGCCTGGCCCCGGTCCGCTTCCTGGTCCTCCCCCGCGTGATCGCGGGAGTCCTCCTGGCGCCGCTCCTGACCGTCTACTTCGACCTGGTCGCGGTAATCGGGGCGGCGGTGGTCGTCTCCGGCTTCGGCCACTCCATGATCACCTTCGCCCACCACGTCCAGAACGCCCTCAGCGTCACCATCTTCGTCTCCGGGACCCTCAAGGCCCTGGTGTTCGGTCTCATCATCTCGGGCGTGGGCTGCCAGCGCGGGCTGGAGACCGGGACGGGGGCGGTGGCGGTGGGGCTGTCGACGACCCGGTCCGTGGTCGCGGGGATCCTGCTCACGATCCTGATCGACGGCGTCTTTGCGGGCGTGTACTACGCGATGGGGATCTGATGGCCGAGCCCATCATCCGAGTCGAGAATCTGACCGCGGCCTACGACGGCCAGGTCATCATCGACGACATCACGTTCGAGGTGATGCCGGGCGAGGTCTTCGTGATCCTCGGGGGCTCGGGATGCGGGAAAAGCACCCTCCTCAAGCACATGATCGGCCTCTACCCTCCGGCCCGAGGCCGGATCCTGGTGGAAGGACGGGATCTGGCGACCGCCGAGGGCGACGAGCGATTGGCGATCCTGAGGCGGATCGGCGTGATGTACCAGATGGGCGCCCTGTTCGGATCGATGACGCTGCTGGAGAACGTCCGGCTCCCCCTCGAGGAATACACCGACCTGCCGGCGGACGCGACGGAGGCGATCGCGCGGATGAAGCTGCAGCTGGTGGCGCTGAAAGGGTTCGAGCAGCACATGCCGTCCGAGATCAGCGGCGGCATGAAGAAGCGCGCGGCGATCGCCCGCGCCATGGCGCTGGACCCGCGCATCCTCTTCCTCGACGAGCCGTCGGCGGGCCTCGATCCGATCACCTCGGCGGAGCTCGACCAGCTGATCCTGAGGCTTGCCCGGGGTCTCGGAATCACCTTCGTCGTGGTGACCCACGAGCTGGCCAGCATCTACGCGATCGCCGACCGGGTGATCATGCTGGACAAGAGGGTGAAGAAGATCGTGGCGACCGGCAAGCCGGCCGAGCTCCGGGATGGGTCGACCAATCCCTGGGTCCGGCAGTTCTTCAACCGACAGGCCGAGTCGGCCTGAACGGCGCCGGGAGAGTCTCGGAAGTCAGGAGAGTTGCGGCATGAGCGCGGAAACGAGGTACTTCAAGCTCGGAGCGTTCGTCCTGGCCGGAGTTGCGGTCATCGTCGGAACGGTGGTCGTCCTGGGCGCGGGCGCCGTCATGCGGAAGAAGCTCATGGCCGAAACCTACGTCGACGAGTCGGTCCAGGGGCTCGACGTCGGGGCTCCCGTGAAATTCCGCGGCGTCCACGTGGGCCAGCTCGAGAAGATCGAGTTCGTCGCCGTCCGCTATGATCCCAAGGACCCGCGCATCTGCCTCTCGATCGCGTTCTGGCCGGAAACGCTCCACGGGTTCGGAGGCGACGATCCGGCCGCGAAGCTCAAGGACATGGTGGACTTCGGCCTGCGGGTGCGGCTGGCGTCCTCCGGGCTGACCGGCGGCCTCTATCTCGAGCTCGACAACTTCAATCGACAGGAGAATCCTCCCCCGCCCATCTCGTGGACCCCGCTCACGCCTTACGTGCCCTCGGTTCCCAGCACGAACGTCCGGCTCATGGCCCGGGTCGAGAACGTGCTCGGACACGTGGAGAAGATGCGCGTCGACGTGATTTCCGACAAGGTGGTCGCGCTCCTGGACAGCCTGGACAAGATGGTCCAGACGCTCCAGCCCGCGGTGGCGGACGTCCGGAAATTCGCCGACGAAGCCACCGTTCTCGTGCGCGACACCCGACGGGTGGTCACCGAGGACGTCGGGAAGGAACTGAAGGCGGTGATGATCCAGCTGCGCGAAACCCTGGAGAAGGACGTGTCCCCGGCGGTGAAGAGTCTTCGCGCGTCTGCGGACCAGCTGCCGGCCACGTTCACCCGGATCGATGCCACCCTGGACCAGGTCGGCGGCACGCTCCGCCGGGTCGACCGCACCCTCTCCGAGGGCGGAGGATCGATGGAGGAGGCTCTCGACAATCTCCGCGTCGTGACCCAGGACCTGCGCGAGCTGACCGGACAGGTGAAACGCTATCCGGCGCAGGCGCTGTTCGGCGAGGCTCCTCCCAAGAAAGCGGTGAACCGATGAGGCGGATGTGGGCGCTCCTCCTGATCGCGGCGGCGGGCTGCGTCGACCTGAAGGCGGCCTATCCGGAACGCCGCTTCTTTACGATCGAGGCGACCCGGAGCGG
>Ga0070730_10004446_pt1 | contig 12309 bp, 8 predicted proteins | sample Coa_R1_3_FD_66447 | JGI IMG/M metagenome (GOLD analysis project Ga0070730, IMG submission 66447) | Surface soil microbial communities from Centralia Pennsylvania, which are recovering from an underground coalmine fire - Coalmine... | ecosystem: Environmental > Terrestrial > Soil > Unclassified ... | reverse complement strand
CGCTCGACGAGCTCCGGTCCGTTCATCCGCGGCATCACGACGTCGGTGACGAGGAGGTTGATCCTCGCCCCGTATCGCTCGACGACCAGCAATGCCTCGCCCGGCCCCGGGGCCTCCAGGACCGTGTACCCGTTCCGTCGCAGGATGCCCCTCGCGACGGCGCGCACCTGTTCGTCGTCCTCCACGAGCAAGATCGTCTCGGACCCGCGGACGCTGTCCGACGGAGGAGGCTGTGACGCAATCGCATCCGCCTTCTCGTCCGTCCGCGGGAGGTACACCTTGAAGGTCGTGCCCTTGCCGGGCTCGCTGTAGACCCACACGTGCCCGCCGCTCTGCTTGACGATGCCGAAGACGATCGACAGTCCCAGCCCCGTTCCCTTGCCCTTCTCCTTGGTGGTGAAGAACGGCTCGAAGATCTGCGCCTCCGTCTGTTTGTCCATCCCGACGCCGGTGTCGCTGACGGCGAGCATGACGTACGGGCCCGGCGTGACCCCCAGGTGGTCGGCCACGTAGTGCTCGTCCAGCTCAATGTTGTTCGTCTGGATCGTGAGCTTGCCGCCCCCCGGCATGGCGTCGCGCGCATTGACCGCGAGGTTCATCACGATCTGCTCGATCTGACCCGGGTCCGCCTTCACCTTGCCCAGGCGAGCGGCCGGCAAGAGCGTCACCTCGACGTCGGCGCCGAGCAGTCGCCCGATCATCCTCTCCATCCCCGAGAGGACCTGGTTCAGGTCGACGACCCTGGGCAAGAGCACCTGCTGGCGGCTGAACGCGAGGAGCTGCCGCGTCAGGTCTGCGGCCCGCGCGCCGGCCTTCTGGATCTCTTCGACGTCCGCGCGCAGCGGATCGTCGCTCTTGAGGTCACCGAGGATCAGGCCCGCGTAGCTCAAGACGACCGAGAGCATGTTGTTGAAGTCGTGCGACACGCCGCCGGCGAGCCTGCCCACCGCCTCCATCTTCTGCGCGTGACGAAGCTGCTCCTCCGTCTTGCGAAGAGCGGCCTCGGCCTTCTCTCGTTCGGAGAGCTCCCGCAAGGCGGACTGCAGCAGGCGGGCGTTGGTGATCGCCAAGGCGGCGTGGTCGGCCAGCGCCTGCGCCATCTCGCGGTCGAGCTCATCGAAGGACGGCGACGTCGGGTGGAAACGGAACAGCGAGAGCGTGCCGAGGGTCTCGCCGCGCACACGCATGGCCGTCACGAGGAGGCTGTGGACCCCGATCGTCTCGTACGCCTTCGCGACCTCGGACGTGACGGCCTTCAGATCCATTTGGGCAGCGAGGAACGCCTCACCGGTCTCGATCAGGTGCCGACCCCACGCATAGTCGGTCACCCCTTGCGGAGCCTTCATGAACGCGCGAATACGGGCGGCTGCGTCCGCGTCGAGCACGCGCGCCTCCAGCGGAAGATGGAAAGCAACGGGCGAGAGCCACCCCCCGTCCGATAGAAGGCGCACGATGCAACCGTCGGCGACGACCTCCGCCACCGTTCGGGCGACCACGTCGAGCAGGCGTTCGTAGTCCGTCGTCGCTTCCGCGAAGGCTCGCAGCGCTCCGGACAGGACGTGGAGCCGCTCGTCGACCACCGCTCGCCCCATCAGCACCTCATTGTCGGCTCAACATGCGTCCTTCTCAAGAGCGCCGTACCAACGAGAGCCGAGCGCGCGGATCGACGGCGACCGCGTCCGTAGGTCAGCCTGGCTGACCCGGAACGGCGGTTCGCTCGCCGAGATGGCCGCACGCCGCGTCTCGTACAAGCGACACAGTCTGAGGCGTTTCGGCATCGCAGGGTCGTGGTGGGCGGTTCAGGTCGCTGGAGATCGTTCGCGGCCTCGGCCTGACGACGCGATTCGAAAATCGAGCGTGTCCTGATCCCGCTACGGACGCCGCGATGGCTCACGTCCGGCACGTGGCGGCTGGCGGCAGATCTAAACACCCCGGTACAGGCTGGTGCACCAACCGGCGTGCGACCCCTGGACTGCCATCAATGGGCCACGTCGCCGGGTGGAACGGTGAGCGAGCGCCACCCCAGGTACGCGCGCAGGCTTTGGATCTTCCCGTCCCGCAGCTCGATGATGTCCACGGAGTAGTGGTCCTCCGACGACGGGCGCCTAAACTCGATGGCGATTGTATTGCCTCGAATCAGCGGCGGCTCGTGTCCTCCCCATCCCTTGCCCCCGCTCATCAACGCGCGCACCATCTCCCGGATCGCGTGCCGACCATGAAGCACCCCCTCCTCGCGATGCAGGAGACGCTGGATGAGCGGGGTCTCGAGAGTTGCGTCCTCAGCGAAGAGCGCGACGGCGCCCTCGAGATCACTCTGGGACCAAGCGGCATCAAACGCCCGCATGAACCGCTCTGCAACGCCGACCTGCTCGTCTTTCATGTTCGGCTCCTGAGACATCGTCGAGCCGAATCGTGCGGACTCGCTCGACCGCGCCGCGGACGGCGCCTTCGGTTGGGGCTTCTCGTCACTGGCGCAAGCAGTGAGGGCAACGAGGACCGCGGCAAGCAAAGGAACGAGACTCATCCTCACGCCTCCTGAGTGCGCAGTCTGCGGCCACGCAAATCCGGTGCCTTGCACCAAGCTCCACGGGCCAATTGGCAGCGACGGACCAATGAACTCGCGCATGGGTCCGTCGCGCCGTTGACCTCGCATCGCCGGGCACGTGACCTGCAACAAGTCGCCGGAGGATCAGTGGCCCACGGAGCACGGGCTCGACCACGACAGGCGCGTCGCCCTGCTCTGCTACTCGCAGGTGTGCCACCTCGCGGCGCGCGCCGCCGTCGAGTTCGCGCGACGGGGATACTCGGTGATGGAGCTCGAAGGCGGATTCCCCGCGTGGAAGTCACATGGTCTACCGACGGAGGCGGGCGACGCGACGGCCCACGATTCGATCGATCGGACTCGCGCTTACCTGGAGTCCAGACGCGCGGCCGAGCGCGAGGCCTCGCGTGCGCAGGCCGCGCCCCAGCCGCCGGTCGCGCCCGAGCCGAACGCCATGCCCGAGCCGAAGGCTGCTCTCGAGCCGAAGGCCGCACCCGAGCCGCCGCAGGCCGTGCCTGACTCGAAGGCTGCGCCCGAGCCGAAGGTAGCGCCCGAGCCGAACGTCGCGCCATAGCCGAAGGCGGCGCCACGGGTTGCGCCGGAGCCGCCTGCGCCGACAAGCAAGCCACAGGGCGAGCCCCAGGCGCGGCCAGGCAAGCCAGAGGACACGCACAGGTCGCCATGGCCTTCGCAGCCCGATCATCGCGGCCGAAATCACGATGGTTCACTTGCTCGCGACGATGGGCGCCCTCCCGGCCTGGCGGTCGCGGATGAAGTGCGGCTCGGGCGCCTTCGCGTCACCGCGCTCGTGATGGTGGCCCGCGATGCGCGCCTAGGGCACGAGGAGCGGCGCTCGCGGTCTCCGCGATGCAATGGCACCGTCAGCCGCCGAATCGGAACTCGGGGAACAGGGTCATGCCTCCGTCGACGTAGAGCGTGGCGCCGTGCACGTAGTCCGAGTCGTCGGACGCCAGCCACACCACAGCGCGCGCGATGTCGACCGGCTCGCCGACGCGGCCGTACGGGATCAGGCGCAGCAGGGCCTTTTCCGCCTCCGGCGTGCTCCACGCGCCCGCGTTGATCGGCGTCTTGATCGCGCCAGGCGAGACCGCATTCACCCGGATGCCGTGCCGCGCGAGCTCCTGCGCCATCGTCTTCATCAGGAGCGACACGCCGCCCTTCGAAGCGGCGTAGTTCGCGTGGCCGGCCCACGGAATGACGTCGTGGACCGAGGACATGCAGACGATCTTGCCGAGCGATCGTGCGCCCTGCACGCGGCCGCGCCGGAGGTATTCGCGCGCCCCCTCGCGCGAGCAGAGGAACTGTCCCGTGAGGTTGACGCCGATGACCTTGTCCCAGTCGGTGAGCGTCATGTCGACGAACGCCGCGTCCTTCTGCAGGCCCGCGTTGTTGACCACGATGTCGAGGCTGCCGAACGCCTCGACGGCGCGCTTGAACACCGCGACGACGTCGGCCTCGATGCTCACGTCGCCCTTCACGGCGATCGCGCGCCCCTGGCTCGACTCGATCTCGCCGACGACTCGCGCCGCGCTTGCGCCGTCTCGCGCGTAGTTCACGGCGACGGCTGCTCCGGCGGCTGCGAGCGCCTTCGCGACGGCGGCGCCGATGCCCGAGCTCGCGCCGGTGACGAGCGCGCGCTGACCCGCGAGGACCTTCTGTTCGAACATGACGACTCTCCCTTCGTTGCTCTCAGCGCCAAGTACGATGGCGCGCCGCGGCGGTTACGCGATGCGATCGGCGCGTAACCTGCGCCTCGCGGCGGCGTAGACCTCGCCGGAGACGAGGGGAGATGACGTCCGACGTGAACATCGGGCGCGCCGGGTCCGCCCGCGCGCGCGCCGAGAGCCGCCACGCACCACCCATCGCGATCGGTCGCGATGGGTGCGTCGACTACGCCCGCAGCTCACGCATCGAGTGGCTGGAGACCAACGGCACGGGGGCCTTCGCCATGGGGACCGCCGCCGGCGTCAACACCCGCCGCTACCACGGTCTGCTCGTGGCCTCTCTGCGGCCGCCGGTCGACCGGTTCGTGCTCCTGTCCAAGGTCGAGGAGACGGTGCACGTCGCCGGACGCGATCACGATCTGGCCACGTCGCAGTACCCGGGCGTCGTCGCGCCGCAAGGCTACCGCGCGCTCGAGAGCTTTCGCCTCGATCCATTCCCGACGTGGACCTGGGCCATCGACGGCGCCGTCGTCGAGAAGCGCGTGTTCATGGTGCAGGGCAAGCAGACGGTCGTCCTGCAGTACCGCGCCAACCGGGATTGCCACCTGAGGGTCCGCCCATTCCTCGCGTTCCGGGACTTTCACGCGCTCGCGCGCGCAAACGACGCCCTCGACGGACGCGTGTCGCACGACCGGCGGGGGCCGGACGCGGCCGTCATGAGGATCAGGCCTTACGCCGGGCTGCCGGGTCTCACCATCCACCACGGCGGCTCGGCGACGAGCGAGGGTGCGTGCTGGTACCGCGATGCGGAGTACATCGAGGAGCTCGAGCGCGGCCTCGAGTTCAGAGAAGATCTCTACTGCGCCGGGACGATCGAGCTCGCCGTCTCGCCGGAGCGCCCGGCGTGGATCGTCGCGACCATCGAGAAGAACGGGGACTGGGACTTCGTGCGCGTTGCGAGCGAGGAGGCCGTGGAGCTCGAGCGCCGTCGCACCACGGCGACGGATCCGCTCGCGGCCCGGCTGTCGGTCGCCGCCGACGCATACCTCGCACGCCGCGCCGACGGCACGCTCACCGTCATGGCCGGCTACCCCTGGTTCGCCGACTGGGGGCGCGACACGATGATTGCCGTTCCGGGCCTGCTCATCGCCCGCGGCCTGCTCGACCAGGCGCGCGACGTGCTCTCCGGCTTCATCGCCCACCTCGACATGGGCGTCGTGCCCAACCGCTTCGTCGACCGCGCCGGCGAGCCGCCGGAGTACAACACCGCCGACGCCACGCTCTGGATGTTCCACGCGGTCCGCGAGTACCTGCGCGCGGGCGGCGACCGGCGCTGGGTGCGCGACGCGTTCCTCCCCGCCGCGCACGAGATCATCCGGTGGCACGCGCGCGGGACTCACCACGGCATCCGGATCGACCCCGCCGACGGTCTGCTCGTCAGCGGCGACGCGGGCTCGCAGCTCACGTGGATGGACGCGAAGATCGGCGACTGGGTCGTCACGCCGCGTCATGGCAAGGCCGTCGAGATCAACGCGCTCTGGATCAATGCGCTGCGCGTGATCGAGGAGCTGTCGACGCAGGTCGGCGGAGCGCCTGCCTCGGAGGCCGCCGCCGCGGCTGCTCGCGCGACAGCCTCGTTCCGGCGCGTCTTCTGGAACGAGGCGCGCGGCTGCCTCTTCGACGTCCTCGGACCGGAGGGGCCGGACCCGCGCGTGAGGCCCAACCAGATCTTCGCCGTCAGCCTGCCTTTCTCGCCACTCGATGACGCCCAGAAGTGCAGCGTCGTCCGCGTCGTGGAGCGCGAGCTGCTCACACCTCTGGGGCTGCGTACGCTCGCCAGGGGAGAGCCCGGCTACCGTGCGCACTACGCGGGCGACCCCGTCGCGCGCGACTCGGCGTACCATCAGGGCGCCGCCTGGCCGTGGCTGCTCGGCCCCTACGTGACGGGCTACCTGAACGCGTTCGGCCGCTCGCCCGAGACGCGAGCCCACGCGCGGAGCCTGCTCGCGTCCGTCGAAGCGCACGTGCGCGTCGGCTGCCTCGGGCACGTGGGCGAGCTGCTCGACGCCGATCCCCCGCATGCCCCCGGAGGGGCTCCCGCCCAGGCCTGGAGCGTCGCCGAGATCCTGCGCGTCCTGCTCACGGAGCTCGAGTCGCCGTGATCCGCTCCCTGCGCAGCCACTGGCCCGAGTACCTGATGGAAGCCTTCGGGCTCGGCGCGTTCATGGTCGCGGCGTGCCTCGTCACCGCCCTGCTCGAGCATCCGAGCTCGCCGGTGCACGCTGCCGTGCCGTCGGGTGCCACCCGCCGAGCGATCATCGGCCTCGCGATGGGCCTGACGGCGGTCGCGATCATCTACTCGCCGTGGGGCAAACGCTCGGGCGCTCATCTGAACCCGGCGGTCACGCTGACGTTTCTGCGACTCGGCCGGGTCGCGCCCTGGGACGCGCTCTTCTACGTGGTCGCTCAGTTCGCGGGCGGCGCGCTCGGCGTACTGCTGTCCTGGGCCGTCGTGCCCGCCGCGATCGCGCACCCGTCGGTGCGGTTCGTCGTGACCGTGCCGGGCGATGCCGGGCCGGTCGTCGCGCTCGCAGGGGAGGCGATCATCTCGTTTCTCCTGATGGCGACGATCCTCGTCGTCGGCGCGTCGCGCTGGGCGTCGCAGACGGGCATCGTCGCGGGGTGCCTCGTCGCTGCGTACATCGCGGTCGAAGCTCCGTACTCGGGCATGAGCATGAACCCCGCCCGTACCGCGGCGTCTGCGATCGTAGCGGGCGACTGGACGGCCGCGTGGCTGTACTTCGCGACGCCTCCGGCCGCGATGCTGCTCGCGGCCGAGACGTACGTGCGCACGGTCGGCTGGGCGCGCGTCGCGTGCGCGAAGCTCCGCCACACGGCCGACGTGCGCTGCATCTTCTGCGGTCTGGTGCCGCCCGAGGCAGGCGGCGGGGAGCGATCATGAGCGAGCGGTACGACGTCATCATCATCGGCACGGGCGCGGGCGGCGGCACGCTGGCTCGCGCGCTCGCGCCCACCGGCAAGCGCATCCTCCTGCTCGAACGCGGAGGGTGGCTGCCGCGCGAGAAGGAGAACCTCTCCTCGGCGGCCGTGTTCCTGGAGGGCCGGTACAAGGCAAAGGAGGTCTGGCTCGATGCCCGCGGCCGGCCCTTCCATCCCGGGATCCACTATTACGTCGGCGGCAACACCAAGGTGTACGGCGCGGCGCTCCTGCGCTTTCGCAAGCAGGATTTCGGCGAGGTACGGCACCACGGAGGCCTCTCGCCGGCGTGGCCGATCGCATACGAGGACCTCGAGCCCTACTACACGGAGGCCGAGCGCCTGTACCACGTGCACGGCGAGCGAGGAGCGGATCCCACCGAACCGCCCGCGACGGCGCCGTATCCCCACCCGCCGGTGAGCCACGAGCGCCCCGTCGCCGAGCTGGCCGACGCGCTGCGGTCGCTCGGACACAGGCCCTTTCCGCTGCCGCTCGGGATCCAGATCGACGAGTCGCGGCCCGAGAACAGCCGGTGCATGCGCTGCCAGACATGCGACGGGTTTCCCTGCATCGTCGACGGCAAGAGCGACGCGAGCGTGTGCGGCGTGCGCCCGGCGCTCGAGCACCCCAACGTCAGCCTGCTCACGAATGCGTTCGTCGCGCGCTTGGAGACCGATTCCAGCGGACGGCGCGTCACCGCCGTGCACGTGCGGAGGGAGGGCAGGGTGGAGACCTACTCGGCGGACGTCGTCGTCGTCTCGTGCGGCGCCGTGAACTCGGCGGCGCTTCTGCTGCGGTCGGGCAGCAGCGCGCACCCCGACGGCCTCGCGAACGCGTCGGGCGTCGTGGGCCGCCATTACATGGCGCACAACAACACGGCGTTCGTTTGCGTCACGACTCGCAAGAACCCCACCGTCTTCGAGAAGACGCTCGCGCTCAACGACTACTACTTCGGCGCGCCCGACTCCGAGCTGCCACTCGGCCACATCCAGATGCTCGGCAAGTCCGACGGGACGATGCTCAAGGGCGACGCCCCGCCGCTCACGCCGCGCTTCGCGCTCGATCTGATGGCCGAGCACGCGTTCGATTTCTGGCTGACGTCGGAGGACCTGCCCGACCCCGAGAACCGCGTGACGGTCGACGAGGAGGGCCGCATCCGGCTCGCCTACACGCCGAACAACCTAGAGGCGCATGCGCGTCTGGTACGCAAGCTCAAGGAGCTCTGCGGCAAGCTCCTGCCCTGGGGGCTGAAGCTCTCCAAGCGCATCCCGATCGAGGGCACGGCGCACCAGTGCGGGACCGTTCGCTTCGGGCGTGACCCGAGGACTTCGGCGCTCGACACGCACTGCAGGGCGCACGACGTCGACAACCTCTACGTCGTCGACGGCAGCTTCTTCTGCTCGAGCACCGCGGTGAACCCGGCGCTGACGATCATGGCCAACGCGCTGCGTGTCGCCGACCACCTCCGCGCTCGGATGGCCTGACGTGCGGCGCCTGGCTCCGCTCTTGATCCCGCTCGCCGTCGCCTGCGGTGCTGCACCGCCCGCGCCGCGCCTTGCCGCTCCATCGGGCGCGCAGTCATCCCTCGCCGTCCGCGCGGTCGGATGCGTGGGGATGACGGTCTCGGCGATCGAGCGCTCGGTCGCCTTCTTCCGCGACGTGCTCGACTTCGAGCCGGCGCGGGAGGACGTCGTCGCCGACGAAGTCTCCGGCGTACGCGTCCGCCGCGCGCGGTTGACCCTCGGCCACGAGTGCGTCGAGTTGAGTGAGCCTCTCGGGGGCGTGCGCCGGCCCGTGCCGGCCGACTCACGGAGCAACGACCGCTGGTTCCAGCACGTCGCGATCGTCGTGCGCGACATGGACAGGGCCTATGCGGGGCTCGAGGCACGCCACGTCGTGCACGCGTCGATAGAGCCGCAGACGCTGCCGGCGTGGAACCCCGGCGCGGCCGGCATCCGCGCCTACTACTTCAAGGATCCCGACGGCCACACGCTGGAGCTCATCTGGTTCCCTGCCGGAAAGGGCGCCGCGCGCTGGCACGCTCCCTCGAACGAACGGCTGTTCCTCGGGATCGACCACACCGCCGTGGCCAGCGGCGACACATCCGCGAGCCTGGCGTTCTACGTGGGCCGCCTCGGGCTTCACGTCGCCGGCGGCAGCGAGAACTACGGCCCCGAGCAGGAGCGCCTCAACGCGGTGCCCGGTGCGCACCTGCGCATCACGACGTTGCGCGCCGACGACGGACCGGGCATCGAGCTGCTCGAGTACCTCGCGCCCCGTACGGGCCGCCCCATGCCGCGCGACGAGCGCGCGGACGACGCCGCGCACTGGCGGACGACGCTCTTCGCAGACGGAATCGCCTCGCCGGGCTCGTTGCGCGACCCCGACGGCCACGTGATGGAGATCCACCCTCGATGAACGACCACCGAACCGTCCCCGGCGACCCGGCGCCGACCGCCGAAGCGCAGCGTCTCGCGAGCTCCGACCGTCGCGCGCGCCACTGGAAGAAGTGGGGCCCCTACCTCAGCGAGCGCGCCTGGGGCACGGTGCGCGAGGACTACTCGCCGAACGGCACGGCCTGGGACTACCTGCCGCACGACCACGCGCGCTCGCGCGCCTACCGCTGGAACGAGGACGGCATCGCCGGGATCTGCGACCGTCGCCAGCGCATCTGCTTCGCGCTCTCGATGTGGAATGGGCGCGACCCCATCCTCAAGTCGCGCCTCTTCGGCCTCACCGGGAGCGAAGGGAACCACGGCGAGGACGTGAAGGAGGTCTACCACTACCTCGACTCGACACCGACGCACTCGTACATGCGGATGCTCTACAAGTACCCGCAGGCCGAGTTCCCCTACGCCGCGCTCGTCGAAGAGAACCGGCGCCGCAGCCGCCGCGAGCCCGAGTACGAGCTCGTCGACACGGGCGTCTTCGACGAAGACCGCTACTTCGACGTGTCCGTCGAGTACGCGAAGGCGGACGTCGACGACATCGTCGTGCGGGTCGAGGTGGTCAACCGCGGGCCCGAGGCCGCGCGCATCGAGCTCTTACCGATCGTGTGGTTTCGCAACACCTGGAGCTGGTCGGAGGACGCACCGCGCCCGGAGCTGCACGAAGAGGACGGCACGGTCGCGCTCGAGGACTCCGAGCGCGGGCGCTACTGGCTTCACGCGGCCGGCGAGCCGGAGCTGCTCTTCACCGAAAACGAGACGAACCATCAGCGTCTGTACGGCGGCGCGAACCGGTCGCCCTACGTGAAGGACGCCTTCGACGCGTACGTCGTCCAGGGCCGCCGCGACGCGGTCAACCCGGGGGGGAAGGGGACGATGGCGGCGGCGCGGTACGCATTCCTCGTTCCCGCGGGCGGTACGAAGAGCGTCCTGCTTCGCTTGTCGAACCGGTTCCTCGGCGCGCGCGCCTTCGCCGACGCCGCCGAGGTGCTCGCCGCGCGCAAGCGCGAGGCGGACGCCTTCTACGACACCGTCGTCCCGGAGAATCTCTCCGACGACGCGCGGAGCGTGATGCGGCAATCGCTCGCCGGCCTGCTCTGGTCGAAGCAGTTCTATCACTACGTCGTGCGCGACTGGCTCGAGGGAGATCCGTCGCAACCGGCGCCGCCGGAGGGCCGCCGGGACGGTCGCAACCGCGACTGGCGGCACCTGTACAACGCCGACGTCATCTCGATGCCCGACAAGTGGGAATACCCCTGGTACGCGGCGTGGGACCTGGCGTTCCACTGCGTGCCGATCGCGCTGGTCGACGCCGACTTCGCCAAGGAGCAGCTCGTGCTGCTGCTGCGCGAGTGGTACATGCACCCCAACGGGCAGATCCCCGCGTACGAGTGGGCGCTCGGCGACGTCAATCCCCCGGTGCACGCGTGGGCGGCGTGGCGCGTCTACAAGATCGACAAGAAGCGGAAAGGTCGCGGCGACCGCGTCTTCCTCGCGCGCGTGTTCCACAAGCTGATGCTGAACTTCACCTGGTGGGTGAACCGCAAGGACGCCGAGGGCAACAACGTCTTCCAGGGCGGGTTCCTGGGCCTCGACAACATCGGCGTCTTCGATCGCAGCGCGCCGCTGCCGACCGGTGGTCACATCGAGCAGAGCGACGGCACGAGCTGGATGGCCATGTATTGCCTGAACATGCTCGCCATCGCGCTCGAGCTCGCGCGGGAGGACCCATCGTACGAGGACGTCGCGAGCAAGTTCTGGGAGCACTTCATCCACATCGCCCATGCGATGAACACGCTCGGCCTGTGGCACGAGGACGACGGCTTCTACTACGACCTGCTGCACATGCCCGACGGCGGGAGCATCCCGCTCGCGATCCGGTCGATGGTCGGTCTCATACCGCTCTTCGCGGTGGAGACGCTCGATCCGGAGCTGCTCGAGCGCCTGCCCGCGTTCAAGCGCCGGCTCGAGTGGTTCATCGACAACCGGCCCGACCTCACCGACAGCTGTGGATGCATGCGGCGTCAGGGCGAGGGCGGGCGACGGATCGTTGCGATCCTCGATCGCGACAAGCTTCTGCGCGTCGCGCGGGTCCTGCTCGACGAGACGGAGTTTCTCTCGCCGCACGGCATCCGTTCGCTGTCGCGCGCGCATCGAGAGCGGCCGTACACGCTGTCCGTGGACGGCACGGAGCACCGGGTCGACTACGAGCCCGGGGAGTCGTCGAGCGGCCTGTTCGGCGGCAACTCGAACTGGCGCGGCCCCATCTGGTTTCCCGTCAACTACCTCATCGTCGAGGCGCTGCAGAAGTTCGCCTACTACTGGGGCGACTCGCTGAAGGTGGAGCTTCCGACGGGGTCGAGGCACATGGTGACCTTGTCCGAAGCGGCCGCGGAGATCTCTCGCCGCCTCGTGCACATCTTCCTGCGCGACGGCGCCGGGCGGCGGCCGGTCCTCGGGGGGTCCGAGAAGCTGCAGACGGACCCGCATTTCCGAGACCTCGTGCCGTTCCACGAATACTTCCACGGCGACGACGGATCGGGGGTCGGCGCGAGCCACCAGACCGGCTGGACGGGGCTGGTCGCCAAGCTGCTCCAGCAGAGTGGCGAGTAACCGCGGCGGGGTCGAGCCGTATCT
>Ga0070730_10004445_pt1 | contig 12310 bp, 8 predicted proteins | sample Coa_R1_3_FD_66447 | JGI IMG/M metagenome (GOLD analysis project Ga0070730, IMG submission 66447) | Surface soil microbial communities from Centralia Pennsylvania, which are recovering from an underground coalmine fire - Coalmine... | ecosystem: Environmental > Terrestrial > Soil > Unclassified ... | reverse complement strand
TTGCGCGTGCGCGGGGTCTATCTGGCGATGGTCACGCTGGCCTTCGCCCAGATGTTTTTCATCCTGGCCGAGGCCACCGATTTCCGCCAGTGGACCGGGGCGGAGGACGGGCTGCACAGCATCCCCGTGCCGGCCTGGCTCGATCCGACCGACCAGCGCCTCCACTTCTACCTCGTGGCCCTGGCCGCTTGTGTCGTGGTCTATGCGCTGATCGCCCGCCTGGTCGCCTCGCCGGCCGGGCGGGTGCTCATCGCGATCCGCGAAAACGAGGCGCGCGCCCAGGCCATCGGCTACAACACCTTCGTCTACAAGCTGCTCGCGGTCGTGCTGGCCGGGGTGCTGGCCGCCGGGGCGGGCCTGCTGAACGCGCTCTGGAGCACCAACGTCAACTCGGCCATGCTGAGTGCCGGCACGACGATCAACGCCCTGCTGATGACGATCATCGGCGGGGTCGGCACGTTGGGCGGGCCGGTGCTGGGCGCGGCGGTGCTACAGCTGCTGGGCTACTGGCTGAACAGCACGTTCGGGCCGCGCTGGCCGCTCATCTTCGGCCTGGTCTACATCGCCATCGTGCTTTTCTTCCCTCGGGGCCTGGCCGGCACCTGGCAGCTCCGCGGGGGCGCCTGGCGCCAGGTCTGGGCGGCCCGCTGGCAGAGCCTGGCCCGGCGCGAAGGGTAGGTTCCTCAGGAAGCGGCAGCGCGATAGGCGCCCGCGCTCAACACCGGCACGGCGGCACTGCTGTCGTAGGCGGCGGCCAACGCGACATCGGCGGTGTAGCCCTGGCCGATCAATTCCTGGCCGGAGCTACACTGTTGCAAGGTGGTGGCCAGCGTGGGGTAGAATCGGGCAAAGGCCGCGGCGGCCAGTTCGGCCTCGGGGGAGCGGGACCCGGGCAGGCCATTGATGATCGCGCCGGCCCCCAGCAGATCCTCCAGCGCGGGCCGCAAGCTGCCATCGGGCCAGCGCTCGCCCGCCGGGATGAGGCTGATCCGCCGGCCGTAGCGCCCGGCGGCGCGGGCAACGGCGGTCGCGTTGCGCAGGCAGCCGGCCAGGGTCGGCCCGGCGCCCGTGGCCAGGCTCAAGGTGGCGCCGTTCGGGGAGGGCAGGACCAGGCGCGTGCCGGCCGGGATGGTGCGCAGCGAGGCCGGTGAGAGCGAGTAGCCGGCTCCCGCGTCACGCCGCGATGTCGCCAGGATGGCCCCCAGCGTGTCCGCATAGGCGCGGGCCGATTCGTCGCGCCAGCGGTAGGGATACACCCACGCCCCGTTGGCCACGGCGATGTCGACGCAGGTGCTGAACGAGAGGACGTCGACGACGACGATCGCATCGCTGTGCGGGGCCAGCGCCGCTACCCCCTGCGCGCCCCACTCGCAGCGGATCTCGTACGCGTGCTGGTCGCAATACATGCCTGGGTTCTCCTGGCGCTAGCGTTATTTTCGTCTCCGGCAAGATGAGTTCTGGGGTATGGCTGATCATGCCAGTTTGATATCCCTCAAGTGCTCGATGTGGGCAAGCGTATCAGCGGTTTTAGCCAGGACATCAATCCACCCTTCCCCATCGATAATGATCACTTCTCTCGCTCCGCTCTTGCCAGTTCCGCTACAGTGGCGCCCGCGCCTTCCGAAAAGGGTACGCCCCACTCCGCTACGAAATCCTGAATCTGATTCCAGCGTGCTTGGCGACTGAATGGTACGGCTATGCTTTTCTCCATCGCTGTCGTACCTTTCCTCCTTGGGGGAACATCATTCTCTCCGACAGACTGCTAGGCTGGACCATTCTCCGGGGAGCACATGAACACCTGGCCTGAAACGGACTGTGGGAGAGGGCTCTGCCCTCGACGCTGTTGCCGCGCGGGTGGACCCTGATCCCATGCCAGGTCGTGACGCGAGTATTTCGAGGGCAGAGCCCTCTCCCACAGTCCGCTAGAGTTGGGCCGGCGTCCTCTTGCGCGATCGCCACGGCCGGGAGCCGCTGCGCGAACCGATCCGCCTGGTCTGTTACCTACCCGAACGGCGCGACCGGCTATCCCAGCCGGTCCGTCCGGGTCGGGTAACCCGCCGTTGCGCCGCCGGGTCAGTCGACCCGGCGGATCGTCACCGGGATGCCGTTGAGGATCGCGTTGCCGGAGGGCGGGTCGATCGCCGTTTCGTCGGCCAGGATGTTGGTGTTGACCCCGGCGTGTTGGGCGGCGACCGCGGTCCGCATCCCCGCGAGGGTGTGCCCCCAGCCGTGCGGCAGGCTGACCACGCCCGGCATGATCCGATCGCTGATCTCCACCGGTACGCGGATCGCGCCGGTGCGGGACTCGACGCAGGCCAGCGCGCCGTCGGCGCCCAGCCCGATCTGTTGCGCGTCGTCGGGATGGATCAGCAGGCTACAGCGATCTTTGCCCTTGACCAGCGAGGGCAGGTTGTGCATCCACGAGTTATTGGAGCGCAGGTCGCGCCGCCCGATCAGCTGGGCGGCGAGTCCCGCCCCGTTCGCCGGGGTGGGCGGGTGCGCGCGGTCGAGCGCGGCCGCCAGACGGGGCAGATCGGCCAGGATCGGCGCGGGCGTGAGCTCGATCTTGCCCGACGCCGTGCGTAAGACCTCCGGGATGCGTGGCTGTAAGGGGCCGAGGTCCACCCCGTGCGGGTGGGCTTCCAGGACGGCCAGGGTCAGGCCGCCGGGCCGCGCCCCAAAGCCGTCGCCGTAGGGCCCGACCCGCAGCAGAAAGTCCAGGATGCGTTCGGGGCCCTGCCGGGGGGCGAGTTCCGCCAGCAAGGCGGCGGGATCGCGGCCGGTCACCGGGGACTCGGCGCTGCGGACTTCGCGCTGGATCATCCGCCCCAGGAGCGCGTCATCCAGCTCCGCGGCGCTGGGCCGCGTGGGGGGCGGCGCTGCGTCCTGGTCGGCGCGGGCGACAATGTCGGCCAGCTGGATGACGCTCTGCCATTCGTCGCGCGCGTCGGGCGGGGGCGCGAACACGGGCGGCGAGTAGTGCGCGACGTTGTGGGCCGCGAGTTGGTAAAACACCACGTCATAGTGCGGGTGTTCGAGCGGCGACAGGGCCGGCAAGATGACGTGGGCGTGGCGACTCGTCTCATTCAGATACAGATCCACGCTGACCATAAACTCCAGCGTGGACAAGGCGCGCTCCAGGCGCTGGCTGTTGGGCGTGCTCAGCGCCGGGTTGCCGCCGATCGTCACCAGGGCGCGGATCTGCCCTTCGCCGGGGGTGTCGATCTCTTCGGCCAGGCAGACCACCGGCAACTCGCCATAGACTTCGGGCAGGCCGCGCACCCGGCTGTGCCAGCGCCCGAGGCGGACCCCTTTGCCCTGGCCGGGCGTCCCGGTCGCGTTGCGGGCGGCGACCGCCGCGCGCGGGAACAAGGCGCCGCCCTCCCGGTCCAGGTTGCCGGTCAGGATGTTCAGCACGTCGACTAGCCAGCTGGTGAGGGTGCCAAACTCCTGGGTGCAGGTGCCGATGCGGGCGTAGACCACGGCGCGCTCGGCCGCCGCCAGCTCCCGGGCCAGGCGGCGGATCGTGGCGGGGGCGATGCCGCAAGCGGCGGCGACCCGTTCGGGGGTGAAGGGGCGCACGACGTCTTCCAGCTGGGCGGCGCCCTGCAGGTGGTCGGCCAGCCGACCCGGGCGCGCCAGCCCTTCGGCGAACAGGGTCTGCACGATCGCGATGAGCAGGCAGGCGTCGGTGCCGGGCCGGATGAAGAGGTGCTCGTCGGCTTCGTCGGCGGTGCGGGTGCGGACGGGGTCGATCACCACCAAGCGCCCGCCCCGCTGCCGCAGGCCCCGCAGCCGCCCGCGCATATCGGGCGCGGTCATGAGGCTGCCGTTGGAGACCAGCGGGTTGGCGCCCAGCACCAGCAGGTAGTTGGTGCGCACGATGTCGGGGATGGGCACGCTGAGCGCGGTGCCAAACATCAGCCCGACCGCGACCTGCTTGGGTATCTGGTCCACGGTGCTGGCGCTGAAGAGGTTATGGCTGCCCAGGGCGCGCAGAAATTCGGGCGCATAAAAGCTGCCCGCCAGGTTGTGGACGTTCGGATTGCCGAGATAGACGCCGACCGCATCGCGGCCATGCTGGCGGATCAGCGGCGCGAGTCCCTGCTCGATGTGGGCGAACGCGGCATCCCAGGTGACTGGGTGCCAGGCGTCGCCGTGCCGCACCAGCGGTTGGCGGATGCGGTCAGGATCGGTATCCAGTTCTTTGAGGCTGGCGCCCTTCGGACAAAGGTAGCCCCGACTGAACACGTCGGCCTCGTCGCCGCGAATGGCCGTCACCGCCCGCCCGCGGGTGGTAAGGGCCAGCCCGCAGGTGGCTTCGCAGAGCGGGCAGGTGGTATAGGCGGTACGCTCGGTGGGTGCGGGGGTGCTCATGGGCGATCTCCTCCACCCCTATTGTACATTCCGGGGTCGCGGCGGTCAAGGCGCTAGCAAGGAAGCAGGCTGGGGAACTGCACAAACGCCCAGCGCGCGGCTCTTGCGGTGGCAGTCCGCGGCATGCTACAATAAGGCAGGGGAACGGCTGAGGAAAGGGGACCGAATCGATGCAGGACGTGCAAACGGGCGGGGTGGCCGCCGCGCCCTTCTGGCGCCGGCTCACCATTCTGGGGCTGCTGATCGTGGCCGGGGGCCTGGGCCTCGGGAGCCTAGCGGGCGGGCGCCTACCCGGGGCGGCGGATGCGGCGCCGGCCGGCGCGGCCGGCCATCATGCCGCGGGCGGCGCGCTCGTCCCGGCGAACGATGCCGATGTCTGCGTGCTCCATCCGCAGGGCAAGCCCGCGCCTTGACATAATGCGATATTGGTTCAGCGGCGGGGGCTGGGGCCGGGCCGCCCGCCCCTACCGCCCGTAACACCCCCATTGCCCTTGCATGCCCAGGCTCCAGGCCCGCGCCGTCGCGAAGATCTGCGCCCGGGCGTCATAGATGCTCGCGGTGCGGTAGGGGTTCCAGGCGCCGGCCCAGGTGGCGGCGCTGTACTGGAACAGCCCATGGTTCAGTCCATCCGGGCTGTCGACCTGGGGATTGCCGCCGGACTCGCAGATCAGGACGGCGTACATGCGATCCTCGCCGTCCGGATAGGGATATTGCTGGCGCGCCTCGTGGATGAGCTGCCGGTAGAGCGCCCGGCCGGTCGCCGGGGTGGGTGCCGCCGTGGCCGTCGAGTCGGGCGCCGTGGCCGCCACCAGCCGTGGGGCCGGCGGGAGCGGCGTAGGGGTAGGGGCTGGCGTGTTCGGCGCGGCCGCCCCGGGCCGCGCCGGCGCGGGAGGGTGGCCGGGAACAGGCGTGAAGATCGCCCGCGCGGCCAGCAAGAGAAGCACGGCCCCCAACCCGGCACACCCCCAGCCCCGCACCACGTCCGCTCTCACGGAGGTGCTGTTTTTTTAGCACAAGGATCATAACCGGGCTTTTTAATCTTTGCTTTATCCGTTTTATCATTGGGGCAACGAGAATTATCAGGTGATGCGGGAGTATCTCCAGATGATGCTGGAGATGTGTTTTGATTAGAAGAACTTCCTGTACCTGCCGGAGGTTGGGTTGGGTTTCCCCTACTTGGTATGCCAGCATCTTCCGTACATCCTGGCGCGTTATTCTCAGTACGAATATAAACGCATCTAAAACGTGTAATATCAACGTTCAAATCATAGCCATCAGCACGAATGAAACGAAACGATCCATTCCCAGATAGATCGACTATAAATGGCGCATCTCCAACTGCAATATCACGTATATCCATTTGGTTAGTATTGTTATCAAGAAGGCGAAGACGCAGTATTCGCCTTTGCAGTGCAGGTTGGACAGGGACTGATGCACCTATCCCGAATCTCCCGATTGGGGTTACTATTGAGGCTTCGCCACTTATATCTATTTGGCCGTCTGTATGAAGGTTAATCAAGACTGGCGAGTATGGCGGCTGCCAGAAAACGTATGGATTGACAGAGATCTCCGGTCCAGATGAGTTAGAGGAAGTGGAAGATCCCTGTCCAGAGTTGCCAGATGAAGTGGAGTACGCTGATCCATTATTACTAGAGGATGTCCCACAACCAACCAAGAGCAATCCAAGAGCTAGAGTACCTATAGTCAGGAAGAAAGTTGGGCATTTGGATAGTTTTTTCACATTAATCCTCTGATGCCAAATACAAGTGCCGTCACCTTCCGCAATTCTCCAACTCACCAACTTCGCAGGCTGGGCAACGTCGGGGATGTCCATGCAAAATCTCCCGCTTTGCACCCATTTCTTTTAAACAATCCTCACAAAAGAGAACCCTATACACTATACAATGTATAGCCTTACAGGCATACATAGTTCTCGAGTTTCCAAAACTATTTATATGTCCGCATCTAAAACATTTTTTCTTTGCCATGGAATCAAACACTCCTCGGAATGGTAGGTCGGCACTCAACCGTGGTCGGTTGTTGACCTGTTAATGCTAGCGGATCGAACCTTGCGCAGTACCTTTCAGCACTGCTATCCAGGGCTGGGCGGCGGTCTTTGGCCGGTCTGCGGCCGCTTGCCAGAGCAACTAAGGGTCCATAAATTTATAAGTTCCCTCACTTGGCTGTGGCCCCGGTGGCCTGGGTGGGGGAAGTTATTCTTTTATGAGCCCTAAGCGCGCTAAGCGTATTGTTTGGGCGCGACTCGCGCAGCGTAAACGAGGATCGCAAGAACGATGGTGGCTACGGATGCCAGACCACGGTTGAGTGCCGACCTACCTCTGTGCGAGTTTGTGGCTAAGTTGGGCTTATTAAAGCCCAGACGGTGAAGGTGTACAAGGTGAAGAGATAATAGCGTTGTGGTAAAGATATTCTATCACTGCCTAAGCCAAAAAGCAAGATGGTACTGAGATCTTGGATGTCGGCTCTTTTATTGTGGAAGCATGGCCAGGACCTTGCGCATCCCTCAGCATCGCGGCGCATCTGAAACTAAACAGTTGCAGACACCTGCCCGGCTGGGTAACCGGTCCGCGCTGGTCTTAGCCGCGGCGGCTGGATGTGAATCCGTTCAGTTTCAGATGCGTAGCCATCGTGCCTGATGCGCAAGGTCCTGCCCCGCACACCCCCAGCCCCGCACCGCGTCCGCTCTCACGGAAACGGCCGGGCCAGCCATTCCTGGGGTTGGACGGCTGGGCCGGAGGCGTGGACCTCCCAATGCAGGTGCGGGCCGGTGGCGTTCCCCGTGCTGCCGGCCAGCGCGATGCGGTCCCCCGTCTGCACCGGCTGGCCGAGGCTGACGCGGAACGCCGAGAGATGGGCGTACAGGGTGAATACGCCGGCGCCGTGATCCAAAATGACCGTGTTGCCACGTAACTCCAGGAACTGCGCCCAGACCACGCGGCCGGGCGCCGGCGCATAAACCGGCGTGCCGTAGTCGGCCGTCAGGTCGAGCCCGGTGTGGATCTCATAGGGCGGCTCGTCGTTATAGGCGCGGCGCTCGCCGAACGGCGAGGTCTCCTGCGGGGCGCCGTGCAGCGGCAGGACAAACCGGCCGGACCAGCGCGGCGGGCCGCTGCGCCCGGCGAACACGGCGTCCAGCGTGGCGTGCTCGGCGGTGCGGGTGGCCTGCGGAGTGCGGGGCCCGTAGTATGTTGTGCGCGCGGTGGGATAGGGGTAGCGGCGCACCGGGAGGGTCCGCTCGACTTGCTGGGTACTGCCGTCGGCGCCCTGCAAGCTGACGAGCAGGCGCAAGGAATCGGGAGATTGGTATGACTCCGCGCCCGCCACGGCCCACGGCTGGGCCACTGTGCTGCTGCCGGCCGTCAACGGTACGCAGCAGGTAAAGGCCAGCGTGTTGCCGTTCAGGCTGCCCCCCGTGACCGTGCTGCCCGGCGGCGGCACCACCTTGATCACCGCCGTGTGGCCCTCTTGCAGGACCGGTGGCTCCAGGATCACGGCCGGGGCCTGCCGCGCCAGGGCCCCCAGAGGCGTCGCTAACGCCTGGTACCCGACGGCCTCCAGCTCCGGGTGCCATTCCAGGCGGGCGCGCTCAAAATACTGCACTGTCCGGCCATCTTCGGTCAGCTCTTCGGAAAGGGGGAAGCCAAAGACCGGCAGGCCGCCCTCGGCATCCCAGAAGCGCAGCAGGCCGCCCAGGATGCTGTGCCCGGTGGCGGCAAAGTAGCGGTGGTCCGGGTTGGAGGGGAACGGCGCGATGCGGGGAAAGGTCCGCGCGCCCAGCAGCTCGGCGCCCAGGCGGCCCAGCGTGACCTGCCAGCCGGCCGGGTAGCTCGGGTGCCATTCCAGGCGGGCGCGCTCATAGTACTGCACCGTCAAGCCATTTTCCTGGCTGGGGGCGGCGAGCGGCGCGCCGAACAGCCGCGCGCCGTCATGCGTCTGCCAGAAAGCCTGAAAGGCAGTCGCGGCCGCGAGATCGCCGCCCCCGGCCTGGCCCCCAGGGCGGGCCAGCGCGCCCGGCCCCAGCAAAAAGCCGCTGATCAGCAGGGCGGCTGCCCCGCGACGCCACCAAAAATGCATCGACAATCCTCCTTGTAGCGCGTGGGCCGTGGTGCGCATTGTACCATACGCCACCGCGGGGAACAAAATTTCGGCCGGTGGCGTCTATGGGCTAGAGCGCACCACGTGACCTTGCACCAGTAACCGTAGACCGCCGTAACTATAAGGAGGTTTCCCATGGATTCGCAGATCGATACCACCCCCGGCCGCGCCGCCGCCACGCCGCGCCACCCGCTCCCCTGGCTAGCCGGTAGGCCGGCGCGTACCCGCCGGGCGCTGACCGGCGGCGGCCTGCTGGCCGTCGTGCTGATCGCCGGCCTGCTCCTCAGTCTGCGCAGCGGCAACGCCAGCCCCACCTCGGTCGCGGCCCCGGCCCCCTTGAGTCTGAACGCGGCGCCCCAGGCGCCGGCGGCGCCCCCCCTGTCTGACGCGATGCGCGACCCCGCGGGGGGCGCGGTCCTCCACGCCGGGTACGACGCCTCCACGGGGGGCGCGGCCACTTCGGCCGACCGCTCCGCGGCCCCCGGAGGCACGGCCGCCAACGCGTGGGACCGTAAGATCATCCGCACCGGCACGCTGAACCTGGTCGTGACCGATGTGGAGAACAGCCTGGCGACCATTCGCGGCATCGCGGCACAGGCCAACGGCCTGGTCTTCAGCTCGAACACCGAGTACCAGGGCGATGATATGGTGGCCACCGTCACCATCGAGGTGCCGGTCGACTCATTTGACGGCGTGATGACCCAGCTGCGCAAGCAGGGGGTGAAGGTGCTCACCGAGACGAGCACCAGCCAGGACGTGTCGCAAGAATACACAGACCTGAGCGCGCAGCTCAAGAACCAGCAGGCGCAGGAAGCGCAGTTACGCCTGCTGATGAGCCGGGCGACTACGGTCGGCGAGACCCTGGCCGTGCAGCAGACGCTCAGCCAGGTGCAGGGCCAGATCGAGCAAGACCAGGGCCGCCTGAACTACCTCAGCCACAAGAGCGATCTCTCGTCGATCACCATCACGCTGACCCCCAAGCTGATCGCGGCCAGCGCCCCGGCGCCCGGCTGGCAGCCGGCCGAGACGGCGGCCCGCGCCTGGCAGGCGTCCCTGACGCTGCTCACCCAGGCCGGCGACGTGCTGATTACCGTGCTGGTTTTCTGCTGGTGGCTGCTGCCGCTGCTGGTCGTCGGCTGGCTGCTCCTGCGCGGCCGCCGCCGCCAGGCGCGCCTCGCCGGGTGAAGCCTAGACGAGTAGGCAGTAGGCAGTAGGCAGTAGGCAGGGAGCCGCGTGGTTAGTCGGTAGCCGGCGGCTCACTGACGAGTAGGCAGTAGGCAGTAGGCAGTGAGCCGCGTGGTTAGTCGGTAGCCGGCGGCTCACTGCCTACTGCCTACTCGTCCTACCGCCTACTGCCTACTGCCTACTGCCTACTCGTCCTACAGCCTACTCGTCCTACAGCTCCGCGTTGGCCGGGGGGCTGAGGCCGGCCCCGGGCACGGGGGTGGGCGGCAGGAGCTGCTGGCGGTCGTAGAGATCGTCGGCCAGGTGGAGCGTCAGGCAGTCCCGGGCGTTGAGATAGCGATCGCGGCCGGCGTAGATAAAATCCAGCCACCAGGCGGCGTCATGCTGGCCCGTGCGCTGGGCGAACAGGTTCGCGACCAGGTTCTTGTAGTGGTCGGCCAGCACGGCGTAGTCGTTGAAGATCCGCTGGTCGCTGCCGGAGAGAAACCACTGGGGGCTGTGCAGCATCAGCGTGGAATAGGCGCCCATCAGGCGCCGGTCGCCCGCTTGAAAGACGATGGCGCCCATCGAGTAGGCGAAGCCGGTCACCACCGTGTGGATCGTGACCCCATAATCGGCCCGCGTTTTGTAGATCATCTCCATGATCGCGATGCCCGAGCCGACCGAGCCCCCGCCGGAGTTGATATAGACCGTGATCGGGCTGCCGGGGTCGTCGCGGCGGGCGATGGCCATCAGCAGCAAACTCTGGCTGAAGCGTTGGGCCGCCTCGTCGTCGATATCCCCCAGGAAATAAAAGCCGGCCGCCTCCAGCTCCTGGCGGTGGCGGCTGGCCCGCAGGACGAGCTGATCCAGATCCATGGGCTGCCGTGCCTCCTTCCGACTATGGGGCGCTCAAGCCCGAGGGCCCCGGAGTAGGGGTCGCCGCCGATGCACAGGCGGTGCCCGTGATCGAGAGGTAAACGATCTTGGCGATCTGGCCGCGAGTGGCCGGGTTGTACGGGCGGAAGTACGGCCGGTTCGTGCTATCGCAGGGCTCGCCCACGCCCCCGCAGCTGTAGCCGCTGATGATGCTGTGGCAGGATGCGGTCTCCACGAACAGGTAGAAGGCCGTATTGGGCAGCACGTCCGCGAAGCTGCCGGCCGGCGGGTGGACGAGCGCCCACCCGGCGGCCACGACGGCGATCTTGCTCAACTGGCCGCGGGTGACGTTGGCGGCGGGCCGGAAGTACGGCCGGTTGAGGTTGTCGCACGGCTCGTTGGGGCCGCCGCAGGTGTAGCCGCTGATGATCGTATCGGCGGCCGCCGTCTCGATCACGGCGAAGAAGGGATTGGTCGGCGGCACGTCGGCGAAGGTGTAGGCGCCGCCGGCCGGCGTGACGATCGCTTTGCCGTCCCCCAGGACGACGATCTTGACCATCTGGGCGCGGGTCGTCTGGTTATACGGCCGGAAGCTGAAGGTGCCGTCGCCGTTGCTGTAGCCCGAGATGACGCCATGGCAGGCCAGATAGAGCACCGGCGTGTAGAAGTAATCCGCCGCGTGAACATCGCTAAAGCTGACCAGGCAGGGGGTGGCCGTGGCGGGCGCGGGGGTAGCCGTCCCCGGCACGCGGGTGGCGGTGTTACTCGGCGCGGGCGTGGCGCTGGGCCCGCCCGGCGTCGGCGTGGGTCCCGCCGGCGTCGGCGACGCCGTGTTGGTGGGCCCCGCGGCCGGCGTGTTGGAGGGCGTGGCCGTCGCCGTCGCGGTGCTGGAGGCGGGCAGCGGGGAGGGCGTGGTGGTGACCGTGCCGCAGGCCGGCAGCGTATAGCTCACGCGCAGGCCCGGGGTCAGCACGGCAGTGCCGCAGCTGAACTGCGTGTAATGGGTGTCGTCCTTCTGCACCCCGGTCGTCGCCGAGCCGCCGCTGCCGCTCACATTGCCGTAGATGAGATCGAAGCTCGGCGTGCTCTCGTACAGGCGTACTTCAAAGTTAACCGCGCCGCCCCCGCTATAGAGGACCGCGCGCCACTCGACGTTGAGAATGCGGTTGGGTGCGCTGCCGCTCATCGACGTGAAGACCCCACAGCCGGTGCAGCTTGAGGAGCCACAGGCCCCCGTACACAGGTCGTCCCAATGCCCGTAGATGGTGTAGGTGGCGCCGGAGGCCGGCAAGCAGGCATTCTGGTAGTTGCTGCTGCCGGCCACCAGCTGCAGCGTACCGTTGGAGTCGACATTGGCGTTGGTGAAGCTCTGATCATAGAGGGTGACCGGGAAGGGGAGGGTGATCGTGGTCAGGCAGTCGTCGCAGTGGCTGCCGGTGTCTGTGCTGCCGGGTACAATCGTCGCCGCCGTGGCGGTCTGGTAGGTGTAGTTGCTGTTCGCCGCACACAGGGTCGGGGTCGCACTGGGCACGGCCGGCGTGCTGGTCGGGGTACGCGTCTGGGTGGCGGTGGGCGGGGTGCCGGTCACGGTCGGGGTCGCGGTGCCGGGCGGTGGAGTGACCCAGAGCCAGGCGGCGGCGACCGGGCCCCACGTAAAGTAGCCCTGGAAGGGGCTCACCCCGCGGCCGCGCACGAAGAGGAGGTGCCGGCCGGGGGCGATGGTCGTGGTGTCGACGGTGGCGTTGGCGGTGACGGTTTGCGCGCCGCCGAAGGG
>Ga0070730_10004444_pt1 | contig 12310 bp, 10 predicted proteins | sample Coa_R1_3_FD_66447 | JGI IMG/M metagenome (GOLD analysis project Ga0070730, IMG submission 66447) | Surface soil microbial communities from Centralia Pennsylvania, which are recovering from an underground coalmine fire - Coalmine... | ecosystem: Environmental > Terrestrial > Soil > Unclassified ... | reverse complement strand
CTCTGGTCAAGCTATCGCCGAACAAGGAGAACCCCGGCTCTTACATTGGGAGGTTAATCCACGCTTTCTTCATTGGCAGGGTATCACGGAACTGCTCAATGGCAGCGGTCAGGTCACGAGCGGTTTGGGTGTGTTGGATGTTATCCAGGTAGAGCAGTCGCTGGGCCACCACATCCAAACGGAAACACCAGTAGAGTGTCATCAAGACGTTGATGAAGAGCTTGCTGCCCGCTGTCCGCTGCGTCACATGCGCATCTCCAAAAAGGCCCGCCAGTGCCGAGAGGATCGACGTTGAAACAATACTTGGATAAGAAGACATAATCTGAAGCACGGCCTCGGTGGCCTCACGATAGCGTTGCACTTCTGGCATCTCCTTTGTCAGGCTCCAGGTTCCCAAAAATCCATTCCGGCGTACCAGATCAGCGATGGCCTCCAGCACATGCGCGTGACAGACGCCATGAAAGGTATCAATCCCAAAGCCCAAACAGACCAGGAGTTTCGTGTCGAGAGGCAGGTGATGCACAGCCGCAATGCTGGCGATATCTTCTTCCGGCGTTCCCAGACCGGGCTCATCCCCTCGCATCAGGCTATCGGTTCCCCCATCGACGAGAATGATCGCATCCACCTGCAACAGATCTATGAGCGTCTGATAGGCGGCGAGCAGTGGCTGAACGCCCGTACGGTCAAAGCAGTAAATGGGAATGTGCTCCCCCTGTGTCACAAACCACTGAGCCAGGTACTTTTCTGGAAAGTAGTGGCTCCTTCCCTGAGTGTCAGCGGTCACCTCCATCAGAGCAGGACTGAGCCAGCGACCATTTGATGAGTGGAGAGGAGAGAATGATACGTTAGCAAGATGAACCCGCTTTCCCTGGTTGCGCAGACCAAAATAGAGCGGCAACCCGCTGAAAATATCGAATCCTCCTCCTGCGCCAGCGATAAGAAGAGATTGTGCCTGTTCTATTTCCTGAAAGAAGGGAAGCGTCAAATACATTTTCTACCTCAGCTCATCCAAAGACGAGGATCTTTTGACGCGTAAGCGTGCGCCGCAGGACTCGCGAACAATCAAGCTCGTCGGCAACTCGATACGTTTCGGTGGGGTGATCTGCCCCTCGATACGGCTAATGAGCAGGTTGCCTGCGCGTAGCCCTACATCCATTAGTGGTTGCGCTACGGTAGTCAGGGGTGGTGTGAGGTGGGCGGCAAAGCTCAGATCATCGAAACCCACCAGCGCAAGATCTTCTGGTATGCGTATCCCATGGCGGCGCGCAATGTGCAACAGGTCCAGCGCTACCAGATCGTTGCCTGCGAAGATCGCAGTAGGATGGTCTGGTTGGAGCAGAAACTCCGTATATACAGCTTGCGCATCGGCCTGAGCAATAGTGGTCTTCGGAATAACTAGCGTCTCATCATAGGAGATGCCATACTTCTCCAGCGCGGAACGATAGCCTTCCCAACGATCATGTACCGAGGTGGTTTGCTGCAACGTTTCGATGGGAGAACTCACAAAACCGATCCGCTCATGCCCCAGGATCAGTAAATGTTCAGTGGCACGATAGCCACCGCCAACATTATCCGGCCCTACATAATCAGCGGCCAGGTCTGGAAAGTAGCGATCGATCAAAACAAAGGGGATATGGTCGGCATGCAATTGCCAGATCGCCTCATCATAGGCGCTATCGCTGCGGGGGAAGATGATCAAGCCCATTACCTGATCGGTGCGCAGCCTCGCAATGTCCCGCGTCTCCTGCTCCTGACTTTCCTCGGCGTAGGTAAAAGTTACATGATAGCCGTGCGACTTGGCCGCCTGCTCGACCCCAATCAAAATATCCATATTCAGTTGCGCGGTCGGCGGTCGATTCAGCACCAGGCCGATGTGCTTTTTGTCCTTTTTCGCCTCATCAGAATGAGCCTGTGGTGGTCGGCGCACAAATGTCCCTCGCCCCTGCACCCGTTCGAGCAATCCCTCACTAACCAGCAGTGCCAGGGCCTGGCGCACAGTGTCGCGACTGATCTGGTGCTCCTGTGCAAGCTCTAATTCTGTTGGGAGGCGGGTGCCTGGAGGGAACCGGCCATCGAGAATACGCTCGCGAAAATAGGTCATAAGTTGCAGATGGAGAGCCCTGGCATTCTCCTTTTTGTCGAGCTTGAGTGTCAAATGAACCTTCCTTAATGACTGCCGTAAGGCATGGCACAGTAATTGCGTTCTCCACTTTGTAGCCAATGTTTATAACTACAAACAAGCATACCATAGTTTTTCTGATTACGCTAGACGGAATGCTCGTTCTCCTGATTTGCCACTGGAGACTATTGGAGAAAGGAAAGATCATGGACCCAGGAAGGAACCCTGCTTGTCAAGCTTTATCTGCACCCTATGGCAGGTAACTGCTCTGACTTGTTGGATCTGTGACAGGTGGAGCACAGGCTGGTAACAACCTGGTAACATGTTACCAGGTTGTTACCAGGGCTTCATCGGCCTGTAGAGCGGTATGGCAGCATTCTGGTAACAGGTAACAGAGGAGAGGGGGAAAAGCAAAATACCGGAAACGCCGCTTTTGTTAGTTAGATGGTTGTCCAATTGTATAATTGTAACTGCTCTGACCAGTCTGACATAGATCAGCCTCTGGAGACAGTTAAGGTTACAGGTTACACTGGGAGGGAGATGTGGCTGAGTGCAGCGCGCCTGCCATTGAAGATCCGTCAATTAGACCTCGACAGAGCAATAATAGTTGCATTCGCTCCCCTCCATCGCTCACCTATGCAGTCTTTCTGAAGAAGGGGGATATTGATTGGTTTGTTTTTATTAGTTAATTTGTTGCCAACAAATATTGACAAATTTAGATTTATTCGCCATACTTAGTCTAGATATATCTGAAACTGAAGCGAGTTACCGTGGAAGGGAGGTGACGAAAAACCGTTTAAGCAAAGACGTAGTTATCTGTCCCATCACTTGTTTTCTACCTGGCATCGTGAGACGTAGTTCCAAAGGAGGGCAAGATGTCCATTCAGATGCGCACGCGGAAGCTTACATGGACACACATATTTAGTAGCAGCATCGTCCTGCTGTGCTTCATTCTCGCCGCCTGTGGCGGTGATTCACAAGCGCCATCCTCGTCATCGGTCTCCCTGACAATGTGGACCTGGAAGATCGCTCATGTTCCCGGCCTGAAGGCCATCGCTCAAAACTTCGAAGCTAAGACTGGCATCAAAGTCAATGTCACAGCCTACAATCCCGACGACGTGTATCGCACCAAAATCACAACAGCAGCTCAATCTGGCGACCTGCCTGATATCCTATCCTACTGGTCTAGCGGGCAATGGGACCTGGCCTCGAATGGCTTGCTTACCGACATCACCGATAAAGTCGATAGCAACTGGCAGAGTAATTTCCTGGCAGGCACCTATACCAGCACTTCGGTTGTGACGCAGACCGTCTTTGACTCCTGCCAGAAGGATCCAAAATGTACGTACAAAAACATTAAAGTTGGTCATGCATACAGCGTTCCTTACATGGCTGGTCAGGCCATGTATGTCTATGGCAACAAGACGCTTTTGCAACAGGCAGGGCTTGACGCGAACAATCCTCCGAAGACTGCCGAAGACTGGCTGGCTATGATGCAGGCGGTCAAAGCCAAAACAAGTGCCTCCGGCCTGGTCACGGGCGCTAAAAACCCTGGACCACTCGATCGCTGGCTCTTCCGTCCACTGCTTATGACCAGTTGCGGAGTCGAGACGTACGATAATATCTTCAACGGAAAAGATTCCTTCACTAATCCTTGCTCACTGCGTGTACTCAACTGGATGCAGCAGGTAGCTACCGACAAGCTCTGGGTACCCGACATTTTGCAGACTGACATCGATCCAGCTGATCTGGCGTTCTCGCAGGGTAAAGCCGCCTTTGACGTGGGAGGTACCTATACTCTGAGCTTCCTACTGGCGCAAGGGATGAAGTCCTCGGACATCATTTCCTTCCCCGTTCCCCCATTGCAAGGGTCGGTCTACAATCAACTTCTGGTCAATGCTGTCGCGCTGATTGACGCCGGCGTGAGCAAAGATAGCCAGCACCCGGCGGAGGCGCTGCAATTTCTAAAGTTCATGACTCAGCCTGACCAGGCAGCACTTTTCGCTAAAACTGTCGGCGACCTGCCTGCCGTGAAGATCTCCACTGACCCCGCGCAGGTTGGTCCGGTTATTCCCGGGATCCTGAAGGGAATCAGCGACAACTCGCCTTTTATTCAAAGTAAAGCTCAGCCGCAAAATGATCCGCAAGATGTCCTCGAAGTTGGCTTGCAGCAGTTTATCACTGGTGAGACAACCCCCGCCGCGCTTGCTCAAAAGGTTGATGCTTCCAACAAAGCTGCCTGGGCTGCCAAAGGGGGCGCCTAGCAAAGGTCCTGTTCCTGTTAGTATATGGAGCATGGCTGACCGTAAGATCAGCCATGCCTTCACATCCATAGTAGAAAGTGCAGAGGAGCACATATATGGCACAAACAAGTCTACGAGCAGGTCAGGTGACAACTCCGCCGCAAATTCAGCTGGTACGTAAGAAATACCGGAGAACACTCCGAGATGTGCTCAAAGCGAACAGTGGCTTCCTATTTATTGTACCAGCGATTATCATCTTTCTCATCTTCGGCCTTTATACCGTCATTTACTCGGTTGTGCTCAGTTTCTTCCGCTGGAATGGCTTCGGTGGGTTCTCGATTCTCCCTCCGTCCTGCCAGTATCCAGCCTGTCAGTTCGCCGGACTGGAGAACTACCAGGAGTTTCTGTATAAGAACCCGACAGCTTCAGCCTTTTTCTGGCAGGGTTTAGGGAACAACTTGATTATGATGGTTGCTGTGACGGTGGGAACTGTGGTGATTGCTTTGCCTCTGGCCGTTGCGCTCAATCGTGCTGTGCGGGGTCAGGCTTTTCTCCGCCTGGTGATGATGCTACCAATGGTTACCGCTGGTATCGCGATTTATTACGTCTGGACTTTCATCTATAACTCCGATGGTTTGCTCAATGCTGCCCTCAAGCTGGCTGGCCTGGGTGTGCTTCAGGCTCAAGCTGGTTGGCTGGGTGATCCATCGCGTGCTCTGGGAGCCTTGATCCTTGTGATGATCTGGGGTGGTGTCCCTATGACGGTCCTGCTCTATCTCGCGGGCCTGCAAACTATCAGCAAAGACCTGTATGAAGCCGCTGCCCTGGACGGCGCGAGTGCGCTGCAAAAGCTGCGGCTGATCATCTGGCCGCTTTTGCGCCCCGTAACAGTGATCGTGGTCATTCTGACTATCAACAGCACATTACAACAAAGCTATGAAATGGTGTATCTGATGACCAATGGCGGCCCTGCCGGGCACACCTCCGTTGTCGGCTTGCAAATTTTCAACTACGGCTTCGGCGACCAGCGCCAACTCGGCATTGCCAGTGCGATGGCCTGGCTGCTCTTCATCGGGGTATTTGGGCTGGCCCTCTTGAACTTGCGGGTTTTCCGATCAAAGGATTGATGACCATTTCGAAGGGATATAAGGCTGGCTCCACGTGCTCCAGTGGCTCCAGTCAGCAAACAAACCTGAAAGAGAAGGAAGGTGTGCTATGAAAATATCTGTCGCTAGCGATACGCTCAGGCTGAAGAATCTGCAACGAGCGATCCCCGGCACCGTTTCTTATGCGGCACTGATTGTCTATGGTCTCTTGAGCGTCTATCCTTTTTTGTGGATGATATCCTCTTCTCTGAAGTCGAGCAGCGAGGTGCTCTCCAGCCAGTCGCTCATTCCTGCCCAGTTTCGCTTCGATGTGATTGTGAGCGTATGGAATGAACTCGGTTTCTGGAAATATTTCACCAACAGTATGATAGTGACCGCTGCGGTTGTACTTGGCGTGGTCGTGGTCTATTCTCTGGCAGGCTATGGTTTTGCCAGAACGAGTTTCTGGGGGCGCGATTTCTTTTTTCTGTGCTTCCTGGGCCTGTTGCTTGTGCCCGGGGTGACTGTTCTGATCCCACTTGTCCAACTTTTGCGGGCGTTGGGACTGACCGGTCATGGCGCCTCGCAGATGTCCACCTATACCGGCTTAGTCTTGCCGATGATCAATGGCGCAGGCCCGCTGGCGATCTTCCTCTTCCGTAACTATTTTGCGCGCATGCCGCAAGAACTTCACGATGCAGCGCGTGTTGACGGTTGTACGGAATGGGGTATCTACTGGCGTATTTTCCTACCTCTGGCGCTACCCGTGATCGCCACGATCGCCATCATGAACTTTATTGCGTCCTGGAATACCTACGTCTGGCCTTCCATTGTCATCAACAACGATGATTGGTTTACCCTGCCGCTCAAACTGAAAGATCTGGATTTACAAACGGTGATACAGTGGAACGTACGTATGGCAGGATCGCTGATCACCACAATCCCGATTATCATTGCCTTCCTGCTGCTTCAGCGCTACTATGTGCGTGGCGTCACATCTGGAGCGCTAAAAGGCTGAGGGGAAGAGGCCGGATATTGCCTGTATATCCGGCCTTTTCCTTATCAGCAGAAGCAGGTATTTCGGGCTAGAAAACCATGCTTGCATATGTTACAATGGGTATGTGGTTCGGGATAGAGTATCCCTGCTGGTAAGTAATATCCGAAGCCCCGGTTTCGTTCCGCCACCCGGAATTTAGGACATAACTACCTCAGAACCACCAGAAGATATATTCCTCTGTTAGCGGCTATAGCTCTGGCATGTATCTTACTTGCACATCCAATCTACCAATCAAACTTCAGAAATGTCGTAAGCGGAACGAAGATTAAGAAGGGGAAACATAACCCATGATGTCCAACGAGGGCTACCGGGACCGAGTCCTTACCTGCCGTGATTGTGGAAATGACTTCACGTTCAGCGCTGGCGAACAAGAATTTTATGCCAGCAAAGGATTGACCAACACTCCCAGCCGTTGCCCAAGCTGCCGTGCACTGCGCCGTGGCGGTCAGCAGTCCAGTTCCTCCCGCGCACCCCGTGGCGAACAGTATGAAGCGACCTGCGCAACTTGTGGTCGCCCCACTACAGTCCCATTTATCCCACGCGAAGATCGTCCCGTCTACTGCAATGATTGTTTCCAGGTCCAGCGAGCATCTCGCCCGCGCCGTGAAGAGTCCCGCAGCTACAGCGGTGGCGGCTATGGCGGCGGTCGCGATAGCGGTGGCTACGGTGGCCGCGATAGCCGTGGCGGTGGCCGTGATCGTCGTGGCGGTGGTCGCGATAGCCGCGATAACCGTTGGTAACGCGTAATTTTAGGCACCACCGGTAACATGTAATGTTTGTGCAGGGTAATCTCATGCTGGATTACCCTTTTTTAGTATCTTTCCTTGCTGCTCTACGAACACCATCCCCCAATATGCTATACTGGGGGAAGCGAAATTATATCCTCATTAATTGGAGGTTTCTTATTTCATGACATTCATCCAGGAAGGCCAATGGCCCCAATATACCTATATCGTGCCCCACATTTATACGAAGGCGGGAGTACGATTGGTGGGATTGGGCAATTATACCCCTAAAGGGATCATTACCAACGAGTTCTTCGCTCACATCTCCACCCGTCTTGGCGACCCACGCACGGCCGCAGACCTGGAACGCGTCACCGGATTGAGCACACGCCACGTTCGCGCCAGCACACTGGAACTCTGCCGCCAGATGGCGGGCGACGATGCACCTGGCCTGATCGCTGATCCCAACGCCAAACCCGATGAGTCCCTGGTCGATATGGCGGTGATTGCAGCTCAGCGCGCCATCGCCAGTTCTGGGCGCGACATCTCCGAAATCGATACGGTGATTGGGGCTTCTTCCTCCGATAACGACGCCTTCCCCACTATCGCCGGCATGGTACAGATGCGCCTGGGCCTGGGGCCTATCCGCGCGACTATGCTCAAAGGGGCCTGCGCCTGCCAGACAGAGGCCTTCCAGGTCTGCTCAGAGGTCCTGGCCGCCCGTTCCGCGAAACTGGTGCTGCTGGTGACTGCCGAAGGTCTACTACCGAACATTATGAATGTGCTCGATTGGAAGACCAGTTCGCTCTTTGGCGAAGGGGCCGCCGCCTTCCTGCTCGAACTCAGCGATGAGGATACTTATGTCATCAATGGGTCGGACGCGAAGCAGGCGCCATCACTGTTCTACCAGACACCGCTGCGCAAAGATGTGGTGGAGATGGCGGAGACCGATATCAAGATTCGCCAGCTCTACCGTGACGGCAAGGGGAAAGAACTCAGTCAACTACTCTCCCAATATATGGTTGGCTATACCAAGATGAACGGCAAAGACGTCTTCCGCGAAGCTCCACGCGCTATGGCGGAGAGCGTCGATGCCCTCTGCCGACACGCGAGTCTATCGCCCGACGAACTGGCCCATATCGTACCCCATCAGGCCAATTCGCGTATCACGCGCCGCCTGGGCGAGCTGCTCATCAACGATTATGGCTGGCCCGCTTCCACGATGGATAAGCTGGTACATAACTTCCGCGATTATGGCAATCTCTCCAACGCCTCGATCGCGACGGCGCTGGTCGAGATGCTGCGCCAGGGCCGCCTGCATGAGGGACAATGGATGGCGCTACCCGCAGTTGGCGGCGGTATGAATTACGGCTGCTGGCTCCTACGCTTTCACGAACTAGAGAATCCGCAAGCAGTTACTGATCCAGTCTGACTTAGAATGGATGAGGTAATGGCCTACGAGGCCATTACCTCATCCATTCTAAGTGCGGAGAAGGATTACTAATTAATCCGCTTCTCGCGTCCACCCCACTCTTTGTCACGCAGCACATATTTCTGGATCTTCCCCGTGGAGGTCTTGGGTAGTTCCCCAAAGCTCACCGCGACTGGACATTTGAAGTGCGCCAGGCGACCACGGCAGAACTCGATCAATTCTTGCTCGCCCACAGTTTGCCCGGCTTTCAGCGTCACAAAGGCCTTGGGCCGCTCGCCCCACGTCTCGTCAGGAATGGCTACCACCGCACACTCCAGCACGGCAGGATGCTGAGCGACGGCCTGCTCCACCTCGATCGTAGAGATATTCTCGCCGCCCGAGATGATCACATCCTTGGCACGATCCCGTAGTTCGATATAACCATCGAGATGCCAGACCCCTACGTCCCCCGAGTGGAACCAGCCGCCCTGGAAGGCCCTCTCTGTGGCCTCAGGGTTGTCGTAGTAGCCCTTAGCCACATTGTTCCCACGCATCACAACCTCGCCCATCGTGCTGGCATCCCACGGCACATCATGCATAGTAGGATCAACGATGCGGGCTCGTTCGGCAACCACATACCCCTGACCCTGGCGCGCGAGCAGGCTCGCCTGCTCCTCCTCGGGCAGCTCGGACCATTCTTCGTGCCACTCGCAGACTGTGTAGGGGCCGTATGTCTCTGTCAGGCCATAGACGTGGACTGGTCGCAGATTAAGCTTCTTCATCTGACCCAGCAGGGTTGGCGATGGGGGTGCTCCGGCCACTGTGACCGTTATCTGGTGCTCCAGACGATGAGCTTTAGGATGGTTGACGAGGAAAATATGCACGGTTGGTGCACCGTTGTAGTGTGTCACGCTCTGGCTTTCAAAGAGATCCCAGATCTGCCCAGGATCGAGCTTACGCAGGCAGATATGACGCGCGCCCACCGCAGTCACCGCCCAGGTGAAGCACCAGCCATTACAATGAAACATGGGCAACGTCCAAAGATACACGCTCTCACTCCTGAGTCCGCTCTCGATGACCTCGCCCAGCGCGTTGAGATAGCCACCACGATAGGTATACATCACCCCTTTAGGATTGCCCGTAGTACCTGAGGTATAGTTGATCGAGATGGTCTCCTCTTCGTCTTCCAGCCAGCTCTCAGGCGCTTCGGGAGAGCCACCCGCCAGATACTGCTCATATGGATCATCCATGGTCCCTGTATCTTCTATGCGCACCACTTGCAAAGCGTCCAGATTGAGCGACTCGACGAGCGGATAGAGTTCAGCATCCACGAAGAGAAATTTCGCGCCAGAGTGCTGTAAAATATAGCCGATTTCCCGTGTGTTCAGGCGCGTATTCACAGCAACCAGAATACCACCAGCGGCGGGCACACCATAGTGCGCCTCCAGCAGTGCAGGCGTATTAGGGCTCAAGAATGCTACCCGGTCGTGCTTCTGCAAACCAGCATGGCGCAGGTGCGAGGCCAGGCGATAGGCACGAGCAGCAAATTCGGCGTAGGTGTATGTCCGCTCGCCATGCACCACCGCCACTTTGTCGGCAAATACCAATGCACTGCGTTCCAGGAAACTGAGCGGCGTCAGTTCCGTTCGATAGACTTTCCCCGTCATGAGTGAACTCCTTCTCTGTTAATTGCGTGTACACGATCCCTTCACCGCGACTATAGAGCATAGTATAACCCAAATTGGGTCATCGTGCGCACAAGCTCCTAACGCAATCAGAGCCCGACGCCAACCCGGTCGTATCTCACATCGAGAAGCAGGAACAGCATGGACGAAGAGCGTGTACGTAGATTGCCTTGCCCGCTTGTATGTTTGTTATTCAACTTTACATAATATATCAAGAGATGGAAATCACGGAAATTTGGGAATAGTGCATAGATCTGAACGAAATAATATTGACAGGCAAAAGAAGAACACGTATACTAATGAGCAGGTTCTTAACGAGGGGGTGACTATTAAATACGAAAGTTTGGAGGAACCTCTAATGTTGTGAAGGTCACATAGGTGGTAGACATTAGTGCTGGTCAGTGCCCAAATATACTGACCGAATCTGGCTGTTCGTCTTTTTGAGGTATACTATAGTAGAAGAAGGGAATCCCTCGTGAACGTTGGACTACCACGCCTGGAAGCGCGAGTAAGCGCACAAGAATATCTGGTAACGATGCTGGCTGCACGCATCGAAGAATTGAGGCAAGATATGGCCGTTAATTCCAGACAACTTATCGACCAACAAATCGCCAGCGAGCGGAAACTAGAGGCCCGTATCGACGCTTTAGGGCAGGACCTCAACCTGAGTTTCAAGCAATTGGTTGAGTATCATATCGAGACTGAGCAGAACCTGGAGGCTCAGTTCAATGAGATCAAGGCCACCATGGCCACTAAAGACGATATCGCTGCTTTGGAGGGTCGCATCGTCACTATTGAGACGAATATGGCTACCAAGGATGATATCGCCAATATGGCTACCAAAGATGAGTTGGCCTCTATGGAGGGGCGGATTCTCGATGCATTCAAGCAGCTCGTAGCTGTAATTGATGCGCGGCTTCCAGGGCCTTCACTGGGATAGGTTTTGACGGGAGAAGCGCATCGCCTGCCCACATAGCACAGGTGATGCGCTTCTTCGCGCTTAGACCCTGACAATCCCCTCTCCCTGAGCCTGCTATTGACGGCGCATCAGCCTTGTGATTATAGTGGAGTAGAAGGGAGAGATAAATTATATGTCACAGATAGAAGTGCGGCCAGCACAGGCCGGGGATCGCGATGCCGTGCTGGCCTTTTGCGCCAACACCTGGGAGTCGGGCGACTATATCGATCAGGTCTGGGACGATTGGTTGCTTAATCCTGATGGGCGCCTCTTCGTCGCTGTCGTTGATGAGCAGCCCGCAGGCATCATCCACATGCGCATGCTGACGCAAGAAGAAGCCTGGCAGGAAGGACTACGCGTCGCCCCACAGTATCGCCAGCAGGGCCTGGCCAGAGCGCTCAACGAGGCCGCCCAGCTTGAAGCCATGCGCCGCCATGCAACTGTTATCCGGCTGGTCATCCACTCCGAGAATGAACGCTCCATCCATATTACTGAGAGTGGCCATATGCGCAGAGTTGGCAGTTTCGCGCCCCATATAGCACCACCATTAGAGGTAGAACGACGGCCGGTGCAGGAGCACACCCAACTGGCGACGCTGGACGATCTTGACGAGATCATTGATTATCTGAATGTCTCCAACATCTTCCCTGTCGTGGGTGGCCTATACTATGTCGGCTTCACGGCTCGCTCCGTCACTGCTGAACTGCTGGAAAAGGGTATCCTGGCTGGCCACATCTACCTCTTACGCCGCTGGGATCGGCTCGACGGGCTGGCCATTGCAGAGCCACGTGAGGAACGCGGTCAAAAGCGCCTTTCGCTTGGTTATATCGATGGAACCGCCATAGAAGCAATTAGCTTGATCGCTTATGATCTCCGGCGTCGCCTGCCTGAGCTGGGGCTGGATGTCGTGCGCGTTTATGCCCCCGATCTGGTGCTGGTACGCGATGCCCTGGGCGGTATTGGTTACCAATGGAACAGCTCATTATTTTACACCTACGAGCGTAGCCTGGAATAAAACCGGCCCGAA
>Ga0070730_10004442_pt1 | contig 12312 bp, 11 predicted proteins | sample Coa_R1_3_FD_66447 | JGI IMG/M metagenome (GOLD analysis project Ga0070730, IMG submission 66447) | Surface soil microbial communities from Centralia Pennsylvania, which are recovering from an underground coalmine fire - Coalmine... | ecosystem: Environmental > Terrestrial > Soil > Unclassified ... | reverse complement strand
TGCGGGCCTGGCGCTCGAGCACAAGACCGTCGCGATCGTTGTACACCACCCGCCAGCCGGGCAGCCGGCGCAGCGCGGCGGCGAGCCTGGGGCGCTCACGGCGTGAGACGACGACGAGATCGTAGCCGTGCATCACTCGCTGCCACCTCGGCCCCTGGACCCACACGAAGTCGGCGTAGGCGCTGATGTCACTGCGGGAGTACTGCTCGAACCGGGCGTCGAAGGCGACCCGGCCGAACATGGCGGGATGCAGCCACAGCATCGGCGAGCCGGACCAGTCGTCCCCCAGGACGTGGATGGCCGGGTTCTTCTCCGCCATGGCCGCCGCCACGTCGATGGCCCGCCGCGGGATCAGGCTCTCGAACTGGCGGGCCGGCGTCACGGCGAGGGCACCCAGGCTGAGCACGGCCAGCGCGGCGAGCGCACCGGCCACCACCCGGCGGAACGCCCTCCCGAGCACCGCCACCTGGCCACCGCTGCGGGCCAGCGTGTCGGCCGCGAGCAGGCTGCCGCCAAAGCCGAACCAGGCCTGGTTGCGTATCGCGGTCAGCGCCAGCGCGAGCAGGATGATGGCCAGCCCGCACAGGAGGGGATCGGGCCGAACGCCGCGACGCCACGCGACCGCGACCGCGGTCAACGTCACCAGCACCAGCGCGAAGAAGCCCCAGCTGACCGCGTACATCGGGTTCGGTGGCGCCCACTCCAGGACGTTGTGGGTGAGGGCAGGATTCCCGATCATGCTTGCGTAGTACCGGATCACTCCGGTGCCGTAGGGAGTGCAGACAACGGTCCCGGCGGCCACGACGCCAAGGGCGGCGTACGGCGGGATGGGGCCCCGGCTCCGTCGCGCCAGTGCCTTCGCTATCCGGTAACCCGCGTAAGCGACGACCAGCCCCGCCCCCAGGAGCGCGGACCCGTGCGTATTCGCCCAGAGCACGAGCAGGGGCACAACCAGCCAGGTCCGGGCGCGCAGCCGGGGTGCCCGGTCATCCTCCAGGATCAGCCAGAGCGTGAGCGCGATGAGCGGATACGCGAAGCTCTGCGCCCTGATCACGATGTTTCCCAGGCAGACCACCACCGCGGCGAGCGTCCAGGCGAACACCCGGGTGGGAGGGACGCCCCGGCGCAGCATCAGCAATGCGAGCAGGGCAAACCCGGATGTGACGAGAACAGCTGACAGCGCGGCCAGGGCCCGGTACCCGCCGACGGTCCAGGCGCCGTAGTACACGGCCTGCGCGAGCCACTGCTGGTCGATCCACGGGGCTCCGTGAGACGCCAGAGTGACCACGTTCCGGTGCGGGATCCCGTGCTGGACGATGTAACGCCCGGAGTAGAGATCGTAGAAGCTGTCGGCGAACAGGTAGCGGGAGGACATCACATTCACGGCCAGCGCAAGCGACACCGCACCCAGGAGCCAGGGCCAGGCGCCCGCGTGCCGTCCCGCTGGGGCCCCGCGCCTGCTGCCCCCCGCATGCGACACCCCGGCCGGGACCGTCGCCAGACTCACGCCCACAGCACCCACCCCGATACCCGCAGCAGCTGATGCGCCGCGGTCCGCGCCCGACCGTACATGCGGCTACACGGTAGGCCGGCCCCAGGAGACGGGGAATGCCGCTGCCCGAGAACTGGCCATTCGGCGTCTCATGTCAGCCGATCGGCCGACATGTCGGCCGATCGGCCAGATTTCTCTGCCCGTTCGCCCGATGTCGCGCCGGGCCGTGACCGCCCAAGGTTCGATCTGGGCGGCGCGGTGCCGTCCGGCCTCAAGGGCGGGAGGGGCCAGGATGGCCGGTCGCCCGCCCGCCCCCGACGGAAAGGCTTTGCGATGTTCAGCTTCCTTGTGTTGCTCCAGAACCTCCTCACCCGGCCGGTGCGCCGCGACGACCGTGGCGCGAGCGCCGTGGAGTACGGCCTGCTGGTGTTCCTGATCGCGCTGGTGATCATCATCGCGGTCACCTTGCTCGGGAAGAACCTCAGCAGCATCTTCAACGCGGTCGCAACCGATCTGTAAACCGACCGCAGCCCGGCGAGCCAAGCGGCTACGGCGGGGAGGAGTCCCATGCCCAAGTTCATTACGTTCCTGCAGCACCGCCTTACCATGCCGGTGCGCCGCGACGACCGTGGCGCGAGCGCCGTGGAGTACGGCCTGCTGGTGTTCCTGATCGCCCTGGTGATCATCGCCGCGGTCACCCTGCTCGGAACGACCCTCAGCAGCATCTTCAACCAAGTCGCAACGTCCATCTGAGCCGGTGGCGCGGGCGGGACCGGCGAACCAGCCGTCCCGCCCGTCTCGCTGAGGAAGGCCAGCCAATGATGAACCGGCGACGGTCCGGGGGCAGTGCGCGGGACCGTGGCGCTGCGGCAGTGGAGTTCGCGCTGCTGCTTCCCGTGCTGCTCCTGATCGTGTTCGGCATCATCGACTTCGGGCGCGCCCTCAACGCTCAGATCACGCTGACCCAGGCAGCCCGCGAAGGTGCCCGGCTCGATGCTCTTGGCCAGCCGAATGTCGTATCCCGCGCTCAGGCCGCCGCGACCGGCATGAGCGGCGTCACCGTCACCGAGGTGTACGCCTGCCAGCAGGGCGATGGCCAGAAAAATCTCGACGCGAACGTGAAGACCAGCTATTCGTTTTCGTTCATCACTCCGATCGGCGCGATCGCCGGATTCTTTGGCGGCTCCGGTTTCGGGTCCCCGATCACGCTCACCGCTCAGGGGGTCATGCCATGCGAGACCTGATGCTCCGCACGATCAGCCGTTCCCGTCCGGCGCTGCGGCTGCTGGGCCGCAACGAGCGGGGCAGCATTGGCGTGCTGGTAGCAGTGCTGATCGCCGGCGGGGTTCTGTTCGGGATCGGCGCTCTTGCCATCGACGTCGGCCAGCTCTACCAGGAACGCGCCGAACTGCAGAATGGCGCCGACGCGGCGGCCCTCGGTGTGGCCAAGGGCTGTGCGCTCAACGCGAGCACGTGCACCCTGGGCAACGCCACCAGTACGGCCGTCGGCTACGCGGACGCCAACGCATCCCAGTTGACCAGCCATACGGCCGGGATCTACCAGGTTTGCGGGTCGGGGAACCTCGGCTCCTGCCCGGCGAGCACCGGGGCGATCACCGACTGCCCGTCGGCCCCGGCGGCGGGCGTCAACTACGTGGACGTGCACACCTACACCCAGATGCGCGGCGGCTCCCACCTGCTGCCGTCCGTGTTCGCACGGACATTGCTCGGCCATTCGAACTACGCGGGCAGCACGGTTTACGCCTGCGCCCAGGCCGAATGGGGCGGCCCCGCGTCCGCAAACAGTCTCGCACTCACGATCTCCGCCTGTGAGTGGGACACCGCGACAAAGAACGGGACCAACTTCGCGCCGCCGCCGCCATACCCGCCAAACCCCGCCGTGTCCTACGACCAGTCGCTCACTCTGCATGATTATTCGAAGAAGGGCACGAGTGGCGCCTGCCCGGCCAATCCGGCGGATGCGGATGCGCCTGGAGCGTTCGGCTGGACAGCGGACAAGAACGGCACCTGCCAGGTCACCATCGCCAACAACCAGTACGGCACGGGCACTGGCGTGGAAGCCGGGAACTGCGCCACCCTGCTGCAGGCGGCATGGCAGAACCGGACCGTGCTTTACATCCCGATCTACAGCTCGGTCACCCTGCAAGGCAGCAACACCACGTACACGCTGAAGGGCTTTGCCGCGTTCGTCGTCACCGGCTTCCGGGTGCCGAACTATTACGAGCCCGACTGGCTGAACCCGAGCCTGCTCTGTGGGCCGCCAACCGTGTGCGTCGACGGCGTGTTCACCCAGGCCCTGTGCACCACATCCTGCCAGCCCGGTGGCAGCAACCTTGGCCTCACCGTCGTCCGGCTCACCGGCTAGGCCCGCCAGAGAACACCAGAGATAAGGAACCCACCCTTGAAACGTCGCGTACTGGCCATCGTCTTGGCGGTGCTGCTGGCCGTGCTCGGTACCGCAGGTGTGCTGGCCTACGTTCACCAAGCCGATCGCCGCGCCCTGGCCCGGATGCAGGCGGTCACCACACTGGTGGCCCAGCAGCAGATTCCAGCCGGCACGTCCGCGGCCTCGGCGCTGCGCGACGGGCTGCTGAAAAGCCAGGCACTACCCGCGGCATCCGTGCCTTCCGATGCGGTCCGCTCGATCACGGCCGGGCTTGACGGCCTCGTGATGAGCGCGGCGGTCCCGTCCGGGCAGTTGCTGCTGCGCCCGATGCTGGTGACCGCCGCGCAGGCAACCGCCACCGGGGCCCTCGCGATCCCCAAGGGCATGATCGCGGTCACCATCCCGCTGTGCCTGTCGGAGGCCGTGGCTGGCTATGTGCAGCCAGGCTCGGAGGTTGCGGTGTTCGACACCTACCCAACTAAGAAAGCCAGCCTGCAAGAAAGCTGCGGCCAGTCGGGCCAGTCGAATCAATCGCACGGCCCAGGCGCTGCTGTCACCAGGGTCCTGCTGCCCAGGGTCCTGGTGCTGGCCACCGGCGCGGCCGCCGCCAGCGGAACCACCGGCGGAACCACCAGCACTACGGCCAGCGGTGGCGTGCTCTCGCACAACAGCAGCCAGGCCGACCCTGCGGCCTCTGTCCCCAGCGGAGCCGTCCTGGTGACCATGGCCGTCAGCCAGGCCAACGCCGAGAAGCTAATCCTGCTCACCCGGGCTGGCCTGCCCTACCTGGCGCTGCTCACGCCTTCCTCCGCGACCGGGTTCGATACCCACATCCTGCCGCTGTTCACACCGGCGCCGTGAGGAGGAGCCGTGCCAATACTTTGCGAACCGTCTGCGAGTGCCGCGGAGCTGATGAACAGCATCGGCGGGCGGGTGCACGCTGCCGATACCCTGCGCGCGGCGGCCGACCTGCTGAACCAGGATCCAGCCGAGACCCTGGTGGTGATCGGCCCGGACACGCCCAGCCGCGACGCGCTGGCGTTCGCCGCCTCCCTGCGGATGGTCCGCCCGGCGGTGGGCGTGATCTTGACCCGCCACCAGGTCGATGTCGCCCTGCTGACCCAGGCGCTGCAGTCCGGTGTGCGGGAGGTGATCCCCGCAGGCGACCATGCCGCGCTGGCCGCCGCCTGCCTCCGCTCCCGGGAGGTTTCGAGCCGGATGCTCGCCAGCGCTCCCGCCGGGCACGGTGAGCCCGCACGGGAAGGACGGATCGTCACCGTGTTCGCAGCCAAGGGCGGCTGCGGCAAGACCACTCTGGCGATCAACCTGGGCGTCGTGCTCGCCCGGGACACCGGCCACCGGGTGTGCGTGGTGGACCTGGACCTCGCGTTCGGCGATGTGGCAATCAGCGTGCAACTCGACCCGGCGCGGACCGTGGTCGATGCGCTGCCGATGGCCGGCCACATCGATACGACCGGCGCCGCCTCCTTGCTGACCGCCTACCGGCCCGGCCTGGAGATGCTGCTGGCGCCGGTCACCCCGGGCGACGCCGAGAAGGTGCCACCATCGCTCGTGGGCGAGATCCTCGCGGTGCTGCGCGGCATGTTCGATTACGTCGTCGTGGACACCCCCGCGCAGTTCAGCGAGCACGTGCTCACCGCGATGGACACTTCCTCTCATCACGTGCTGCTCACTACCCCGGACGTGCCCGCGCTGAAGAACCTCCGGGTCACGCTGGACATGCTGGATCTGCTCTCTTACCCGCGAGAGATCCGCTCGGTGGTGCTCAACCGCGCCGATTCCAAGGTGGGGCTGAGCCTGGAGCACGTGGAGCGGGCCGTGCGCTGCCCGATCGCCGCACACGTCCCCTCCAGCCGCGCCGTGCCGGTGTCGATCAACAAAGGAACGCCGATCACGATGGGCAGCCCCGGCCATCCGGTGAGCCAGGCCATCACCCGGTTCGCGCAGGAGCGGCTGTCCGCCGCGCCGGCCGCGGCCGCGCGGGGGCCGCTGTCCTTGCCGCGGCGCGGAAGGCGGTCGGCATGAGCCTGTCGGACCGGCTCGCGCAGCGGATGGCGCCCGCGACGGCTCCCGGCGTGCAGACCAGCACGCACCGCCGCAGCCCGCGCCATGCCGACCCTTTCGCCGCGGTCAAGCGAAGCGTCCACGAGGGGCTGCTGGAGGCGCTCGGCCCGAAACTCTACGACGCGCACCTCGACCAGCGAGAACTGGAGCAGCAGGTCACCCAGACGCTCCAGACGGTGCTGCAGCGGGACGAGACTCCCATGACAGTGGCCGACCGGTCTCGCGTCGCGCAGGAGGTCGCGGACGAGATCCTCGGCCACGGCCCGCTTGAGCCTTACCTGCGCGACCCGGATGTCTCCGAAATCATGGTCAATGGCCACGACCAGATCTACGTCGAGCGTGATGGCCTCCTGTACCCGGTGGAAGCGGTCTTCACCGATGAGAGCCACCTGCGGCGGACCATTGACAAGATTGTGGCACGGGTGGGCCGGCGGGTGGACGAGGCCAGCCCGATGGTGGACGCCCGGCTGCCCGACGGCAGCCGGGTCAACGCCGTCGTGCCGCCGGTGGCGCTGGACGGCTCGCTGCTGACGATCCGCAAATTCGCCGTAGACCCGTACACCATCGACGACCTCATCGGGTTCGGCACGCTGACGCCTCCGGTGGCCGAGCTTCTCCGGGCCTGCGTGCGTGCCCGGCTGAACATAGTGATCGGCGGCGGCACCGGCGGAGGCAAGACCACCACGCTGAACGTGCTCTCCTCGTTCGTGCCCGACAACGAGCGGATCATCACGATCGAGGACGCCGCGGAACTGCAGCTGCACCAAGATCATGTGCTGCGGATGGAGTCGCGCCCCACCAATCTGGAGGGGCGTGGCGCGATCGCGATCCGCGACCTGGTGCGCAACTCACTGCGGATGCGGCCGGACCGGATCATCATCGGTGAGGTCCGCGACGGCGCCGCGCTGGACATGCTGCAGGCCATGAACACCGGGCACGATGGCTCCATCACCACCGTGCACTCCAACTCCCCGCGTGATTCGCTGGCCCGCCTGGAGACCATGGTCCTGATGGCCGACCTCGACTTGCCCCAGCGCGCGATCCGCGAGCAAATGGCCTCGGCCATCGATCTGATCGTCCACCAGGCCCGGCTGAAGGACGGCTCCCGGCGGATCACCCACATCACCGAGGTCGAAGGCATGGAAGGCCAGGTCATCACGCTGCAGGACATCTTCCTCTTCGACTTTCACGCGGGGGTCGATGAGCGCGGCCGGCACAAGGGCGTGCTGCGCAGCACCGGCCTGCGGCCTCGTTTCGTCGACGTGCTGGCTGATCGCGGAGTTTCCGTGCCACCCGGGATCTTCGGGTTCGAGGAGCGGATCCGGTGACCGGCCGGGAAGCCTTCCGCCGGGGCCAGGCCGCAGCAACGCTGGCCGTTCTGTCGTTGCTGGCACTGCCCGCCGCCGCGGCGGTCGCGCAGAGTGCGCCAACGTCACAATCGACCGCCCGGGGCTCGCCCCTGGTGATAGTTCTGCTGGACAGTCACCAGTCGTGGCCGGGAAAGGGTATCCCGGAAAAACGCAAGGTAGCCACCCTTCGCTACGTGTCCGCCCTGCCGGCCGATGTCCGCGTCGGGCTCATCACCTTCGACGCGAACTGGCAGCTCCTGTTGTCCCCGACCGCCGATCGCTCGCGGCTGGCTCAGGTGCTGCGATCGGCGCAGGGCATTGCGGGAAACTCAACCGGGATCTACGCGGCGATAACCGGTGCCGAGTCGCTGCTGCGGCGCCTTGGCGCGGCTTCGGGCAGGCTGGTTATCCTGTCCAACGCCGAGGATGTCATCAGCCGCCCCTCCTTCACCCCGGCGGTTCCGATCGACATCATCCCGTGGCGCTACGACGCCGACGACAACCTCGTCGAACTCCAGGCCCTCGCCGCAGCCAGCCGCGGTCGCGTCGCACCCCCCCCACATGCCCCCTCGCTTGCCAGAGTGTTCCCGCACGCGGCAGCTCCCACCGCAGCCCCCAGCCGCAGCGCCGCTGCCCCCGCCCGCCTGGGCACCGCACCTTCGTGGTCGCTGATCGGGGGATTGGCCTGCGTGTTCCTGGCGCTGCTGCTGATCGCGATGTGGGTGCTGCGCCCGCTGACACGGGGCGACCCGCGGCGGCTGGCAGGCCAGATCGACCGTTACGGCCCGCGGCGCGCACCCGGTCAGCCGGAGGCCGAGGGGAAGGCGGCACGCACCGCTCGCGCCTGGGCATCCAGCCTGCTGCAGTCCACCAACACCGAGCGCGGGCTCGCCGAGCGGCTGGACTGGGCCGGGATTACCCGAAGCCCCGCCGAATGGGTGCTGCTCACAGGGTGCGTCTGCACGGCACTGGCCGCCGCGCTGACCGTGCTCACCGGCACCGCCCTGTTCGGAATCCTGGCGGGGGTGCTGGTGGGCTGGCTTGGCATGCGGCTTGTCCTGAACATCCGCATCGGGCGGCGACGGGCCGCGTTCCGCGAGCAATTGCCGGACGTGCTGCAGCTCATCGCGGGTTCGCTACAGTCCGGATTTTCGCTGCCACAGGCACTGGACACGGTGGTGCGTGAGGACACCCAGCCCGCGGCCGGCGAATTCTCGCGGGCCTTGGCGGAGGCCCGGATCGGTGTCGGCCTGGAAGACGCGCTGGACGGAATTGCCGGCCGGCTGGACTCCACCGATCTGCGGTGGACGGTCATGGCAATCCGCATCCAGCGCGAGGTCGGCGGCAACCTTGCGGAGGTGCTGCGCAATACCGTGGCCACAATGCGCGAGCGCGCCTACCTTCATCGTCACGTGCGAGCGCTCAGCGCCGAAGGGCGGATATCGGCCTACATTCTGATCGCGCTGCCATTGCTGTTGGGCGCATGGCTCTTCGTTACCGACCGTGCGTACCTGGTGCCGCTCTACACCACGGTGTTCGGGCTGATCATGCTCCTCGGCGCGGCGGTGCTTTTCGTCGTGGGCGTGGTGTGGATGCGCGCCGCAATCAAGGTGGAGGTCTGAGGTTGTCCGGTTCGGTGCTCCTCGACGGCGCTCTCGGCGCACTCGGGCTGGCGATGGCCATTCTCGTGATGGCGGTCCTGCCCGCCCGGACCGCCCCGCGAGGTGTCACGGGCGCGCTGGCCGCGATCGAGGAGCGTTACGCACAGCGGAATCTGTCCGCCGCCCGGAAGGACGCCAGCCCCGCCGTACTGCCGGGCTGGTTGCGCACGCTGGCGCTGCGGCTATCCCCCACCGGCATCGCTGGCACGTTGCAGCGCAGGCTGGACCTGGCAGGCAATCCGCCAGCCTGGAGCTCCGATCGCATTCTCGCGGCGAAGGGTCTCGGGCTCCTGGTGCTCGGCGGCCTCGGTGGCCTGTACGGCCTGCTGCACGGCGTGGGCCTGTGCGTCCTTTGTGCGGGCCTCGGCGGCGTGATCGGGTTCTTCCTGCCAGACGTGCTCCTCTACAACGCGGGGTCGAAGCGGCAGGCACAGATACAGGCGGCGCTGCCGGACGCGCTGGACATGCTCACGGTCTGCGTGGAGGCTGGTCTCGGATTCGACGCGGCGCTCGCCCAGGTCGCGCGCTATACGCGGGGGCCGCTGGCCGCGGAGTTCGCCCGGGCGCTGCAGGAGATGCAGATCGGCGTGGCCCGGACCCAGGCGCTGCGCGGCATGGTCGGCCGGACCAGCGTCGCCGAGTTGCGAGCGTTCGTCTCCGCGATCGTGCAGGCAAGCGAGCTGGGCATCGCCGTCGCCCGAGTGCTGCGCGAGCAGGCAAACGAGATGCGGGTGCGGCGCCGCCAGCGTGCCGAGGAGAAGGCGCAGAAGGTGCCGATAAAGATCCTCTTCCCGCTGATCTTCTGCCTCTTCCCGGCGCTCTTCGTGGTCATCCTCGGGCCGGGCATGATCACGGCCGCGCGCGTGCTGTTCGGGGTGTAAGGCACCATGGCCATCGCGAGGGCCCAGGCCCGGCCCGACCTCGGCAGGCTGATCATGGTTCCGGCCGCCTCGGTGCTGCTTGCCTGCGACGTGGTCACACTGGGCCGCGGCGGCGCTGGCGGTGCCTTGCGCTGGCTTGGCGGGGTGCTGCTCTGCGCCTTCTACCTGCTTGTCATCGGCTGCTACCTGCGGCGCGGCCCGGCCGCCGCCACGAGCGGCTCGCTCACCGCGCACGTCGCGGCTGTGACAGCCACCCTGGCCCCGTTCGCGATTCCGCTGGTGCGTGGCGCGACACCGGGTGCGGGCCAGCAGGGCCTCTCCGATGTGCTGCTGGTAGCCGGCCAGGTGTGGGCGCTTTGGTCGCTGCGGTTCCTGGGCCGTAACCTGTCGGTGATCGCACAGGCCCGCGAGGTAGTTGACCGGGGGCCGTACCGGTGGGTCCGGCATCCGCTCTACACCGGTGAGATCACAGCCGGGCTGGGACTCGCGCTCGCGGCCAACAGCGGCCCGGCAGTGGCCGTTTGGCTTGGAATTTGCGGGCTGCAAGCCTACCGCGCGCTGCGGGAAGAGCAGGTCCTGTTGTGCGCCCTCCCGGGATACCGCGATTACCGGGCCCGCACCGCGGCCTTGCTGCCCGGCGTCCTCTGACGGGGTGCTGGGGGTTCAGGGCTGGCCCGCGGCGAGCTGGCGCAGCCGGTAGCGCTGGACCTTGCCGGTCGCGGTCCGGGGCAGCGCGGGCACGAACTCGATCTGGCGCGGGTACTTGTACGGCGCGATTGCCTGTTTGGTGAACTCCTGTAGCTCGGCGGCCTTGGCCGGGCTGGCCTCGGCGCCGCGGGCGAGCACGACGTAGGCCTTCACGATCGTGCCGCGCTCGGGGTCGGGGGCGGCGACCACGCCGGCCTCCGCCACGTCCGGGTGGCCCAGCAGCGCCTGCTCCACCTCCGGCCCGGCGATGTTGTACCCGGATGTGATGATCATGTCGTCGCTGCGGGCCTGGTACCAGTAGTAGCCCTCGGCGTCCCGGACGTAGGTGTCGCCGGTCAGGTTCCAGCCGTCCCGCACGTAGGCGCGCTGCCGCTCGTCGGCCAGGTACCGGCAGCCGGTGGGCCCCTTCACCGCCAGGCTGCCGCGCTCGCCGTCGGGCACCGGCTTCCCGTCCTCGCCGAGCACCGCCGCCTCATAACCCGGCACGGCCAGACCGGTCGCCCCGGGCCGGATCTGGTCCCCGGCGGCGGAGATGAAGATGTGCAGCATCTCGGTGGCGCCGATCCCGTCGATGATCCGGACGCCGGTGGCGCGGTGGAAGTCCTCCCACACCGCGCGGGGCAGGTGCTCACCGGCCGAGACGCACCGCCGCAGGCCGCGCAGCGCCTCCCCGTGCCCGCCCAGCACCAGCGCGCGGTACATCGTCGGCGCGGTGAACAGCGCCGTCACGCCATGGCCGGCGACCGCTTCCGCCAGCTCATCCGGCGAGGCCCGCTCCAGCAGCAGCGTGCTGGCGCCAACACAGAACGGAAATACCACCAGGCCGCCGAGGCCGAACGTGAAGCCGACCGGCGGGGTGCCCAGAAAGACGTCGTCCGGGCTGGCCTGGAGCACATGGCGGCCGAAGGTGTCCTGGATCGCGAGCACGTCGCGGTGGAAGTGCATGGTCGCCTTGGGCTTGCCGGTGGTGCCGGAGGTGGGGGCGAGCAGGGCCACGTCGTCGGCGGCGGTGGCCACGGCCGGGAAGTCAGTGCTCTTGCCCGCACTGTGGCTGGCCAGGTCGTCGCTGGCGGCGCCGCCGTAGGGGATGGCTGGGATGGCGAGCCCGGCGGCGTCCAGTTCGGCGGTGAACCGGTGGTCGCAGATGGCCAGGCTGGGCCGGGTGATGCCGGCCAGCGCGGCTATCTCCCCGGCCCGCAGCAGGGCCATGGTGGTCACCGCGACGCCGCCCGCCTTGATCACGGCGAACCAGGAGGCGATCAGCCACGGGTTGTTCGGCCCGCGGAGCAGCACGCGGTTGCCGGGCACCAGGCCGTAGTCCTCGACGAGCACCCGGGCGGCCTGGTTGGCGCGGCGCAGCAGGTCGCCGTAGGTCCACATCTCCGTGGCGGTGCGCAGGCACGGGCGGTCCGGGCCGAACCTGGCGACTACGGCGTCCAGCAGCGCCTCGGCGCAGTTGAGCCGGCCGGGATAACTCAGGCCGCCGAGGTCGAAGCGCAGCTCCGGCCACAGTTCGGCGGGCGGGAGGTTGTCCCGGCAGAAGGTATCGACGTGGGCGGAGGGCGACAACTCCATTGCGGCCCCTCTTCGTTCGGCACCCGCCGCGGCGGGTAGCACCAGTATTCACCGTTCCTGACGACAGTCAATCGACCGAGATATCGTGAGCCGGGAGGCGGGGCGGCCTGCCGAAGCTCAGCGCTCCATTGTCCGGCGCGCCTCCGGCACGGCG
>Ga0070730_10004441_pt1 | contig 12316 bp, 9 predicted proteins | sample Coa_R1_3_FD_66447 | JGI IMG/M metagenome (GOLD analysis project Ga0070730, IMG submission 66447) | Surface soil microbial communities from Centralia Pennsylvania, which are recovering from an underground coalmine fire - Coalmine... | ecosystem: Environmental > Terrestrial > Soil > Unclassified ... | reverse complement strand
AACTACCTGCCGTCTTGCGTGAGCTCGAACAGATTCCCGGCGTCACTGTCATCATTTTCGAGCAGCAGTGCGCAGCTGAGAAGCGTCGCTTGCGATCGCGCGGAAAGCTGGAAGAACCAACCGTCCGCGTGGTCATCAACGAGACCGTCTGCGAGGGCTGCGGTGACTGCGTGCGCCAGTCGAACTGCATGAGCCTTCACCCGGTTCAAACCGATTTCGGGCAGAAAACGCGCATTCACCAGTCATCATGCAACAAAGACTACTCGTGCGTGATGGGCGATTGCCCCTCGTTCGTCACCGTGAAGATCAAGCCCGGCACCGGCCTTCAGAAGAAGAGCGTGCCTCAGCTCCCCGCCGCACAAGCGCTGGAGCCGAGCAGCCGTGCATCGGCCGGCGATGGCTACGCTATTCTTGCGCCGGGCATCGGCGGCACTGGTGTCGTGACGATCAATGCACTCCTTGCCACCGCCGCCTGGCTGGAAAATCTTTCGGTGATCACGCTCGACCAGACAGGTCTCGCGCAAAAAGGTGGCGCCGTCGTGTCGAGCATCATTCTCAGTGAACGTCCCATTGATGCTGCTGCCAAGATCGGATACGGTAACGCCGATTTGCTCCTGGGCTTCGATCTGCTCGGGGCAGGCAGTGCCGAGAATCTCAGCCGCGCCCACCCTTCGCGCACCGTGGCAGTGGTGAATACGGCGGAGATCCCAACCGGCGACGCAGTTCGCGGACGCACGGTGCTGCATGGCCCAGGGCGCATTGTCGATATCGTTGACGCCTGCACGCGCAAGGGCCGAAACATCTATGTGGATGCCACGCGCCTTGCCGAAGGCCTGTTCGCCAGCCATCTAGCGGTGAATATTTTCCTGCTGGGTGTCGCTTACCAGGGCGGTCTGATTCCGCTGTCCGCCGCATCCATCGAAGAGGCGATCCGGCTCAACCGTGTCGAAGCTGAGCGTAACATTCAGGCATTCTTGTGGGGACGCAAGTATTACGAGGATGCCCGCTCGGTCGAAGAGATTCTAGAACCCCATCAGCCGGAAGCGCAGGCGGTCGGTTTGGTGGAACGCCGTGTCGCCGAGTTGGAACACTATCAGGACCGCCGCTATGCCGAAGAATATCGCAGGTTCATCGACCAAGTGGCCACGCGCGAACCTACGTTAGCGGAGCCCGTCGCCCGTTATTTATACAAGCTGATGGCGTACAAAGACGAATACGAAGTCGCGCGCCTCTTAACGCAACCTGATTTTGAGCGACAAGTGCGCGGCATGTGGCAGTCCGCCGAATCCGTCAGCTACAATCTGCACCCTCCGTTACTTCGCGCGCTCGGATTAAAGAAAAAGTTGAAATTCGGTCCGTGGTTCCGCAGGCCGCTTTGGCTCCTCGCTCGGATGAAGCTTCTTCGAGGAACGCCATTCGACCCTTTCGGCCACGCGGCTATCCGCCGCGAGGAGCGCGCGTTGATCACCTGGTATCGCAATCTAGTTGAAGAATTACTTGAGCATGTCACGCCGGACAACCTGACGATCGCCATCGAGATTGCGTGCCTGCCTGACCAGATCCGCGGCTATGAGCACATCAAAATGGAAAGCATCCGGCAAGTGAAGCGGCTGGCGCAAGAAAAGCTCGCTATCGTAAAGCAGGCGCCGCAGGTCCCTGTATAACTAGGCCGCCACCGGCGTGAGCCCGAGGCCCGGCCGGTTCGGAAGAATCAGCTTCCCTTTTTTCACCAGAACGCCGGTATACGGATCGTTTGCAATCAACAAATTTCCGTCGAGATCCGCATAGTCGACCAGCGGCGAAAGGTGCGCCGCGGCCGTGACCGAGACAGAACTCGATATCATGCACCCAAGCATGGTTTTCATCCCCAGAGATTTCGCGATCTCGATCATGCGGTAAGCCTCGAGCATGCCACCTGCCTTATCCAGCTTTACGTTCACGCCATCGAATGTGTCAACCATTTTCGGAATGTCACTGGGGTGGAGGCAGGATTCGTCGGCAATGATCGGAATGTGCACCCGGCTCCTCACCCAGCGCGTCTCTTCGATCATCGGCGCCGGCATAGGCTGTTCCACGAATTCCACGCCCTGCGATTCCAGCCAGTTGATCTTGCGGACCGCCTCCTCCTTGTTCGTCCAGCCTTCGTTCGCGTCGACGCGAAGCGGTTTCTTGGTTACACTCCGCACGGCTTCGATGGTGGCCTCATCCGTTTCCAGTCCGACTTTGATTTTTAGAACCGGATAATCCTCAGCTTCCCGCACCTTCTGCCGTGTCACTTCCGGATTATCGATACCGATCGAAAATGTTGTCACCGGCGCATCGCTGGCGTCCAGCCCGAAATACGTGTACAACGGCACGCCGATCTTCTGCCCGAACCAATCCATCAGAGCAATGTCGATAGCCGCCTTGGCCGCCTGTTGTCCTTTAATCCGCCGGCCCACCTCGGTCATCACTTTCGCGAACTGATACGGGTCGGCGGCAGCGAGCATACCCTGGACAGTCTCGATCGCCCGTTGAGCCCCGACAGCGTCCTCCTTGTAGCGCACAATCGGTGCGCCTTCGCCCACGCCCGTAATGCCGTCACGCGTATATCGCACAGCGACGGTGTCGCGATACTCGCTCGACGACATCACCGTAGTCCAGGTGTGGCGCAATTTCAGGCGAACAATCTTCGATTCCACTGTCGACTCGCCATTCCCAGGCGCACTCGAGCCAACCGGCACAACCGCCGCAGCGCACAGAGCTTTGAACACGTCTCTCCTTTTCATTTGACTCTCCTCGCCGCGATGAAACGCCTCTTCCAGTACGGATCGGCTAGGTCGCTGAGTTGCACGACAGGCCAGTCGTGCGTGGTCGCGTTGATGAACTTGCCACCGCCCAAATACATGCCGGTGTGCGTGATTTTCGACTCGCCGAAAAACAGCAGGTCGCCCGCCTGGAGATCGTTACGTCCCACCGGCCTGGCGCCGGCCCACTTTGCTTGCAGGCTCGCATCCCGTGGGATGATAATTCCGCGCCGCCGGCACAGCATCTGAGTGAATCCGGAGCAGTCGAATCCATAACTTGAAGTGCCGCCCCAAAAATAGGGCAGGCCCAAAAATCGCTGGCTTAGCGCGACCACCCCCTCGATGCTCATCGGCTTTCGGTCGAGCGTTACATCACCGCGCTGCAGCCAGGCTGGACGATCGTCCGGAAGCCGGACTTCGAGCCACCGCTCCGCCGTATCGACCTCCTGCAGCACTTCAAGCGTTGTTTCGAATGGAACAGTGAGAAGCGGCTGATGTTTGGTAACGCTCGCTTCGCGATACAGGTTGGCAAAGAGACTGGTTACCTGAGCCAAACGGTCCGACAGGGCATAGATCCGCTCGCCGTGCTCCTGTCGTTTGAAGTCGGCAGCGTGCATCCAGCCCGTATATTCGTCCGCCGTACGCACGCGCGCCCAGCCGCCGTGCTCCTCAATGATGCCAACACGGCTGGCATAGATGGCTTGCGAGACGACGTCGGCCTCGTCGCTCGGCCGTGAATACATGTTCGCCACTGGCCGCAGAACCACGCCATCTGCCATGCCTGCGGCCAGCAGCGCCATAGCCATCACAATCGGCATTCCATACCAGTTTCTCTCTTTTTCCGGAATCACGCGCGCAGCCGCCCACCATGCCGGCTTCGCTTCTTTGTGATACTTTACTCCTGTGAACCGCAGAGAATTCGTCACCACGACCGTTGCCGGCGCGCTGCTGGCGAGCCGGCGGGCGCTAGGCGCAAATGATCGTGTCCGCATCGGCTTGATCGGTACCGGCGGGCGCTGCATGTATCTGGCGGAGTTGCTCAAGGGACTCCCCGGTAACGAAATTGTCGCCGCGTGCGACGTCTACGAACCTCGTCGACTCGAAGCTGTCGAGAAAATGGGGCCGCAGACCAAGCCCGCCAGCGATTATCGCGAAGTCCTCGACCGGGGCGATATCGACGCAGTAGTCATCGGCGCGCCCGACCACTGGCACGTCCCCATGACGCTCGACGCCGTGGCCGCCGGCAAAGACGTGTATTGCGAGAAGCCGATTACTCACACTCTGGCCGAAGGCGACAAACTCATCGCCGGTGTAGAGAAATCCAAGCGCGTCGTGGCCACCGGCACCCAGCAGCGCAGCTGGGATCATTACATCCTCGCCAAAGAACTGATCCAGGGGAAGCGGCTGGGGCAGATCACCCTGGCAGAAATGTACTGGTATCAGAACTACGTTCGCACCACCTGGCAAGACCCGGAAGCCGAGATCGATCCCACGCGGCTCGATTGGAAAAAGTTTCTGGGCTCTGCTCCAGATCAGCCATTTGAGTCCATCCGCTACCGGCGCTGGCGTTTCTTTTGGGACTTCGGCGGTGGAATTTTCACCGACTTAATGACGCACTGGATCGATGTCGTGCAGTGGTTCATGAACAGCCCGTCGCCTACTTCAGTGGAAGCCTCCGGTTCCGCGCATGCCTTGCGCGAGTGGCAATGCCCGGACACAGTTAACGCTTCCATCCTGTTTCCCCAAAACTACACTGCGGTTTATAACGGCACCATGGTCAGCTCGCTTGAAGATGGCGGCATCATCTTTCGCGGCAGCGAAGGCATTATGAAGTTAACGCGCGCTGGCTTCTGGCTATATCGCGAGGCCAACCAACACCGCAGCGATCGCGATCTCCCGGAGCCCGATATGGTCATGAAGAGTACCGGCGACGGCACCCGCACAAACCTTCAGAACTGGCTGGATTGCATCCGCACGCGTGCAATTCCGAACGCTCACATCCGCGCTGGGGTGGAAGCGGCGCGCACATCGCACCTGGCGAATCTCGCCATGCGGCAAGGGAAGGCGATCCACCCGGCGGCGTCGTAAGAAAAAACAGTCAGCGAAATGCCCACTATCTATGACGAGTTCCCATACCCTGGTGCGGCTTTCGCGCAAACACATCCGGACCACCTGGCGACTCTGGCGATTCTCTTCGGCATGACACCCGCGCCCGCCGAGCGCTGCCGCGTTCTGGAACTCGGCTGCGGCGACGGCGGCAATGTCATTCCCATGGCGTTTGGCCTTCCAACAAGTTGCTTCACCGGAATTGATCTTTCGGGTTCGGCAATCGAGCGCGGCCAAAAGATCATCGATGAGCTGCACCTACCCAACATCCGCCTCCAGCAACTCGACGTCATGGAACTGGGCGCGGATTTCGGCGAGTTCGATTACATCGTCGCGCACGGCCTCTACTCCTGGGTGCCGCCGGAGGTTCGCGAGCGCCTCCTCGAAATCTCGAGCTCCCATCTCGCGCCCAATGGAGTCGTGTTCATCAGCTACAACGCCTACCCGGGCGGTCATCTGCGCCAAACCCTGCGCGAGATGATGCTGTTCCACCTCCGAAATGTGACCGGCGCACAGGAGCGCGTGAAAGGCGCTCGCGAACTGCTCGAGTTCCTCGTCGAAGCTCACCCCGAGCAGGATCCTTACAGCGCGTTTTTGCGTCTCGAGCTCGAGTCGCTTCTCGAGCGAAAGCCGGAATGTTTCTATCACGACGAACTGGAGGAGCACAACCATCGCTTCTATTTCCACGAGTTTGTCACCGACGCTGCCCGCCACGGCTTGCAGTATTTGTCCGAAACGCGCCTGTTGAGCATGCAGTCGGGCGTGTATCCGCCCGAAACGTGTGAAAAGATCAACGCACTTAGCCCCGATGACGACATCTTGCGTGAGCAATACCTGGACTTCTTGAAGCTTCGGACTTTCCGCCAGACTTTGCTGTGCCCCGCCGAGGTCACGTTGAACCGCAGACCCGATCCGGAACGCGTCGCATTGTTGTCCGCCAGTTCGCAGGCACGTTCATCCTCCGCCGAACCCGACGTTCGTTCCCCTGCCGCCGAGGAATTTAATTTTCCAAAGGGCGGAAAGATGTCTACGAATCATCCGCTGGCGAAAGCCGCCATCTTACATTTGGGCCGCATTTGGCCGCAAGCTGTACCGTTTCCCGAATTGTTGCGGGTCGCGCGCGCGATGTCGGGCCGCGATGGTCCGGGCGCCGGTGCGCCACTTGCAGGGGACGCGCACTGGCTGGCCGACATGTTGGTTAGATTGTTCGCCGCGGACTTTCTGGAGCTCTGCGTACAAGCACCGAAGTTCGTGTCTACCGTATCAGACCGCCCTACGGCCAGTCCGCTCGTGCTCGCACAGGTTCGCGCGGGCCTGAGCGTCACAAATTTGCGACACGCCTCGATCTCCATTGACGACGATGCGGCCCGGCATCTGCTCCTCATGCTCGATGGAACGCGCGACCGGCAGCAGCTGCTATCCGAGATTCGCTCACATGTTGCAGAAGAAGTCACTGCCGAGCAGTTGGGAATAAAACTCGATGAATTGGCGAAAATAGCGGTGCTGGTGGCATGAGGCCAACGTTTGACGACAGTGAATAGCACACTGTCGACTCAGCCTGGTCGAAGCTTCACTCCTCCTGGCGCAGGTCCTGCAGCGGCATTTATTGTTCTCCGTAGATCAGCACGTTGACGCTTGAAACATTTTCGGGACTGTTCGTGAGTGCGTCGCCCCATACCACGCTTGTCCCCCAGATGACGCTGAAGCCCAACGATGTTGTGTCACCCCAGACCACGGAATCGCCCCACACAACGGAGGACAGTTTCTGGAAGACGCTGTCACCCCACACTACCGACGAGCTCCAGCTGGGAGTAGCACCCCACGTCTCGAAGGTGTCGAAGAGCACCGAAACCGTGCCGGACGCAGGGTCGAACACAGCGGTCGGCGATTTCGCCGTCCCGCTGCTCACGTCGGTACTCTGGAGCGCGGCCCAAACGTCCAGGTAGCCGGCCCCAATCGTGAAGATATCGTACTCGCTCTGATAGATCGTTCCAGTTGCCGGGTCGGTGGAAAGGCTGGCCGTCGGAAATGTCTTGGAGGCAGTCTTCATTAGCCGCGCCTTAACCTGATCGGGCGTCAGCCCAGGCTGCTGTTCGAGTAACAAAGCAGCGGCGCCGCTCACCATGGCTGCGGCCATGCTCGTGCCGCTCAGCTCAAAGTAGTCCTGTGATATTCGGTTATTCCCGCCGTGCGCGTAGGCGCTATAAGGAACACGATCTTGTGGGTAGGCGTTGCCAAGAACGCTATTTTGCGCCCGCAGTGCGATGATACGATTTCCGGGCGCCACCAGATCCGGTTTCACAACTTGGTCGATTAAGGTTGGGCCTTTGGAGCTGTAGCCGGCAATCAGATCGTCGGAGCGAGACGGCGTCTCCATCGTTTTCATCGCGCCAACAGTAATTACGTAGGGATCGTTCCCTGGCGCGTTGATCATCCCATAGCCAGCAGTGTGTAGCGTGTCGTCGCGGCCGTTGTTACCGGCCGCTACAACAACAACGATCCCTGCATTCCACGCCGCTTCGACCGCCTGGCAGAGCGGATCCTGGGTGTAACTTTCAAAGACTCTGCGGCCCAGAGATAGATTTATCACGCGGATGTTGTATTTCGACTGCAGGCTGATCGCACGATAGATAGCCTCGATCACACTGCTGTCGGTACCCTTGCCGTTTTTATCCAGTACTCGCAGATTGATGATCTGTACGTCAGGCGCCACGCCACGAAACGTGTACGTGTACCGCGCTCCGGTTGAATCGGCGCCATTCCCCGCTATAATCCCGGCAACGTGCGTGCCGTGGCCGTATTGATCAAAGGTATCGGCGGCGACAGGGGCGAAATTTTCGCTATAGACGATGCGGCTCTGTGCTTTCGCCCCTGTTCCGTCCAGGTCGTCAGCCGCCATGATGCCGCTGTCTAGGATGGCAACTCCGATCCCCTTTCCGTCGATACCAGCCTGCAGAGCGAGTGTGGCGTTGATGGTCTCCTCAGAGTAGTCCAGCGAGCCTTTCACCTCGCGGTCGGGCGAGACGTAAGCCACATCAGGATCGGCTGCCAGACCGGACACGGCTTCGGCGGGTACCGCGTAAGCCGCCGCATGAATGGCCGGCCACGCGTGCCGCAGAGCGCCTCCACGCGCACGCACTTTTTGATGGTCAGACGTGTTAGGCGTGTGCCGGAACTGAACGATCACGTTCTTTGTCGAGCCTGCGGCGTTCTCGATGTCGGGCGCTACTTTAGAGTTGCCGTGCGCCAGTGAAACAGGTAACGTCGCCAGTAATAATAACTGAAGGAATGAACCTCCCCTCACTAAGGTGTGCGAATAACGTTTGATCATTGCACGAAGTTATTAGCACTCTTCTCTCCATTGTCTGTGCCAGTCAAACTGATTGAATATAAAGGGAACAAGCACGCAGCCGGAAAAAACGTATCAAGTCCAGTGACAGGGTGTCACTTACTCGCGTTTTACAAGGGAGTCTATTGAAAAGCTTACCGTGATAACCGGTTAGGCAACTTATCCGTTCGCGGGCACAGCCTGGCGCTCGACATACATTCGGTAATGCAAGTAGACCAGGTACATGATCGGCAGGATGAGCAGCGCGGTTTTCCAACCGACGTATTGCCCTGAAACGCTGATCAGACCGGCGATGCCGGCGCCTACTAGGTAGTACGGAAACGACCAGATGTAGCATTGCTGCCAAATCCTGGTGAAGGGTTTTGCCTCCACCAGGGAAAGCACGGTCGCCACCAGCACCGTGTTCGTCATGAAAAAGAAGCACGCGGCAAGTGCAAGCAGCACCGGCATCTTTCCGTTCACTTGCTGGATTCGAGGCAGATGATAGATGAAGTGTGCGCTCGTAATGGCCATGGTCAAGGCAGCGATGTTGAACAGTACCTGCGGAACGCTGGGTCGGATTCTAGTCTTCCACACGCACTGCATGACGGTTGCCACGGCGCCTAAAGCCAGCGTCTCCGAGAAGCTCAGTTGCGAAACACCGATCAGGATGAACAGGAAGTTCATCGACATTGTGCCGGTCAGCCCGGGTAGCCGAACCTTCAACGTGGAGGCCAGTAGGGCCAGCAGAAAATATATGGTGAAGCGGACCGGGTCAGCCGACTCCCAGTGCGACACGCCCAGTGAAAGCATGGTCAGTCCGGGAATGATTGCCAGGGCAATGAAGAGCTTTGCTTTCGCGGGCATCAATAGTATTCCTCCGGGTTGAAGCACGTGGACATCAGATCCCACGTTCTCATTCCGGAAAAGGACCGAAGCGCCCCAGGCCATCGCAGCGTGGGTGACCAGCGACACCGTGGCCTGGATGGAATCGCGAACGGCCCCGGGAGAAGGGCCGCTGCCTGAGGCAGCTTCGGAATTAGCGCGGGCCGACGAAACAGCAACATCGCGAGCACCCGCGGAAATGAGACGGCACGGAGAACTGATTGGTACGCCTTGAGCCGGATCATGTTGCCGGTGTTGGTAAGGCAATCTCTGTACCAATTGGGTGGCAAGTATGGGCTTGGAAATAAAGGACCTTGCCGCGGACACAACGCTCCGCCTTGTGACAACTTGTCACCGGCTGCGCTGCCCCTACCAAGATAACGTTAACCAGCGGCTGATGATTATGGTTGAGTGCGCATGTGGTGCCTTAGCGATGGCCATACTGCATCGTGTACACCCACGTAACGGGCTTGCCCCGCCTGGCAGTTGACCGCGGCTAGAAGCCAGTCACGACCGCAAGGTCCGCGGCGCGCGTCTACTTATTCAGAATTTCGATCGCACGTTTCAAGATGACGTCTTCGCCGGCTTTATGGTCCGGTTCGTTCACGTCGGGATGAACGGCTTCGCCATCTTCGTCGGTTTCGAGCTGGGGCTCCGGTTCCTGCACAACTTCGCCCGGCGTCACACCTGTATCCTGGATGGCTTTGCCGCCCGGAGAGTAGTATTTCGCTACTGACAGGATAATCGCGCTTCCGTCATCCATGGTCAGCGCGCGCCGCAGGGAGGCATCGCCATAGGTACGCTCGCCAATCAATTGGGCGCGATTATTGTCGCCAAGCGCGGCGCTGGCGATTTCGGCGCCGTCGGCCGTACCGCGATTCGTCAGCACCACCACCGGCTGTTTCCAGATGACTTTGGAGGGATCGGCCTTGAAGTCCTGGCGTGCCACGCGCTGTCCTTGCAGATAGGTGACCAGGCCCTTATCGAGGAACAGATCCGCCAGCGCTATACCGTCTTCCGGCTCGCCCACCGCGCATTGCCGTAGATCGAGCACCAATTTCTTGGCGCCTTTGTTTGCGAGGTCGCGAAGATCGGCGGCGATTTCCCGCACTCGTCCGGCGGACAGCGTCTCCGGCCGGATGTAACCCACATCATTCGGCATCAACTTCGACATCACCGGCGGGGGATTCAGAACCGCGCGCGTCAGCGTCATCTTCTGTGGCTCGGGACGCCGGCGCAGCACCGTGATGTCAACCGTGGTTCCGGGATCGCCGCCCAGAAGCAGGGCCGCATAAGCCAGCGGCATATCGCGCGTGGCCACGCCTTTGATGGTCTCGATCATATCGCCGGTCGAAAGTCCCGCCTTAGCCGCCGGCGATCCGGGAATCGCGCTCACCACCCCGATGTAGCCGAAGCGCTTCGAGAGAATCAGCCCCACGTCGCCTTTGTACCCATCGCTGTGCTTCTGATATTCCTTATACTGATCGGCGTTGAGATAGCTGGCGAACGGGTCGATCGACTCCAGCAGCCCATTCAAAGCGCCCAGCGTCACGCTTTTCATATCCGGCTCTTCGACGTACTCGCTCTTGATGCGGGAAACAACCTCGGAGTAGACGGTGAGGTGCCGGTAGGGGCTATCGGGCGTAGTGCCCTTGCCGAGAACGGTGCCGAGCAGGAGCAGGAGCACCAGAAAGGTCGAGCTGATTACAACCAGGTATTTCGCGCGGGTGTTCATAGAAGCAACACCTCCAGTATATCAGGAGGGCGGCTGGCATCCCCCAAAATCCATGAACAGGCCGCGCGCGTAGCAGGTGTTAAGACGAACAATCCCTTACGGTTTTGTCGCTATGGTGACTCCCGCTTGAGTGGTGTGTCCGCCGATTGTGACCAGCACGGGAATAGCTGCACCGGTGGCCCCGGCCGGAATCGTGACATTGAGCTGTAAAATGCCCAGCAGGCCGCCGACGAAGGGTCCGGAGTACTGAACCGTGGCCGGCGCTCCGCCTATGGTTACTGTTGGCGGCGGATTCATGGGGAACGGACTGGCCGGCTGCGACGGCCATAGCGCCGCAAGAGCGGCCGTCGTCATGATGAAGCCATCCGTAGAAGGCGGGGTAGCCGAGTAATCTCCTTCGCCCGTCAGGTAAAAGGTCACGACCCGGCCGATTTTTTCGGCGTTGCTCGCGGAGTTGAATGTCCCGTTCTGGTTCAGGGCCGCGACCTGGCCGGTCTCGGTACTGTCGAGAGTGAAGATACCCGGCGAAGTAAGAGCGGTATCGACCGTTCCACTCGCCGTAATGCTTCCATTGGTCACGACGATATTCTTGGCCGGCCCGATACTCACGCCATAGGGAACCTGCACTGAAATCTAATTCTGGCTCGCGTAGATCATGAGCGCTGCAATGCCGTCGATCGTCACCGTAAATCCGCCCAGCATTGTATCAACGCTGCGGGGAACCGTTTCAGTGAGCGATGCCGGAATCGGCGGACCGATATTCTGCCCGAAAAGCGTGTTGAGATCACCGGGCGAGGGCCGGCCGCATAGCTGGCTGCGTTCACGGCGGCGTCCACGCTCTGCCCGAACGTTAAAATGACGTTGCTGGCCGAATCGCCTCCGGGCCCCGGATTGGTGGCGATGATGGTGAGCGGTGTCCCTGCGACCAGTTGTGGAGCCGGAATCACGACGCTGATTGCGGTGGGACTGTAATAGGTGGTCTTGAGCGCGATGTTGGTGGTGGCCAATATTTTCGCGACCGTGGCCGAGGCAAAGTTCGTGCCCCGAATCGTCACTGTGGTCGCCGGCCCGCCCACTAGCGCATTGGGGGCCAGATACTGGATAACGTGGGAGTCTGATAAATGACCGTGAAGGCGACTGGAATGGTCTGCGTTTTGTTCGCCGCACCGGTCGCCGTGATCGTGATTTTTGCCTTGTAAGGGGATGTCAGCGCGGCCGGGGCCAGAGTGCTGGGATCCGCCGTTACCGTCAGCGTGATCGGAGCCCCGGGCAGCACCAGGCCATTGGATGGCGCGACCGTCAGCCAGGTCGCGGTGCCGACAGATGCCGTGTAAGAAGCCGGGCGCCCCGACGTGCTCAACTGGAGGGTCTGCGCGGCCGGAGCCGTCGAGACTCCCAGCGTAGCGGTAAAAGTCAGCGAGGAGACACTCGTGGTCAGGGTCGGCGGCGGCGCTGTCACGAGCAGGGTGACGTCGG
>Ga0070730_10004440_pt1 | contig 12316 bp, 12 predicted proteins | sample Coa_R1_3_FD_66447 | JGI IMG/M metagenome (GOLD analysis project Ga0070730, IMG submission 66447) | Surface soil microbial communities from Centralia Pennsylvania, which are recovering from an underground coalmine fire - Coalmine... | ecosystem: Environmental > Terrestrial > Soil > Unclassified ... | reverse complement strand
TCTCCAACGCAATTCTGCTTTCTAAACGAGCCAGGGGCGCTCCCAGGCACACATGGATGCCATACCCAAAGGTCAGATGAGGGTTGGGAGAACGCCTGATATCAAACTGCTCCGAGTGCGGGAAGTAGGTTTCATCGAAATTCGCCGCTCCCACCTGAGCCACAACGAGCTGACCGGCTTGGATTTCCTGTCCGTTCAGGGACGTCTCCTGTCGAGCCGTCCGCCACAGACTAATCGTTGAAAAATCGTAGCGGAGTGTCTCTTCGACCAAACCCGTCACTAAGGAAGGATCAGCACGCAGGGTCGCGTACAGTTCTGGGAACTGACTCAAACGCAGCAGCGCCCGACTCAGGAGCATCGTGGTGGTGACATTGCCTGCCATCATCATCTCCAGACATAGGAAGACGATTTCTTCACGCGTCAGATGCGCGCCATTCTCCTCAGCCACCAGCAGAGCGCTCATAAGATCATCACGGAGATCGCGCTTGCGCTTCTCAAGCAGATCAGAGAAATACTCGATGAGTTCGCTGTTATCGGGCTTGCTCTGCCCAATCATCTGGTCGAGCAACTGATAAGACCACTCACGAAACCGCACTTGATCTTCCGCTGGTAGCCCCAACAACTCGGCGATGACGCGTACCGGCAGTGGATAGGTCAACTCCGTGACGACATCCATGCTGCCACTGGCAACGGCAGGTTCTACGAGTCCATCGACCAGAGAGTGAAGGCGAGGGGCCAATGCTTCAATCCGGCGAGGGGTGAAAGCCTTGGAGAGCAGACCACGCAAGTGGTGATGATGGGGGGGCTCAGATTTGCCTAACGCACTGGGGAAATCGGCGGGCAGACTCGATTCGACTGAAAAGGCCGCGTGATCTCGGAGAACCCGCTGGACATCCTGGTAGCGAAACACCTCCCACAAATCGTACTCCGGGCGATAACGAACGGGCTGATGTTCCTGCATCTGATGATACCAGACTGCCTGTGCCTCAGTCGAAGGAGGCAGTTCACGAAGAAGTGCCACTCTGGAGAGGCCAGTCTGTTTCCCTGTATTCATCGTTTCTTCCTTGCTTCCTTGCTGACTATGACTGTCAAGTGTGTCAATGATATAAGTCTAACATATTTGTTGGCGTCAGAGGCGGCCTGTTGCATGTACACCAGTGTGCATTGGTGGCAGTGCCTCGTGACGTCGATCCAGCTTTTGAACGCGTCAGCCGATCCTGTGTTCATGAGGGAGGGCCAGGAACTTGACGCGCAATGTGCAGCAAAGCCATTTGTTAGATTATCTTTTGTCTTCTGACGGGAAGACGATCACACGCTCTGGCTTGACGACGATCACGACTCGCTCCTGGGCTTCCCCTCTCTCTTCTGGGGTAGCATCTCGGTTGGTGTACTTCTGCGAGGCCGCATGAATAAAATGGAAGTCGGGGTCTTCGTCCATGCGTACAACAGCGCCCCGAATCTCAAGAGCGCGGTAGGGATTGGCAAGATCGGCGACAGCAATAGCGACACGTGGATCACGCAGGAGGTTGCGATACTTCTGCCGTTTCTTGTTCAAAGCGAAAAGCAGGTGGGTTCCATCCCAGAGGAACCAGACAGCACTCACCTGTGGCTCCCCCTTTGGTCCGAGCGTCGCCATATAGGCCAGAGCCGAAGAGTGTAAGAGAGCGAGATGGGATTCTGGAATGGTTGACATGGTTGAATGGATACCTTTCTTTTTCTCCTATGCAAAAAGTATACCTTGCCAGCTCGTATGAGCACAAATCATTGTGCTCATATACTTATGAAGTATGGACATAAGAATTCCTTGGAAGGCTCAACACGAGAGACGAATGCACAGCGAAAAAGCGCGCGTAGCCGCCTTCCAGAGGCATCTCACCTTTCGCGAGGACCTGTGGGATTTCCTCAAAAAGGCGTTAGTCAGAGAAATGGGAGCGTAAAGTGACCAGGTCAGAGTCCGTCAGAGCAAATTCACGAGTTGCAGGATAGAGTGTGAAGGCTTGCTGCAAAGGTGGCCATGCTTGCTCTCGTCGACTGTGCGTGGCGTAAAAGCACGCCAGATTATAGAGGATGGAGCCTTCCAGGGGTTCCGGTACCTCAGCCTCAATGACTCTGCTGGCCCAAGCCTCATACGTGTTTATCGCACGTTCGAGATCGCGGCGGTCAAGGGAGTACTGTGCCAGATGCTGCTGGGTATGCTCGTAGCAGTAGCCCATGAAGGCGCTGTAGAGCGGTGCTCCCTCGTGCGTCCAGTTGAAACGATTGAAGGCCGTCAAATCTTCCTCGGTGAGCTGATCAGAGAGCGCGATGAGTTTGGCGTAGACTGCATCAGATTCCGAGAGAAGAGCAGACCAAGGACGAGACCGTTGCTCCTCAAAGATGACCGGGTTGAGTTGCTCAAAGTCGTCAGAGGGGAGTTGCGGCTCCTTCCCAATGATGGCTTGCACACGGAGTGCGAGGCGCTGACGCCAAAACGTCAGGTGAGCCACATGGTCTTTGGCAGACCAGCAATCCGGCGTACCGCTTGTCACGAGTTCGGCCTGAGGCAACTGCTGGAAAAAGGCATTCTGGCTGATCTGAGCCTGGAGCAAGAGATCAAGGAGCAGAGGCTTAAAAGGATGTTGGGTCATGAAATGTTTTTCCTCACTTCTTTTTGATGAAATCGTCTCAAAGACAGGGCAGAGGCAACGCACCTGAGAGAGAAGAACATCAGAAGTGGGTCTCAAAGAAATGTGAAATTGGCTTCCTTCTTCAAGGATGACAGACAGAGATGGATGGGCAAATTAGCAACAGCTTCTCGCTCGCCAGGTGCAGTGTCTCATAAAAGGGATGAATAGACTCTTCATAGTCCCACCTCCTTTCAGTGATGGAAAACGTCATTGATACATGAAGCATATCAGAGAGGGCGGTCTTTGACAAGAGGTCCACCCATGAAAGCTGACTCCATGCAAGGGTGAGCAACCGTCAAGCCTTACGCCCCAGACGGGCAACCAGCAGCCTCCATATCGCCACCTGGATCAGCGTTTCACTGGTTTGTCCTTTCCGCTCATAATCTTTGGAAAGGCGGCAATTCACGAGAAATCAAGGAGCGCTCGCGCTCTCCAACCCAGCGGCACGGCTGGACGCTAAACCCACGCACTCCCTGGGGCACGCTCCACCGCTCCCCGCATCCCAGCTGCCCTCGGCGCGGGCACCACGCAGCCAACTCCTGCCCGAGGTTTGCAGCATCTGCCCCGATCTTTTTCAGGCGTGGTAGTAGCGGGGTGAGCAAGCCCCGAGAGCCTTTCCTATCGTGCAGATCGGCAGGAGGAACAGAGACCGCCAGCAGAAGGCCAAGTGTATCAACGAGAACGTGGCGCTTGCGTCCCTTGACAGGCTTGTGAGCATCAAAACCACAGATCCCGGCTGATTCCTCGACGGGCTTGACGCGAATGCCGCGCCTCTGCCGCCTCCTGGCAGGCGAGCTGTTCCGCCTCCACCAAGCTGCTGCTGGCGGCTTCGGGAAAGCATCCCGTTTCGACGAGTGCGACGAAACGCTGGTGGTGTCAACCATTCCTATGATGATCTTTCATAAGATTATGAGCCATTTGATTTGCGTTCCTTGGAGTGGATCACGTATACTCCTGACAAACGACGAGACCGAAGAGATGATGAACCAGAGAAAGAAATAGCATCATGGCCATCCTCGATCTTTCTATTGATGAATTACTGAGCACCACCCGCGCCGTCCGCAAGCGCCTGGACTTCACGCGTCCCGTGGAGCCGGAGGTGATCCGGGAATGTCTCTCCCTGGCTCTGCAGGCCCCGACCCCGGGTGGGATGCAGCACTGGCATTTTGTGGTGATCACCGATCCCTCCCAGCGGGAAGCCGTAGCCGCACTCTATCGCCAAAGTGCCCGCTCTCCCGGTGGCCAGGAAGATCTGTTGAAGCAGATGATAGCCAGCGCGACCTCGGAGAAAGAGGCGGCAGACCGAACCCGAGCTGTGGCCCCAGCGCGGTACCTGACTCAACACTTGCACGAAGTCCCGGTCTACGTCATTCCCTGCATCCAGGGTCGTGCCGCCAATCTCTCGGCCGTTGAGCAGGCCAGTCACTGGGGTGGGATCTGGCCTGCGACCTGGAGCTTCATGCTCGCCGCGCGGTCACGGGGTCTGGGCAGCGTCCTGACCACACTGCATCTCCAGTTTGAGCAGGAGGCAGCGGACGTGCTGGGCATTCCTTACGAGCACGTGATGCAAGTCGGGCTCATTCCCGTAGCATATACGCTGGGAACCATCTTCAGGCCTGCTGCTCGCAAGCCGTTGGAGGACGTTGTGCACTGGGACCGGTGGAAAACCGAAGCCTGAGCATCGTGAGGGGGAGGGGAGTCAGGCTGGTGGACGAACATGGCCATCCCATGCTGGGGCTCCTGCAGCACTCGGGGAGAGCGGGTAGCCGATCCTATGCGCCGTTTTTTTCTTTTCTCGTGACTCTCTGATGAACTCGCAGCGGCCCACACGCACCTGCAGGAGTACAGCGCCCAGGTAGAGGAACTCTCGGTTATCCGCGAGCGCAACCGGATTGCTCGTGAGATCCACGACACGCTTGGCCATGCACTGACGCTGCTGGCAGTCCAACTGGAAACGGCCGCCCAACTCGAAGCACGCGGCGATCCTCGTCTGCATGAGGAACTGCTCCAGGCACGGCAGGTGGCAAAAGCCTGTCTGTCTGACGGGCGTCCGTCACTCTGTGGAGGCGCTCCGGCCCGACGAAACCGACGCCGCAACGCTTCAGGAGCAGTTGCGCAGACTTGTGGCGGAGGCTGAAACCACCTGTCGCGAGACCAGAATCACGCTCGATCTGGACGAGGCAACCCACCCGCTGCATCCAGATCTGTGCCTGGCCCTCTACCGCTGCGCAGGAGGCGCTCACCAATATTCGCAAGCATGCACACGCGACCAAAGTGCTGCTGCGCCTCTCCACTCGCGATGGGCAGGTGGAACGCGCCAGTGCTGGACAACGGCCAGGTGCGCCTCGCAGATCCACGAGCAACAAGCGCCTGGCTTCGGCCTGGGAGGAATGCGCGAGCGCGTCGAACTCCTGAGTGGGCGGCTATAGGCTGGACCCCAACCCAGGGGCGGCTGGCGTGTTGAAATAGTGCTTCCGCTTACGCCATGGGGCAAGCGGAGTGGAGCTGGGCGCTCACACGCGAAACGAAGGAGAAGGTCAAGCGATGACAGAGCGTCTCCGTGTGCTGATTGTGGATGACCAACGCTTGCTGTGCGAGGGCTTTCGCAAACTGATTGAACTGGAGCCAGACCTGGAGGTAGTCGGCACGGCGGTGGATGGCCGAGGGGCGCTGGCCACAGTCGACCGTCTCTCGGCCCGGCGTTTGGCCCCCGATGTCGTGCTGATGGATGTGCAAATGCCGCGTCTGGACGGCATTCGTGCCACGCGTGCTCTCAAAGAGCGCTGGCCCGAAATCCGCGTGGTCATCTTGACGACCTTCGATGATCGAGAACTGATTCAGGCTGGCCTGCAAGCTGGAACGGAGGGTTACGTACTCAAAGATATCACCGCTGAGCAGCCCGGCTCACAACCATTCGCGCGGTTGCACAAGGGCAGGTTCTCCTGCATCCAGAGGTTGCCAGTAAAGTCCTTGCCGCCTTCTCCTCCGCACCGATTGAGCCCGCCGAGCCCGCTCCGGCAGCCCTTGCATGCAGCGACGGGGGTGATGTGCTCCAGTTGACCGAGCGGGAGCGGGAGATCCTGGCTTTGCTGACACGTGGAGCTTCCCATCACGAGATCAGCGAGACGCTCTCTATCGCCAGCGGCACGGTCAAGAACCACCTCAGCAACATCCTGGGCAAGCTGGGTGTGCGCGATCGAACGCAGGCGGCACTCAAAGCCAGAGAACTTGGCTTCCTGTAGAGAAGCGCTTGTTGCATGGCGAGCTTTCTCCATGCACTTTTCATCCTTCGATAAGCTCACCCCAAATGGCCCATTTTTGTACGAATCCTTGCACTATCCCGTATTCCACCTGGCTTCCCAGTCTGCTATCTCTCGTCGAAGCAAGGATTCCTCGCCAATACGCCGATCTAGACCTTGCCTGCTTAAGACCGCCAATTCAATCTCAGCCATGTTTGGGCCAACTGCCGTGTTTGGATTCGGAGATGCTCGCTTTCTTTCCAGAGAGCTTCAACCATTTTGGGCCGCAGAACCTTACCATACTTTTGTATACCCTTCGGTCTGCATAGAGTAGAGCTTCGCATAGGTTGCCTGGCATACGAGCAGTTCCTCGTGCGTCCCACACTCACTGATTTGGCCATGCTCCAGAACCGCGATAGTATCGGCCATCCGCACGGTGCTAAAGCGATGGGTAATCAGCAAGCAGGTGCGACCGCGCATGAGATCGCGAAACTGCTGATAGAGTTCATATTCTGCCTGGGCATCGAGGGAAGCAGTAGGCTCATCCAGGATAAGCAGATCGGCCTCGCGTAGAAACATGCGCGCCAGTGCCAGCTTCTGCCATTCACCGCCAGAGAAATCGATGCTTTCTTCCGGACCTGCAAGCATCCGGCTGAGTCTGCTCTCGTACGCAAAGGGCAGGCGCTCGATGCGTTCGTGCAGGCCAGCTTTTCTGGCGGCCTCTTCAATACCCTGGCGGTCTTCCATCTGAGAGACATCCCCCAGGCCAATATTTTCGTGTACAGAGAGGTCATAGCGGGCAAAGTCTTGAAAGATGGCTCCCAAATGCTGGCGAAATTCCCCTGGATCGAACTCGCGAATATCGACCCCATCCCAGAGGATCTGGCCTTCGGTAGGATCGTAGAGGCGTGTCAATAGCTTGACCAGGGTGGTTTTTCCCGCGCCGTTGAGGCCGACTAGGGCCAGGCACTGCTGTGCAGGCAGGAAAAGATTGACATGGCGCAAAGTCCAGGGGTGCTGCTCATGATAACGGAAGGAGACATCGCGCAATTCGATCCCTGTGGACAGGGGCACAATTGGTCGAGGCGTGAGGCTGACCGGCAGAGGTTGAGGCAAAGCCAGCAGCGATGTATACTCGCGGAAGAAGCGCACGCTCTCAGGCACGTTTGTCAGCGCCAGAACCAGACTAAATAGTGTCGTCTGAAGGCTGGCGACGGCGCTGGTATAAAGAGCCAGATCGCCTAAACTGAGGCGGCCAAAGAAAGTCTGGAGCGTAACGTAGAGAGACGTGCCGCCGGAAACCAGAGCCGCTAGCGTAGCAAGCAGAACGTTCCAGCGCAGTTCGCGCTTTTGCTGCGTCGCCTGGGCCTGGTTTATCTCCTCGACAGTCCGGACATATTTGCACAGAAAATAGGGACTCAGGGCAAAGAGGCGCACTTCTTTGGCAAAGGTGATCCAGCTCAAGACCTGTCCATAGTAGGCTGCCAGGCGCCCCTTGAGAGTGTTTGTGAGGATGAGTTGAAAGCGCTGGTTGCCCAGGTGCAACTGGACGTAGAGTTGTGGAAGAACGGCCACAAAAATAATCAGCGCCAGCGTAGACTGAGACGCAAGAAGGACACCCAGAAAGGAACCGATCGTCACACAGCTCTCAAAGAGCGTGATTGACGTGCTCAGTAATTGTTGCGGCCCGATTTGCACATTATTGGTGATGACCTCAATGCTGTCGTAAAAATCGGGATCTTCAAAATACGCCAATCCTACAAAACCAGCAATTTTCTCATACATGCTGGTTTTGATCGTGGTAGACAACTTGAGATTGAGCTGGCTCTGGAAATAGTGGCCGGGAGCGGTCAGAACCTGGCTCAACAGAAACGTTCCGGCCTGCGCGGCCAGGAGCAAGAGAAGGAAGGGCAGGGCGCTTGCGGCTGCCTGCTTCTGCTGGATGATGTGTGCCAGCAGATCAAAGAGTTCTTTCGCGACCCAGGCGATAAGAAGTGGGGTGAGCCCCTGCACTCCCTGAATGACGATGAGTGCAAGAACGTACCAGGGTTGCGCGCGAAGTAGTAGCCGCACCATCTGCGGAAGCGTGCACAGAACATCTCCGAGTGCCCGTGCTTTCTCTTTAAGTTTGAAAGAGGTGTTTTTCATAGAGCCTCTTTTGATACGTCCGGCGATCAGAGCTCTCCTTGTTATCATCCTCGGACGCCTGCGTTCTGGTGAGGCGTGGGCGCTGGATTTCAGATAGGGAAAGAAGCACAACTCCTTCCAGAATGCGAGTGCTTCCTTCCTATCATCTACTTCACGAGCACAGCCTACAGTCTTACCGGAGTTGGCGAGTCGGTCAGGAGTTTCCACTTATCAAGGTTCTGCCCAACGATATTTGAACCGTGGATTTTCCCGTCCGCTCCAAGCAAGCAATAGGTAGGAGTGCTGGTGATCTGATAGTCCTGAAAGAACGGATTCTGGTCCTGGGTTGCGACCAGCAGAGGGATTTGTATACCTGCTTCCTGGTCCCAGGCTCGTGTTGCTTCCAGCGCGCCACCGCTGACGAGCACAAACTCAACACCGCCAGCCCTGGCTTCCACAGCAGTCTCCTGCAACATGGGCAAACTCTCCCGGCAGGGCTGGCAGGAGGGAGAGGCAAAGATCAAGACAGCGGCCTGCCCTCGATAATCGGCCAGGGTCTTTGTGACCCCCTGCAAGGTCTGCGCGGCAAAATCGGGAGCTGTTGCGCCTGCTTGCAGGCCAACTTTTAAAGGTGGAGATTGACCCGTCCGGTTGAGCCGCCGGATGAGCGCCAGGGTCAAAAAGACATTGGCCAGCACAATCAACCAGAGGAAGATCGAACTGATCACAAGGGCAGTATTCAATGGGATTCTCCTTTCTTCGTTCTGCCAGATATCCGCTCAAGGAATGCTCTGTTTAGCAGAGACAACCAGAGACGCTACATGTGTAAATGCCTTGTTCACACCCGCGGGGTGCAGTACTATAGTAGGCAGTCCCCGCCAAGAAATGGCCGCAACGTCCGCCACAGGCTGTAAAGCAATATGATCCGCGGCAGGCGGAAGCTGTGACGGTAGGAACCACTCTCTCCACAATTTTGTCCAGCAAAGAACTGATGGGGCCGAGCTTCGAGCTGGCGCGATCAATGACACTCAACGTAGAATCAGGACCGTTTTTCATCAGATGTACTCCTTTGAGCTATTCCAACGTGAGCAGAGAGCAAAGCAGGTGAAGGCGCTAATTTCTTCACCACGATACCGCGCACGTTCTGTAGCGGGAGCGGTCCCCAGCTACGTGAATCGACGCTCTGCTCGCGGTTATCGCCGCAGACAAAGATGTAATCTTTTGGGATATGCCAGATGAAAGCCTGCTCCTCCTGAGTGACATGCTCGTTATACCCGAGTGGAGGGGAGGAGGAAAGATACTCCTCCCCGGCCAAGGCTACCACCCGTTTGATGTGCAGAGATAATGAGAGAGGCAAAGCATCTGGTACCCCATCGAGAAGGGATTGTCTGAACAAAACAATCTGTCCTTTCTGGATCCAACGCGACCTGATAGGGCGGAGAGCCAGGACACGGTCACCAGTCTCCAGGGTTGGGGACATACTCTGACCTTGCACCGTGATGACGACCAGGAGGGTGCGGATCAGCAGCAAACTGCCATAACCCATGAGGAGTGCTCCTCCTCCAAGCACAAAGACTGTTCCGTACCAGGGCATAAATACGTTATCTTCCTTTCTGCATTCTGCCAGGTGTGACGCCTCACCCCCGGCGAAAGAGTTGCACAATTTCTCCGAGTTGTATCCAGAGCATAACGAACGCTCCTGCAGCCAGGGCGATCAGCAGCCATGCGATTCCCTCCAAACGCTCTTGCGCCCCGCGTGCCCAGATCAGTGCCTCACACCCTCCACCAGCACACAACAGCAAGCCTACATTACGCCAGATATCAACGAGTGTGACAGGCTTCTCGCTAGAACCAAAGCAATTACAGGCAGTTTGTACCCTTCTGACGAGCACTGAGGCCAGGGCGACGCAAAAAATGAGGAGCAGCAGGATGGCCAGGACAAACCCGGAGAAAAGGAGTGGCCCGCCAATGACCATGAGCAGCAGCACAGCGAATTCACCACAGAGAAAGAAGAGGGCGGCAAGGTGACTCAACTGCCGGGAGAGAAGACGAAAGCCCTCAACAGCCTGTTGGAATTTGGCAAGCTCGCGAGCCTTGCTGAAACTCGAAAGGGCGAAAACCAGCCCAATTGCCACCCGGCAGAATGCCAGCAGATACATCATGTTTGAACCCCCTCTTTCCGATGTTCTAATCAGGCCAGCAGGAGAAGAAGCCCTCAATCAGGCGATTGATGGACGGCATAGTGTAAATTTGCGAATGAAGTGGGCGGATTGTTCAAAAATTAGACAATTCAATGGGAGGGCAAGCAAGCAATATGAAGCGGATTGCAGAGAGGGCTTGAAACTTCGCTTCGATGGAGAGCAAAATTTTGTACATCTTTTGCTCGTTCTACCGCCCGCTTACTTGTCAAAATGGAGTCAGAATCCGCCCATTTCATGGCTCTTCCGCACTTCTCGTGCTAAGCTGTACCATAAAGAAAACCGCCATTTGCTCGACTCCCCCTCAGAGCCGATCTTCCATGGGTATGTTTTTTTCGATAGTTCCCAAAGCACGGGAAGTGCGGAAGAGCCATTTCATTCGCAAATTTACATTTCATGCGCCGCTTTTCCTATCCAGTGAAATGATTTGTGATGGTTTCTCGTTGGTCGCCGTATCAAGTATAGAAGGAAAGATGTGGCAAGAACTGCGACATTTGGAACAAAATGAACGGTTCCTGGTCAGCCAGAGAAAGGAGACCCTATGCATGACAATGCCCGACCATGACTTCTCCTTTGGAGCGCTCCTCAAAACCATACGCCGCCGCCGGCACCTCACACAGCAGGTACTGGCTGAAGCCATCGGCGTCCATCGCAGTACCTTTGTTCGCTGGGAGCAAGGAGACTACCTTCCCGAAAGCAAGACAATGATGCTGGAACTGGCCCGACACCTGCATCTGGATGATCAGGAAACCCGCCAACTCCTGGAAGCCAGTCTCACCACGCTCACACCACATTGGTCGGTTCCCTCTCCGCGCAACCCGTATTTTACCGGGCGCGAGGAGATCCTGGAGGCGCTGCACGCGCAGCTTGGTGCCAATCAGGCAGTGGCACTCACCCAATCCTCAGCGTTGCATGGCCTGGGCGGCGTGGGCAAAACCCAGATTGCCCTGGAATATGCATATCGCTATGCCCTGGAATACAGTGCGGTCTTCTGGATTGGGGCAGAGACCGAGGAACAGATCATCTCCAGTCTGCTGCGCATGGCCGAAGTGCTTGGGTTGCCGGGGCGGGAGGACAAGGACCAGCAGCGCGTGATCGCGGCCGTGCAGCGCTGGCTCTCGGCGCACGGCCAGTGGCTGTTGGTCTGGGATAACGTCGAAGATCTGGCCTTGCTCGATCGCTTTCTGCCCTCCACGCGCTCGGGAGTGATGCTCCTCACCACCCGAAGCCAGGCGCTGGGAACCCTCGCACGGGGCATGGACCTGAGGCCTCTGGAGCAAGAGGAGGGGATGCTGTTTCTGCTGCGCCGGGCCAAAGTGCTCTCTCCGGAAGCAGAAAGCCAGCAAATGCGCCGACTCGCCGAGCAGATGCCACAGCAGTACGCGGCAGCAGCCGAGCTGGTGGTGATCATGGGTGGCTTGCCCCTGGCGCTTGACCAGGCTGGAGCGTATCTGGAAGCAACACAATGCGGCTTGCAGGCCTACCTGGAGCACTTCCACGCTCAGCGTGCCGCCCTGCTCACGCTTCGAGGTGATGGGGCGCGTGATCACCCGGCATCGGTCTCTGCTACCTTTCGCCTTTCGATGACCGCGACAGCCCAGCGCCATCCAGCAGTGCGAGATATGCTGCGGGTCTGCTCGCTCGTGCAGCCCGATGCCATCCCGGAAGAACTCTTCCGCCAGGGTGCCGAGCATCTGGGAGCAACGCTTCAGGCGGTCTGTCGCGATCCCCTGGAGTGGGATCAGCTCGTCGCCCGTGCATGCTCGTATTCGCTGCTGTTCCGGCAACCCGAGGAGCAAACCCTCTCGATCCACCGATTAGTCCAAGCCGTCCTGCTGGATGCCATGACCGAGGCAGAGCGGCAGCGGTGGCAGCGGCAAGTCATTGAAGCGCTCGATGCGGTCTTTCCCGAGGTGCGTGCGACGACTGAGTATGCTCTCTGGAAGCAGTGTGAGCGCCTACTGCCGCACGCACGGCTCTGTTTGCGCCACATGGGGGCCGTAGAAGCATTTTCCGCGCTGGCCTCGCTTGCCTATAAGGTTGCTCTGTATCTGCGTGATCGTGGCCAGCCCGCAGAAGCGGAACC
>Ga0070730_10004439_pt1 | contig 12317 bp, 4 predicted proteins | sample Coa_R1_3_FD_66447 | JGI IMG/M metagenome (GOLD analysis project Ga0070730, IMG submission 66447) | Surface soil microbial communities from Centralia Pennsylvania, which are recovering from an underground coalmine fire - Coalmine... | ecosystem: Environmental > Terrestrial > Soil > Unclassified ... | reverse complement strand
GCCGCCGGGCTTTGGAACGATCAACAACGGTTTGGCGCGGGCTGCACCTTCGTGGATTATGACCGCGATGGATATCTTGACCTCTTTGTTTCCAACTACGTTCGCTTTTCCTTTGAGAATGCGGCCGCTCCGGGCGAAAATCCCAACTGTAGATGGAAAGGAATTCCGGTGGAATGCGGACCCCGGGGGTTAGCCACTGGCAGGAACTCCCTGTATCGAAACAACGGCGACGGGACGTTCACCGACGTATCTCAGCAAGCTGGCATCGCACGAGCCCCAGCCACCTACGGCATGACTGTCGTTGCCGCGGATTTTGATGAAGACGGATGGCAAGACATTTACGTCGCCTGCGATTCCACTCCCAGTCTGTTGTTCATGAACAATCGTGATGGAACGTTTCGTGAAGAGGGAGTATTGCGAGGCGCGGCCCTGAGCGATGATGGCATGGAGCAGGCCGGTATGGGCATTGGCGTCGGGGATTACGATCTGGATGGACATCTAGATCTATTCAAGACGCACTTCACGGACGACGCCAACATCCTTTATCACAACGACGGGAAAGCAAATTTCGAGGACGCTACTGGCTCCTCGCGCATTGGGGTTGAAACTCGTTACGTCTGCTGGGGAACGGGCATCGTCGACCTCGACAATGACGGTCTCCCAGACATATTTATGGTTACCGGGCATGTTTACCCTCAAGTGGAACGAACATTGCCGCAATATCCCTATAAAACGCCACGGGCCGTTTTTAGGAATCTCGGCCAGGGTGTTTTCGAGGAACTCATCCAGGAGGCTGGCCCGGGCGTTGCGGCGCCACACTGCAGTCGTGGCTGCGCGTTTGGGGATTTCGACAACGACGGGGATATCGACATCCTGATCATCAATCTCAACGAGCCTCCTTCGTTGCTACGCAATGACCTCGCAGGTAAGTCCAACTGGATAAAGGTGAAACTAGAAGGTGTAAAGTCCAATCGCAGCGCAATTGGAGCTAGAGTTCTTGTCCATTATGGAGGCAGAACCCAGGCGCAAGCGGTACTTAGTCAATCCAGCTTTTACTCCTGCAGCGATCCCCGCTTGCATTTCGGTCTGGGGAACTCCATTTCGGCCGACATCGACGTGTATTGGCCCAGTGGATTTCACGAAACTTTTAAGCAGATCGCCTCCAATCAGCTCATCACCATCAAGGAAGGGGTGGGTGCGGTGCCGAACCGCGGGTGGGCCAAAGCGCAAGCATAACCCCGTGTCCTGAATAGCGGCACGGACCGACTTTCGTCAATTACCCGCTTGCCCGAGACGCAAATATGCGGCTGCGGAGGCGCACACAAAGCGAAACTCCAGACAGCCTGGTAACTCTCCCGGATTCGTTTCCCCGATATATTTCATAAGAATATCGAAATTGTGCTTGACTATTGCTCCAAGTAGGTCTATTAAAGGTCCCACTCGGGGTGGTCTGTATGTCTTCTTATCAGTTTATCGGTGCCATTCTATCGCCTGCTTGGTTCCTTAACGAGCATCATTGCCGCCCGATTGGTGCGTCGGTGCGGCAATAGTTGCACACGTTTAGATAAGTTCTTGGGGAGGGAAGGAAATGCCGAATCTCGGAAAGCTTGGGCTTATTCTTTTAGCGACTGTACTTGTTTTGGCGCTCACGCCTGCGCCCGGGTGGGGCCAGAACGTATACGGAACTATTGCCGGTACCGTTACGGACACCAGCGGAGCTTCCATCAGCGAAGCTACGGTTACTTTGACGAATCTGGATAACGGTGAAAAGCACAGTATGGCCAGCGACTCGTCCGGTAACTATACGTTCGTGAATATTCTGCCGGGCCGCTATAAGTTGGAGGGCGAAAAGACCGGCTTCAAGAAGTTTGTGCGCGAGCCGATCCTCGTGCAGATCGAAAGCGGACTGAGAGTCGATGTCGCTCTTCAAGTCGGAGCACAAACCGAGACGGTCGAGGTGACTTCCGAAACGCCTTTGCTCCAGCCGGAAACCAACTCGTTGGGGCAAGTCGTCGAACAGCGATCAGTCACTGAGCTGCCGCTGAACGGCCGCAACCCCCTGGCGCTCGTCGCGCTGGTACCGGGCGTGGTGCCGCAAGGCCAGCCGTCCGCGGGCAATTCCTCGACCAGCAATCCGGTCGGCGCCAATCCCTTCGCCCTTGGCGATTTTCAGGTCGGCGGCGGTATGGCCGGGCAGAGTCAGATCCTGATCGACGGCGTGCCCACCAACGGGGCGTACCTAAACGTTGTCACGGTAATTCCGACGCAGGATGCCATCGAGGAATTCAAAGTCCAGACGAACAATCTCGGCCCCGAGTACGGGCGATTCGCCGGCGGTGTCATCAACCTCTCGACGAAGTCAGGCACCAACGCTTTCCATGGTTCGGGGTATGAATTCATCCGCAACAAGGTGCTGAACGCTAACGACTTCTTCGCCAATGAGTCCGGCACGGCGCGTCCTCCCTTCACGCAAAATCAGTTCGGAGCGAATGTGGGAGGCCCCGTTCTCAAAGACAAGTTGTTCTTCTTCTCGAGTTATGAGGGCTTTCGGCTGCGCAAGGGAAGCATCTTTTCGACGTGGGTTCCTACGGCAGCTGAGCGCACCGGGGATTTTTCACAGATAGGGTCGAGCAACACGACCTCCGTGCTGCCCATTTATGATCCAACGACCAGTACCGCCTGCTCCGGCACTGGCGGCAACCCGCCGCCAGCAACCTGCAGGACTCAATTCGCCGGGAACGTCATTCCGGCTGGCCGAATCGACCCCACCGCCGCAGCGCTTTTGTCGTACTTCCCAATGCCCAACCAGGTGGGCAATCCCAACGGTAACTTTGTGACGAGCTTTAGCAGTGGCGGCAACGTGGATCAGTATAACGAGCGCATCGACTATAACTTGAGTTCCAGGCAGAGAATTTTCGGGCGATACACGCAATCCCATATATTGTCGCTTCCCGATGCTCCGTTTGGCCAAATCTGCACGGACCGCTGCACGGAAGACACCAAAGCTAAGCAGATTGCGTTGGGAGACACCATTGCATTCTCACCCAAGACCATCTTGGACTTGCACCTTGGCTACACGCGGTACATCTACTTGCGCACGCCACTGAGCCAAGGCATTGACCTATCGAAGTTTGGTCCCAATTGGGCAGCGTTAGCCCCGGAGATGACCTACACGCACATTCCGCAAGTGTGCGTTTCCGAGGGTTCAGGGGACAGCCACTGGGGCGGCGGTTGGTGCGCTCAAGGGACCGGCAGCGGCATCGGCGCGTGGGACGATACCCTCAGCGTTGACCCAATGATTTCTCACATCATGGGCAAGCATAATTTGAAAGCTGGCTTCGAATTCCGCATGCTTCGCAACAACTACTATCAGAGCAACAATCCTGCAGGCTTGTTGCAATTCAATGCCAACATGACGGCGGCGAACCCTATCAACGGCAATAACCTCCCCGCTGGAACCAACGGTTCAACGGGGAATGGGTTTGCGTCCTTCCTTCTGGGCTATGGCGACAGCGGCAGTTTCGTTGAGCCAGCCAGAACAGCTGACCAGAACCTGTACAAGGCGTTCTATGTGGGCGACACGTACCAAGTCACCAGGAAGATGACCCTGAATCTTGGAGTACGTGTCGACCTCCAGGGCGACTGGACGGAACGGTTCAATCGCATCGTAGCCCTCAACACGACCGAGGCGAGCCCGCTGTTAACGATCGACCCAGCGTTGGCAAGTACGGTTAACCCTGCTACGGGGCAAACCTTCGCCAATTTAAAGGGTGGCTATGACCTGGTAGCCTCGAGCCGGCATCCGGACCGCAGCGCGTTTCCTGCATGGAACCACGTCAGCCCGCGCTTGGGAATTTCGTACCAATTCGATCGCAACACGGTTATCCGAACTGGCTACGGAATGTTTTTCCTGCCGGTGGACGTCCGGTGGAATGATGCGCCGCACAACCTGTTTATCAATTCCTTCTCCACGCCCTGGCAGACGGTCCAGACGGATGGAGTCACCCCCCTGAATCCGTTGTCCAATCCCGAACCACTCGGAATCACTCCACCATTTGGCAGGAATCAAGCGTTGATCGACGTGCAAGGGAATGGCAACGAAGCAGCCCTGCCTAACAACCCGGCACCGTACGTGCAACAGTGGAACTTCGACATCCAACGCCAGCTACCGGGTAACCTGCTGGTTGACGTTGCCTATGCAGGATCCAAGGGCACGCATTTGCCCATGCACGATCAGAACCTGAATCAGATGCCGGATCAGTTCCTACCCACTGGCACAGTGGGGAACGCCGCCGCGCTAGCTCAGATTGCTACTCTGACGACCATCGTCAACAACCCGTTCGCCGGGAATTGCACTGGCTGTACAGGACCGCTTCAATCGGGCAGCATGGGCACTCAGAATACGGTAAAGCAGGGTCAGTTGCTCTTGCCGTTCCCGCAGTTTGATGGTATAGCGATGGCCGAGCCGGATAATCGCGACTCCATCTACCACTCCATGCAGCTGAAGGTCGAAAAGAGGTTCGCTGCGGGCGCGCAGATACTTGCTTCGTACACCGTTTCCAAACTCATTGACGACACCAACTCGGAAATCAACTGGCTGGAGGCCTCGCCGGTTAGCTGGAACGATTCCAACGCCAACAATCTGCGCAGCCAGCGCAGCCTGGATGCGTTCGACGTTCCGCAGCGCCTCGTCCTCGCTTCCGTTCTCGATTTGCCCTTTGGCAAAGGCAAGAAGTTTGCGAACAACCTGAGCGGCGTTGCCAACAAACTGGTCGGCGGATGGGGAGTTGACACCATCATCACTTTCCAAAAGGGCTTCCCAATCATCATCGGCGGCTGCCCGGGAGCTCTCAGCAACTCCGGCATTCCCAATGCAGGCTGCGGCCGGCCGGACCGAACTGGTCCGTCATCGCTGACTTCCGGTCCTTTGGACCAGCGGCTGGCTCATTGGTTTGACACTTCCGTATTCGTAAAGCCCGGTGATTACGGCTACGGCACCGATTCGCGTACGGAGCCGAACATACGCACTGACGGACAGAAGAACTTTGACTTCGCCCTCTTTAAGAACACCAAGTTTGGTCCAGATGAAAGACTAGGCGCCGAGTTCCGCGCAGAGTTCTTCAACGGGTTCAACCACCCGCAGTTCAATCCGCCCAATAGCGGCTGTTGCGGTGGCACCTCATTTGGTCAAATAACCGGCCAGTACAATCTTCCACGCCTGATCCAGTTTGCGTTGAGGATAACCTTCTAGCTTTTCACCTCATACGTCTGGGCGGAATATCCCGCCCAGACGTATGACTTTTTCTGGTACTTCGCTCGTTTGGGTCGAAGCTTGCTGTGTTCTTCCCGCCCGAATTTTGACCTAATGCTCATTTCGCGTGAAAATGCTCGGATGAATCGGGCTGCTTTCTTCCTTCTCGCCGTCTGGTCGATATCTCCCACATTGGCGACTTGCCAGACCATCGAGGAACAAGTCGAGCTGTCTTTTCGCGCTGGTCAGCAGGCGATGAAAGAAGGCAAGTTCGTCCGTGCCGCGGAGGAATTCAAGAAGGTGCTCGCGCTTGATCCCAGCTTAGTCGAGGCCGAAGCCAACCTGGGCCTCGCGTACCAGAGCCTGTTCGACTACGACTTAGCAGTGCGCCATCTGACGAAGGCTCTAAGCGAAAGGCCCAACCTGCTTGGTCCCACTGTAATCGTCGGAATGGACTACCTCAAATTAGGCTCGCCGCAGAAGGCAATTCCATTCCTCCAGAGTGCGCTGAAACTCGATCCTTCCAACCGCGAGGCCCGCCAGGCTTTAGCTTCGGCATATCTGGGCCAGGAAGATTTCCGAAGCGCGGCTGAGGAGTTCCGTCAGATCGCTGCGCTGGATACGGACCAGTCCGAGGCCTGGTTCAAACTCGGACACCAGTACCTGGATCTGGCCGCTCGTTTGGCCTACCGGGGAGCGCGTTTGTATCGCGAGTCGGCCTGGGGACATCGTTTTCTCGGTGACCTCTTATTTCAACGCGACCGTTGGGAAGATGCCGTGCGGGAGTACCGGAAGGCGGTTGGCGCCGCCCCACGTCAGTCCGGCCTGCATACGTCGCTCGGCCAAACCTATCTGCGCGCGGGGAAATTGCAAGAAGCCGAGGCCGAGTTTCGCCAGGAGCTTCAGCTCGATTCGAAAAACGAGCCGGCATGGCTTGGTCTGGCGAATCTGCAGTTGGCCAAAGACGACGCCACAATGGCGCTGGAATCAGTAGGAAAGGTTTGGGAAATCTCCCCGGAATTCTTGAATGCGCAACGGGAGTCTCCCTCAATCGAACTGCCGCAGGATTCCGTCAAAGCGTTGCTGGGGCGTGTGCAGGACGCGCCCGAAGCCGCGGCCAAGCATTTCTTATTGGCAGCACTGTACGCCGCTACGAATGAAGCTTCACGTTCCGATAGCGAATGGAAATCGTTCCAAGCTGATTTCTCCGCATGGCAGCAAGCGAATGCCGCTGCGCAAGGGAATTCGGACCAGGAACCTTGCAAAGCCCATCGCTTCTCCCGGTGCGCAGCTTCTCTGCAAGCAAGGAAGCAACTGACGAGCTCGGAACGGCTGCTGCTTGGAAAAACGCAATTTACGTTGCAGCGCTACGAACTTGCGGCGGATGCGTTGGGACAAGTGCACGGCGTCACCAATGAGAACGCCGAGGCCAGCTATTGGCTGGCGCGTACGTACCAAGCACTAGGGGCTGAGGCGTATGCGCGATTGCAGGAATCTTCTCCCGACTCCTGGCGTACTCATCAGCTCCGTGCCGAAGGTTACGCGCTGCGCCAGAACCTCGACGCAGCGGTCAACGAGTATCAGGCGGCCCTGCAGTTGCGTCCCAATGAGCCAGAACTTCACGAAGCGCTCGGGCAATTTTACCTCGACAATCATCATGACGAAGAGGCACAGGGTGAGCTCGAGAAAGCATTGGCGCTGGATCCCTCCCGTACCCACGTGCTTTATCTTCTGGGGCGCCTGTGCGTGCAACAACGGGACAACGAAAAGGCTGTGCCATATCTACAGCGCGCTTTGCGCTTGCAGCCGGATTTGGCCGAAGCCAGCGGCTTGTTGGGCACCGCGTACGTGCGCCTGGGGCAGTTTGCCAATGCCATTCCAAAGCTCGAGAGGGCCGCTCCTCTGGATCATTACGGCAATGTCCATTATCAGTTGTCTTTGGCGTACCGGAAGCTCGGCCAAACCGAACTCGCCCAGAAAGCGCTGGCTCGCTCGCAGGATCTCCGTCGAAGCTCTCTTGAGCACGACCAGGCCGTGATTATGGGGTCTCCGCAGGTGGAAGCTGAACCTCAATGAGTCAGCAAATCCTCTCTGCCCCTGACGCATGAACTCGACGCGCTTCAATGCACCGGCACATGTCGTCGTCGCCCTCTTTCTGCTGGTTCCTCGTTTCCTTTTCGCGCAAGCCGCCGGGCCGCAGCGCGTTCCCATCCCGCCGGTCCTCACCAGGCCAAACGCCTCTAAACCCAAAACCGACCGCAGCAAGCTCCCGCCAATTCCGGTGTTCAAAGACGTCGCCAAGGAACTCGGCGTAAGCGCTTCGCACATCGCCGCCCCCGATGCCCATTACGTCATCGACTCCATCAGCGGCGGCGTCGGCCTGTTCGACTGCGACGATGACGGCCTTCTCGACATCGTCCTGGTCAACGGCTCCACCGTCGACCGTCTCCGCGCGGGCGGCGACCCCATGGTCACCCTCTATCATCAGGAACCCGACGGCACCTTCAAAGACATCACCGCCGCAGCCGGCCTGACCCGCAAAGGCTGGGGCATGGGCGTAGCCGTCGCCGATTACGACAACGACGGCAAGCTCGATCTCTTCGTCACCGGCTACACCGGCAGCGTCCTCTACCACAATCTCGGCAACTGCAAGTTTGAAGACGTCACCGAAAAAGCCGGCGTCCGCGGCAGCGGCTTCATGACGGGCGCCGCCTGGGGCGATTACGACCGCGACGGCTACGTCGATCTCTTCGTCTCCCGCTACTCCCACCTCGATCTCGACCATCTCCCGCAGTTCGGCAGCAACAAATTTTGCCGCTACAAAGGCATTGTGGTGCAGTGCGGCCCCTGGGGCCTCGAAGGCGAAACCGATTTCCTCTATCACAATCGGGGCGATGGCACGTTCGAGGAAGTCTCCGTCAAAGCGGGCGTCCACAACGACATCGGCTACTACGGTCTAGGCGTAATGTGGGTCGATTACGACGATGACGGCTGGCCCGATCTCCTCGTCGCCAATGATTCCGTTCCCAACTATCTCTGCCACAACAATCGCAATGGCACCTTCACCGACGTTGGCATGCTCACCGGCATCGCTCTCAGCGGTGAAGGCATGGAGCTCGGCAACATGGGCGTCGACTGGGGCGACTACGACCACAGCGGCCGTCTCAGCTTTTTCGTCACTCACTTTGAGGATCAGCCCAACTCCCTCTACCGCAACTTGGGACCAAAAGGCTTCGACGATGTGAGCTGGACCTCCGGCGTCGGCCAGCCCAGCTATCCTTACGTCGGCTGGGGCACCGGCTTCTTCGACATGAACAACGACACCTGGCTCGATATCTTCGTCGCTAACGGCCACGTCTATCCCCAGATCGACAACATCGAGGTCGGCCCCCGCTACAAAGAGCCCATGCTCCTGCACCGCAACAATCGCGACGGCACCTTCGACGAAGTCTCCAAAGAAGCCGGCCTGGGAGCCCTGCCGCTCAAGTCCCGCCGCGGCGCCGCGTTCGGCGATATCTTCAACACCGGAAATATCGACATCGTCGTCCTCAACGTGGGCGAACCGCCCTCCGTCCTTCTCAATACCAATCGCACCCCTTATCACCGCGTCCTCTTCAAGCTCATCGGCACAAAAAGCAATCTTGCCGCCATCGGCGCCCGCATCACCATTCACGCCGCCGGTGTCAAGCAATTCAATGAGGTGCACGGCGGCGGGAGCTATCTCTCGCAAAACGATCTCCGCCTGCACTTTGGTCTCGGCGCCTCCACAAAAATGGACTCCGTCGAAATCCGCTGGCCCAGCGGCGCCACCGAAACCCTGCAAAATGTCCCCGCCGACGCTATCTACACCATCGTCGAAGGCTCCGGCATCCGCGACAAAAAGCCTCTGCCACCGCCCGGTACAGCCGCCGAGCCTGCGGGAGTTCACTAAGCAGGTCCGCAAGCCACGTCTTCGCTGTCGGCGCTTTTCTCCTTGCCTAGAATATCGATTTTATACTATAGTTTCGCCAACTTAAGCTGGGCCGAAACCGTCCCTCTGACCACCGTCGTCGAGGAGCTTTTATGACCAAGCGATTCACGTTTGTGTGCGTGTCGATATTCGCACTCGCGCTCTCCCCACTTTCTCGCGCCAATGACGATATTCCCAAAGCCGCCTGGAAACGCCCCATCGGTGCGCCTCTCGATAACCCCGGCACAAAAAAGCCCACCCTCGATGCCGGCCATATCGACAACGGCTTTTGGCAAGGCGCCCCCGTCGGCGGTTTCGGCGCCGGCACATTCTCCCGCACCTATCGCGGCGATTTCGCGCGCTGGCACATGAAAGCCGGCGTCCACAAATATCAAACCGTCTGGGCCAATCAGTTCGCCATGTTTCAAAAATCCGAAGACGATGCCGACGGCGTTGCCCAAGTTCTCACCGCCGCTTACCCGCCCGATCACGCGCTGAGCTCTTGGTCTTGGGATTATCCCGTCGGCGCCGGCGATTACTACGCGCTCTATCCCAAATCCTGGTTCGATTATCGCTGGGACAAATTCCCCGCCCACGTCACTGTCGAGCAGTTCTCTCCCATTCTCCCCGACAATTACAAAGAAACCAGCTATCCCGTCGCCGTCTACCGCTGGCACGCAGAAAATCCCACCAAGCATCGCGTTACCGTTTCCATTTTGCTCTCCTGGGAAAATATGCTCGGCTTGTTTCGCACCTTTGGCCGCGATCTAAAGGGCGGAATCAGCGACGGAAATCATAACGTCTTCCGCGCCGAACCGTTTCCGCCCGTGATGAAGAATCCAAACGACTCGGCAGGCAGGATCAAGGGCATCGTTTTCGATCGCAATCATCTCGGCCCGGTTCACGACGAATGGGACGGCCAATTTGTGATCGCTGCACTGGAAGCTCCCGGCGTCGAAGTTACTTACCAGACCACGTTCGATCCCGGCCGCGACGGAAAAGATGTCTGGGCGCCATTCTCCAAAAATGGTCGCCTCGCGAACAGCGATGATGCTTGGACCAGCAGCGGGGAGAGCATTGCCGGCGCGATCGCCGTGCGCTTTACGCTGGAACCGGGAGAGAAGCGCGTCGTGCCCATGGTCATCGCGTGGGATCTCCCCGTCGCGGAATTCGGTTCGGGCCGCCACTGGCTCCGTCATTACACTGATTTCTACGGCGCGTCCGGGACAAATGCGTGGGCGATCGCTCGCGATGCCCTGGTCAAAGCTTCGGAGTGGAGTGATGCGATTGCGGCGTGGCAGGCGCCTTACGTCAACGATGAAAGCAAGCCGCTGTGGTATCGCGGAATGCTCTTCAACGAGCTCTATCCTCTGGCCGACCTCGGCTCCTTTTGGGGCCGCCCCGTCGGCTCCGATCCGAAACAGCCTCCGGTCTACTCCTTCATGGAGTGTTACGACTATCCCTATTACGAAACCCTCGACGTCCGCTTTTACGGCTCCATGCCGCTTTTGAAATTCTGGCCCGACCTCGAGAAAAATGTCATGCGCGAATTCGCCGCCACCGTCCCGCAAGAAGCCGGCGAAAAAATGGAATGGATCTGGAAGACCGTTCACTCCGGCGAGCTGGCGTTCCGTATCCGCAAAGCCAAAGGCGCCGTGCCTCACGACCTCGGTGTCCCCGACGAGGATCCCTTCAAGCAAATCAATCAATTCAGTTGGCAGGACACCAACGGCTGGAAGGATCTGAATCCCAAATTCGTCCTGATGGTCTATCGCGATTTTGTTTTTACCGGTCGCAAAGATAAGGAATTCCTGCGCAGCACTTGGCCTGCCGTCCAGGAATCCCTCGAATATCTCCGCAAATACGATCACGATGGCGATGGCCTTCCCGAAAATGAAGGCTATCCCGACCAAACCTATGACGAGTGGGTCGTTCGTGGCGAAAGCGCCTATTCCGGCGGTCTCTTTCTCGGCGCCGTGCGCGCCGCTGAAGAAATTGCCAAGCAGCTGGGCGATTCCGTCGCCGTCGCCAAATACCACGACCTTTTCGCGAAAGCGCAAGCCAGCTACATCAAAAAACTCTGGAACAAGGAATATTTTCGCTACGACATCGGCAGCGAATACCGTGACAATATCCAAGCCGACCAGCTCGCCGGCCAGTGGTACGCCAACATGACCGGCCTTGGCGATCTCGTTCCGCGCGAAATGCAGCTTAGCGCCCTGCACAAAATTTTCGATTTCAACGTGATGAAGTTCGCCGAAGGCAGCATGGGCGCCGTCAACGGCATTGCTCCCGACGGCTCGCTGGTGAAAACCAACGAGCAAGTCCAGGAAGTCTGGACCGGCACAACTTTCGGCCTTGCCGCTCTTTTCCTCAGCGAAGGCATGAAGGACGAAGCCTACAAGACCGCCTGGGGCATCTACCATACCAGCTACGAAACCAAAGGCTATTGGTTCCGTACTCCCGAAGCCTGGGATATCACCGGTAACTACCGCGCCTCCATGTACATGCGCCCGGCAGCCATCTGGGCCATGGAAATGACCCAACCGCCAAAGTGAGTCGCCGAAGCTCACATCACAAAAAATAAACAGGTCGTCGCTCTTTTTTTCTTGACTTTCCCCGTACTGGGCATATAATACCGCTTGGGTAAACACAGGTCCGCAGTACCCCGCTGGCTAAGTCCCTCTACAATAGACTCTTACGAGCAAACTCCTTGGGCGTGCCCCCGAGCCCTTTGGAATCGCGCGTTCAGATTCGTCGGTATTTCTGTGCTAACTCTTCTAGAATGAACAGTTACGTCGAATTGTTCCTGTAACTCCTTTAGAATGAGCAGTTACAAAAAGACCGGGGGGAGGGGGGCCTGCGCAGGAAACGCGCTGCCCCCGACGAATCCAGGACTGCCTCGATAGGGTGTACCCTCCGAAAGTCGGTGCTATTTTGCGAGTTGGTATTCTCCCTCGACTTCACAGCTAAAACCCTGATCCGATGGCGTGCAGGTGTAGGTGCCTTTTCCTTTGATGCCCTTGAGTTTGCCGCTGCCGCCGGTGAAGCCCCAGGTGCCCTTCTGGCTTTGCAAGGCGCCGTCTTTCACTTCTCCTGCGCCTTGATACCAGACGA
>Ga0070730_10004438_pt1 | contig 12319 bp, 13 predicted proteins | sample Coa_R1_3_FD_66447 | JGI IMG/M metagenome (GOLD analysis project Ga0070730, IMG submission 66447) | Surface soil microbial communities from Centralia Pennsylvania, which are recovering from an underground coalmine fire - Coalmine... | ecosystem: Environmental > Terrestrial > Soil > Unclassified ... | reverse complement strand
GGGGCTACTCCGGCTGGATCCTATTACACCGTCGTTTATCAGCTGGGGCCTGGGCAGGTGAAGACGGAGTACTGGATCGTTCCGGCCACTTCTCCGGCAAATCTGGCGGCGGTGCGTGCTACGCCGGGATCGGGATTGGCGGGGCAGCCGGTGTCGATGCAGTACGTGAATTCAGAATTGGCGACGAAGGCAGATGACACGGCGGTCGTGCATTTGAGTGGCTCGGAGACGATCAGCGGGGCGAAAACATTTGCCAGCGCGCCAAACGTACCGTCGCCTACGAGTTCGGGGCAGGTGGCGACGAAGGGTTACGTGGATTCGAGTGTCGCGAATGTGGGAGCGGGAAATTATCTGCCTACGGTTGGGGGCACGATGACCGGGCCGATTACGCTGCCGGGAAATGCTCTGGCCACCGTGGATGCGGTGGCAGCACGGGAGATCGTGAATCCAGAGAGATTCAAAGATGGGATCTCGAAGATTATCGATGGAACTGTCGAGTGTTTGAACGCGTCGACGTGGGCGAAGGAAAGCGCTCAGCCGTCCGCGGTCAGCTCGCAGCCTTAGACCGGGTTCGATGGTGCCGCCGGGGAACATAGGTTCCCTCGACTTCGCTCGGGATGACAGATTCTGCTCGGGATGACAATTCTTGCTCGGGATGACAGATTCCTTGATTCAGTTACAGATCAAAATCCCCACCCTAAACTCGCCGAAAGGCACGGCGAGTTTAGGATGGGGCACCCTCGTGGTTCGTACCCGCATTAACCGACGTCTTCGCTCCAGATTTCGAGGTTCTTTTTTGACTTGGGCCAGTCTCCACTTCTGGTAAAAGCGGCCAGACGTGGGCCGTAGTCCCAGGTCTCGCAAAGGCGGCGAGACCTGGGGCACCCACTTTTTGGGGCTTCCCCTTGGGGCATTACTTAGCCGATGTCTTCGGTCCAGGTTTCCAGATTCCTTTTTACCTGGGCCATGAACTGGTCGGCTACTGCGCCGTCGATCAAGCGATGGTCATAGCCCAGCGTCAAGTGGACGATTGAGCGGATGGCGATGGAGTCGTTGCCGTCTTTGTCGGTGACCACCATGGGCTGCTTGGTGATGCCTCCTACTCCCATGATCGCGGAGTTGGGCTGATTGATGATGGGCAGGCCGAAGACGGCTCCGAACTGGCCGGGGTTGGTGATGGTGAATGTCGATCCTTCGACGTCTTCGGGCTTGAGCTTCTTGGTGCGGGCGCGCTCGCCGAGATCGGTGATGCCGCGCTGCAGGCCGAGGAAGTTGAGGTCGCCGGCGTTCTTGAGGACGGGGACGATGAGTCCCCAGTCGAGGGCTACGGCGATGCCCATGTTGATGTTGCGATGGTAGCGGATGTTGTCGCCATCAATGTTGGCATTGATAATGGGCCACTGTTGAAGAGCTATGACGGCGGCGCGAACGAAGAACGGCATGAAAGTGAGGCGCGCGCCGTGACGCTGCTCGAATCCGGACTTGAGTTTGTTGCGCAGGCTGACGATGCGGGTGAAGTCCACCTCGTACATGCAATGAACGTGCGCGCTGGTGCGGCGCGACTCGATCATGTGCTTGGCGATGAGCTTGCGCATGTTCGTCATGGGGACGAGATCGCCCGGGTAGGGAGCGGGGGTGGGGCGGGGAGCCGGGGCGGGTGATGGGGCCTGTGCCGACCGCGCCTCGCTTCGCTCGGCGGGACGGACGAATGCGTCCGTGCCTACACGGTCCGTTCCAGGACGAGCTGGTTGAGATCCCTGGTTCTCGATGAACTGCATGATGTCTTGCTTGGTGATGCGGCCGCCTAGGCCGGTGCCGGAGACTTGCGAGAGGCTGATGCCGTGCTCGCGGGCGATCTTGCGGACTAGCGGGGAGGAGCGGGCTTCTTCTTCGTCGGCGGTGGAAGCGGAAGGAACAGGCTGCGGCGGTTCGGGTTCAGTGCGAGCGCGGGACGCGCTGGCGACAGCCGGCGGGGCGCCGGCGCTACTTTGCGGCGGCTCGGCGGGTTTCGCGGGAGCTGACTTCGCGACCGGCTTTGCGGCCTCGCCATCTACCGCGATCGTGCCTACGACTGTGTTGACTCCTACCGTTGTGCCTTCGGTGACCTTGATTTCCTGGAGGACGCCGGAAGCGGGAGCGGGGATCTCGGCGTCGACTTTGTCGGTGGAGATTTCGAATAAGGGCTCGTCGCGCAGAACTTTGTCGCCGGGCTTTTTCAGCCACTTGGTGATGGTACCTTCGACAATAGATTCGCCCATCTGGGGCATGATGATGTCAGTTGGCATGATTTCTTTCCTTGAGGCCCACGGACCTGCGGAGAGGCTGTGGGCAAATGGATATTATAACGGGGCGTGACGTGGGTCGTCCTAATAGCCCTGCATGTGTTCGCTGGGGCTAAAGCCATTCTTACCTTTCTACGCGAACGCGGCCCTAAAGGGCCGCTCTTCCACGCGTGCATCCTCCCAGTGGTGCTCGTGTCAGTGGTGCTCGTGCTCCATCTCTTTCATTGATTCTTTTTTCTCAGGTTCGGGGCTGGTGCCGAAGCTGGTCTTCCAGTATTGCTGGACATTGGGTGGGAGTTTGTCCATATGGGAGAGGAACGTGGCGATCTTCCACATGTCGGGCTCAGAGAGAGTTTTGTCCCAGGCGGGCATGCCGGTGTAACGGACACCGGTTCGGATAGTGAAGAAGATATGCCATTCGGGGTCGTCGGGTGGATCGGAGACCAGGTTCGGCGGCGGCGGGTAAAAAGACTTGGACAGGGTCGAGGGCTTGCGGTCGAGGCCGCCGTGACAAAGGGCACAGTTCATGGTGTAGAGCTTCATGCCATCAATGAGGTTGGCATCGGTGGGCATGATGGGGTTGCTGATACGCGGAGCGTGACGTTCCATGGAGGCGTCGACTGCACCCATGGCAAGGTGGCGTTCGAGGCTTGAGGGTTCCACGTTGGCGTTGGTGGGAAAAAAGCCGAGCATGGCGATGCCGAGGGCGGCGAGGATGAGGATCAAGACGGCGACGATGATGCCCATAAGAAATTGGCCCATGGGAACCTCCAGAGATCATTGTGTCAGATGCGGCGCGTAGGAAGCTAGAGCGCGATGTTGTGGGGGAGCATAGCGGTCTCAGGATGCGACTCTTGAAATCTGGCGAGCTGGCGGTCGTTGGACAGCCGATGGCGGCTGTCCCTACACGAACTCGAGCAGGCGGCGATTCCGGATTTGGGAAATGGTGAACTGAAGTTTGGGTGTTCGTGAGTTGGATCACATCTCTGCAGAGGGCTCTTCTTTAAGCTGAATTCAGTCTATGCTCCCTGCTGGATGCACGCGAATCATCATTGGAGGACTGGATTGGCTGGCGGGATGGGTGCTTCCAAATGACGACCGGCCGGCGCATCAACGCACGGGACAGCGCGGGGAGGAGGAGGCGTACTTCTATCTGCGTAAGCAGGGATATGCGATGGTCGCGCGAAATTTCCGCACGCCGCGATGCCGAGGAGAGATTGACCTGATCGGGTGGGATAAGGATGTACTTTGTTTCGTGGAGGTTAAGACTCGGACGTCGCAGGATGTGAAGACGGCGGAAGCGGCGGTGGATCGGCATAAAAGGCGCGAGATTGCGCAGGTAGCGAGGGAGTATCTGCGCAAGCTTCCACCATCGTGCCAGTGGAGGTTCGATATTGTGAGCGTATACTATGACGGCCGTAGTCCCCGCCCGAAGATTGAAGTATTTCGGAATGCCTCTCTTGCGGCGTAAAATAAAGCGTTTATCCATCCGTATTGAAAGGATTTAGTAGGTGCCGGAACTCAGAAAAGATCCGATTGTCGGACGTTGGGTAATCATCTCGACCGACCGGGCTAAGCGCCCAACCGATTTTGTACGGGAAAACATGAAGATCAAGGGGGGATTCTGTCCCTTTTGCTATGGGAATGAGACGAAGACTCCCCCGGAAATCCAGGCGTATCGGCCGAATCCGAATGGAGGGCCGCCACCGCAGCGGGACACCCCGGGGTGGACGGTTCGGGTGGTTCCCAACAAGTTTCCTGCGCTCGGTATCGAAGGAAATCTCAACCGTCAGGCCGAGGGAATGTTTGATCGGATGAATGGGATCGGAGCACATGAGGTCATCATAGAAACGCCCGATCACACGGCGAGCATGGCGACGCTACCTCCGAAGCGAATCGAAGATGTGCTGTGGACTTTCCGGGACCGGATTCTGGATCTGAAGAAAGACCGGCGGTTTAAGTACATTCTGATCTTCAAGAATCATGGCGAGGCGGCTGGAGCTTCTCTGGAACACGCGCACTCGCAGTTGATCGCGCTGCCGATTTTGCCGATCAATGTTACGCAGGAACTGGAAGGCGCGAAGCAGTATTTTCTGTACAAGGAGCGGTGCGTGTTTTGCGACATTATCCGGCAGGAGATGGACAGCGGGACGCGGGTGGTGTCGGAGAATGAGAATTTCGTGACGCTTGCACCGTATGCGCCGCGATTTCCGTTTGAGACATGGATTTTGCCGAAGCAGCATGAGTCGGCGTTTGAGAATTCGTCGTCGCACATGTTCGAGAATCTGGCACGGGCGCTGAAGAACCTGCTAGGACGAGCGGACCGGGTGCTGGATAATCCTCCGTATAACCTGGTCATTCATTCGTCGCCGGTGCAGGATCCGACGAATGACCACTATCACTGGCACATTGAGTTCATGCCGAAGCTGACCAAGACGGCGGGATTCGAGTGGGGGACTGGGTTTTACATCAATCCGACGCCGCCGGAAGAGGCTGCGAAGTTTTTGCGGGAAGCGAACGTGGAGGAGGCTGCGGCGGTTCCGGTGGGGTAAAGTGTCTTGGGTTCTAAGAAATTAGGGCACGGCTTGCGCCGTGCCCTTTTGTTTGGCCAGAGAGAGAGAGAGAGAAAGAAGGGTTGAAAACCCTCGTGTAGGAAAGGATAGGAAGGCTGGCTGGCGGAATTGTCATGGAATTGTAAAAAGGGCTGCGGCTGGGTTTGTGATTAAGACTCCAGGTTCGTCCCACCGGAGATCCCTTCCTCCGCCTGAAAAGCGGTTCCCGTCGGGATGAGGCCATTGTCGTCGGGCGTCAGGCTTGGGTGCGGTCCTGGAACTCCTCGTGCCAAGCCATCTGAATGGCTTCTAGCTTGCCTTCGTTTGAAGCCTTGGGGTCGCCTGCGAAGTCTGGGAGCTCGGTAACGTAGCGATGAAGGTCGGTGAAGCGGACCGTGAGCGGGTCGAGATCAGGGTGCTTTTCGGAAAGAAGGATGCCGAGGTCTTCGGCGTCGTCCCAGGATAGCTTCTTCGGCATGCTTTGTCGCTCCTCCATGCTGGATATATTTCGGTGCCGGAATTCCCAGGTCTCGCAAAAGCCGCGAGACCTGGGGCACCCCACTTCTTTTTGTAGCTTGATCTCCTAGTGTTCCTCGGAAACATAGTTGCGGTTCCAGGCGGGGATTTCTACGACTACTTTCCCCGGCTTGGTGATTTGTGCCTGGCAGCCCAGACGCGAGTTGAGTTGTAGGTCGGCGGCCATGTCGAGGCGATCGGCTTCGTCGTCATCCATTTCGGACAGATTTTCGGCACCCTCCTTGACCCAAATGTGACACGTGGTGCAAGCGCAGTTGCCTCCGCAGGCATGATCGAGCGGGATGCCGAAATTGAGGGCGACGTCGAGCAGGGACTGCTCTTTGCCGTGATCTTCGTAGGGAAGCTTGCCATGCTCGAATTGCACCGTCTTGCCTTCGGGCAGGAAGGTGACTTGCACTGTGTTTTCTCCGGGGCCGTCTATGGTAGCGGCTCCGGCGCCTTGCGTTTTTTCTTCGGACATGAGTACTCCTTGATTCTTGCTGCGGTTTTCTTGCCCGCAATGCGAGGGCGAGACGCCGGCGCTACTCGAATTCTGCTTTTGCCATGGGATGAGGGGCGGTTGGGCCTTCGCCTACGTCGGTCTCATCCATTTTCTTTCCTTTCAGCGCCGAGGACACGGCCGTGTCCATCATCAGTTCGGCGAGGCGCATGGTGCCTTGGTTCAGGGCATCGATGGCCTTGCGGATCGCTGCATAATCTTCTTCGGCGTTTACCGCGGTTAGAGCTTTTTCCATCTTCGCGATGTGCTTTTTCTCGTCGGTTGTGAGTTGTCCCCAGGCTGGGCTTCTCTTTCCTTTTTCCAGCGCGGCGAGAATCGTTTGCGACTCGTTGCGCGCTTCGATGAGCTGGCGACGGCGGAAATCTTCTTCGGCGTTGTCGAAGGAATCGAGGATCATGCTTTCGACTTGGTCATCCGTCAGGCCGTAACTCGGCTGGACCTGGATTTCGGCTTCTTTCCCGCTACGCTGCTCGCGGGCGGAGACGTGGAGGATGCCGTTGGCATCGATCAGGAACTTGACCTCGACGCGCGGGATTCCGGCGGCCATCGGCGGAATGCCTTTGAGATCGAAGCGGGCGAGCGAGCGGCAGTCGTTCGCGAGTTCGCGCTCGCCCTGCAGTACATGAATGGCGACGTTGGCCTGACCGTCGATCTGCGTGGTGTAGAACTGCGTGGCCGATGCGGGGATCGTTGAGTTGCGCAGGATGATCTTGTCGGTGACGCCGCCGGCGACTTCGATTCCCAGCGAGAGCGGCGTGACGTCGAGGAGCAGCATGTTCTCGGTGGCTTCGGAGCCTCCGCCGAGGATGTTTGCCTGCACTGCGGCGCCCAGGGCCACGACCTCGTCGGGATTGAGGTCGACATGGGGCTCGCGGCGGAACATTTCTTTGACCAACGCGCGGACTTTCGGGATACGCGTTGATCCGCCGACGAGAACAACTTCGCCGATCTGCTCGGGTTTGAGGTTCGCGTCTTTCAGAGCTTGCTTGCAGGGGCCGACCGTACGATCGATGATAGGCTGAATTAATTGCTCGAACTGCTCCCGAGTGATCTCTCGCTGGTAGCGCTTGCGTTGCGGTAAAGCGATGTCGAGTTTGACCGAAGTCTGCGACGAGAGCGCGATTTTCGCTTCGATGACCGCTTTGCGGATGGCCTGGATTGCTTCGGCGTTACGGCGAAGGTCGATTCCAAGATCGCCGCGAATGTCGTCGAGAGCGATCGTGATCAGCAGGTTGTCGATGTCGTCGCCGCCCAGGTGCGTGTCGCCGTTGGTGGCGATGACTTCGAAGATGCCGTCGTGCAGCTTGAGGATGGAGATGTCGAAGGTGCCGCCGCCGAGATCGTAGACGGCGACGATGCCGTTCTCCTTCTTATCGAGACCGTAGGCGAGAGACGCGGCTGTGGGTTCGTTCACCAGACGGAGGACCTCAAGACCGGCGATGCGGCCGGCGTCTTTTGTGGCCTGGCGCTGCGCGTCGTTGAAATATGCCGGGACGGTAATGACTGCTTTGCTCACCGGCGCTCCGAAGTAGCGCTCGGCGTTGCGCTTCAATTGGCGAAGGATGAGCGCGGAAATCTCGGGCGGAGTGGACGCCTTATCGCCGAGCCTGATGCGGAGAACTTCTCCTGGCTGCTGATCCTCGGCGAGACGAAAGGGGAACAGTTTCAGTTCGTCCTGAATGTCTTCAACGCCTCGTCCCATAAGGCGCTTGATGGAATAGACCGCGCGCTCGGGGGTCTCGATGAGATAGCGGCGCGCTGAGTTCCCGATGATGGGTTGATTGTTTTCGTCGAGCGCAACCACCGAAGGGACGAGATTCAAGCCGTCGTCGCCCGGGATGACGACAGGGGCTTCCCCTTGCATGAACGCCACGAGAGAGTTCGTGGTGCCGAGGTCGATGCCGACGATGCGATCAGAAGTCATTGAGTCATTTGGTCATTGGGTGATTGAGCGATTGAGTCATTGACGATAATGGTTCTAATGACCCAATGGCTCAATGGCCCGATGATTCAATTCATTTCTCCAGCACCGCATTCACATCCCGGACTAGATTGCGGATGTAGTTGCGGCGATTGAGGACGTCTACCATCTTAGCGGTGATCTTTCCCCGCTCTTCGGCTGGGGCTTTCGATCCGTGATTGCGATCGATCAGGCTGTCCCAGTCGGACCAATATTGTTTTAGTTCCTCCAGCAATGCGTCATGCTTGGCTTCCAGCGCTACTTTCTGCTTTTCTATTTCTGCGACGAGCGATGCGTCGCCTTCGCCCATTTTCTTGTTCATCTTGAGCTCTTCGAGCTGCATGTTCAGCTCAAAGACTTCTTCGAGCAGGTCTGGCGGAACGATCTGCTTTTTCACTTCTCCCGTGGCGCGAGCCTGCTCGGTGGCGCTCTTTGACTGTTCTTCTAACTCCACGCCTTCCAACTTGAGCAGGTATTGCGTGCGTTTTATGGGATCGCGGAGAGTACGGTATGCATCGTTCAGGAGCGAGCTTTGCTCCAGGCTCCATTGCTGCTCCATGTTCCCCGCGCGGGCGTTGAGATCGGGATGGAGCTTGCGGCTAAGCTCGTAGAATTCTTTTTCCAGAGCGGCGACGTTGAGAGTCAGCTTGGGCGGTAAACCGAAGAAGGCGAAATAGTCGACCGGCTGCGGTGGCTGCACCTTGCCGCACGAGCCGCAGAAGTGGGCGGCGCGCATCGCCCCGCAGGACCAGCAGGAGTGAGTGTCCTCTGGAGGAGCTTTGGGGCCGATCGAGGTTAGGGTCGATTTCGTCATCACGTTCTAATTCCTCTTACTGCCGGCTGCATTCTTGTTCCGGTAGTTTTCCGGTGGCACATGCCGTTCGCGGGCAAGAGTGCCCGCGCCACACAGGAATGCCATACAGGCATCAGGCGGAGAATGAAGTTCCGCAGCCGCATGACTTGGTGGCTTGCGGATTCACGAAAACAAATCCTTGCTGCATCAGCGTCTCCTGGTAATCCAGGATCATGCCGTGCAGGTAAATGAATGACTTCGGATCGACGAAAACGCGGACGTCGCCGAACTGAAAAATGCGGTCACGCTCGCGAGACTTCGTGTCGAAGCGGATGTTGTAGCTCAGGCCGGAGCATCCGCCACCCTGCACGCCAAGACGAAGGCCTCCCTGATCGGGGGAGATGCCTTCTTTGGCCATGGCGCTGCGGATTTTCGCGATCGCCTTTTCGGTGACCGTGATGCCTCTGGCGGTGGCCTGCGGGGTTTCGATTGCGGTCGTCATTCTTTCGCCCCTTCAGGGCTGGTTCCCTTATGCTCAGCCTCCCCACGGCTTACGCCGTGGGCTGCCCTCTTTCGCCGCTTCGCGGCTGTTCTCGGGGCTGCCTGGTTTGAAGCTAACCCGGCACCCGTCGCGGGCGAGAGCGCCCGCGCCACACGAGCTATTTCGCTTCGGCAGCTACTGGCTTCGTCGATTCCTGCTTCTTTTTCCAGTCGCCGATCGCGGCGCGGATCGCGTCTTCTGCGAGGACCGAGCAGTGAATCTTTACCGGCGGGAGCGAGAGTTCCTTCACGATCTCGGTGTTCTTGATCGCGAGGGCTTCGTCGATCGTCTTGCCTTTGACCCACTCGGTCGCCAGCGAGGACGAGGCGATGGCCGAGCCGCAGCCGAAGGTCTTGAACTTGGCGTCTTCGATGACGTTGGTTTCGCGATTGACCTTGATTTGCAGCTTCATGACGTCGCCGCATTCGGGCGCTCCGACCAGGCCGGTGCCTACGTCGGTGCTGGCTTTGTCCATCGAGCCGACATTGCGCGGGTTGTTGTAGTGATCGATGACTTTGTCGCTATATGACATTGCGTTCTCCTGAGCTCTAATGTTCCAACCACCGGGGCTAAAGCCCGGCTTAATAGTTTCCTTTTCGCGGCCCTGAAGGGCCGCTCTTCCACTGCTTTAATGCGCTTCTCCTGCCCATTTCACGTCTTTCAGGTTGATTCCTTCTTTCGCCATCTCATAAAGCGGAGAAAGTTCGCGGAGGCGCTCCACGGTATCGATGACCTTGTCGGCAACATAGTCAACCTCGGCTTCGGTGTTGAAGCGGCCGATGCCGAAACGAATCGAGCTGTGGGCCAGGTCGTCTCCTGTGCCGAGAGCCTTCAGTACATAAGATGGCTCAAGCGTTGCAGAGGTGCACGCCGATCCGCTGGAAACTGCGACATCGTTGATACCCATCAGCAGGGACTCGCCTTCAACATAAGCAAAGCTGATGTTGATGTTGCCGGGCAGACGGTGGTCCATCGAGCCGTTGATATAAACCTCGTCCAGCTTGCCCATGATGCGATCGCGCAAGCGGTTTCGCAGACCAGCGAGGCGGCAAGATTCTTGCGCCATTTCTTCATGAGCGATGGCGCAGGCCTTGCCCAGGCCGACGATGCCGGGGACATTCAGAGTGCCGGAACGCATGCCGCGCTCGTGGCCTCCGCCATCGATGATGGCAGAAAGCTGCACGCGCGGATTCTTGCGGCGAACATACAGGGCGCCCACGCCTTTCGGCCCGTACATCTTGTGGCCGGAGATCGACGCAAGATCGATATTGTTCTTGTTCACATCGAACGGGACCTTGCCGATCGCCTGCGTCGCGTCGGTGTGGAAGATCACGCCGCGCTCACGACAGAGCTTGCCGATCTCAGTGAGGGGCTGAAGTACACCGATCTCGTTATTGGCCGCCATGATCGTGACCAGGATGGTCTTGTCGTCGATGGCGCGCTTGAGGTCATCGAGGTCAATCAGGCCGTCCTTCTGCACGGGCAGGTACGTGACGCGATAGCCGTACTTCTCGAGGCGCTTGCAGGTATCGAGCACAGCTTTGTGCTCGGTGACCGCGGTGATGATGTGGTTGCCTTTTTCGCGGTACATCTCGGCGACGCCTTTGATGGCGAGGTTGTCGCTTTCGGTCGCGCCCGAGGTGAAGATGACTTCCTTCGTTGTCGCTCCGATCAGCTTGGCGATGCGTTCGCGGGCAGTCTCGACGCCTTCTTCTGCAGCCCATCCGAAGGAGTGATTGCGGCTGGCGGAGTTGCCGAACTTTTCCATGAAGTATGGCAGCATCTCTTCCAGCACCCGGGGATCCATCGGGGTGGTGGCGTGGTTATCCATGTAGATGGGCAGTTTCACGCCCTTGGGGCTGGTGGTCTGCGTCTCTGGCTGGGGGACTTTTACATCCGTGCTCATTGATTGCCTCTCCTGCTACGTCGTGATTGGTCGTTGGTCGTTAGTCGTCGGTCGTTAGCGAAACCTGCTAGCAACTCACGACTGGCGGCCTTTTCAGTTTGATGAACTGATGTTGTTCATGCGTTCACGTGATCGTCACCAATTCCGTTGATTTTGACGGTGGCGGGCCGGCTTCTTCCACTTCCTCGCGCATATGCGAAATCTTGATGCGCTTCAACACTCCTTCAATGCTCTCGTTGACCTTGCGCAGCGGTTCGCGAATGTTGCAACGGTCGCTCTGATCACACTCGCCCCGCACCGTGACGCAGGATGTGATGAACAGAGGACCGTCGATGGCGCGAATTACCTCGAATGCCGAAATCGTGTGAGCCGGACGCGCGAGCGTGTAGCCACCATTGATTCCATGCTGCGAGTGCAATAATCCAGCCTTGGCCAAACGCTGAAGAATCTTCGCCAAGGCTTCGGGCGGAATGCCGTAGGCATCGGAAACGTCTTTAGCACTTCGCGAAGAACCGTTGGGCTGTTCGGCGAGATGCTTCATCGCCATCAAAGCGTAATCAGCCTTCTTTGTTAGTTTCAGCATCCCTATAACCCGGTCGAAAACACGACCGATCTAGTCGCCTAAAATTCCGACTAATTATGTCGCCTTTAATTGTACGACGGTTGCGTTCTAAGGCGCAAGCCAAGGCAGGCAATGGCAATCCTGGCATCTGAGCGGTAAATATCAGTGGCTGAACGGCTTAGCCTTTATGCGACGATTTAGGTCGTGTTTTCAGGCCGATAGTGCAGGGACAGTCACGAGCCGTGCCGTTCAGTTTTGACAAATGGGGTGTTACGAATTCATGACACGTTCATTTGCAGGGCTTGACAAGTGGTTCAGGCGTTCTAAAATACCGGGAAATTCCGGCGAAATCTCCCCTCCGGCATATTTCCCGGGGACCCTCCGGATTTATGAATCCCAAGTCGCCCCCTTCTCCTCAAAGCGTGAATATGAAGCAGCCTTGCAAGCATCCTCGCGTGCAAATCGTGAGCCGCGATCAGGACTCGGAATTTGTCGAGTGCAAAGAGTGCGGCGAAATCTTCGAGTCGAGCGAGTTCAAGGACATGAATATCGAAGAGCGCACACAGGAAGAGATCTGAGTTCGGCCGCGGCTTCTTGACGCCGGTTCACTGCCCTGCCGCGGTAGAGAGTCTCGCTGCGCTCGGAAGGGCTGCGGCTGAGGGCGGAGTTTTTCAGCGCAAGATCATT
>Ga0070730_10004437_pt1 | contig 12321 bp, 10 predicted proteins | sample Coa_R1_3_FD_66447 | JGI IMG/M metagenome (GOLD analysis project Ga0070730, IMG submission 66447) | Surface soil microbial communities from Centralia Pennsylvania, which are recovering from an underground coalmine fire - Coalmine... | ecosystem: Environmental > Terrestrial > Soil > Unclassified ... | reverse complement strand
CGGTCATCAAGACGACGCAAAGGGCCAGGGAGTTGATGACGGGATAAGAAGGATTGGGCCATTGGGAAAGTTGGTAAATCGAGTGTGAAAACCACACGTTCAAATCCATGCATGAGGTGAAGATTTCGATGAACAGAAAATTATTGCTCCTACTCCTGGTGCTCGCGTTCGGTATCGGCGCGCTGGCGCAGACCAGCACTGACAGCTGGAACAAGTTCACCAGCGATGCGGGGAAGTTTTCCGTGCTGTTTCCCGGCCAGCCTGAGGAGAATTCTGCGACGGAAAAAGGCGTATTGCTACATACATTTCGAGTCCTGGCCCGTCCGCGCATCTACATGGTGCTCTATTCTGACTATCCGGACGCGGACCTGACCCTGGATATTAAGACCAGACTGCGGGCAGAGCGCGACGGATTCATCAAGGGCGGAACGGAAGGGAAGCTCATCTCCGAGCGCGAGTTCAAGTTCAAGAGAGGATCCACGGAACTTCCGGCGCTGGAGTTCATCTCTGAAGACGGCACAATCCATTACAAGAGCATCGTGATTATCGATGGCCGGCGAGTCTACTTTGTGTGCGCGGGCGCACTCCAGGGCAACGATTCCACCAGCCAGTTCGAGCGTTTTCTGGGGTCGTTTGAGTTGCGTTAAGGACGCAAACAACAGGGTTGCCTGGATACAACTGCTGTTGTAGACTCTAGCTGATGTTACTTTCTGTCTCGAACATGGCCATGTGCTGTCAGGCGATGGCTATGTGTGTCCTAGCACAGAGGCAGAGAGGTTCATAAGCCAGCATTCATCGAGCAAAAAGAACCCGCTGCCTCAGGGCAGCGGGTTTTTTAATTGGAGAGGTTTTTAGCCGATGATCGAGAGAGAACGAGGAGAGACAAGATGAGCACAAACCTGGGATATGAGCTGCGATGTCGCGAATGCTGGGCGACGTGGGGAAACCAACCGATTTCTTTCTGCCAGGATTGTTTTGCGCCGCTGGAAGTGGCTTATGACTGGGAGCGAATCGGCAAACAGGTGAGCAAAGAGGAGATTGCCCGGCGGCCCGCGAACCTGTGGCGCTATCGCGAGCTGCTTCCCCTTCCCACCCAGTATGATGCCGGTCCTCCAGCGGGATTTACGCCGCTGGTGAAGGCGGCGAGGCTGGGCGACTCGCTCCGCAGCCGCTCGCTTTACATCAAGAATGACGCGGTCTGCTTCCCTACGCTCAGCTTTAAAGATCGCGTGGTGGCGGTGGCGCTGGCCCAGGCCAAGCACTTCGGGTTTGACGTGGTGAGCTGCTCTTCCACCGGCAACCTGGCCAACGCGGTGGCCGCGCAGGCAGCGCAGGCGGGGTTGCGTGCCTGCATCTTCATCCCGGCCGATCTCGAGCCGGCCAAGGTGCTGGGAACGCAGGTCTATGGCGCGGAGATCGTGCGCATCGACGGCAATTACGACCACGTGAACCGGCTGTGCTCGCAGATCGCCGACAAGCATCGCTGGGGCTTTGTGAACGTAAACCTGCGGCCTTATTACGCGGAGGGATCGAAGACGGTGGGCTACGAAATCGCCGAGCAACTTGGCTGGCGCCTGCCGGACAACGTGGTGGTGCCGATGGCGGGCGGGTCGCTGATCACCAAGATCCATAAGGCCTTCCAGGAGCTGATTGCTCTGGGCCTGGTGGAAGAAAAGCAGGTCAAGTTTTTCGGCGCCCAGGCCACGGGCTGCAGCCCGATCAGCGCAGCGGTCAAGGCCGGTCGAAATGAGATCGAGCCGCAGAAACCGGCGACAATCGCACGCTCGCTGGCGATCGGCAACCCGGCGGACGGGTACTATGCGGCAAAGACCATCCTTTCGAGCGGCGGCTGGGCGGAAGATGCCAGCGATGAGGAGATCGTGGATGGCATGACGCTGCTAGCCGAATCCGAGGGCATTTTTACCGAGACGGCAGGCGGCGTGACGGTGGCTTCGGCGCGCAAGCTGTTTGCCCAGGGACGGATCCGGCCGGAGGAGACGACTGTCCTGTGCATCACCGGCAACGGCCTGAAGACCACCGACGCGCTGGCCGGGCGGTTTGAAACCGCGGAACCGATCGCCCCGAAGCTCGCGGCTTTTGAGGAGTATCTGGAGCGCAAGTTTGCCGGCGCACGCGCAGCCAGGAGAGGAGCAGCCTAGATGAGCATTACAGTTTCTATTCCCAGCGCGTTCCGCCGCCACACCGAGGGCCTGGAGCGCTACGACTGCGCGGCAGTTGATCTGAACGGCGTGCTTGACGCCCTAGGCAGCCGCTTCCCCGAACTTAAACCGCACCTGCGCGACGAACATGGCCAGGTCCGGCGGTTCCTGAACATCTACGTGAATGACGAAGACATTCGCTTCCTGGGAAAGGACTATCAGTTCAAGGAAGGCGACGAGGTTACGCTGGTGCCCTCGATTGCGGGTGGGTAGCGTTTTCTGCCCTTCCGTAACGGCCAGCGAGCGGGCTTGATACCGCCGGGAGATCTTCTCTTCCGTCGTTCTGCCGCCAAAGTGAGGGGTGGAGGTGGGTCCCCGCCAGGCGAGAAAATGCCTTTTTTTCTTGACACCTTAGGCGAACAAATGGTAAACTTATTTATTTTCGTCCGAGGTGAAAATCGCGGTCCGCCAACGACAGAACGGGGCCTGCGCCGCTTCCTTTAACTATCATATTTTCTATAGTTTGCATGTATACAACGGGGACGCTTGGGGCTTTCGTTTCTCCAACCGAGTCTCTTCTGCCCTGGCGCCGGGAACGGGTAAGTCGCAGAAACCGGCGAAGGGGCTGGGATTGATCTGGGATCAAATCGAACAAGTCCTTTGGAATGCTAGTTGGGGAATACGGGGGAGGGGGCAAACGATGGCGGTTACCGGAGTTTCTGCGGCGAAGTTGATGCTTTTCTTGACTGGCGAAGAAAGCCGGGCTATAGTCGCGGGTAATGCAGGTGAGCGTCCGCAATTTCGCTATGGCCATGTGCCTCACAACAACAGGCACAGGAACAGCTACATCCAGGCGACAATCGGGCGAGCCGGCAGCGTAACCAAGATCAGCAATCATAAGTTCCTGACCCACTCGCCCAAAGCGGGTGGGTTTTGTTTTGGCCGCTAGCTGCTAGCCACTAGCTAAAGCCCGAACCAAAGGAACACGGCAAAACAGAGTATGCAACGATCGAATTCAGACAATGCGGGCTACGGGTGGCGCGCGGTTGTGCCGGCGACCTCAGCCAATTTGGGGTGCGCCTTCGACTGCGGCGGGCTGGCGCTGAAGCTTTATCTCAAAGCTCTGTTTATACCGTCGCACGGGACGGAGCTGACGCTGGAGTATCGCGGCAAAACGCCGGAGCGCTTCCCGCTGGAGGATTCAAATCTTGTTCTGCGCTCGCTGCGGCTGGCGGCGGAAAAGCTGGGCGCGCGCGCTCCCGCAGGACACGTGCTGGTGGAAAGCGAGATCCCGATCAGCGTGGGACTGGGCAGCAGCGCGGCGGCAGTGATTGCCGGTCTTCTGCTGGGAGTCCAGTACAGCAGCAGAGAGGCGCCGCCGGAGCTGGTTTTGCGCTGGGCGGAGCAAATGGAAGGCCACATTGACAACGCGGCTGCAGCATACTACGGCGGCTTGGTACTGGCCTTATCGAACAACGTGGACCAGGTAACCGCGCTAAAAATGAATTTTCCTGAGAGCATAAATTTGGTAGTCGTAACCCCCGCGGTGACCGTGCCCACGCACGAGGCGCGGCAGGCGCTGCCGAAGGCCTATGATCGCGCGGATGTGCTGCACACCTTGCAGCGCACCTCGCTCCTGGCCGCCACGTGCTTCTCCGGCCGGTTCGATCTGTTCCCTGCTCTCTTTGACGACCGTCTCCATCAGCCATACCGGCAGAAGCTGGTGCCGGGGATGGAGCGGTGCCTGCAGCTGCGCCGGCCGGGATTGCTCGGCGTTGCCATCAGCGGTTCGGGCTCGTCGGTGATCGCGTTTGCGGCGCAAGGTGAGCTTGAGGTGGCGGAGGAGTTGCAGAAGATCTTCGCGGAAAAAGGCCTGGCAAGCGAGGCCGTGTTCACCACGGCGGACAACAACGGCGCAAGCGTCACGCGCGAGCCGGTCCCGCTGGTGGAGAGGCTGGGCGCGGTTTTGCAGAAGTATAACGGCAGGTAACTATGAACGCTTGGAAACAGATCCTTCGACTCCCCCTCGGCAAGCCTCGGAGTCACTCAGGATTTCGCCAGCGGGCTCAGACGCCCGCTAAGCGGCTCAAACTGGGGAGAGCGGAATGAGCAGTCGACGTTTGATCGTAATGAAGTTTGGCGGCACCTCAGTGGGCAACGCCGAGCGCATACGCCAGTGCGCTGAGATCGTGGGGCGCGCGGCCAGGCAGGACCGAATTGTGGTGGTGGTCTCAGCCATGGCGGGCGTAACCGACCTGATCTTCAAGACCATTGATGCGGCGCGGCACGGCGATACCGCGGCGACAAAGCTGAACCTGGAAAAATTTGAGGCGGTGCACCGCGAGTTGATCGAGCAGCTCTTCACCGGAGACCACGCAGCCGCGGCAAGGATCTTCACGGCTGAGGTCTTCGCGCAGCTGCATAGCGCGTGCCAGGCGCTTTCCGCGCTGCGTTCTGACATCTCGGCGCAAACCGCGGATTCGCTGGTGGCGCTGGGCGAGCGCATCTCCGCCTGGGCGCTGGCGCGTTTTTTGCAGCAGAGCGGCGCGAGCGCCGAATTTGTGCGCGCGGAAGAGGTGATCGCAACTGACGGCACCTTCGGCAATGCGGCGCCGGACCTTGAGCGCACGCAGCAGAATTGCGCGCGAGTTTTGTCACCCCTGCTTGAGCGCGAAGTTGTTCCGGTGGTGGCCGGCTACAGCGGCGCGAACGCGCAGGGCAAGACCACGACGCTGGGACGCGGCGGATCGGACTATTCGGCGACGATACTGGGCGCGGCGGCCGGCGCAGACGAGGTCTGGATCTGGACCGATGTGGATGGCGTGCTGACGGCCGATCCCCGCATTTGCCCCGACGCCGTGACGCTGCCGGAGATCAGCTTTGCCGAGGCCATCGAGCTGGCGTACTACGGCGCGAAGGTGATCCATCCCAAAGCGGCGTATCCGGCGATGAATGCAGGTTTCCCGGTGTGGATCAAGAACTCCTTCCGCCCCGAGGTGGCTGGGACCAAGATCACGCAGGCGGCACGGCCGGCGAACTCGCCGGTGAAATCGGTCACGTCAGTGAAGGACGCTACGCTGATCACGCTGGTGACACGGCGCGATGTTCATCCCGTGGAGCTGTGGGGACGGCTGTTCCTCCGTCTGGGCCAGGAGCAGATTGAAGTGCTGTTCGCGACGCAATCCTCGCCGGAACACGCGCTGGGGCTGGTGCTACGCAAGGAGGACGCCGCCAAGGTGCTCAAATTGATCCACGTGATCTTCCGCATCGAGCTGGCGCAGGGCGTGCTGAACCCGGTGGAGGTCAATGACCAGATTGCCGTGATCGCGGTGCTGGGGGAATCGATGAAGGGTACGTGCGGAATCCTGGGCCGGGTATTTTCCGCAGTGGCACGGCGCGAGGTCAGCGTGATTGCCGTGGCGCAGGGGGCAAGCGAGCTGAGCATCTGCTTTGCTGTCCCGGCAGCGCATGGAGCGGAGGTGGTGCGCGCGGTGCACGAAGAATTTTGCGGCGCCGGGGCGACGAACATACCTGTGTGCCTGCGGCCAACGCTGGCGGCAACGACGGGAGCGCAATGAATCCGATTTCGGCAAATTCCCGGGCGGTGGCACATGTGCTGCGGTGCGTGCACTGCGGCAAAGTGCAGGAAACGGCGGACCGAATGTTCCGGTGCAGCGAATGCTCGGAGCTGCTGGAAGTGGCTTATCCGGAGTGGTCGGATGCCCCGGCGGGATTCGCTTCCCGCCTGCGCGAAATCTGGCGGGAGCGGCGCGGATCATCTCTTCCTGAAAATGTCAGCGGCGTGTGGCGCTTCAGGGAGCTGCTGCCGCAGGTGGACCGCGAGAATATTGTGACCATGAGCGAGGGCAATACTCCGCTGGCACCGCTCAAGAAAGCCGCGCGGACGCTGCGACTGCCCAACCTGCTGGTGAAACATCAGGGTATGAATCCGACGGGCTCTTTCAAAGACACGGGCATTTCGGCGGCGATCACCATGGCCAGGACAGAAGGCTTTTCCTGGGTCTGCTGCGCCTCGACCGGCAATACGTCAGCTTCTGTGGCGGCATACGCGGCGCGCGCAGAGATGAAAAGCATGGTGCTGCTACCGGCCGGGCAGGTGGCCGCGGGCAAGCTGGCGCAGGCCCTGGAGTATGGCGCGCACGTCCTGCAGCTGCGCACCGATTTTGACGGCTGCCTGAAGGTCCTGCACGAGGTGGTGCGGAAATTTCCGGCGTACCTTTTGAACTCGCTCAACCCGTATCGTGTGGAGGGACAGAAGACGGTCGCGTTCGAGCTGATGGAGCAGTTGGACTGGAGGGTGCCGGATCACGTGATCGTGCCGGGAGGAAATCTGGGCAACAGCTCGGCGCTGGGCAAAGGGTTCTTTGAGTTGCGCGATCTGGGATTGATCAAGAGCCTGCCCAGGATTTCCATCATTCAGGCCGCCGGCGCGAACCCGCTGGTGCGGACCATGCGAGAAAATGGGGGCAAAGAGCTTATCCGAGTGAATCCTGAAACGCGGGCCACGGCGATACGCATCGGCAATCCGGCTTCATGGCGCAAAGCCGTGGCGGTGCTCAAAAACACCGGCGGGGCATGCGAGGACGTGAGTGAAAACGAGATCGCGCAGGCCAAGGCGGAGCTGGGAGCGGAAGGCATTGGATGCGAACCGGCTTCGGCAGCGACGCTGGCCGGGTTGAAGAAGCTGGTGAGCGCGGGATTCGTGAAATCGCAGGAGACAGTCGTCCTGGTGCTCACGGGACACATGCTGAAGGACATCGATTACATGAAACAAGCGCCCGGGCAGAACCTGCTGGGACCGATGGAGGCCGACAGCGATACGGTGGTCAGGACATTGGAGAAGATTTATGCAAGGGACTGAAGAGCAGGTGGCTGACATACCGGCCAAGCCTCCGACGCGAGAACAGGTGCGCGTGGGAATTGTGGGCTACGGCACGGTGGGCCGGGCAACGGCTGAGATTCTGCTGAGCCACGCCGCCGAGATCCGGGAGCGGACCGGCGGGATTTCCGTAGTCGTGAGGCGAATTTGCCGGCGCCGGGCGGGCGCGGCGGAGAGCGGCGTAAACGGCGTGCCGGTTGTCTCTGACTGGCGCCAGGTGGCGACGGCAAAAGATGTCGATATCGTTGTGGAGGCGATTGGCGGGACCAGCACGGCTTTCGATGTGGTGCGCACCAGCCTGGAGCACGGCAAAGCCGTGGTCACGGCGAACAAGGCGCTGATCGCACTGCATGGCGACACTTTGTTTGCCCTGGCGCGCGAGAAGAACCTGCCTCTGGGCATTGAAGCCACGGTGGCGGGCGGCGTGCCCGTGATTCGCGCCATCTCTGAGGCGCTGGCGGCGGACAGGATACGGGCCGTCTATGGCATCGTGAACGGCACCTGCAACTACATCCTGACGCAGATGGAGGAACACGGAATCGAGTTCGCACACGCGCTGGAGCAGGCCCAGGCTGCGGGATACGCAGAGGCCGATTCGAGTCTCGACATCGACGGGTTGGATGCGCGCGACAAGATCGCGATCCTGGCGCGCATTGCGTTTGGCCAGGGAGTGTGCGCGGCGGAGATTCCTGTGACCGGCATTCGCAACATTACGGCGACAGATTTTCACTACGCGCACCGTCTGAATTCGACAGTCCGGCTGGTGGCCTCGGCGGAGCGCACGGCGCAGGGGATCCACATTGCAGTGCAGCCGTGGCTGGAACCGCGCGATTCGATGCTGGCCAAGGCTGCGGGAGCGAACAACGCGATCTTTATCGCTGGAGAAAAGGTCGGGACGCAAATGCTGTACGGCCGCGGCGCGGGCGGCGGCGCTACGGGAACGGCTGTGCTTTCCGACGTGTTGCAGATCGCACGGCAGATTGCGCGCGGACAGGCCTCGGCCAGTTTGCTTGCCGGGTTCAACGGCACGCCCACGCTGCGACCCGCACCGCGTCCAGCGCCGGTGAGCTGGTTCCTTCGGCTGACCGTGGCCGACCAGCCGGGAATTCTGGCGCGTACAGCGGAGGCGATTGCGCGCGAAGGAATCAATATCGACTCGGTGATTCAGGAGCCGAACATGCCCAAAGACCGGCTCTCATTCGTGATCACGCTGGAACCGACGCTGGAAGCCACAGTGCAGCGAGCGGTCGAGGCGATCGACAAGTTTGAATTCATGAAGGCGCCGGTGCTGCTGATGCCGATGATCTCGCCCGTGGAAGACCACGTTTAGTGCAGCGGTTCCGGCTCGGCTACTCCGTCAGCGCGCGGATCAGACGCGGCGGAATTCATGCCGGTTTTCGAATTGTGCACGACCACCTGCCCGCGGCCCATTCGTGCTGTATATTCAGGGCGCACGATCAGGTTATGGCCTTTTTGCCGCAGCGCCTGAAGGACGCCAGGCGGGACGCGCGATTCGATGACGATGTCACAAGTGACATGGTTGCCGTTGACGGTGAAGCGCGGCGCTTCCAGCGCGGCCTGAATGTTCATGCCGTAGTCGACGAAGTTTGAGACAAACTGGGCGTGCGCCAGCGGCTGGTTGGCGCCGCCCATGATGCCGAAACCGATGTGCACGCCGCCGCGCTCCATGAAGGCGGGAATGATGGTGTGAAAAGGACGCTTGCGCGGCTGAAGAGAGTTGGGGTGCGTGCGGTCAAGCGAGAAGAGCGCTCCCCGGTTCTGCAAGGCAAAGCCAAAGCCGTTCACCACTACGCCGGAACCAAAGCCCGAGTAGTTGCTCTGGATGAGCGAGGCAATGTTGCCGTCTCTATCCACCACAGCAAGATAGGTGGTGTCACTGGTGGCGGGATTTCCCGGGCCGGGATCGCAATTGGCTTTATCGGGATCGATTTTCGCCGCTCGCTGCGCCGCGTATTCTTTCGAAAGCAGACCGGCGACAGGAACCTTCGCGAAGCGAGGATCAGCGTTGTAACGGTAAAGATCGGCGTAGGCGAGCTTCATGGCCTCGATCCGCTTATGGACCTCAGCCTCGCCTTTGGGACCGTCTTTTTCCGGCTGGAATTGTTCCATGATGTTCAGCATTTCCAGCGCCGCCATGCCTTGCACGTTGGGCGGAAGCTCATAGATCTTCCAGCCGCGGTAGCCGACGGAGACAGGTTCAACCCACTCAGCTGTGAACTCTGCCAGATCTTCCAACTGCATGGTGCCACCGAAGGCAGCCGAGGTCCGCACGATCGCCTGAGCAAGCTCGCCCTTGTAAAAAGCGTCGCGACCCTGTTCAGCGATCAAGCGCAGAGCTTTGGCGACATCAGGATTGCTGAACTTCGAACCCAGCTCGGGCACTTTGCCGTTGGGAAGGAAGACGCGGCGGGCTTCTTCAGTCTTCTGCAGCTTGGCTTCCTCGTCGACCCAGTAGTCATAGATGATTTCGGGAACGCCATAGCCGTGTTCGGCATAGAGGACGGCGGGCGTGAACAGGTCTTTCCACGGCAGGCGGCCAAAGCGCTTGTGGGCCTGGCTCCAGCCTTCGACCGCACCGGGAACGGTGACCGTCTGGATGCCATCGGACGGCATGGCGGTAATTCCGTGCTGGGCAAGAAAATCGATGGTCAGCTTGCGCGGCGCCCAGCCGCTTGCGTTCAGGCCGTAGAGCTTGCCGGCTTTCGCGTCCCAGTAGATCAGGAAGAGGTCGCCGCCGATGCCGTTCATCATGGGCTCGGTCACGCCCAGCACCGCGTTGGCGGTGATGGCGGCGTCCATGGCCGAACCGCCGCGAGCCAGCGCCTGGGCGCCGGCCTGCGACGCGAGATAGTGGCTGGTGGCAACAATGCCGCGCTCGGTGAATACCACGGAGCGGCCATAAGATCGGTCTTGAGTAACACCGTTGCAGGTCATGGCCAGAAAAAGAAAGAAGAGCAGAAAAGTTTCACGCTGCAATCCGCACCTCGGAGCGAAGTCAAGCGCAGATTATAGCGGAGCCCGTCGGCTCACGGAGATTTCTTCGTCCCGCCCCAGCTGAACCTTCTGCCGATGATTGCTTTCACGATCAGATGGTCAGTGGAGCGAGTCACCCCAACGCCCACCCCGAAGTTCAGCTCCCACTCCGGAGAGACGTTCAGATCGATGCAGGGAAAGAATTGTTGTTGCTGTTCAGCAACGGGATCAAAGCTGGTAATGGGGCCGACCGCGCCATAGTACTCGAGCCCTCCGCTCACGACCCTGGAAAAGTCATACGACACCTTGACGTTGGGCGAAAACTCAAATCCGGCACTGACGTTCTCGCCACGCAGCGACTTGTCGATGGTGGGATTAAATGAGAGATACCAGCGCCCGAGTTTCTTATCGATGATCGGCCGCATCTCCCAGGTCCAGGTATTAGGCGAAAAAGCGCGCCGCTGGTATCCGATTTCGTTGGAAAGACTGAGGCCCACGGGCCAGTGCCACTTCTCCGGAATGCGAAAGCGCGGACGAATGTGGTCGCCGACCCAGTCCCAGCCATCGCCCGGGCGCGCGCTGGTAAAAATGTAAAAGCCGGTTTCAAACCAGTCGTTCCAGCCTTGCGTGATCTCGATGGTCTCGTGCAGCGCATGATTGGTCGGGCGTACTCCGTCGATCAGGTTCTTTTCACCCTGTACGGTAAAGTTGGTATGAAATTCAACCATGGTGGCATGCGGATCGACGGTATCGGCTGAATAGACCTGGATTTCATAGTTGTCCTGCGCATGCGCGGTACTCCCGCAGAGGGCGAAGGTAAGCAGCAGAAAACCGGGAACCAGGGTCGGGATGATTCGGGCCACCTCAACGCTCCTCGCGAACCAGATGAAAACTTCTTCTTACAAAGCTTAAGCTGCTCCGGGTTGCGGAAGCAATTTTGCCGGACAGCAAAGAGGGCCGCCTTTGGCAGCGGCCCTCTCATAACCTTTTCCTTCTCCTACTGGCGATCTCTATCCTTACGCTGCTTTGGCAGCTCTCTTTCTTTCCGCCCAGCGCTTTTTCATCATCTCTGATATGCGCCTCTTTGCGGCCGCACTTAAACGCCGGCGCCCACGCCGGCCCCTGCCTAAGCCAGCGCCCGTACGACGGCCCATAGAACCGCGAAGAGCGGAGATAGCTTGCTCCAGGCGGTCCCTTTCTGATTCAAGTTCTGAAATGATCTGTTGCGTATCCATATAGCTCCTTCCGCAAGCATGCTAGCAGCGAAGTTCATAACCTGCAACAAGAACGCGGTAGGTTTTAGGCCACTCTTATCTTCCATAGTTTAGCTTTAACTATCGTTCCAACTATTATCTCTTACCAAACGAGTCGCAATCTAAACACTGTTAAGTCTGTTGGCCGCATTTCCTTATTTCCTTCTGCCATTCATGCATATGCACAAAAGTAGAGCTCGGCAAAGTTTTCCACTGTTCGCACCTTGGGCTGAGCAGCGAAATCGAGCGCAACCTGCCGGGACAGCCACCAATCATCGCACATGCGCGGTGTGGTGCTGCCTGCCAATCATCGCGCTCATCAACGGCTTGAATTATCCCGAGAGGCCGCGGATAGTTGGATCACATCGCTCATTCTCGTCCCACGACCTCTGCGCGAGAACAATGCAGCGTTTTTTTCTATCGATGTCATAGTTTAATATGCTTCAACACTGAAGTACCTGAACTAGGCTGGACTCCAAAGGCAAAAAGCCGGACCTTCGCTGTAGCACTCACTCCGGCAGCTCTTTTGCACGGCGGCCAAAGGGGATCCGGGGTTGCATGATCGCCACCGGGGAGATGTCTGATAGGCTAGCAACGCCGATGTGGCAACGCGACTCCTGCAACGGAAGTTTTGCAACAGGATGAGTCAACTTGCGATGAAAAGTTCAGCCGACACAGCAATCGAGTTTGCCGACGTCACCTGCCGTATCGACGGCGGTCGTGAGCTGATCTCCGGGCTGAACCTCACCGTTCGCCGGGGCGAGACGCTCATGTTGCTGGGCCGCAGCGGCTCCGGTAAGACCACCACGCTCAAGCTGATCAATCGGATTCTGGCTGCGACCGAGGGTGAAGTGCGTGTGGACGGGCGCTCCGTTCAGGAATGGGACGTTATCCAGTTGCGCCGCCACATTGGCTATGCCATCCAGGAAGCCGGTCTTTTCCCTCATTACACGGTTGCGGAAAACGTGGCCCTGGTGCCAAAACTGGAGCGCTGGGGCGCCGCCCGCATCGCTTC
>Ga0070730_10004436_pt1 | contig 12323 bp, 10 predicted proteins | sample Coa_R1_3_FD_66447 | JGI IMG/M metagenome (GOLD analysis project Ga0070730, IMG submission 66447) | Surface soil microbial communities from Centralia Pennsylvania, which are recovering from an underground coalmine fire - Coalmine... | ecosystem: Environmental > Terrestrial > Soil > Unclassified ... | reverse complement strand
GATGGTGGCCTGGAAGACCCGCAGGTCGGTGGTCACGCTAAAGTCATCGGCGGCCTCGATCTCGATCAGGCCATGGCCTGCCAGGCGCGAGGCCATCGCCATCCGGCCGTCCGGAACTCCGGTATCGATGATCAACAAGCCCGGCGGCAATCCCTGGCCGGCGCAAGGTTCCGCCAGCCCGCACGCGTTGGGGCGCGGCGGGAGGGCGGCCACGGCCTGGCTCGTGCCGGTCAGCGCCAGGCTGGCGACCAACATCCAAACAGCAGGGCGAACAACACGGTGCGGCAAACGCTCTAGGATCGTCACAGGTTTCATATTGCCTACCTCCGGTGAACATCATAGCGCGAGCCTGAGTGCGAAGTCACCTATCGAAGGATATGTTTGTTGCTCTATCGCGAGAGGGATCTACGGCCATTGATAGACGAACTTGTTTTGCCCGAAGTCAAAGGCCATGAGCTGATAGTTGATGACCATCCACATGGTGTCGTTCTTCCAAATCGTCCACTCGGGCGCCGACAGGATGATGGTCGACAGGTTGAGCGGGAATGTCTTTTGCCCGGCACTCTCGCCCGTATCCCAGTTGACCATATCCATCAGCAGTTTGTACGATTTGTTGTCCGCGGCGCTCTGGAAGCGCACCACGCGCAGACCATCTGTCGCGGGCTGCGCCAGCCACATCGGCTGGTTGTCGTCGACAATGCCGCCCGAGGTCATAGGTGGGTTTTCGCCCAGGTCGAACGTCCAGTGCGTGTCACCGGAAGCGCCATTGACGGCCCAAATGGCGTAACGGGTGGTGCCGCGCTGGCTGCGGGCCGTCAGGATCACATCGGCGCCGTGCGTGGCGAGCAGGGTGAACGTGTAATCGGGGTTCGAAAAAACTGCATGCTCGTCGCCCGCGGCGAGCGCAAACGCGAGCAACCCCGATTGGGTGGGCAAAAACATGGTGTCAGCGCTGAAAATTGGCTGAAAGCTATCAAAGCTCGCGGAGACATCATTTGGCCAGGGGGTGCTCCAGGTCATTTTCAGGCTCTGCGCATCCCAGCGCTGGACGCACACGGGCGATGACCCGAACACCATGTAGAACTCAGTGCCGGCCGGCGAAAGAAACAGGGGCGTGGTCCAATCGCCGTAACCGGTGTAACTCTGGTTGGAGGACGCGCATTGAGGCTGAACGCTGGTCTCTTTGCCGGTGCTTACATCGAAAGCGCGCAGCACGCCCTGGGTCTTGGCGTTACGGTCCATAAAGGCCAGGCGTTTGCCCAACACGTACAGGCCGCGCGGCGAAGAGGCCTTGGAGCTGACCTTCCACTGGGATTTGCCGGTGGCGGTGTCGAACACTTCCAGGGTGCCGTCATCCGTGAAAACGGCCAGCCGGGTGCCCACCAGCTTCACGCAGTCGCACAAGCTGAGCGAGACCTTGTCGGCCAGCGTGTCTTGCCAGCCCAGCGTGCCGTCGGTGCGGCGCAGGGCCATCAATTGCTGCTGGTTGACGATGAAGACGAAATCGGTGGTGGCCAGGATGGGCGTGTCGTACAGTTTTGAGTCGAGCGGCCCGGACTGCCACAACAGCTTGCGGGTGGTGGTGCTCACCGCCACCATACGCGTTTGGCTGGCGCCGCCGGAGGCCGGGTATTGCGTCGTCAGCATAATTGCTTCCGGCGGGCTGTCGTTGGCGCCGGGCACAATCGTGCCCGAGCTGCCGATGACGATACGCGTGCCGATGGTGCTGGCGGTGCCCAGCGCCTGCTGGATGTTGCCGGAGAGCACCTGCTGGACAAAGGCCCCCGCCTGGGGCGAGCTGGCAAAGATGATGGCCGGAATAGCGCCCACTATGGCGAAAATGAGCACGGCCCAAATCACGCAGCCCAGCCAGGATGAGCGCCTGGGCTGGGGCCTGGCCATGGGCATGCTGGTGACGCCGCCGGACCCAAAGCTGCTCTGCCACGATTGCACCTGGGCGTCCAGGGCGCCGGGCGTCCCGCCGGCGCCGCCCGCCGACTCGATCACCACCGGCGCGCCGTTGCGCATTTTGATGACGAAGCGCCGCGCCTGGCCAGGGGCCGCGCCGGTCCCGGCGCTGGTATCGGGGCTGCCGGAGATCACGTGCGCATGGTCGTCGGCGGTCATGGCCTCCGACGAATTCTCGATAACCGAGTCGCAAAAGCGGCAGTGAATGCTCGACTGGCCCGGGGCGAATTCGATCGGCGCGCCGCAATTCGGGCAGCGCAAGGTGCGTAGTGAGTTGGCGTCAGACATAGACCTATCCTTTCAGGAATAGCAACACAACCACCAGGGGCGGGAATTTACAATTGTAATAGAGTTTGCGGCAAGCGGAACACGGTCTAAAGTATGGTAGCATTTTATCCGACTATGACGACTGCCCCATTACCCCAAGACCCACATCGCGGCCAACCGGTGCTGGCGGCCGGCGCGCCGCTCGACAAAGCCAAGGGCGCCATGCTGATGGTGCATGGCCGGGGCGCCTCGGCCGAAGACATCCTGGGCCTGGCGCTCGAGCTGCGCCACACTGATTTTGCTTACCTGGCCCCACAGGCGGCGGACAACGCCTGGTATCCGTATCGCTTTATGGAGCCCATGGAGCGCAACGAGCCCTGGCTGTCCTCCGCCCTGGACAAGCTGGCCAGCATCCTGGGGCAAATCGCCGTGGCCGGCATCCCGGCGGAGCAGACCTTGATCCTGGGCTTCTCGCAAGGCGCGTGCCTGTCGCTGGAGTTTGGGGCGCGCCATGCGCGCCGCTACGGCGGACTCGTGGGTTTGAGCGGCGGGCTCATCGGACCGGACGCCACGCCACGTGACTATCCCGGCTCACTCGGCGGCACACCGGTCTTCTTGGGCTGCAGCAACGTCGACCCGCACATCCCCCAGGCGCGGGTGGACGAGACAGCGGCGGTGCTGCGCGCGCTGGGCGGCGAGGTGAGCGAGCGCATTTACCCGAACATGGCCCACACGGTCAACCGGGACGAGCTGCAGGCCGTGCGGGAGATCATGGATACGCTCGTGAAATAGACTTGACCTCGGATAACAGTTTCCGGTATCTCGGGTACGCCCAGGAAGTGATTTTTGGGCCGGGTACCCTGGCGCGCCTGGGCGAGGCGGTTGAACGCTTTGGCTGGCGGCGGCTGCTGTTGTGTACCACCGGCTCGGCCAGCCGGTTGGGACACGCGGCCCAGGTGGAGCGCATCCTGGGCGAACTCTGGCGCGCCAGCTTCGATAGCGTCAAGCCGCACGTGCCTGAAACGCAAGTGGCCGAGGCGCTGGTGCTGGCCAGGCAGCACGAGGTGGACGCCGTCATCGGCCTGGGCGGGGGCAGCCCGATTGGCATGGCCAAGGCCGTGAGCCAGCGGCTGGAAGAACAGCGCACCGGCCGCCCGGCGCGCGCCGCCTTTCCTACCGATCAACCGCTCGTGCCGGTCATCGCCATCCCTACCACCTACGCGGGCTCTGAAATGACCTCCACCTACGGGGTGACCCGCCAAAAAACGGATGGTGAGTGGTTTAAGGTGACGGTGACAGACCCCAAGGTGACGGCCAAGCTGGTTATCTATGACCCCGAGCTGACCCTCGACCTGCCGCCCGAACTATCTGCTTCCACCGGCATCAACGCGCTGGCGCATTGCGTGGAGGCCCTCTACTCCATGACCCGCCATCCGCTCTCAACCGCCGCGGCCCTGAGCGGGCTGCGCGCGATCACCAGCGCCCTGCCCCGCTGCTATGCCGCCCCGCGCGACCTGGCGGCGCGGACCGAAATGCTGGCCGGGGCGCATATGGCCGGGGCCTCGCTAGCGAGCGCCGCCATGGCGCTGCACCACGGGGTGTGCCACGTGTTGGGTGGCACGGCCGGTGTGCCGCATGGCATCGCCAACAGTATCATTCTGCCGCAGGCCATGCGCTTCAACGCCGACCTGCTGGTGCCCCCGCCCCCAGCCGCCGCCTGGGGCGAGCTGACGGCCGCAGCGCTTGGGCTGCCAGCGGCCGCTACCCCACGGGCCGCGGCTGAAGCGGCCGCCGACGCCGTCTACGACCTGATCGGCCGGCTGGGCCTGCCGCAGCATCTGCGCGAGACGGCCGTGCGCGAAGCCGAACTGCCGCGCCTGGCCCAACTGGCATTTGAGAGCCGCACCGTGCAAAACAATCCGAAACCGATTGCCGGCGTGGCCGAGATTGAAGCGCTGCTGAGGGCGGCGTGGTGAGACCGACTTTGGGGTGCCCCGTCCCGGGCATAAGCGGGGCTTTAGCAGACAAAGGAGACTCTCATGGCAGTCAATTCGATGGATTACAGTGGCAAAGACACCGTGCTCGACGTTATCCGGGTGGAAAGCGACAAGTTCTTCAAGATCGTGGACGACCCAAAGAACTGGAACGTGCAGACGCGCTGCACCGAGTGGGAAGTGCGCGACATGGTGGGCCACATGCTGGACGTCACCGAGGGCTACCTGACGCGCTTCGATAAGGCCCAGAAGGGCGAGCCGGCCAACACCGCCGGCCTGCTGGTGATGGCCGAGTCGCTTAACAAGGGCGCCCAGTACTTCCGCAAGCTGCCGCGCGAAGAGGCCATCGCGCGCCTCAAGAACGACTATGGCCGGATGATGACCATCTTCGAAGGCCTGACCGCCGAGCAGTGGGGCAGCTTCAACGTGATGCACCCCTACATGGGTGCGCTACCGACACTGTTCTATCCGGCCTTCCATGTGATGGACTACGGCGTGCACACCTGGGACATGAATTGGGGCCTGGGCCACAAGACAGACCGGATGGACGAGCGCACCGCTGGGGTGCTGGTGCCGTTCATGATCCACGCGCTGCTGCCTAGCACGGTGGACCAGGAGTCGGCCAAGGGGCTGGATGTGACCTTTGGGATCATTGTGGACGGCGAGTGGGGCGGCAAGTGGCGGGTGAAGATCAAGGATGGCCAGTTCAGCCCGCAGGCAGCGGACAACCTGGACGACGTGCAGGCTACCTTCCATTTCCACAACGCCTCGGATTTCGTGCTGACGTCCTTCCAACGCTTTCCGGGCGGCGACACCAGCGGCGACCCCAAGGTGGTTGACCAGGTGCGCCATTTGTTCTTCCGCATCTGAGAAGAGACGGTAAATACAGGTGGGGCGGCCCGCCAAACGGCCCGCCCCACCTGTGTTTTCCAATTAGAATGAGATCACCATGACAAAAATACAAACTCAAGGCGTCCATCACATAACGTTCGTCGGCTCGAACCGTGAGGCGACCATCGAGTTTTACCAGGACTTCCTGGGCATGCCGCTGGTGTTCGAGCAGCCCAACCTGGATGTGCCCGAAGAAACGCATCTCTATTTCGATCCGGGCGATGGCCGGCTGATCACGTTCTTCGTGCGGCCCACTCGACAGGCGGATCCGGCCCCCAACCCCCAGGCGATCGGCAACCTGCACCACCTGGCCTTTACGGTCTCGCGCGCCACCTATACCCAGGTGGCCGGCCGTCTGCAGGAGCGCGGCATCTCCAACACCGGGCCCATCGACCGGGGCTTCATGGATTCGATCTACTTCCGCGACCCAAATGGGCAGTTGCTCGAAATGGCCTGCTTCAAATTCACGCCGCCGGCCGGCCACAGCCTGGTGGACGTGCTGGCCCTGGCGCACAAGCTGCGCGTGGAAGCCGGCGACTACGCCATCGGTGATAAGCACCTGGCCGACGCGCTGGCCATCCTCTCGGAGCGGCCGGCTCCGGCCAGCGTACCGGTCACGTCGCCGGCGCCGCACGCGCCGGCGCCTGCGTCGCCGGCCTGATGGCCGCGGGCGAAGCCAGGCCGCTGCCCATAGGCGTGGTCTGGACCATGAACTTGCTGGAGCAACCAGCCCGGCCCGCACCAACACTGCCGGCCCGGTTTGGCCGGGTGGGGTTGGAAGCCGCGGCGGAGCTGGCCCAGGCGATGACCCGTGACGGTCCGGGCCTGGTACGGCGCCGGCTGGAGGGGGGGCGGCGCTGCTATGCGGCCCGGATCGAGGACAGGCTGGCGGCTTATGGTTGGGTGAGCTTCGGGGAGGAGGAGGTGGGCGAGCTGGGCCTGCGCCTACGGCTGCTGCCCGACGAGGCCTATATCTGGGACTGCGCCACCCTGCCCGATTACCAGCGTCGCGGGTTGTACGCGGCTTTGCTGAGTCATATCATCCTGGCGCTGCGAAATGAGGGGTTGCGCGCCTTGTGGATCGGGGCCGACATCGCCAATGGGCCGTCGCAGGCCGGTATCGCTCGCGCCGGGTTCACGGCCGTAGCCGACCTGGTGGCCGCGCCCGCCCAGCCGGGCGAGCGCCGCCGCCGGGCGTGGCTGGAGGCCCGGCCCGGCATCAGCCAGGAGCAACTGGCCGAAGCGCGGCGAGCTTATCTTGACGATCGCGCAGAAGTTTGGCTCTTTGGATAGCTGGTTCGAAACCAGGCAATAGGACCCTGTGAGGTTAGCGCCCGGCCGGCTGCTGCACCAACAGGATGTGGTTGCCCTCCGAGTCTTCGATGGTGGCAAATGTGCCCCACGGCTGCGCGTCGGGTTCCGAGACGAACTTGACTCCCCTGGCTTTCAAGCCGGCCGCGGTCTGGTCCATGTCGGTGACATCGAGTGTAATGGCCTGGGATTTGCCGACCACCTGGCGATAGTGATCCCAGTTCTCATCCGGCAGATACAGGATGATGTTGGTTTGCGAGCCGGCCGGGGCCACAGCCAGCCAACGCGCGCTGGCGCCGGGGAATAGGGGCTGGTCGGTCCGCAGCTCGAAGCCAAGCTGACCCGTATAGAACGCCTTGGCCCGATCCTGATCGCTGACAAATACGCAGACGGTATCCACGCGATTGATTGGCATGGTCGCCTCCCTTTAGCTCGCCGCCGCGCCCGGCTGCGCGGCTATAAGAGTCTAGCGCTGACAGTGATCTTGTCAATGTGCACGATGACGTTAAGACTGCGCCGTGCGGATTGCTTATTGACACCAATGCGTGAGCATGTTATGTTGCACAGGATGCGTGATTTACATTTTGCTATGCCCGGCGTGCCATCACCGAAGCCGTCTCCAGCGGCCTTTGGCTCTTTGGCATAGTGGCGCAGCTCACGTCAGCACGCAGATCGATTGCCAGGCCAAGGCCTCTCCACCTGAGAGGCCTTATTTTTTGAGCCGGCACCTGCCGGCACGCGGAGGAAGCTCCACCGTCCATGTCCGAGACCGACCGTTACGCCGAATATCGCCCTCGCCCGCTGGAGATTATTGACTCATCGCTGCGCGAGGGGCAGCAGACTTCCCTGCTCCACGACCATCACAAATACTTCTTTACCCGCGCCGATAAGGAAGAAATCCTGCGCGCGCTGATTATTTACGGCGTCAAGTTTGTCGAATTATTCGCCCCGGTGGTCAGCCCGCAGGAGCGTGACGACTTTGCCGCGCTGCGGGCTGTGCGCGACGCGCTGGTGACCCAGAAGGGCTACACGTTCTTGCTGGCGCACGTGCGCTGCCACCCGCGCGACGTGGAGTCGGCCATCGCCGCTGGCGCCGACGGCTTGAACTTCTACTTCGGCACGTCGCCCGAGTCGCGCCAGTTCAACCACGGCAGCGAGCTGGAACACCTGGCCGCCACGGCCCGCAGCCTGCTGGACGATGTGCGCCGCAACCATCCGCACCTGATCGTGCGCTTCTCGGGCGAAGACGCTTTCCGCACCAGCCTGAGCGACCTCTTCCAGGTGTATGACGAGGTGGCGCCGTTGGTACACCGCCTGGGTATGCCCGACACGGTGGGCGTGGCCACGCCGGCCGCGGTGGCCGAGCGTGTGGCCGCCCTGAGCGCCCGCTACCCAGGGATCCCGCTGGAAGGCCATTTCCACGATGACCGCGGCCTGTCGCTCATCAATGCGCTGACCGCCGTCAGCCAAGGCTTGCGCTACGTGAATACCACCGTGTGCGGCATCGGCGAGCGCTCGGGCATCACCTCGCTGACCGCGCTGCTGTTCAACTTGCACATCGACCACGACTACGACAAGCTGGAAGGCTACCACCTGCGCGGCTCTTACCCCACCAATGTCATGGTGGCCGACAAGCTTAAGATGCTGGTGCCGCCCCAGGAGCCGGTGAGCCTGACCAACCGCACGCACACGGCCGGAGTGCACCAGAATGCCGTGCTGCGCGGCGCGTCGGCTTATGAAGCCCACCCGCTGGACCAATTCGGTGTCAGCGAGACCGAAATTCTGCTGGGGCCGCTGTCGGGCTGGAACATCATCCACTACTTTCTAAAGGAAATCCGCTATTTCGAGGTGGATGAGGCTACGGCGCGGCAAATTGCCGCCATGTTCAAGGAGCGGGTGTACAGCCTGGCCGCGGGCGAATCGCCTGAGGAGCTGTTGGTGGCGATTGCCGAGAAAGAGTTTGGATTAGCCCAGCTGCACCTGCCGCCGGCGGCGACGCCGATTGTACAACGGTTGGACGCGCCTGCGCCAGGCCTGCCAGTGCCGGGTGTCCCGCTTTCAGGCGGGCCCGTGACCGGCGAGCCGACCCCGGCCTGGCCCGCCCAGCGCCCCCATCGCGCCCTGGACGTTCGCTAGAGCGCTCCGCTCGGATTGAAGGGCGTAGGGGCATTCAACCCAGCACCTGCGGTCTGGGCAGGTGTTGAACGCCCCTCCTGGCCGTAAACATACGCGGAAACCGCTCCGAAGCGGCCTGGGTGATGCCACCCAGGCCGCTTTTATTTGTCTGACACAAGATATATCGCAAATATGACTCAAGGAGCGAACGTTCGCGCCTAAGATCTGCTAAATGGGCGCAGTGCTTCAGCTTTATGTTGTCCCAGGGCGTTGTCTTTGGCCGGGTAGTACAAGAGTCCGGTGATTCAGTCTATTGACGCGGGAACAGGAGATACCTATACTGTAGGCGAACGTTCGCACGAACGTTCGCCTGGAGTCCTTGATCACTCATGAAGAAGCGGGTCACCCTAAAGGACGTGGCAGCTCAGGCGGGTGTGACTTACCAGACTGTTTCCAAGGTCATCAATGGCCATGCGCGGGTGCTGCCCGCCACCGAAGAACGCATCCGCTCGGCCACCCGCTCGCTGGGTTATCAACCCAACCACAGCGCCCGCAGCCTGCGCGCCCAGCGCAGCTTGATGATTGGCTACTCGTGGGTCCCGTCGCGGCCCGGCCAATTTAACCCCATCTTGGACGCCTTCTTGAGCAGCATGGTGCAAGAGGCCGAGGCGGCCGGCTACCACCTGCTCCCCTTCCCTTACAAGGAAGACAGCGACCAGGTGAGCCCGTATGGCGAATTGATCGACGCCGGTCGCGTGGATGGCTTCGTCATCTCGAGCGTCAATTATCACGACCCACGGGTGAGCTATCTGCAAGAGCGGCAGTTTCCATTTGTGGCCTTTGGGCGCGCCGAGCCCGATCGCAACGTCACGAGCGTGGATGTGGACGGCGCGGCCGGGCTGCGGCTGGCCACCCAGCATGTGCTGGATTTGGGGCACCAGCGCATCGCGGTGTTGGGCTGGCCCGAAGGCTCGCGGGTGGGCGATGACCGCATCCGTGGCTATTTTGAGGCCATGGCCGGCGCGGGCCAGGCCGTCCGCCCGGCCTGGGTGGCCCGCGGCCAGGGCACTTTCGAATTTGGGCTGTCGACCACCCGCGCGTGGCTGAGCGGACCAGAGGCCGAGCGCCCGACCGCCATTGTGGCGCTCAACGACACACAGGCCATCGGGGCCATGCACGCCGCGCAGGCACTGGGGTGGGAGCCTGGCCGGCAACTTTCAGTGGTGGGCTTCGACGACTCGCCCATGGCGCAATATTTGTGGCCGCCACTGACCAGCGTGGCCCAGCCCATTGCTGAGGCGGGGCGCAAGTGCGTCGAGACGCTGGTCGCGCTGCTGCGCGGGCAGGACCAGCAACCCACTCGGGTGCTGCTGCCGCCCGAGCTGATCGTACGCCAGTCATCGGGCGTGCGTGTTGATTAGTGGTCGTGCAAGAGGCGGCCGGCGCATGTGACGCTCTTGAAACGCTCAGTGGCTATGTTTTTCAATGAGAAAGATGCCGTCTTGAGTTAGATCGTCGCTTTTTGGTTTTGCCGCCCGGGCTCAAATCCAGCCGGGCGAAAATGCGGGCTCAGCCCGCCAGAAAGGCAGGGGGAACTGCTCACGCTCCTTGGCCGGATTGAGAGCAGTTCCCCGAGGGCCATCGGCAGTGGCGCTGCCGGTAGACCGGGCCGCAGTATAGCGGCCGGCCTCCGCCAGCGCAAACCGACTTGGCAATAAAACAAAAGGAGGTGTTCTGCACTGTAGTCGCCAAGCAAGGTTCGCACGTCAATTGGTAGCATGTTCCATTTAGGCAAGGAGGCTCATTGCAATGAAGAAGACACGCTCTGTTTGGCAGATCAGCACCACCGTGCTGTTGGCCATGGGCTTTGTTGTAGCGGCTTGCAGCAGCCCAGCCGCTGCGCCCACCGACACGCCAGCCCCAGCGCCGACCACGGCCCCGACGACGGCGCCCGCCACCGTGGCCCCGACGACGGCGCCGGCAACGGTTGCGCCCACCACCGCGCCCACCACCGCGCCAACCACCGCCCCAACTGTGGCAGCCACCACCGCCGCGAGCGGGCCTACGGCCACGGCCGTGCCGCCCACCGCTGCCCCCACCCCCACCATCGTGCCGTTTGCTGGCACTGTCAATTACACCGGCACGGTGATGAAGGTCGAAGATGGCGCCTCCATCGTTTTCTCCGGCTGGGGTGATTCGAGCGAGCAGCAGGTCTATCATGACTCGATCGCGCGCTTCGAGAAAGTCTACCCCGGCGTTAAGGTCGACTATCAGCCCATCCCGGCTGATTTCCAAACTAAGCTCAAGGCCGCCATGGCCGGCGGCACCGCGCCGGACGTCTTCTATGTCGACGACCAACTGATGTCGGCCTTTGGCCCGACGAACCAACTGCTGGCGCTGGATGATCTGATGAAGGAAGGCGGAGTCAGCCGCAGCGACTTCGTGCCGTCCTTGCTCTCGATCTTCACCCTCAACGGCAAGACCCTGGCGCTGCCCAAGGACTGGGGCACCCTGGGCCTGGTCTACCTGCCCGAGGCCTTCACGGCCGCCGGCATTCCTGAGCCGACTGCCAAATGGACCTGGGATGACCTGAAGGCTGCCGCGGCCAAGATCAAGGCCGGCGGCAAATACGCCGGCTTTTGCATGGGCGCTGACTGGGCCCGCTTTGCGCCATTTGTTTTTGGCGCCGGCGGCGCTTATGCCAGCACCGATAACAAGACCGCCACGCTCAACTCGCCCGAAGTGAAGACCGCCGCCGATTTCATCGCCGGCCTAAAGACCGATGGCTCGCTGTCGACGCCCGCTGACGTGGGCGCCGGATGGTGTGGTGAAGCGATTGGCAAGCAACTGGCGGGCATGACCTACGAAGGCGGCTGGATGGTCAATTACATGAAGTTGACCTATCCCAATGTTCAATGGAAGGTTGTGCCATTGCCCGCCGGCCCGAAGGGCAAGGCCGACGTGATCTTTACCAATGGTATCGGCGTTAACGCCGGGAGCAAGTTCCCGCGCGCCTCCGCTGCGCTGGCCATGTTCATCACCGGCGCCTACAACCAGGGCCAGATCGTTAAGACTGGTTTCGCCTACAGCACCCAGGTGAGCCAACTCAACCTGTTGACGAACCCGGATGACCAGGCCATCTCGCAAGGCGGCACATTCCCGCTGACGCGCGTGGCCTACTGGGGCCCGAACACCGGCAAGGTGAATGATGCGGTGAGCAAGGCCCTAAACAGCATCTTCCTGGGCGCGTCCAGCGTGGCCGACTCGCTGTCGCAGGCCCAAACCGACGCGCAGACGGCGCTGAGCGGGCAATAGCCAGAGTTTCGTCCGCGCCATAATTGCGCGGAGCATCACCCGTAGGGGCGGGTCTGAGACCCGCCCCTACACGCACTGTAATCTTAGGCTAGATGCAGGGGTGGGTTTGCCCGCAAGGGTGCTTCACCAAGACCCGCCCCTACGAGACGGTAATCTGGCACGACTGAACCAAGGATTCAACAAGGAGGTTACCGATGGCGACCGTCACCGCGACCCCAGGCGCCCCAATCAAGCGCGGGATTTTTCACAGCGCCCGCGCGCGTCAGGAGGCGCTGAATGCTTATCTGTTTATTGCGCCTTATCTGCTGGTCACGATCGTCTTCACCATCGGCGTCATCTTGTTTGCTTTCTATATCAGCTTCAACAGCTTCGACCTCTACACCGCGCCAAAATGGGTCGGGCTGGCGAATTACGTCAAGGCGTTTACCCCCAGCGGCCAGTTCATCCACTCGCTGGTCAACG
>Ga0070730_10004435_pt1 | contig 12324 bp, 11 predicted proteins | sample Coa_R1_3_FD_66447 | JGI IMG/M metagenome (GOLD analysis project Ga0070730, IMG submission 66447) | Surface soil microbial communities from Centralia Pennsylvania, which are recovering from an underground coalmine fire - Coalmine... | ecosystem: Environmental > Terrestrial > Soil > Unclassified ... | reverse complement strand
GCGTCGAGCCACCGGAGAGGCTGATTGGTCGAATGTCATCCTGTGCCGTCCCTTTCGGGACTCGATCCTTCCCCTCAACTACCCGGCACTTCCGTGCGGGCTCTTGATTGTTCCGTCCCTACGGGACTAGTTGCGTTGCTTAGATAGGCTTGTCCGGTCTTGGGCAGCGCAAAGGCTTTTCAACCTCAACGGCGAGATCGAACTAGCGAAAAAGCTAATTTGGACAAGCATGAAGTTCAGCCGTCCTCTTCGGGACTTCGTTTCGAAGGCCATAAAACAGCTGCCGTGACTGATTACTCGTTCCGGAGCGCCACCATTGGCTGCACCCCCGCCGCGCGCCGGGCTGGAATCAAGGATGCCAGCAGCGCGGCGAGAGCCAATAGGAGCGTGGCCACTGTCAGCATCACGGGGTCCCAGGGCTTAACCCCGAACAACTGACGGGTCATCAGTTTGCCGGCTCCAATCGCTGCCGGAATGCCAATCAGCAGTCCGATTCCTACCTGCGAGAAGGCGCCACGCAACACCATCTTCACCACAATGCCGCGATCCGCCCCCAGCGCCATGCGCACACCAATCTCATTGGTGCGCTGTTCCACCGTGTAGGCCATCACACCATACAAGCCGATCGCCGCCAGCATCAGGCCGAGAACACCGAAGAGCGTCGTCAGTGTGGCGATCATGTCTTCCTGCTGGAAATCCGCGCTCACCACCTTGATATACGGGTCTACCCCGTAGAGCACCAGGTTCGGATCGACACTGGCGAGCGCCCGGCGCACCCGATCTTCCATTCCCGGCGGGCTGCCGGGCGCCCAGATCACGATGTTGTACAGATAGTGCGACCAGATTTCGCCGGTCGCAAAGGCGGGGTCGTCCCATTGCACGGTCTGCGCCTCCGGTAGCCAAAACATCGGCTGCACCGGGTCCTTGTAATCGTAGGTGAGATATCGCATGTCGTTCACTACGCCTACGATTTCGTAAGTCGAGGAATACTTGATCTTTCCGGGCCCGAAATGCTGTCCTACGGGATTCTGGTTTTTGAAGAACTTCCTGGCAAAGGCTTCGTTGATGATCGCTACCTTCCGCGTGGTCGCGGTGTCATCCTGCGTAATCGACCGGCCCAGAACGATCCTGGCGCCTAGCGTCTCGAAGAATCCAGGCATCACGCGCGAGAACGCCGCACTGCTGTCATCCTTAGGCCCGGGCTCCGGCCTGCCCTGGACGCGAATTCCGTTGTTCCAGCTATCGCCCGTCATGGGCGCGTAGAGCGCAGGGGCCACCATCCGAACCCCAGGAATCTGCTGTAGGCGCTCGTCAATCTGCCGGAATAGCGGTTCCAGTTGCTCCGGCTTGTAGTTGCCCAGCATGGGATTGATCCACGCGATATACCGGTCCTGGGTTTCGAATCCGAAATTCTGGTGCTCCAGATTGCGCAGGCTCCGGCCGAGCAGCGCCGCTGCTGACAGCAGCACCAGAGACATCGCTGCCTGCCCGATCACCAGAGACTTCTGCGCCCAGGAGCGCCGTCCGCCCACAGAACGATTCGCGCCACGCAAAGCTTCGACCGGATCGGCATGCGACGTGATCCACGCCGGCGCGATGCCGAAAATGATTCCGGTCAGCGCCGAAATTGCCAGCGTAAAGAGCAGCACCGGCCACGATGGGGTCGCGCTCACGGGTACGTAGTTATTGGGACCGCCGATTTGAAAAGCCAGGTGCAGAATCAGCCTTGTTCCGGCATAGGCCACGCCGACGCCGAGGGCGCCTCCAATCACAGCCAGCAGGACAGATTCCACCAGGGCCTTGCGCACCAGACGCCGCCGCGACGCTCCGAGCGCCATGCGTATCGAGGTCTGAGCGCGATCCTTCAACCCTCGCGCCAGCATGAGGTTGGCCAAGTTCCCGCAGGCCACGAGCAGCACGCAGCCGGCCGCCACCAACAGCAGTTTCAGCCCGTCCTGATATTGATCCCGCATGGCAGCCACTCCGGCGCTGCCGGGAATGAGGTGCAGTGTCTGCTGCTGCCAGAGCTGCCTCTCGCCCGGCTCCATATCCGACACGTGGCTAGCCAGCCAGTCGTGGAGTTCCACCTTCAGTTTGGCCTCGAGCGTCTTCGGGTTCACTCCCGGACGCACTCGCCCGATCAGGTCCAGGAAGTTGGTATTCGGCCGCTTCAGGCGTGCTGTTTCTCTATCGATGATGAGCTCCGTGGTCAGCGGAAGCCAAAAATCCGGCATGCCTTGCCCAGCAAGCTTCGCGCCATAGAATCCCGGTGGGGCTACGCCGATCACGGTAAAGGGATGCCCATTAATCAGATAGCCGGCGCCGACTACTGAGGGGTCGGACCCGTATTTCTCCTTCCAAATGCGGTAACTCATCACCGCCACGGAAGGCGCGCCTTCCTGATCGTCCGCGTCGGTCATGAGCCGGCCAATCCACGGCTGTATGCCCATGGTCCTGAAGAAATTTCCGGACACCCACTCCCCGTTGCGCGTATCCGCGGCCGCCAGTGATCCCGCTCTGCGGACTCCAAGCGGCGCATTGCCCGCTTGCAGCGCAGCCAGATCGGTGAACTCCGGCGTGTGCGCGCGAAAGGTCTTGTATGCTTCCCAGGAGAAGAGCGAGAAATTGCCATCGTTTCCCTGGATGTACCCGCCCCAGTTGCAGCAGCGGATCTTATCACCGATCCTCCAGAGTTCCTCCGGCTTCACCACTGGAAGAGACTTCAGCATCACCTGGTGAATAATGGTGAAGATCGCCGTGGTCGCCCCGATCCCCAGTGCCAGGGTGATGATGGCCGTAGTGGTAAACCCCGGCGCCTTCCGTAATTGCCGCAGCGCGTCGCGCAAGTCTGCCAGCATTCGTTCCTCCCGTCGCTCCAGGTCTTCTTTCCAGTACGACAGCAGGTCACCGCCGGTTCCCGGGATTTCCGCAGGGACGGGTAAGATTGTGCGGGCTATCTCTGAGTGCGATGATGACCTCATGCATTGGCAAGGTGAGTTGTTAAACATCCACATTGCCCCGAAAGCCTCGGCGCCGATGGTGGCCCTTTCCGAGGTGCGCCTGGTCACCGGCATCGGGCTGGAAGGTGACCGTTATGCGACCAGGCTGGGGAGCTATTCGAAGAAGCACCACATCGATCGTCAGGCAACGCTGATCGAAGCGGAGGTCCTGGAAGCGCTTGCTCGCGACCGCGACATCGAGCTTGCGCCTCATGAGCATCGGCGAAATATGACCACGCGCGGGGTGCCGCTCAATCATCTTGTGGGTCAATACTTTCGTATCGGCGACTGCGTCCTGTACGGAGGGCGGCTCAATGTGCCGTGCCTTTATCTCGAAAATCTACTCGCCAAGAAAGTCTTCAAAGCGTTACTGAACCGTTCAGGTCTGAATTGCAGAGTCGTGGTGGGAGGGACGATCCGCACCCATGATCGTATCGAATGGTGTGATCCGGGCGCGGTCGATGTTTCTGTCCGTCTGGCCAATGAAGCCATTCCGCTGCAACGCCCGCCGGAAGTCTGAGTTGACGTGACCGGGCGACCGACTTCGGCGTCGCCCTCTCCTCGTTGTAATGTTGTGAATGCTTTCCAGGAGGGGTCTTGTGGCGAATGAAACCGGCAATACTTCCGGCCACCGTTTTTGGGATCGCTGGTTTCGCGAGCGGCTGGCAACCATCGTCCTCCTGGTGTCTGTTTTGGCCGTGGCTATTCTCGCCGGGATTGCCATACATAGCGATCGATCGCAGGCAAAGGAAATTCTTACGATGATCCTGCCCATGATCGGAACGTGGGTGGGAACGGTGCTTGCCTTCTACTTCGGGAAGGAGCAGCTCGAGGCTGCGACGCGCAGTGTTACCTCCATTGCCCGCGAACTCACACCGGATGAGAAATTGCGCAGCATCCGGGTCACGGAGAAGATGATCCCCAGGTCGGGGGCGTATGCGGTCGATGAAGACCCGGGCAAACTCAAATTGGTCGAAGCTGTCGCGAACCTCGATAGGGAAAAGAAGGGCAACCGGTTGCCCATTCTCAAGGCGAATGGCGAACCTTTGTATGTCGTTCACCGCAGCACGATGGACCGGTTCATCGCCAAAGCCGCGGCTGCCGGTAAGGCGGCCGCGGAACTGCAGGTTCTCACGCTGAATGATCTGATGACCGACCCTGAATTCAAGGCCAAGCTGGAAACCAGTTTCGCGGTTGTTCCACAAACAGCGACCCTTGCGGATGCAAAGCGCGCGATGGAATCCACTCCTTGGTGCCAGGATATTTTCGTGACCCCCGAGGGTAGCAGGACCGAGCCGATCATCGGTTGGGTCACGAACGTGATCATCGAGGCGAATTCCCGGGTCTAGTCAAGGCTGTGGTTCCCGAGTCCGGGTCATCCTTCAGGATGCATTGGTCCGTCTCCGTCGTTGCTCACTGGCCTTGATGATTTCGCTCATGTCGCCTGCGGGCCGGATCTCGAAAATGTTGCCATACGTCAGCGCCGGATGCTGGCCGATCAGCTGTATCGCATGATTCATGTCCCTCGCCTCAAGAACAAGAATGCCGCCGAGCTGTTCCTTGGTTTCGGTATAGGGACCGTCGGTGGTTGCCACTTTGCCGTTCCTCCGAGACAGGGTCAAGGCGGTCTCCGGCCCCTGAAGCGCTTCTCCGCCGCCCCAGTGCCCGTTCGCGCGAAGATGATCGTCGTATTCAAAGCATGCATCGAACATGGCGTTTCGCTCGCTCTCAGTCATGCCATCGAATTTGCTTTTGTCGTAGTAGCCCAAACAGAGGTATTTCATGTTCTTCTCCTCATAATCCGTGTGGGAGCCAGCCGCGCAGCTTCTCGCTGGCTCGTTCGTTCATGGTCAAGACGGTGCACATTCCGAAATCGAGCGGGTGAGACTATCCCGCCGCTCCCGTCGGCGCCGGGTAGAAAAGAAGTTCGCGCACCTCGCCGGGCACATTGCAGGCGATGGCAGCCTTCTTCGCCCATGCCATTGCCTCATCCAAATCGGCGGCCTCCAGTATCCAGAATCCGCCCATATGCTCCTTGGTCTCGGTGTACGGTCCGTCGGTAACGAGCACCCTGCCGTCGGGCTGCTTCCGCAGAGTCTTCGCATTGGCGGCCGGGGAAATGCCGCAGGCGAATTTTCTGGCGCCGGCAGCAATCAATTCGCGGTTAAGCGCGTGGATCTCTTCCATCATCGCTTCGGTTACGGTAGACGGGTCAAAGTCGTCGGGGAGGTAGTTACAGACCAGATATTGTGGCATGACTCTTTCTCCTGGGTTTTTTCTGCCTTGTTCCGATGAGTCGGTTCCTGTTCACCTATGGAACCATAGCGCATCGTTCTTTTGCCCTATAGTCGTGGCGAAGACGGAAAATCGACAGCCGCTCCATTTTTATTTCGAAGTTTTATTTCAGCTGGCGAATCCGCTCTTGGAGGAATTGCCGCTCCGGCTCCTGTTGGGTCAGCGCCAGAGCTTTCTCATAGGAGGCGCGGGCCTCCGCCGTCCTGCCGAGCCTCCGGTACAACTCTGCACGGGCGGAATGAGCCAGGTAGTAATTTGTCAATTCACCATGCTCCAGCAGCGCATCGATATGGGGCAGACCGGCCTCTGGACCGTCGCGCATGGCAATGGCCACGGCGCGATTGAGATGGACAACCGGCGAAGGCTGAATCCGCACCAACTGGTTATAAAGGGCAACGATCTGCCGCCAATCCGTAGCAGCGGTAGACTGGGCCTCTGCATGAACGGCGGCAATCCCAGCCTGCAGGGTGTAAGCACCGAAGCGGCGGGAGCTCAGGGCTTTCTCCACGAATGCCACTCCCTCCGCGATCTGCTCCCGGTTCCAGAGCGAGCGGTCTTGATTTTCCAGCAAAATCAGCTCTCCAGCCGGGGAGGTTCTCGCCGCGCGGCGGGATTCCTGCAACAACATCAGAGCAAGCAGGCCCATGATTTCCGGCTCTGGGTGAAGTTCGGTCAGCAGCCGTCCCAGTCGAATCGCCTCGCCGGTCAACTCGGCCCGCGTCACCTCCGCTCCCGCCGCAGCCGAGTAACCTTCGTTAAAAACGAGATAGATGACCTGAAGCACCGCGTCCAGCCGCTCGGGCAGTTCCTGCGGTGTCGGCACTTCGTAGGGAATCGATGCCTCTCGAATCTTTGTCTTGGCGCGCACAATACGTTGGGCGAGCGTTGCCGGCGTGACCAGAAATGCGCGGGCAATCTCCTCTGTGGTGAGGCCGCAGATTTCGCGAAGAGTGAGTGCAACCTGTCCTTCCGGAGGCAGGGCGGGATGGCAGCAGGTGAAGATCAGACGGAGGCGATCGTCCTCGATCTCCTCGTCTCCTCTACATTCATGTCCGCCGGTTGCGTCGTTGATGCGCGATTCCATGTGGGCGACGAGATCTCTCTGTGCTCCATCAAAGCGCGCGCGCCGGCGCATAGCGTCGATAGCCTTGAAGCGCGCCGTGGAAATAAGCCAAGGCCGCGGCTTGTCCGGAATGCCGGCCAGCGTCCAGGACTCCAGAGCGGCAGCGAAAGCCTCGTGCATCGACTCCTCGGCGAGATCCAGATCTCCCAGCAGGCGCACGAGGGTCGCCAGAACCCGGCCCGATTCCAACCGGTAAAGGGTCTCAATCGTCTTGCTGAGTTGTTCGGGCACAGGCGGCGGCATGTACGCCAAGCTAGCAAACAGAATGGCTCGATACAACTGCGTGGATGGAGGGCCTGGAAAGCGTCCATGACCGCGCCTGGTCCATCGAGAAGGGGAAAAAGAATCAGGTATGCAGGTGGAGCGCTTCCGGATTGAAGGCCAGGGTGCCTCCAACGGGGATTGCAGGGAAAGATTAAGATAGGCGCCCTCGCACTAGGTGAAGGCCCGGTGAAAGTCCGGCAGAGGCTCCTGTCAATTTTTAAAGGACTGTGATCTTCCCAGGCCCCGCTGGTTATACCTTCTTGCAGGTGGAGACGCTTGCTAAGAGACGATCGGCCAGGCGGACGTCAGTCCTCATAGCGGTGATCGTCGTTTCCAGCAGATTTGCAGCCGGCCAGACGATCCCGCCTCCCAACGCGCCGCTTCCGGTAAACGTCGCCGGTCTGCCCAATGCACTCCTGTTCGGCGACTTGGGCACGGTCCTATCCGGAGCAAACGGTGCGCCGGAGTACTCCAATGCGATCCCCCAGGTAAAACAGAGCATCGAAGACCAGTCCGACGACCAGGAAAGCCCGGCGGTTTTCAAAGATCACCTCATCCGCGACCGCTTTTGGATCTCGGGACAGTCCAACTTAATCCTCCAGGCGCACACGCCGTTTCATTCGCCCTATTCCGGGCCGAACAGCTTTCGGGCCTATGGGCAGGCCGTTGTCTCCCGTACCCTCACCCTATATACCGGCCTGCGCCTGCTGCGGTTTACCGAACTGGTTGCCAACTTCGATGAGGCCGGCGGCCGGGGTTTGAGTGACACCCTGGGCGTCGCCGCCTATGTCAACGCCGATGCCACTGATCCGACCGTAGGCCGGTCTGTCTACCTCTCGCGCTCCTTTGTCCACCACACGGTAGCCCTCACCGCAGACCGCATCGACGAGGACGCCAACCCGTTTTATCTGCAGCCTTCCATCCCGCGCCGGCGGGTCGAACTTACCTTCGGCAAGATGAGCCTGCTGGACTTTTTCGACGTGAACGAAGTCGGCAGCGACACCCACCTGCAATTCACCAATCTCGCGATCGGAAACAACGGGATCTATGAAGTTCCCGGAGACACTCACGGCTTTACGGTGGGGGCCATGGCAACTTACCAGGGGCCGAAGATGGGCTTTCGCTTTGCGGAGGCGTTGCTGCCGAAATTCACCGCCGCCGGCGGTCTCGATTACAACATTCGACACGTTCACTCCGATAATCTCCAATTCGACTTTTCCACGTACACCATTCAAAGCTACGCCACCCGTCTGCGCCTGCTGGCCTTCGTCAACCATGCCAAGCTGGGAAACTATCACGAGGCGAACGAGGCCTACCTGGACGGCCGGGATCCAACGCCGGACATTACGGCTCACCGGCACCCGGATACGGCCAAGCCAGGTTTCGGCGTGAACTTTGAACAGGAGCTACCGGCAAATTTCCGTGTTTTCTTCCGCGCGGGCTGGAACGATGGGAACTACGAATCCTTTATCTTCAGCGAGATGAACAACACGGTTTCTTTTGGCGGCGACCTGTCAGGGGACGCCTGGCACCGGAAACTCGATCGCGTTGGTTCTGCCTTCGTCAACAGCGGCCTAAGCCAGGATCACCGCGAGTATCTTCGCCTGGGCGGCCTGGGTTTCATGCTCGGCGATGGTGGCTTGAAGTATGGACGTGAGAGCGTAAGTGAAACCTACTATACGGCCCATGTGAAGGGTGGCCTCTATCTCGCCGCTCTGCTCTCGTTCGTCAACAATCCTGGCTTCAACCAGGACCGCGGTCCGGTGGTCGTTCCCGGCTTCCGGATTCACGTGGATTACTGATTCTCTCTTCGCCGGTACCCGCCCGACTCGCAGGTAGCAAGCGGAAATAACAGCGGTTACACTGGCGGCTGCGCAGAGGCCGCACACGTGGCGGTTCTAGGGCTGGACATTTTCGAGGAAGAGGGACTCATGGCTCATTGGACGCGAAGGGGATTCATTGGATCGTTGTCGGCGGCAGCGGCCGCAAAAGCGTTTGCCGCTCAGCAGAGAGCTGTCCCGGCCGAAAAACGGGCGGGACAGGTACCTATCAAAATTACCGACCTGCGGTGCGCGATCATCGGAAAAAACCCAACCGTGCGTATTGTCACCGACCAAGGCGTTTCCGGGTACGGGCAAGCCGAATCCTACAAGCCATATCTCAAGCCGATGGTGCTCTTTTATAAGGACTATCTCCTGGGGGAGGATCCGACCGATGTGGAGCGAGTGATGCTGAAAATCCGCCGGCTGGGCGCGTTCAAGCCCTGGGGCGCGGCGGTGAGTGCGATCGAGATAGCCCTTTGGGACATCGCCGGGCAGGTGGCCGGCGTGCCGGTATATAAACTGCTCGGCGGCAAGATCCGCGACCGCGTGCGTATCTACAACGGAGCCGTCCGCTTTCCCATGACCGGCCATACGCCGCGGGATTATGCGGAGGCTATGGCAAAGATGAAGGATGCCAAAGAGGGTTTTACGCTGATTAAGCAAGCTGTCGGGTTTCATGATCCGGCGATGATGCCCGCGGTGCCCAACGCGTGGTATGACGAACCGCCGAGGAAAGGAGCCTCCCATGCCGACCGCGGCATGATGACGGAACGCGGCATGGCCAACGTGATCGCCTGCGTGGAAGCTATGAAGAAGGTGCTGGGCGATGAGATCGGGCTGGCCCTTGACTGTGGACCGGGCTGGACTGTCAAGGACGCGATCACTTTCGCACGAGCGATGGAACCGCTCCACATCGCATGGCTTGAGGACCTGATCACAGGCGATTACACGCCTTATCCCAACGCCGATCTCTTTCGCGAGGTGACGGTAAGCACGACCGTCCCGATTCATACCGGGGAGGAGATCTACCTGAGGGAAAACTTCAAAGACCTGATCGAGAAACAGGCGGTCAATATTGTGGGTCCCGACCCGGAGGATGTGGGCGGCATTGCCGAGATGAAATGGATTGCGGAGTACGCGGATCTTCACGGTATCCAGATGGCTCCACACGGGGTTTTCGACGGGCTGTTCGGGTTGGCCGCGCATGTGCAGGTGGCGGCCGCGTTGCCGCAGAACTACATCGCGTTTGAGTATCCGCTAGGCCAGCCTGAATGGTGGTATGACATTGTCGAAGGACTTCCGAGCCCGATTGTCGAACATGGATTTATCAAGGTTTGGGACCGGCCGGGGATTGGTGTCAGCTTCAATGTGCAGGCGGCGAAGGCACACCTGGCGGATGAGGATCGTCACTTCTTCGACTAAGGTGGGTTGCTCTGCATCGTGAGCCCCACTGACGGGTACGCCAGGGGGCTCAGTTTATTTCAGTTGCAAGCGGATGCCGAGCAGGCGCATCAGCCTTTTGATTTCGGTCTTCTGCACGTCGATCACTATTTTGAGTCTGGCGTTTTCTAACGTGTACTCAGTAAGTTGATCGATGTCAGGTTGTGCCTTAGCGCTGGGCTCCACCCCGCTAAGGCCTCTCTCCAGGCGGCTGTAATCGATCATCCTACCAGTACCTGCTCGTGCCAAGACCGATCTACGCGATGGCACACACCGAGAGAAATCAACTCGCTTGCGGTTCGTCCATAGTTGCCGGGCAAAGACCAGGCAAGGCCGCTCTCAATGAGAGACTGAAATAGTTCTATCGTTGTGGGCTGATCTAACTGCCCTGATTCATACTTAACAACCTGATCAAGTTGCCGCGAAACCTTTCTTAGTCCAAGCCATATATCGTGACGCATTGCTACTCCAACAAAGTAGTGTTCATTGCAAGCTGGATTGTCGGGATCAATCAGCTGCCGATGTTTTTAATGTACATGTGACCACTAGCGAGCGCAAACGCTGCGCAAGCGTTGTGCATGGGATTCAGTTCATCTCATCTTACCCATCGGATACTCGATAATTAGTTCTCGTTGCACATGTAAAATTTTCCGTAACTGTAACGGTGTCTTTTACCGGAGAGGCCAACGGGAATAAAGTCGTCGGTAGGCGCGGCCGGCTCGTAAAAATTGCAAGGTTTCGATCGAAGTTCTCGCACCTTCCAGGCAAGCGGCCCTCGTTACATGCTCACGCGCGCCAGTCAGGGGAGTGGCTTCACCACGATGCCGGATTTCATGACCCAGGCAACATGCTCCATCACCGTGATGTCGTCCAGGGGGTTCGAGGGCACGGCAACCAGGTCGGCATACTTGCCTGGTTCGATGGCGCCCAAATCTTTATCCAGGGACAGAAGTTCGGCTCCATGGATGGTTGCCGCCTGCATCGCTTCGAGTGGAGTCATGCCGCCGCGTACGAGCGCACCAAACTCCTTGGAGACGGACTCATCTATGTCGTCATCATCGACCCCGTAGGCAATCTTTACGTGATACTTCAGTGCCCGTTGAAAGGCGGGGCCCTGTTCCTTGACGATGGCAATGCCCTTCGCCATGCTGCTGGGCTCGCGGCCCTTGGAGAGCCCGGTCTGGAGGTCGTGCTGGAAGCAATAAAGCGTGGGCACCAGCCAGGTGCCGCGGTCAGCCATCATCTTCGCACCCTCCTCGTCGAGCATGGTGCCGTGCTCGATGGAGTCGACACCTGCACGAACGGCGGCTTTGATGCCGACGGTTCCTTCCGCGTGCGCCATTACCTTGTGCCCGGCGCGATGAGCATCCTCAACTGCGCGCTCCATCTGGGCGTCACTCAATTCCTGCACGCGATAGTCGCTAATGGGATCCATGACCCCGCCGGTTGCCATCAACTTGATCCAGTCAGCGCCAAACTTGATATCGCGGCGAACGATACGGCTCACGTCGTCAACCGTGTCCACCTGGTTGGGCTGGTCGAGGGAGGGCTTGTCTGGGGAGAGACGGTCCGAGTCGCCATGACCGCCGGTAAGCGATACGCAACTGCCGGCAGCGACAATGCGCGGGCCGCTAATGAGGCCTTTCGCAACGCCCTCCCGCATGGCAAATTGCGGATAGGACGAATAGGATTCGCAGGCATCCCGTACCACGGTAAACCCATGTTTCAGCCACAGCTGAAGGTTGGCGACTCCACGCACAGTCGCTTGCGGAGCAGAAGTGATCAGGTAGGTCGTGGAAGACTGCGTGGTTGGATCGGAGAGGATGTGCCCGTGGGCATCGATCAGCCCGGGGACTATGGTGTAGCGGCTCATATCGATCACCGGCTTATCCGCGGCCGGTGGCGACTGAGAGATGGAATCGATCCGTTCCCCGATCACCGTGATATAGGCATCGGTCTCTATATGTCCGGTGCGTACGTCCAGAAGCTTTCCGGCGTGAATGATCTGTGTTTTTGGTGCGGGTGTTTGCTGAACCTCGGAATTGAGTGTGGTTGGCAGGATGAGGAGAGCGAGGAGATAGTAGCGGCAGGACTGCAGGCCTGTGATCACGCAGGTGTCCTTCACATGGATTAAGGTGTTTTCGACGCGAGCGCTGTGGTCAGCGCGCTACTGGTAGTCGTGGGCGCCCAATACTTCTCGATATGTTCGATCACCAGTTCGGTGCCGGCAGCGTGGGAGACAAAAGGTCTCGACGCAGGGTTATACATGGCGTCGGTCAGATCGCGCACCAGCACGCAGCGCAGTCCCCACTTTGACAGTTGGCGCACGCCAAAGGTCCGGTTGAGGATACACATATTGGCGTGCACGCCCATGAAGAGC
>Ga0070730_10004433_pt1 | contig 12326 bp, 6 predicted proteins | sample Coa_R1_3_FD_66447 | JGI IMG/M metagenome (GOLD analysis project Ga0070730, IMG submission 66447) | Surface soil microbial communities from Centralia Pennsylvania, which are recovering from an underground coalmine fire - Coalmine... | ecosystem: Environmental > Terrestrial > Soil > Unclassified ... | reverse complement strand
GATCGGGAAGAGGATGAGATCGACCGTCACGAGAACGTGGACGCTTGGTGGTGGCGCGCCGTTGAAGTTGAGTAACCAAAGCGCAGTGAACACCACAATGAATGCCCAGAATACGAGATGACCAGCAAAGCGGCGCGTGCGCGTCTCGCGCAGATACAGAATGATCCCGATCACCCAAAGTCCGGCTTCGACCGGTGACGTTATGGACTACTACCACGTAATGGGCGTGGATTCAGGGACGTTGAGGCGAACCTTCGCTGGAGCCGCAAGGATCGCAAGCATGTCAAAGTCAAAGTCACGAAATAAGTCGAGGCACATCAATTCCGGCACCTGGCCGTACTTCAGCGGGTGCTCCAGCACGTACTCCAGGCTGGAGATCGAATGGCGGGCGTCGACCGAGGAAAACACGTGCGGTTCGAGCGCCGCGGAAGTCAACGCGAGGGCCTGCGACCGCGGCCCCGTGGTGAGCAGAGCAATCGGCCCATGCGCCATTTTCGCGGCTAGCGCCGAACCGGGAGTTGGGCTGCCGTGCTGTAAGCTGGTGTTAAGCCATTCGGCTACCGCGACCAGTTGAGCAGCCTCTAACCCGAGCGTGCGTTCGCCCAGCCCATTTAGCATTTGCGAATAGGAAGAAACACCCAGATCGCCGGTCCCGGGAATGTTCTGCCCAAAGAACAACGGCTCGAGCGCGAGGACACGTTTGCCGCTGGAGACGAGGTTGGCAACGTCGTCCGCTGTCGCCTTCATTCCTTCATCGGAAATCACGATCACCGCTGGCGCATCATTCGCAGTGCTCAAAGAGCGAAACATCACACCGGTCGCGCTCAAGCCGTTGCCAAACTCGAAGCGATAGCCATAACTCTCGATTCCTTTGGCGGCAAGGCTGTCAATCACCATGGCATGCTCGACCTTGACCGGCTGATACCGGGTGACGTCGCGCAGGAGTTGCCGTTTCGTGACCACGGGACTTGCCGACTCAGCGGCCTGGTGATTGGACTTCGCAAGCCTGCGCGCCAGACCGAGGATCGTCAGGTTGTCTTTAGGCAGCCCCACCACGAGATCATCGTAGGTTCTGACCTCGGCGTCAGTGTCTGCATCTTCAAGCGATGAAATCTCGAGTCCAAAGAGGGAATCCAAGAACTGGTACAGCGCCTCGCGGTTGTCTCGCTGATAGTTGTGCGTACCGGGCTGGTAATTTTCATGCCACTGAAGGTTCTGTTCCCGGCCGAAGAGCTTGAAGAAAGGCTGAATGTCGAAATAAACGCCTTGTTGAACGACCCCGGCGCGAAAACAGCAGTCGTCCTCAGCGTTATAGATGAGGAGAGTGGGACGCGGCGCGCGCATCGCCGCGAGCTGGGCGTAATCAATGCCCCGGCGAAAGTCGCTGGCGTTCTGCTCGGCGTCGTCGCCAGCATATTCCGGATGTTCAATGGCAGTCGTCAGGGAACAAAAGCCGGCGACGGGAATGGCCGCGGAAACGCGCGGATCAAGCGAGCTGAGGACGATGGTCTGCCATCCACCCCCGGAAAGGCCAGTCATGGCAATCCGCGAGCGATCGACGCGTGCGTCGTTATACAAGTAATCGAGGCCGCGGCGCATTTCGAGGTAGAACAACCCGAGGCCGTTAGCGCCAGCCAGCTCCAAGTGGCCTACGAAGCTGTGGTCGTTTTCCGGAGAATCCAGTTCGCCAAAGCCAAACCATTCCAAACTGAGCGCCAGCATCCCGCGCCGTGCCTGATTGATGCAGCGTTTCTGCTTATGCTCGACTGCTTTGCCCCCGGCACCGTGTCCATGGACGTTGAGAACCGCCGGCAATTTACCGGAAAAGTGTTCCGGCTCATATAACAGGGCCGCGGAATACATGCCGGGGATCACTTCGTAACGCAGCTTGCGAATCCGGTAACCACGGCCTTCGAGGATTCCTGTCTCCTCAAATTTTGGCGGCGCATCGATCCACTCCTTCGGCCAGCCGTGATAAATGACCTCTAGCTCGCGTGCCCGAAGCCGATCAGTCTCGGCGGTCCACTGCGCCGCATCCGCAGGGAGGCGCAGTGGCGGAACACGGGCAAGCATGAAATGACGCAACTGCTCAGCCACAACAGGCTCGCTTTGCAGGCGCCGTTGGAGCCATGGCGTAATGAGTTTGGCATCGGCTTGCGCAGAGGCCAGCGGCGCGGGGACAAGAACCGCGGCAAGAAGCGAAAATGCAACGGTAAGGCAGATGGGCAGCCGACTCCCTGGATTAACCGGCATTTGTTTCATGCCTCACGGTTCAGAAGTAGAACTTCAGCGCGAACTGTACTTGTCGCGGAGCGAACGCACTCAGGATCGTACCCATCTGCGAGAGATCAAGCTTACCCGGCTGCGGTTGCCCGGGCAGGACTTCAGGTGGAGCAAACGCCGTCAGACCGCTGATTCCCGTAAAGTTTGGGTGATTGAAGGCGTCGAAGAATTCAGCTCGGAACTGGAGATACCGAGCCTCTGTGAAATGAAAGTCCTTCATCAGAGAAAGATTAGTGTTGAAGTAGCCCGGACCGAGAAGAATGTTGCGTCCCGCCGCGCCGTACGTTCCTTGCGCCGGCAGTGCAAAGCAGCTGTCATTGATCCAGTTCGCGGTTGTATGGGGAGCGTTGTGGTTCGGATTACAAGTCAGATCCGGTCGAGCCTGGGGCGCGCCCGAATTGGAATAGTCGATGTCAATGACGGGCGTAAACCAATTGCCACTATGCAGACTCCAAATTCCTAACGTCGTCCACCCACCGATGATCTGGTTCAGGACTCCGGAAGCGTTGGGCGCAAATTTCCGGCCATGCCCGAAAGGCAACTGCCACGCGTAATACGCCGTGAGGCGGTGCCGCTGATCGATGTCGGCATTGCCATACTCCCAGTTCATATGGGCTTCCGAGCGGTAATAACCGTTATTCCCGCTCCCCAGGTTCGAACTGGAAGCAAGATCCAGGGCGTGACTCCAGGTGTAGGCGACATTGGCGCTGAAGTGCCGCGTGAAGTTTCGACGGAAGGTGATTCCCAGCCCAGCGTAGTTCGAATAGGCGTTCGAGAAAATATCGAAAGTCTCTGCGAACAAGCTCGGAATGGGTCGTCGTGCTTGAATGTCGGCCGTTGGATCGGGACTCGGCGTGGCCTGATTGCCGGTAGCGCCGTTAATCAAGTGCGTGCCCTTACTGCCCATGTAAGCGACTTCGATGCTGGAACTGGACCCAATCTGGCGCTGGACGGTGACATTCCACTCCTGCACATAGCCGTCGGCAAAATTCGACTGCAGGCGCGTGTACCCCACGCTGGTCGGGTCGAATCCCGAGGTGATGGCATTCGACGGAAAACCATTGGTAAGTTTATTGACCGTAGCGTTCACCGTTGGGCCAGCTGTTGCATTGAACACCGCAAGGATGTAATACGGAGGGTTAAAACCCGGGCTGGGATTGCTGTACGTGCCGATTTCCTCCGCCTGCCAGAAAATCCCATACGAGCCTCGCAGGATGGTCGCCGGATTAACCTGGTAAGCGAAGCCCAGGCGAGGCGCAAAGTCCCGCCGATATGGAGCATTCAAGTACTTGCCCCAAGGACTTTGTTTCACAGGAAAAAGGAAGCCGGAAGGCAGGGTAGCCTGACCCGCCAGATAGTAGGTGTTGTCGAATCCCAAAACTGCCTGCTGATTCTTCTTTTCCCAGACCGGACTGTGGTACTCCCAACGCAAGCCCAGATTTAAGGTGAGGCGCGTCGTCGCATGGTAGTTATCGCCGAAAAACAGCCCGTAGTTGGACCGTTTGTAATCGATGTTATGCAGCGTGGCAAGGTCCGCCGAGTCCGGAAGCTGTAACAGAAAATCCCCGAATCCTGAGCCGCTGAAGCTCCCTCCGTAGTCCCAGTGACCACGGCCATCACAGGGCTGAAAGATCGTGAACTCGCCCGGGCGGCCTTCAAAACCCATATTCATCTGGTGCTTGGAGCGAGTCACGGTCAACACGTCGCGGTACGTAAACACGTTGGTGGTCTCCATCGTGGGCACGCAACCTTCCGCTCCAAGTTGTTGCACGTCGCTGAAAGTGAGCACAGGCAGGCCGCCGGTGAGGCCGGATACGAACGGTATACCGGGAATGCCATACTGCTGGTTGGTGTTGACATTGCCGAAAAAGGGCAGCTGCGTGATCTGCAGACGGGCATAACCAACACGCAGCTCATTCGCCACAGTCGGGCTAAAGATCCGCGTGAGGCCAATGGCCGCGCCGATCGAGTTGTTCTGCATCGTGTTGCCTTGCAGCGTCCCGGGAGAGCCGAGAGCAAGACCAGGCAATTGTCCGGGATTGTTCAGATGGTTTCTTGAGTAGCTTACGCGCACGAAGGCCGGCATCGCCTGGCTGAAAGAATGGTCGACGCGTATATCGAATTGATCGGTATTGTTAGCTTGCACGGGATTGTAGACAAACTCCGCGGGTTGCACGCCGGCAATGCCATCGATGTTTGGCCGAGGATAGAGTTGCGCGAGCTGCAAGGCCAACGGATCGATGTTCGGGTCGCTTGGGGTAATGGGGTTCCCGGTAGCGGGATCGACGGGTGCGCCTAGAAAACCATCGCTAAAATCGCCCGTTCTTTCGGCCATGCTGGGTACTGGTGATACAAACGTCTCCGCATTGCGGATGCGCGTCCCCTGATAATCCCCGAAAAAGAAAGTGCGGTTCTTGATGATCGGGCCTCCAAGGGTGAAGCCGAATTGGTTTTGCTTGTAAGAGGGTTTTTGCGTTCCGGTGTTATCGAAGTAATTGCGGGCATCAAATTTCTCATTCCGCAGGTACTCCCAAACATTTCCGTGAAATGCGTTAGCGCCTGATTTAATCGCGATGTTAACGGCTGCGCCACCGCCACGGCCGAACTCCGGCCCGTACCCATTGGTTTCTACATTGAATTCCTGGATAGCGTCGGGAGGCGGACTCACCATGAAGTCTGTGCCATTGCGCAAGTCAGGCGAGAGGCTGTTGTTGTCAACGCCGTCGAGCATGATGTTGTTGTCATAGCTGCGGTTGCCATTGGAGGAAAATCCCCCCTCCGCCTGATTGCGGGAACCCGGCTCGGCTGGTGTGGTGCCCGCGGTCAGGCTCGCGAGGTCCATGAAGTTGCGGCCGTTGAGGGGAAGAGTTTGCACTTGCTGGTCATTCACAACATTGCCCAGAGTCGCGGTCTCAGTCTGCAAAACAGGAGTCTGCCCGGTTACTTCAACGCTCTGCTGCACCGACCCGGGTTTGAGGGCAAACTTAACTGCGAGAGTCTGGTCCACCTGCAGAATCAGGCCACGTTGCACGACATTTGAGAAACCATCCTTGGACGCTTCCACGTCGTAGGTTCCCGGAGCAAGAAATGGCACCGAGTATTCACCGCTGGTATTCGTCACCGTGCTCCGGACTTTCGCGGTTGTCGTGCTGGTGACGGTCACCCGCGCTCCGGAAACCATCGCCCCGCTGCTGTCGACGACAGTGCCGTTGATCGTGCCAGACTCAACCTGCGCAAATACGGCGCTGCTGATGCCCAGCTCCAACGCAAAAATCAATCCCACAAAGCAGGCTACTCGTCGGGTTGCCAGTATCCTCATTGAGAGTCTCCTCTTGCCACAAAATTTCGCGTCGTAAGACTGTTGCCACAGTACGGGCAGGAGCCGTTTCAGGGCGTACTCGGAAAAAACAATGGCGCGCTTCCTAAAGGTCGACGACAGGATAACGGGGCGCGTCCGATGGCATAAAAGAATTGTGAATTATGGGGTTGCATTCTATCACGTAACTGACAAACTTCTGCACTCCCCCTTGCAGACCTGAGTTGTAACGGGGCTACTTCGATTCCTTGATGATCGCGTCTGCAGCGTTGCCGGCTACGATCCAGCTTGCCGAGCCAGCTACTACCGCTTCATCTTCAAACCACAGGAAACCGAAGTCGTCGATGCACTCGGGAAAATCTGGCTTGATGATGATGTATCCGGGAATCACTGCGCCCGGGATGTAAGCATTGTCGGCGCGGTTGTTGCTGTACGTCATCGTCTTCGAAACGGTACCGACTCCCGCCACATAAGAAGTGCTGGATACCGGGTGGGTGCCGAGAATGTAGTTGACGGCGCGAAGTGTGTATTCGGAGCTCACAAGATCCGGAAACGTCTTGTGCAGGAAATACATTCGGATTGCCATGTCCACCACGGCGCCCGATCCTCCCCAGGTTCCGAGGCTCGGGGGTACGCCGAAAGGCGTCGCGTCTAACCGCTTGCCCAGATCCACCATGTAGGTCTTCACAGCTTCGCGCATTTGATCTTTCGCGCTCGCGTCCAAATAAGGTAATGCCCGGACTGCTGTCCAGCCATGGAAGTCCATCTGTTGCGAGGTGATCATCTGAGGGAATAATTCCTTCAGACGGGACTTGTATGGCTCGGCACCATTCGTGGCGATGGTCAATTCCAGGGTCGCGGGCCAGTCCATCCCAATGAACCTTGGTCCACGGCCTGAGCCAGCGGCCGGAGGCGCGGGCGCGGCAGAATTCGTCGCAGAACCGGAGTTCGTCTTTGGCTTGCTTCCGTTTTGAGCACCAGAAACGACCCCCTGCGATGCAGCCAGCACCCCGTTTGCAGGAACGTCTCGTTCTGGTCCGCTGCTGGTTGGATACAGCGTTGGATTCGCCGTTGTGTCCTTCCACGCTTGGATCGCTGTCTCGAGGCAGTCTTTGGCCAGTGCGTCATCCCAACCTTTCAGAGTGTCTGCCGCTGCGGCCAGCGCGGCGATGGCGTTCCACTGGAAGTACGGATTGTTGGTGGTGAAGATCCAGCGATCGTCGGGCTTGCCGGAGTAGTCGCCTTTCGTTTCGTTCGGGCCGAGCTTCGGGTCATACATGCGGCCGTCGGTTTTCGATGCTCCGTCGCCCACCTGGGTGTACTGCCGCAGATCCGGCTCGTGAGTGCCGCGGATGGCGTGGCCGATATTGTGAAACTGCGCCAGGATGAGCAGTGCGCCGTGCTTGACTTGCTGCACCGTATCCGGCACGCCGTCGGGACGGTGCATCTCAACCTGACGTGCGGATTCATCGACGGTGAGCTCGTCGTATTTGAGATCGAATGCGCGATACGCCAGGGCAAGGCTCTGGATCACGTTCAGCTGCGCAGGCTCCTCAAGGTCGAAGTCGCCGGCGTCATACCACCCGCCCACGTTCATCCCAGGGATGTGATCGCCGCCTTTGTAGTTCCCGTCCGTTGCTGTGGCCTGGTTCCAGCCGTCGAATTGCTCTCCCACTACGGGCGCCATTCGGCCATCATCAAGGTGCGAAGCGCCATGCCAAAGGCGGTAGCCTTCGCGAACGGCAACGTGATCCATCTGCGCTGCGAGATGATGATCCAAACTGTCCTGCCAGATGTTCGCGTACGCGTCATTTGAGATGGGGAACGGTGCCGTGCGCTGACCGCCATACTCGATAACGTAAAGGCCAGGGTCGTTCACCGTAGTGAGGTCGAATTTCGAATAGACGTAGCGCAGCCACGGAGTTGACGGCGTGATCGCGCCCTCGAACACTTGCTTGTAGGATCCGTCTTCCATCAGACGAAGTACTTTGGCCGTCTTAGGAGCGTCGTATTTCGGGTCGAGTTCGAGCACCGCCACTTTTGAGAAGCCCGGCGCATAGCCGACCTGGCTATGCGCGATCACCGGCGGTCGCGTCCAGTTCGGAATCACGTCCGGCCGGATGTGCCAGACGATGGCGCCGGTGGTCTTGCCCGAAGGAATCAGTGAACGCAAGACGAACCAGCCGTTCGGCGCGCGGTCGCGTCCATCGAACAGCATGAGGTTGGCCGTATCTGAGACGACGTTCACGCGTGCCAGCGGATCGTTGACGCCAAGGGTGATGCTCTTCCCCTCGGCGAACGGCAGCGGCTGCATGTATCCCTTGGCCTTATCCCAGTCCTCCAGGTAGTAAGCCTTTTTCGGTTCATCCGTCAGGGGTAAAACCTTTGTCATCGGATCGTTCGGCGTACGCGGGAAGATGCCGGCTGTGGTTCCATCCACCAGGTAAGCCTTGCCCATGTAGATCGAGGGCAGGAACTCCAGATTGAAGCCCGCTCGCCCCGCCAGCTTCTGGGGTAGAGGCTGATTGAGATTGATGCTGACCTTCACGCCGCCTAGCTCTGCTGCCACTTCCAGTGTGTAAGTAAAATCGAAAGTCGGGAACGCGAGGTCGGCGGTGAGCCGGCTGTTCGCCTTGTCGGCGTGGCGACCTTTGAGGGTTGCCACCAGGTCCCACTGCTCCGGCGTTGGCATCAGGCGCACGTCGCCATTGGTGGCGATGCGCTGGCCGTGGAGAATCATCTCCATGGCGGTGTTCTTCTGGTCCACAAAGACAGGATGGTAGGTACTGTCGTAGAGAAAAATACTGAAGCCCTGAGTATCCAGGTAATTCTTGTCGGTCACCTTCATGGCAAAATCGGCACCGGACAAGCCTGGGGCCGAGATCAGGGCCACGAGGAGACAAACTCCGATTCGCGTGAACATAGATGGGGTTGAGGCTGCTCCTTTGCGCCAACATGATATGACATGCACGCGGTCTTGGGTGTGTTTGTTCTCCAGATGCAGATATCCCCCCGGTGGGGGCGTTCGCAGGACAGCTTTTCTAGTTCGTGATCTCTTGCAGGAGATTGCCCTTGGAATCGAGCAGTTGGATTTTTATGGCTAAAGTCCCGTCGGCGTGAGTGGAACATGAAAGGCATGGATCGAAACACCGAATTGCCGCCTCGACACGATTCAGCATGCCTTCCTGCATCGTTCTTGCTGAAACGAATCGCCGCGCGGTCTGTTCCACGGCTTGATTCATGGCAAGATTGTTCTGCCCGGTGGCGATCAACAGATTCACTTTTCTGATAAGCCCGTTGTCATCCACTTCATAGTCATGAAATAACGTGCCCCGCGGTGCTTCGCAGCAGCCAACGCCATGATCGCGATTCTGGCCCGCCTTGGCGCGCACGTGCTCACGGACCAAATCCGGATCCTCGACCAACTCCTCAATCCGCTCCACCGCGTGAAGCATTTCAATGAGCCGCGCCAGATGATAATAAAAGGATTGGCAAACCGCTCCCTTGCTGCGCTGTTTGAATTCGTGAAGTTCGCGGTCGGCGCGGGCCGTACCCGCCGATTTTGCGACATTGAGACGCGCCAGTGGTCCAACCCGGTACGCACCGCCAGGATAGCCAAGCGGTTTGTAGTATGCGAATTTCATGTATGACCATTCTTCGCTGGCTTCACTAAGGTACGAGGCGTAGCGCAAAGGGTCCAAACCATCGGCAACGATGTTACCTTCGGCATCCACAATGCGAATTTGCCCGTCGTAGTACTCAAGTTCGCCTTCGGGGGTCACGGTGCCGAGGAACAAGGTCGGGAAATTGCCCATGTGCTCGATCTCAAGGGCGAATGAATCAATGACCGATTTCAACCGGGCGAGTACCAAGTCCATGGACTGGAGGGCTTCCGGAATCCAGCTGCGTATCTCATCGCGCTCCGCCGAGCCCATAGCTCGCAGGACACCGCCGGGCGCACCCCATGCGGGGTGGATGCGCTTACCTCCGACCAATTCAATGATGCGCTGGCCAAACTGACGCAGCCGAATCCCGCGGCGCGCCAGTTCGACATCGCTGCCGATCAGGGCAAAGAGGTTTCGCTTTTCGGGTGGTGAATCCATCCCGAACACCAGATCGGGCGTCGAAAGGTGAAACAGACTTAAAGCGTGGGACTGCAGGAGCTGCGCATAGTTGATGAGGCGGCGCTGCTTGGCGGCGGCGCGAGGGATTTCCACTCCCAGCAACATGTCGCCGGCTTTGGAGCTCGCCAAAACATGGCTGACAGGACAAATGCCGCAGACCCGCGACATCAGGCCGGGCATCTCGTGAAACGGGCGGCCTTCACAAAGCTTCTCGAAGCCGCGGAATTCGGTGACGTGAAACTGCGCCGAGCTTACCTCCCCGCTGTCATCCAAATAGATCGAGATCCTGGCATGACCTTCGATCCGGGTGACCGGATCAATCAGTATGCGTTCTGTCATTTAGCCAAACCTCCCCTGCGGCGCAGGCGAGCGGCCCTCAAGCAGCGTCACTACAAAACTGTGAATCGTATCGGCCGAAGGCGGACACCCTGGAATGAAATAATCCACCTTCACTACCTCGTGCACAGGGCGCACGCGCGCGAGCAGGATGGGAACCGCTCCGCCGCCGACGGGAATACCTTTTACAACGGCCGCAGTCTGACGGTAGGCTCGGTCGAGCAGGTCCTCCACCGCAAAGATGTTACGCATGGCTGTGACGTTGCCACTCACCGCACAGTCCCCGAGGCATACCAGCAGCTTGGTGCGATTCCGAACCTTCTGGATATGCTCAAGGTGTTCCTGATTGGCGACAGCGCCTTCGACCAGCGTGATATCTGCTTCGGGAAAATCTTTGTAATCGGTGAGCGGGGAAGCGCAAAGTTCCACTCTTGCCGCAAGGTCGATCAACCGCTCGTCTAAATCGAGAAACGACATATGGCAGCCGGAACAACCGCCGAGCCACAGAGTGGCGAGCCGCGGTTTTTTATCGATTTCGCCCATGGCTCACCCGATCCACTGCTTCTCTTTCCGCGCCGTCACGATGTATTTCAGAAAGCCGCGGTCTTTCCGCATTTCGGCGATGGTTTTGCCCTTATCGAAAAGCGCACCTGTGGGACATACTTGCACGCACTTGCCGCAGCCGGTGCATGAATCCGAGGTCCCCCAAGGTTCACCGAGATCAGAAATGATGACGGAATTGACTCCGCGTCCCATGATGTCCCAGGTATGCGCTCCCTCAATCTCGTCGCACACCCGTATGCATCGCGTGCAGAGAATGCAGCGATTGTGATCGAGACCGAAGCGCTCGTGGCTGGTATCGACCGTCAAAGCGGGAAAGCGGTAGCGGAAACGAATGTGCTCGATGCCCAGAGACGCGGCCAGCGCCTGCAGTTCACAGGCACCGTTGGCAACGCACACGGCACAGACGTGATTCCGTTCGGCCAGCAGCATCTCGACAATCAGCTTGCGATGCGAGCGCAGTCGTGGCGTGTCGGTGCGTACAATTATTCCTTCTTGCGCGAGGGTCAGACATGCGGCTTGCAGCCGCTTCTGTCCTTCTACTTCCACCATGCAGAGACGGCATGCGCCCACATCGCTGAGTCCGCCTACATGGCAGAGGCGGGGAATATGTATTCCGTGTTCCCACGCCACGGCAAAGATTGAATCGCCTGTGCGGCCTGTCACCATCTTGCCGTCGATTTGCAGAGTATTGACGGTCATGCGGTGACCTCCTCCGCGGCCTTGGAGAGAATGTGGCAATGACCGGCGGGGCACCGTTTTTCGCGAATGTGGGACTCGTACTCGCGGGGAAAGTACCTGAGCGTGCTGATAACAGGATTGGGCGCAGTCTGTCCCAGGCCACACAAGCTGGTGTCGCGCAGCAGTTCCGAGAGAGTCTTCAACATTTCAAGATCATCTTCGGAGGCGTCGCCGGTAGTGATCCGCTGGAGTATGTCGTGCATCTGCACCGTGCCCGCGCGGCATGGGATGCACTTGCCGCAGGATTCATCCATGCAGAACTCCATGAAGAAACGCGCCACATCGACCATGCAGGAGGTCTCATCCATCACGATCAACCCTCCTGATCCCATGATCGAGCCAATCTGTGCGAGCGACTCATAGTCCACGGGAATGTCGAGAAACTGTTCGGGGATGCAGCCGCCGGAGGGGCCCCCGGTCTGCGCGGCCTTAAATTTCTGATTGGGAATGCCGCCGCCAATGTCGAAGAGGATCTCGCGCAGAGTTGTGCCCATGGGCACTTCAATCAGCCCGGTATTTGCGATCTTTCCAGCCAGGGCGAAGACTTTGGTGCCCTTGCTGCCTTGAGTTCCAAAGCCCGCAAACCAGTCGCCTCCGCGCTCGATAATGGGAGCAATGTTTGCAAAAGTTTCGACATTGTTGATCAGCGTGGGTGCGCCCCATAGACCCGAAGCCGGCGGATAAGGCGGCCGTTGACGGGGCTGCCCGCGCTTGCCTTCGATGGAAGCAATCAGTGCGGTTTCTTCACCGCACACGAAGGCCCCGGCTCCGATGCGCAGATCAATGCGGAACTGAAATCCCTGTTCAAGAACTCGTCCTCCCAGCAGGTGCTCGCGTTCTGCCTGCTTGATCGCCGTCTGCAGCCGTTGAATGGCAAGGCCATATTCGCCGCGCACATAGATGTAGCCTTGTTGCGCGCCCACGGCGTAGCCGGCAATGGCCATGCCTTCGAGCACCCGGTGCGG
>Ga0070730_10004431_pt1 | contig 12326 bp, 12 predicted proteins | sample Coa_R1_3_FD_66447 | JGI IMG/M metagenome (GOLD analysis project Ga0070730, IMG submission 66447) | Surface soil microbial communities from Centralia Pennsylvania, which are recovering from an underground coalmine fire - Coalmine... | ecosystem: Environmental > Terrestrial > Soil > Unclassified ... | reverse complement strand
CCGCCGACTGCTCACTGGTCACCGCGGCCGCGTTCCGCGCCGCCACCCGCAGCTCACCCGCCACCTCACCCAGCACCCCCGACGCCGACCGCAACCGCACCAGCAACTCATCACGATCACCCAGCATCCTGACCACGAAGAACGCGAACCCGATCCCGGCCAGGACGGCGAGGGCGGCGGCGGCGATGCCGATGACCAGGGCCTGGCCTGCCGACGAGCTCGCGTCCGCGGCCGAGGCGGCCGCGTCCTGCGCCTTCAAGGCGCTCAGCGTGTCCAGCGGCCCGGTCACGGCGTTCTCGATCCCGTCCAGCTGCCCGATCACCGTGAACTTTCGGGCCAGGCTCGCGTCGACGAGACGCCGGTCGTCCAGGAACGCCGCGAAGTAGCGGTTCTGTACGGCCGACGCGTCCGCCAGCCCCTGCGCCTCGGCGGCGCTGCTCGTCCTCAGCGCGGCGGCCACCCGGTCGAACTGCAAGTCCAGCGCCTGCGCGCTGGCCAGCGCCGCCGCCGACCCCGTGGTCAGGTACTCGAACGTCCCGACCCGCTGCTCGGCGGTGATGGAGATGAGCTGCTGCGCGCGCTGAGCATCCAGATCCGCCGCGCGGGCCTTCCCCGCATCCGCGATCGCCAGCTGGTACAAGATGATCGTCACGGCCACCGCCGCCGCGATCACCGCGACGATCACCACCCCGACCACCGAGATCCGCCGCGCCGACCAGGCTCGTTGCTGCCTCAGCATCACACCTACCGCGAGCTCCCTCTAGTGACTGTCGGTAGCAGCATAACGTCAGTCGGTAACGGGATGCTATTCTGTGAGCGCCGGTAAATAGAGGTGTGTCCGGGACTGCTGGTGTAGCCGTTGACTGCCGGGGGGGGGACATGCGTTCCGACGAGCCAGGCCCGAGCCGGGGGCGGATTCTGCTGATCGATGACGACCGGGTGTTCGGCATCTGGGTGGCGCACGTGGTCGCCAAACGAGGTGGCTACGAGTTCAGGCACATCATGGACCCCCTGACCGGGCTGCGCTGCGTCGAGACCGAGCCGTGGGACCTGGTGATCACCGACATGGAGATGCCGGGCATGACCGGACTTGAGCTGATTGAACGGGTCCATCTCTGCGAGCCCGGACTGCCCGTGGCCGTGATGACCGCGCACGAGCAAGCGGCGTTGCGCGGCCTCATCCCCGCCCAGCGCACGGTGGACGCGGAGTTCCTGCACAAGCCGATGCCAGCCGACGACTTCCTGGCCAAGGTGACCGCTCTCATCGCCCACGGCCAGGCCGCGCGCCGCGCGAAAGACGAAGGATAGGCCCGAGCCGGCGTCACCCTGCGGGGCGGATAGCGCCGATGGGGATGCCGGGCTGGTAGATGCTGTCGATGCGGACGAAGGCGCCGGTGTACGGCGCGTCTACCATCATGCCGTTGCCGATGTAGATCCCGACGTGGTGGATGGTGGCGGGGTCGGCGTTGTTGGTGGCGTAGAACAGCAGGTCGCCGCGCTGCAGGTCGCCCAGGGAAACCCGCGGTCCGGAGAGCCACTGGTATCCGGTCCAGTGCGCGAGCTGGACGCCCGCGCGCGCCCAGGCGTCCATGGTCAGCCCGGAGCAGTCGTAGGAGTCGGGCCCGGCGCCACCCCACTGGTACGGCTTGCCCAGCTGGGTGAGCGCCCAGTTGGCGGCGATATCGCCCTGGGTCGCGCTCGCTCCGGAGCCCCCCGCCCAGGAGGGCGCCTGGCTGGACCCTTCCGGGGTCCCGGCGGCAGCGGCGGCCCGCGCGGCGGCGGCCGCCGCCTCGGCCGCGAGGGCGGCCCGCCTGGCCGCCCGCAGCGCCGCCACGCGCACTTGCGAGGTGGCCACCTCTCGGGCCAGCGTGTTCCGCTTGGCCCGGCTCTCCCTGACGAACGCGAGCTGCCTGGCCACGGCGGCCTGGATCGCCAGCTTGAGGTCGCGGGCCGCACGCAGGTCGGCCTGCTCGGCCACGAGCAGGTGGCGGGCCTGGTTGCGGAACACCTTGGCCACCACGTCATTCGCCTGGTTCTCCGCCAGGGTGTCCGTTCCCTGCTGGGCGAGGACCTGACCGAGACCCACCTCGTTCAGGTAGGCTTGCGGGCCGTTGGCGTCACCGAGCATGGACGTCATCGAGTCGAAGCCGCCGCCGGATTCGAATTCCTGGGCCGCGAGGTTGGCGAGGCGCCGCTGGCTGGCGTTCCTGGCCTCCTGGGCGTATTTCAGCCTGGTCTGCGTCACCCGGTAAGCCGCCGCGGCCCGCCGCTCGTCGACCCGGATCTCGTCGTACCGCTCGGTCAGCACCTCGGCCTGGGTTTCGAGTTGCGCGAGCGACTGGGCCGCGGCGGAAAGCCGCCCCTGCTGGGCGCCGAGGGCCGCCTGCTGCTGCCTGACCCGGTTCTCCGCCGAGTTGATCTGCCCCTGGCTCGGCGGATTGGGATTGCTGTCCAGCCGCCACCGGGCCGGCACGACGGGCAGGCTGAGCACCGCGAGCAGGCCGCACGCGATGACGACCCGCAGCCTGGTCCGGCCGCGGATCCGGGCCGCGACTCTGTCCCTCAGGCGATGAGGTCCCCGTGAATCCCTCAATGCCCCAGCACCCCCAGTGTGCCTAGTCCCAGTTCCCTCGTGTTTCTCTCCCGAGCTTTCGAGTCAATGACGGGGTTTACGTTAATCCGCGGATGTGGTAATGGTCGGGATGCCGCGCGGTGACCACGGAATGTGATCCCGAGCACATTGCACCCAGGACAATGGTCCACACTTATAAGGCACGGCCAGAAATCGTCGCTGGCCGCCAGCAGGGAGGACCGGTGGAGGACGCCGACGCAGTGCTCAGGCGGGCACCGCTTTTTGATGGCCTCGATGAGGAAGGCGCGCGTGCGCTGCGGCGGCAGATGTCAGAAGTCAAGCTGTCCCGCGGCGAGCACCTGTTCCTCGAAGGCGAGGATGGCGATCGGCTCTACGTCGTGCTGGACGGCAAGATCAAGCTCACCCGCGCGGCCCCCGACGGCCGGGAGAACCTGCTGAGCGTGCTCGGGCCCGGCGAGATGTTCGGTGAGCTCTCGCTGTTCGACCCGCGGCCGCGGACCTCGTCGGCCAGCGCCGTCACCGATGCCGTCGTGGCGGCCCTCGCCCACGATGAGCTGCGCCCATGGCTGCGGGACCGGCCGGAAGTCTCCATGCACATGCTGGGCGCGCTGGCCAGGCGGCTGCGGCGGGCCAACGACGTGACCGCCGACCTCGTCTTCACCGATGTTCCCGGCCGGGTGGCCAAGAACCTGCTCGACCTGGCTGAGCGGTTCGGCGAACAGGAAAGCGACGGCCTGCACGTCCATCACGACCTGACCCAGGAGGAGCTGGCCCAGTTGGTCGGTGCCTCCAGGGAGACGGTCAACAAGGCGCTGGCCGACTTCGCCGCGCGCGGCTGGCTGCAGATCTCGGCGCGTTCCGTCCTCATCCTGAACGCCGAGCGCCTGCGCAATCGGGCGCGCTAGGGCTCGCCGAGGTAGTCGAGCTGGGCGCGGACCGACCATTCGGCGGCGGGCCAGACGGCGCGATCCACGTCGGCGTAGACCACGGCCACGATCTCCGCAGGCGTCCGCGCGCCCGCGGCCAGCGCCGACCGGACCTGTTCCAGCCGCTCCGCCCGGTGCGCGAGGTAGTAGTCCAGCGTGGCGATGGGGTCGGCGAGCATCGGGCCGTGCCCGGGCAGGAGCAGGCGCAGGCCCATGGCCTCGGCCAGCTCCCGCAGGTGCCCGAGCGTCCGCAGGTAGTCGCCGAGGTTGCCGTCGTGCGCGATGACCGTGGTGCCGCGACCCAGCACGGTATCCCCGGTGAATAGCGCGCCGTCCGCGGGCAGCAGCAGGCTGACGGAATCGGCGGAGTGGCCGGGAGTCGCGATGACCCGCAGCTCGCAGCCCGCCTCCGTGACGACGTCGCCGTCGCCGAATCCCTCAGTGCCCAGCCTGCCCGCCGGGTCGGCCGCCTGGATGGGGGCCCCGCTCAGCCCGGCCAGCCGCGCCGCCCCGGCGGAGTGATCGAGGTGCCCGTGCGTCAGCAGGATCTTGGCGATCCTCCGGTCGCCGACGACCGCCTCGGCGTGCACCCGGCGCAGGTGCTGCTCATCGTCGGGTCCGGGGTCGATCACGACGACCGATGATGAGCCCGGCTCGGCAATGATCCAGGTGTTCGTGCCGTCCAGGGTCATCGGCGAGGGATTGGGCGCCAGCAGGCACGTGGCCCGCGGTGTCCGGTAGCCGTCGATGCTCACAGCGGGTACTTCGTCTCCTGGGGCAGGGCCAGCCACGCCCGCTCTTGCTCGACGACCACCCTGGGCAGCAGGGGGGTGATCACCCGGCGCTGGGCCAGGATGCTGGCGACGTCCTGGTGCCCCGCGAGCTCGGCCAGGGTCACGGCCGTCGGCGGCAGGAGCGTGATCTGCCCGCCCCGGGCGGCCTCCAGGGCTTCGGACGGCTTCATCCAGGATCCCGAGACGGACTCCGCAGGCTCATGGTCGGCCCCGCCCGTCACCGCCGTCACCTGCCCTGGCGGCATCGGCGAGGCGAAGAACCAGGTGTCGAAGCGGCGCGGGGAGAACTCGGGCGTGACCCAGCGGGCCCACGGCGTGAGCAAGTCGGCGCGCAGGACCAGGCCGCGGCGGCCGAGCAGCTCGGCGAGCGAGCAAGACCCGTCGAGGAGGGAGCGCCTGTCGAGCGCCAGCGTCGCGCTGTCCTGCACCAGCTCGGTCGGCGAAGGCCCGGCGAGCAGCACGCCAGACTCCTCGAACGTTTCCCTGACAGCCGCGCAGACCAGGGTGCACGCACGTTCGGGCGATGTGTTAAGCCATCCGGCGAACTCCTCCGGTGAGCGGCCGGCCCAGCCGATCTGCCCGTCGCCGTCCCGTTCGTCGACGGAGCCGCCGGGGAACACGCAGGCGCCCGGCGCGAATTCCAGCGCGTCGGTGCGCCGCAGCAGGAACGCCTCCACGTCGGGGGCCTGGCGCAGCAGGATCACCGTCGCGGCGTCGCGGGGAACCGCGGGCGTCCGGCCCGCCGTGGCGAACTCACGCGCGCGTTCGGCCAGCCCGCGTGGCACGCCGATCCGCGGCGCCGCCGCCTGGGGTTCGTCCATCGGCGCCGGTCAGCCGCGGACTTCGGCGATCAGCTCAACCTCGACCGGCGCGTTGAGCGGCAGCTCGGCCACCCCGATCGCGCTGCGGGCGTGCCTGCCGTCCTCGCCGAACACCTCCATGAGCAGCTCGCTGGCCCCGTTGATCACCTGCGGCTGGCCGTTGAAGCCCGGCGCGCTCGCGACGAACCCGGTGACCTTCACGATGCGGCGGATCTCGTCAAGCCCGCCGGCCGCCTCCGCCGCGGCGGCGAGCGCGTTCAGCGCGCAGGCCCGGGCCAGCCCCGCCGCTTCCGCCGGGCTGACCTCCTCGCCCACCTTGCCGGCCGCGAGCAGCTTCCCGTCGACCATCGGCACCTGCCCGGAGACGTAAACGAACCCGCTGGTCCGCACGGCCGGCACGTACGCGGCCAGCGGGGTCACCACCGGCGGCAGCGTGAGCCCCAGCGCGGCCAGCCGTTCGGTCGCGCTGGTCACGGCTTCTCCCTCTTCATGTAGGCGACGAGCTGCTCAGAGTTGGGTCCCGGGATCACCGCCACGAGCTCCCACCCGTCGTCACCCCAGTTGTCCAGGATCTGCTTGGTCGCGTGCGTGAGCAACGGCACGGTCACGTACTCCCACTTTGGCATGGACCGACCCTACGCCCCGTCCCGATAGGCCCTTACGCCCCATCCCCGTCGGCCAGCTCATGGGCCACCTGCCGGAGCTCGGGCGCCATGACGGGCTCCACCTCGGGTACCGGCGGGATCGGCGCCGCCTCCTCGAGCTCGGGCACCTTGGGTCCGGCGATGGCCGCCTCCGCGGCCGCCACCTCGGCGTCGCCGAGGTCGTCCAGGTCCTCGATGGGCGCGGGCGGCGGGGTGGCCGGGCCGGGCGCCATCTTCTCGAAGAACCTGAGCAGCTCGACCGGGATCGGCATGACCAGGGTGCTGTTCCGCTCGCCCGCCACCTCGACCACGGTCTGGAGCAGCCGCAGCTGGAGCGCGGCCGGGTCGCGCGACATCACGCTGGCCGCCGCCGCGAGCCGCTTGGACGCCTGGTACTCACCGTCGGCCGTGATGATCCTGGCGCGGCGTTCCCGCTCGGCCTCGGCCTGCCGTGACATGGACCGCTTCATGCCCTCGGGCAGCGACACGTCCTTGATCTCCACCCGCTCGACCAGGATGCCCCACGGCTCGTCGGTCAGCTTGTCGATGACCCGGCGCAGCTCCCTGTTCACCACTTCGCGCTCGGCCAGCAGCTGGTCCATCTCGGACTGGCCGATGATCGACCGCAGCGAGGTCTGCGCCTGCTGGGAGACGGCGAACATGTAGTTCTGCACGTTCACCACGGCCTTGATCGGGTCCACCACGCGGAAGTACACCACCGCGTCCACCCGGACGCTCACGTTGTCCCTCGTGATGCCCTCCTGTGCGGGCACCGCCATGGCGATGATCTGCTTGTTGACCTTCTGCATCCGGTCGCGGATCGGCACGATGACGTGCAGGCCGGGCGGGAGGGGCTGGGGCGAGACCCGCCCGAACCGGTAGACGATGCCTTCCTCGAACTGCTGCACCACCTTGATCGATCGGGTGGCGGCGATTATTGCGAGTATGACCACGATCACGATGACGGCAATCACTGCATCCACCGGGATCACCTCTCTTCCTAGCTACCAGCGTAGTGACTAACGGATCACGCTCCAGCCACCGCTATCGAACCATTAGGTGCCCTCGCGGAGATAGCCTCCGTACCAGAGCACTACCGGAGGAATTATTCGGCATGACCACCAGGGACACCGACTGGGATGGCGTGCGGCTGCACGTGGTCACGGGCAAGGGCGGCACCGGCAAGACCACGGTGGCGGCCGCCATGGCGCTGGCCCTGGCCACGGCGGGCCGCAAGGTCCTGCTGATCGAGGTCGAGGGCAGGCAGGGCGTGGCCAGGCTCTTCGATCGTCCCCCGCTCCCGTACGAGGAGCGGAAGGTCGCGCTCGGCCTGGGCGCGCAGGGGACCGGGCCAGGCGGCGACGTGTACGCGCTCGCGGTCGACCCGGAGGGCGCGCTGCTCGACTACCTGGAGATGTTCTACAACCTGCGCCGCGCGGGAAGGGCGCTGAACAGGCTCGGCGTGATGGATTTCGCGACCACCATCGCTCCCGGCCTGTCCGACGTCCTCGTGACGGGGAAGGCCACCGAGGCGGCCAGGCGGCGGGTGACCCGCGGCGGCGACCACGTGTACCACGCCGTCGTAATGGACGCCCCGCCCACGGGCCGGATCGGCCGTTTCCTCAACGTCAGCACCGAGGTCTCCGCGCTGGCCAAGGTGGGCCCGATCAAGACGCACGCGGACACGGTGGCCAAGGTGATCAGGTCGCCGCAGACGGCGGTGCACTTCGTCACCACCCTGGAGGAGATGCCGGTGCAGGAAACCCTCGATGGCATCGCCGAGTTGCACGAGCTCACCGGTGGCGCCATCCGCGCCGGCGGCATCATCGTGAACATGGCCCGCCCGGCCCTGCTCAGCAGCGCCGACCTGGCGGCGGCCGCCAGCGGATCCCTGGACGTCGCGGAGCTCGCCATCGGCCTCAAGGCCGCGGGGATCAGCGACAACCACGGGCTCGCCACTGACCTCATGACCGAGCTGAGGGAGCATGCGCTCCAGGTGGCCCTGCAGGACAGGGAACGGGACGAACTGCTGACCGTGGGCGCCCCGCACTACGAGCTGCCGATGATCCCCGACGGAATCGACCTGGCGGGCCTGTACCAGCTGGCCGACGCGCTCAGGCAGCAGGGGGCGGCATAACCATGGCCCCGGTAACGCTCGACATGGACCGGATCATCGATGACCGCCGGACCAGGATCATCGTCTGCTGCGGTTCCGGCGGCGTCGGCAAGACCACGGCGGCGGCGGCGATCGGCCTGCGCGCCGCCGAGCGCGGGAGGCACACCTGCGTGCTGACCGTCGACCCGGCCCGGCGCCTGGCCCAGTCGATGGGCCTGACCTCGCTCGATAACACCCCGCGCCAGGTGGACGGCGTCGATACCTCCGGCGGCGGCAGCCTGCACGCGATGATGCTGGACATGAAGCGGACCTTCGACGAGATCGTGGAGGCTCACGCCGACCCGGACCGGGCGGCGCAGATCCTGGCCAACCCGTTCTACCAGTCGCTGTCGTCGAGCTTCGCCGGGACGCAGGAATACATGGCCATGGAGAAGCTCGGCCAGCTCAGGCACGCGGACGAGTGGGACCTCATCGTGGTCGACACCCCGCCCAGCCGGTCCGCGCTGGATTTCCTCGACGCTCCGCAGCGGCTCGGCCGGTTCCTCGACGGCCGGCTGATCCGGGTGCTCACGGTCCCGGCCAAGGCCGGGCTGTCGTACATGAAGGTGCTGAACACCGGGCTCGCCATGATCACCGGCACGCTGACCAAGATCCTCGGCACCCAGGTGCTCAGGGACGCGCAGACGTTCGTCACCGCGCTTGACACCATGTTCGGCGGGTTCCGCGAGCGGGCCGAGTGGACCTACCGGCTCCTGCAGGCGCCGGGCACCGCGTTCCTCGTCATCGCCGCGCCGGAACCTGACGCGCTGCGGGAGGCGTCCTACTTCATCGAGCGCCTCGATGCGGAGCGCATGCCGCTCGCCGGGCTCATCCTCAACCGGGTGCACACCTCGCCCGCGGAACGGCTGAGCGCCGCGCGCAGCCTGGCCGCCGCCGAGACCCTGGAAATGCGCGACCGGCCGAACGGCGATCCCGTGACGAGCCCGCCGCGCTACGCGGTAACCATCGCGGCGCTGCGGATGCACGCGGAGCGGATGCACCTCGCGAAGCGGGAGCGACGGCTCGCCGAGCACTTCACGTCGGCGCATCCGGCCATTCCGGTCGCCGAGGTAGGCGCCCAGCCGGAGGACGTTCACGACCTCGACGGGCTCCGCGTGATCGCCGCGACGCTGGCCGGGCAGGCTCCATGAGCGAGCAAAACCTGTCCGGATCCGGGTAATCGGGCTGAGTTAACCGGCGGAGGCCGGCGGGCCGCTGCGTGGTCAGCTGGCGACGAGTTCGTCGATGGACTGCCGCTCGTATTCGTCGCGGGCGCGCTCAAGCAGGTCACGCCATGAGGTCACTTCGGGCCTGCGGCGCAGCAGCGCGCGCCGTTCCCGCTCGGTCATCCCGCCCCAGACGCCGAATTCGATTCCGTTGTCGAGCGCATCCGCAAGGCACTCCGTGCGCACCGGGCAGCCCCGGCAGATCAGCTTGGCGCGATTCTGCGCTGCTCCCTGGACGAACAGCTCGTCAGGGTCCGTTCCCTTGCATGCGGCGCGTGTGGTCCAGTCAGTGATCCACATGTGCCCACTCCTCTTGATCGTCGAGCCCGAGTGCTCAGACGGCCGTCTCGATGGTTGCGATCTCCGGGATGGCGCGTGCGGCCGCACCCCCACGGTTATCTGTTCGTGATCCAGCAACTTACGGAAGTCCGGACGTGCTGCCAAGACCCCGGCATGGCCATTTACCAAATAGTCCTGATGGGCTATATACAGCGGACCAGTAGTTACTCACCGACACCAACCGTGTCTCTGTGGTGACCCCAGCGCACTAGGCACTTCGCCATGGGTTACGACCTAGAGTCCGATTCCCGAAGCAGAAGGCCCTGGCTACTGGGCAACGCGGCGTACTCTAGGTCGCGTGCAGCGCGGAGAGACGTTCTTCACCCGGACCGGGGCGGTCGGACTCCTGATCGTCTTCGCGGCGGTCGCCGGGGTGCTGGCCGCGGCCATGGTGGTTCCGCTGGTGGCGGCGACCGGAGTCCTGGTCAGGAACGAGGCCAGCAAGTTCACCACGCTGTCGCTGAACGCCCAGCGTCTCCCGCAGCGGTCGGAGATCCTGGACCGGAACGGCAACCTGCTCGCGTACGTATACGGCGTCGACATGCCGTTCTATACCAGCAGCAACAGCGCCAGCGTGATCCAGTACTACGGCTGGGACCGGCAGCCGGTCACCTACGGCCAGATCAACCCGAACATGCTCAACGCGATCGTGGCCATCGAGGACTCCAGGTACTGGGAGCACGGGGCGATCGACCTGCGCGGCACGATCCGCGCCGCGCTGAACGACATCGAGCATAAGCCGGTCCAGGGCGGCTCCACGATCGCGCAGCAGTACGTGAAGAACGTCCTCCTGCTGACCGCCGAGATGGCGGCGAACACCCAGGCCGTGCAGGCGGCGGACGCCGCGACGCTGAGCCGCAAGCTGAACGAGTTGCGGATGGCGGTCGCGGTGGAGCACCAGCAGTCCAAGCAGGACATCCTGGCCGGGTACCTGAACGACGCGTATTTCGGCAACAACGCCTACGGGATCGAGGCCGGGGCCGAGACCTACTTCGGCACCACCGTCTCCAAGCTGACGGTGACCCAGGCCGCCACGCTGGCCGGGATCGTGGAGAACCCGTCGGAGTACAACCCCATCGAGAATCCAGGGCAGGCTCTCCTGCGGCGTAACACGGTCCTGGCCCGCATGGCGCAGACGGGCAGCGGCCTGACCGCGGCGCAAGCCGCCGCCGCGGAGGCCACGCCGCTCGGGCTGCACGTCTCGGTCCCGCAGAGCGGCTGCGAGTCCGCTTCCGTCGGGTCGGCCGGCTTCTTCTGCGAGTACGTGGAAGAGGTATTCCTGCACGACCCGGCCTACGGCGCCACCCCCATGGCCCGGGCCAAGCTGTTGTCCACGGGTGGACTGCAGATCTACACCACCCTGGACCCGCAGGATCAGCGGGCCGCGAACAACGCGGTGAACTACGTCGAGCCCGCCAGCAGCAACTATTACAACCCCGGCCGCAACGCGGACACCGAGGCGGTGGTCCAGCCCGGTACCGGCCAGATCCGGGCCATCGCCGAGAACAGCCCGTACGGCACCGGCCGCGGCCAGACCGAGATCGACTACGCGGTGAACACGGCGTACGGGGGCAGCGCCGGGGTCCAGACGGGATCGTCCTCGAAGCTGTTCACGCTGATCACCGCCCTGAAGCAGGGGATACCCTTCGGCTTCAGCCTGCACGTCCCCGGCACCACGACCCTCCGCGGGTACACCAACTGCCAGGGCGGGCCCGCCGGGTTCTACAAGGACCCCCAGGGCACCTATATCCCGGGCGCCTATAACGTGACGAACGCCGAGGGCCCGAAGTCCGCCTCCACCCAGACCCTGTACACGGGGACCACCCAGTCGGTCAACGTGTTCTACGCGGAGCTGGAAAGGAAGGTCGGCCTCTGCAACGTCGTGCATACCGCCGTTGACCTGGGGATGACCTGGGCCGACGGCACGTCGCTGCTCAAACAGGACGGCGGGCTGGCGGCCGCGGACAACTTCCCGGCGTTCACCCTGGGCTCGATCAACGTCTCCCCGCTCTCGATGGCCGCGGCGTACGCCACCGTCGCCGACGGGGGCGTCTACTGCTCACCCGTCGCGATCGACAAGATCGTCACGGACACCGGCGGCCGGCTGGCGGTCCCGTCGGCGGGCTGCCACCGGGTGCTTTCCTCTACCGTGGCCGGGGCGGTCAACTACATCCTGCAGGGCGTCCTGACCACCGGCACAGCGGCCAGCGTCGGCGGCCTTTCCGGGCGCCAGGCGGCCGGCAAGACCGGCACGTCGAACGTGGCGAACGGCTTCGGCACCCCCTACGCCGCCTTCGCCGGCTACACGCCAAGCCTGGTGGGCTACGTCTCGGTGTTCAATCCGATCTCCCCGACCGTCCACGACACCATGGGCGGGTCGGCCAGCTGCTACCGGCTGGAGTACGGCGGCCTGTCCTGCCCCGGTGAGATGTTCGGGACGAACGCGCCCGCGTCCACCTGGCACATGACGTTCGACCACGCCAACCTCGGGCCGGTCACCTACTTCGTGCCCGTCCCGCCCGACAGCCCGCTCTTCCGCCTCGGGGACGGCCAGACTGTCCCGCAGCCGAGCCGCGGCCACGGCCACGGAAACGGGAATGGGAATGGGAACGGCGGCGGCAACGGTCCGCCCAACCCGTTCCCGACCACGGAGCCAACCCCGTTCCCGACCCCGTCATTCGCGTTCTGACCTGCCGGCGATCCGAGCCGGGGCGGCGCGGCGTGCCCGGCGAGCCTGACAGCCGGCGCGGACCTCGGCGGCGACGGACCTCGGCGGCGACTCTTACCTGGCTAGCCTGACAGCCGGCGGCGGACCTCGGCGGCGACGG
>Ga0070730_10004430_pt1 | contig 12328 bp, 9 predicted proteins | sample Coa_R1_3_FD_66447 | JGI IMG/M metagenome (GOLD analysis project Ga0070730, IMG submission 66447) | Surface soil microbial communities from Centralia Pennsylvania, which are recovering from an underground coalmine fire - Coalmine... | ecosystem: Environmental > Terrestrial > Soil > Unclassified ... | reverse complement strand
TCTCGTTCAGGACAAAACCCGCGCGCACGCGCCGCGCGCTCTGCCAGAATAGCTGCACCGCGCTGTAGCTGGCCGCCTCAACCATGGGCGAATTGGCCAGAGGATATGCGAGGCCGGATACTTCAATGAGCCATTCGCCCTGCAAGTGCAGGCGCTCGCGCGATGTGACCAGCAGCTTGATGCCGGCCGTCGCCAGCAACAGTTCGGCCAATAGGGTGGCGCCGCCCAGCAGGTGCTCAAAACTATCCAGCACGATGAGAGCCAGCTTGTCGCGCAGGTAGCTGATGAGTTGAGTTTTGGGCTCAGCCGAGCCAGAGGTCACGAAGCCGAGGCCGTTGGCCAGTGTGGGCACCAATAACTGGACATCGGTCAGCGGCGCGAGAGAGATGAACGCGGCGCCGTTTGGAAGGGCGTTCGCACGCGCGTGGGCGGCGGCCAGCGCCAGACGGGTCTTGCCTACGCCGCCCGGACCCAGCAGCGTCAGCAGCCGGCAGTCCGGGTCATCCAGCAGCACCGAAATCTCGCCCAGCTCTTTTTCGCGGCCCACCAGCGGCGTGGGGTGGACCGGCAGGGATAGCACTGGCCGTTCGGCGTTTGCGCGGACCCTAGCCAGGAGCGCGAGCGTTTCGGCCGAGGGTGTCACGCCCAATTCGGCGCGCAGGGCCTCGACGCAGCGCTGATAAATGGCGACGGCGCCGGCCGGGTCATCCAGCCCGGCGTGGGCCAGCATCAAGGCGCGGTAGGCGGCCTCCGGTACGCCGCCCACCGCCAGCCACCGTTCGCCCCAACCCAGGACTTCGCGCCAATTTAGGGCCGTGCTCAAACGTTCCAGCAGGCTGCCCATCTTGCGGTCAAAGACCGCGCGCAGCCGCTCGCGCTCGAGCCCGACCCACTCCTCATAAAAGCCGGGCAGGAGGTCGCCGCGATAGACGTCGACGGACGCAGTCAAATCGCCGTCGTCTTCCAAGACAGCGGCATCGAGCCAGAAATCTGGCGTTGCGATGAAGGCAATCGACAGGTCGTCGGCAGCGAAAAAGGCTGGCCCGCTCGCTTCAAGCGGCTTGCGAATTCGCCATAGCGTCTGCCGGAGATAAGCGCGCGCGTTGGTCTCAGTGGCGTCCGGCCAAAACATGCCTGCCAGTTTCTCGCGGCGGTGTGCCACGCCGGCCGTCAGCACAAGATACGCAAGCAATGACTGCGCCGGACGTGACGGTATTTCGAGGCGCCGATCGTTCAAGCGCAGCTCGAATTGTCCGAGCAAGCGGACTTCCAACATGTAAAGCTCCCCCACCGAAATCAAGAGAATTATAGCCGACATACGTTCAAAATACGGCGGTCCCTTACTCTCATGGTCAATCCCAGCAATGCGCGGCCAAAGTTGGCCGACACGCCTGGGGCATAGGCTGAAGGAGGGACAATGTGAAACCGCTTTCCGCGACGATTTTTGGAAATGATCGCCTGAGCCGCCGCCAGCTCTTAAGGGCGGCAGGCGGGCTGGGCCTGACGGCGGCAGGGCTGGCTCTGCTGGATGCCTGCAGCCCGGCCGCCACCCCTACTGCGGCGCCAACCGCCGCGCCGACCTTAGTGCCCCCCATTGCCCCAACCGCTGCTGCCCAGAAGCTCGAAACCACGACGATCCGGATACCCCTGGGCTCTGCCACCACTCCAGTTTCCGTCTGTGTTGCCCCGGTGTTCGTGGCTGAAGACCTCCTCAAAGCCGAGGGCTTCACCGACGTGCAGTATGTCAGGTCCACGACCGGCCCCACACTCGTCATCGACGCCCTGGCCTCCGGGGCCGGCGACATGACGCTCCAATTCTCCGGGCCAAGCATCGTCTTCCTGGATGCTGGGAAGCAAGTCACGATGTTGGCCGGGGTTCACGTAGGGTGCTTTGCGCTCTTCGGCTCGAGCAAGGTCAGCGCCATTGGCGACCTGAAGGGGCAGAATATCGCCATCAGCCAGATCGGCGGGCCGGATCACGTTTTTCTATCCATCATGTTGGCCAATGGCGGTATTGATCCGATCAAGGATGTGACATTTACCGCCACACCGCCCGCCACGGCCAAGCAACAGTTCATGGATGGCACGCTCGATGCCTACATGGCCTTCCCGCCGGCTGTGCAGGAGTTGCGCGCCAAGAGCATCGGGCATGTGGTGATCGACAGCATGATGGATATGCCCTGGTCGCAATACTTCTGCTGTATGGCCACTTTCAGCAGCAGCTTCGTACAGAACAACCCGGTGGCCACCAAGGCGGCGCTCAGGGCGCTCCTCAAGGCGACCGACGTCACCGCCCAGCATCCCGACCAGGCGGCTAAGCTGATGGTGGACAAGGGATTCACGCCCAACTACGACTACGCCCTGCAAGCGATGAAGGACATACCCTACAACCAGTGGCGCAAGCTAAATCCTGAAGACACCATCCGCTACTATGCCACGATCCTTCAGAAGGTTGGGATGATCAAGAGCACGCCCGACCAGATCGTCAAGGAAGGAACCAACTGGAGCTTCCTCAACGAGCTAAAAACGGAGATGCCGGCCTAGGGTTAGGACCATCTGCTGCCCGCCTGGCCCGGCTGCACGCGCGCAGCCGGGCCACGTACATCACATAAAACACCCCCCGCGAATCTTGATAAAAATAGCCGACATACGCTGAATATACGCCGGCCTTATATACTCGCGCCAAATCGCAGCTGGTTAGCTAACTTTCGTAGCCTAACCCATAGGCGCCCGGCCCACGTGAGGGTCTATGACAGGTGACATAACGCACTCGGGCCACGTCAAAGACTTATGGAGCCGCCGCCAATTCTTGAAGGCGGCCGGCAGCTTTGGCCTGACCGCCGCTGGGTTGAGCCTGCTGGAGGCCTGCGGGGCCAGGCCGGCTAGTGGCAGCCTGGAAACTACGACCATTCACCTGCCCATCTTCCGGACTATTGGGGTTTGTACGGCGCCGCTCTATGTGGCCGAGGACTTCCTTAGGCAAGAAGGATTCACCGACATCCAATATTTGGGCGCCGGTTCATCCCTGTCCATCGATTCCGTAGCATCCGGGGTTGCCGATATCACCCTGCAATTCTCGGGGCCGACCATTCTTTACCTGGACAGCAACAAGCCCGTGACCATGCTGGCCGGCGTACACGTCGGCTGCTTTGTGTTATTTGGTTCGGACCAGATTAAGACGATCAGCGATCTCAAGGGCAAAACGCTGGCCATCAGCCAGTTTGGCGGCCCGGAGCACGTCTACCTCGCCAGCATGCTGGCAACGGTGAATATTGACCCGGTCAAGGATGTCACCTGGCAAACCGTCGCCCCCGCTGATACGCGCCAACATTTTATCGACGGTGCGATCGATGCCATCATGGCGTTTCCGCCCGTCGTGCAGGAGCTCCTCGACAAGTCGATCGGCCACGTGATCGCCAACAGCATGGTCGACAAGCCCTGGTCGGATTATTTCTGCTGTATGGTGACCATGAACCAACACTTCGTACAGAAGTACCCGGTGGCGACCAAGGCCGCGCTGCGCGCCGTGCTGCAGGCCACCGACGTCTGCGCCATCCACCCGGAAGTGGCGGCCCAGTTGATGTTCAAGAAGGGGTATGTCGCCGATTACAAATATGCCCTGGAGGCGATGGAGGAGATCCCTTACAACCGCTGGCGCCTTTACGATCCAGAAGATACGGTCCGTTTCTACTCACTGCTGCTCCACGACGCGAAGATGGCCCACAGCACGCCCGATCAGATCATCCAGAAGGGCACTAATTGGACGTTCCTCAAAGAGCTTAAGGCCGAGCTGCCGGCCACGCCCGCGCCCGCTGGGGGCCTGGCCGCCACCCGCAACCTGTTCTGTGCCGTGCCGGGCAGCCAATCGATCGGGCTCAAGCAGCCTCGGAAGGCCGAACAATGATTGGGCAGACCGTAATATGGAGGGTTGGATGAGCGAGAGAACATCGCCAGCGAGGATGGTAGACCAACTGAGCCGGCGCCAGCTCTTGAAGGCGGCCGGCGGCTTTGCCCTGACCGCCGCTGGGCTGAGCTTGCTGGAGGCCTGTGGGCCCCGGCCGGCCACGCCCAGCGCTGCCAGCGGAGGGCTGGAGACCACGACGATCCGCATTCTCCTGACCGAGAAAGTTTCCATTTGCCAGGCGCCCTTGTGGGTAGCCGAAAGTTTTCTGCGGGCTGAGGGCTTCACCAACATCCAGTACATTCAATCTTCAGCTGCGACGCTGGTCGTGGACGATCTTGCCAACGGCCAGGGCGATATCACCCTACAATTCTCCGGGCCGACGATCCTTTACCTGGATGCCGGCAAGCCGCTGACGATTTTGGCGGGGGTGCACGTCGGCTGTTTCGTCTTATTCGGCTCAGCCGGAGTGAAGGCCATAGGCGATCTGCGCGGCAAGAACCTGGCCATCAGCCAGATCGGCGGCCCCGACCATGTTTATCTGGCCAGCATGTTGGCCAATGTGAACATCGATCCAGTGAAAGAAGTGACCTGGACCACCCTGCCCCCGCCGGAGACGACACAGCTCTTCATCGACGGCAAGATTGACGCCGTGATGGCTTTTCCGCCGACCGCGCAAGAGCTATTCGACAAGCAGATTGGCCATGTTGTCGCCAACAGCATGACCGACAAGCCCTGGTCCGACTACTACTGCTGCATGGTGACCGTGAGTCCAGACTATTTGCATAAGAACCCGATCGCGAGCAAGGCGGCGCTGCGCGCGATCTTGCAGGCGACGGACGTGTGCGCGCTTCACCCGGATCAGCCGGCCAAGATAATGTTCAACAAGGGCTTCGCGACGGATTACAAATACGCGCTGGAGGCGATGGCGGAAATCCCTTATAACCGCTGGCGCCTCTACGACCCCGAAGACACGGTGCGCTTCTACTCTCTGCTGCTGCACGGCGTGGGCATGGTCAAGAGCACACCGGACCAGATCATTCAGAAGGGCACTAATTGGACGTTCCTCAAAGAGCTTAAGGCCGAGCTGCCGGCCACGCCCGCGCCCGCTACGGGCCTGGCCGCTACCCACAACCTGTTCTGTGCCGTGCCGGGCAGCCAATCGATCGGGCTCGAGCAGCCTCGGAAGGCCGAATAATGATTGGGCAGACCGGAATATGGAGGGCTGGATGAGCGAGAGAACATCGCCAGTGACGGAGGGTAGCCAACTGAGCCGCCGCTATTTCCTAAAGGCGGCCGGCGGGCTCGGCCTGACGGTGGCCGGCATGGGCCTGTTGGAGGCCTGCGGGGTAAAACCAGCAGCTACAGGCGGAACTCTTGAAACCACGACGATTCGGATTCCTCTGGCCAATACCATTTCGATCTGCATGGCGCCACTTTACGTGGCAGAAACGCTCCTGAAAGCGGCGGGTTTCACCAACGTACAGTACACGCAGGCGGTCGGCACAGACCTCAGTGTCGGGGCGCTGGTGGCCGGGACAGGTGACATCACCATGCAATTCTCAGGCCCCAGCATGCTTTATCTCGACGCCGGCAAGCCGGTCACCATGCTGGCCGGCGTGCACGTGGGCTGCTTTGTATTGTTTGGCTCATCCCAAATTCAACAGATCAGCGATCTCAAAGGCAAGACGATCGCCGTGGCCCAACTCGGAGGCGCCGAGCACATTTACCTGTCCAGCATGCTGGCGAACGTGAGCATTGACCCGACGAAGGACGTCACCTGGACGACGAGCCCTGTACCTCAGACCAAACAGCTTTTCATCGACGGCAAGATCGACGCGATTCTAGCCTTCCCGCCCACGGCCCAAGAGTTGCAAGCCCGACGGATTGGGCACGTGGTCGTCAACAGTATGATGGATCAGCCCTGGTCAGATTACTTTTGCTGCATGGTGACGGTGAGCCAGGCCTTTCTGCAGAAGAACCCGGTGGCGACCAAGGCCGCTTTGCGTGCCATTTTGCAGGCAACAGACATCTGCGCCTTGCAGCCTGAGCGCCCGGCGAAGCTGATGGTAGACAAGGGGTTTTCGACCAATTATGAGTACACCCTGGCGGCCATGCAGCAGATCCCTTACAACCGCTGGCGCGTGTACAACCCCGAAGACACGATCCGCTTCTATGCCTTGCTCTTGCGAGGCGTGGGCATGATCAAGAGCACGCCGGATGAGCTGATCAAGCAGGGCACGGATTGGACTTTCCTTAAACAGCTTAAGGCTGAGCTGCCCGCCACGCCCGCGCCGGCGGGTGCCTTGGCGGCGACCCGCAACCTATTCTGCCCAGTGCCTGGAGGCCGGGGGGCGGGCGCGCAGCAGTCCTTGCCAAAGGGATAGGCCTATTGGCCGTGAGCCATAGCGAAGGAGGTCGAAATGGAAGATCGGTTGCCTGCCAGGACGGGGCGTGGCGTCTGGACCCGCCGCCGGTTCTTGAAAGCCGCTGGCAGTCTTGGGCTCACGGCCGCCAGCCTGAGCCTGCTGGAAGCATGCGGAGCGAAACCAGTGGCGGGCCCAGCCGGCGGCGCACTCGAAACCACGACGGTCCGGGTTCCGATATTCACGAATATCGGTGTGTGCACAGCGCCGCTGTATATGGCGGAGAGCTTTTTAAAAGCGGAAGGCTTCAAAACGGTGGAGTACGTTAAGGCTGGCCAAAGCCTGACCGTGGATACGGTGGCCTCCGGTGAGACCGATATCACCCTGCAGTTTTCCGGGCCGACCATCCTTTACCTGGACACGGGCAAGCCCGTGACCATCCTGGCCGGCGTGCATGTGGGGTGTTTTGTGCTCTTTGGTTCACCCCGAATCAAAGAGATCGGTGATCTTAAGGGAACCACTATTGCCGTATCGCAGCTTGGCGGCCCCGATCACGTTTTCCTGTCCAGCATCCTGGCGACGGTCAGCATCAACCCTGTCACTGAGGTCACCTGGACGGCCTTGCCGATTCCCGAGATGAAGCAAAACTTCATCGACGGCAAGATTGATGCAATGCTGGCGCTGCCCACCACCGTCCAAGATCTGCGTGCAAAGAAGGTCGGGCATGAGATTGTCAACAGCATGGCCGATAAGCCCTGGTCATCGTACTTCTGCTGCATGGTGACTGTAAACCAGGATTTCATGCGCAATAACCCCGTGGCCACCAAGGCGGCGCTGCGCTCCATCTTGAAAGCTACGGACGTCTGCGCCCTGCAGCCGGCAGTTGCCGCCCAAGCCATGGTGGACAAAGGGTTTGCCTTGGACTACGACTATGCCCTGCAGGCGATGCAGGAGATTCCCTACAATCGTTGGCGTGTGTATGATCCCGAAGACACGGTCCGCTTCTATGCACTGCTGCTGCAAGGCGTGGGCATGATTAAGAGCACGCCGGATGCGCTGATCAAGAAAGGCACCGATTGGACGTTGCTCAAACAGCTCAAGACCGAGATGCCGGCCCCCGCCAACGCGGCCGCTCTGAGCAACACCCTGTACTGCGCGGTTCATCATGACCAAGCGGCCGGCCGGGCCGCGACCCGGTCAGTTGAATGAGCGGAACCTCCTTAAGCTTCGGACGGCGCTGGAGCGCATTCTGGTCGCGCTGGGCGCCGCTTACCGGCTGGCTGCCGCGGCTGGTGGCGCGCGCGCCTGCCACCATCCACGTCAAGCTGATCTCGTCCTTCCTGGTCATCGTGGCTCTGCTGATTGCGGTGGGCACGGTGGGCCTGCAGGCACTGAGCGCCACCAACCAGAACGATGCCCAGGTGGTCGCGCTAGACAAGAAGCTGGCTGCCTACCGCCAGCTCCAGACCGACACCAATTTTCAGCTCTACAGCGTCTCAACCGCCCTGCTCTCGCCGGATGCCGCCACCCTCGACACCACGCTGCGGCAGCTCAACCTGTTTACCTATGATCTGGAGCGGCTCCAGTTTGTGGCGCCCGATGAGGCCGACCTGGCCAACCAGGTGAGCGCCGGCCAGAAGCAGCTCATCGCCGTCATGACTCAGGCCCTCAGCCTGGCCCGTGCCGGAAAAGTGAGCGAGGCGACCAATATACAGCTCACCCAGGCCGCGCCATTGGCGAGCAACCTCGAACGCCTCACCAATGAGCTGGTCAACCGGGCCGAGAGCGACATCGTCACCCGCACCGCTCAGAACCAGGCAGCGTTTGTCGACTCGCGCTGGCTCATCGTCGGCTTCGCGGCCGGCAGCATCCTGCTGGCACTGGTCCTCGGCTTCTCCATCTCGTGGTCGGTCATCGCGCCCGTGCGCCAGATTAATACGCGCCTGGGCGAGATTGCTCTGGGGGATTTCGCAAAGCACGTCGAAGTCGCGAACCGTGACGAACTGGGTCCCCTGACTGCCAACCTGAACCGTATGAATGACGAACTCGGACGCCTCTACGCTGAGCTCAACGCCCGCAACCGCGACCTGACCGAAGCCCTGGCTGAGAACAACCGCCTGCTGCATGAGCTGGAAGAGAAGAGCAAACAGCTCGAGATCGCCAGCCGGCATAAGTCGGAGTTCCTGGCGAATATGTCGCATGAGCTCCGGACTCCGCTCAACGCCATCATTGGCTTCTCCGACGTTCTGCTGGAAAAGATGTTTGGTGACCTCAACGCGCGGCAGGCCGACTATCTGCAGGACATTCTCAGCTCCGGCCGGCACCTGCTTAATTTGATCAACGACATCCTGGACATCTCCAAGGTCGAAGCCGGCCGCATGGAGCTCGAGCGCACCAGCTTCTCGCTGGCGGACATCCTGGAACACGGCCTGCGGATGGTCCGCGAGCGGGCCGGGCGCCACGGTATTGAGCTCAGCCTCGACGTCGATCCACGCCTGGGCCTGATCGCGGCTGACGAGCGCATGGTCAAGCAAGTGGTCGTCAATCTGCTCTCGAACGCGGTGAAATTCACTCCCGATCGCGGTCAGATCGAGGTGAGTGCTGAGCGAGAAGATGGCGAGGTACGCGTGTCGGTGCGCGACACCGGGGTGGGCATTGCCGCGGAGGACCAGGCGCGCATCTTCGATGAATTCCAACAAGCCAAACATGTCGGCGGCAAGCCGGTTGAAGGGACGGGCCTGGGGCTGACGCTTTCCAAGAAGTTTGTGGAGCTGCAGGGCGGCCGCATCTGGGTGGACAGCCAGCTCGGCCAGGGTGCCACCTTTACCTTCACCATACCCGTGTGGGAATCAAGTGTGGCGACCCCAGCGCCGATAGCGGCGCCGCGCGTTGGGGTGGAACTGACTGGCCCCGCCGTCCTGATCGTCGAAGACGACGCACGCTCCCTTGAGCTGCTCACGCTGTATTTGACGGCCGACCATTTCCAGGTGAGCGTGGCCCACGACGGCGAAGACGGCCTGGCACTGGCTCGCCAACTGCACCCGGCCGCCATCGTGCTGGATATTCGGCTGCCGCGCGTCGATGGCTGGGATTTTCTGGCGCAGGCCAAGACCGATCCGAAGCTGGCCAGCATCCCCATCGTTATCGTCTCGGTCCTGGATGAGCGTGGCAAAGGGTTTGCCCTCGGGGCCAGCGGTTATATCGTCAAGCCAGCCAGCCGCGAAGACCTGCTGGCCACGCTGCACGGCTTAACGCCGGCGCCGAAGACCGTCGATGAGACGCCCAAAGTGTTGGTGATTGACGATGATCCATTAGCGTTGGAACTGGTGGAGGCTGTCCTTGTCCCGCAGGGCTACACGGTCTTGAAGGCCGCCGGCGGCGAAGACGGCCTGGCTCTGGCCCGCCAGATGTTGCCGCGCCTGATCATCTTGGATATTCTTATGCCAGGTGTAGACGGATTCGCCGTCGTGCAGCGCCTGCGCGTCGACCCAGCCACCACGGCAATCCCCATCGTCATCCTGACGTCGAAGACCATGACCCGCGAAGACAAAGAGCGGCTGAATGGCCAGATCAGTTTTCTGGCCCAGAAGGCGGAGTTTAGCCGAGCAGCCTTCGTCGAGATGGTGCGACGTTTGTGTTCCGGCGGCCCGGGCTGAGCCAGGCGCCCCCACAACTCGCGTCACTGCGCCCGGAGCCGCTCGCAAATGCTCCTGGCAAATTAGGAGACCGGCATGGCTGGTGAACTCATTCTCATCGTCGAAGACAACGAGAAAAATCTCAAGCTGGTGCGCGACGTGCTGCAGTTCAAGGGTTATCGCACCCTGGAGGCCGAGACAGCCGAAGACGGTTTCCAGCTCGCCCGGACACAACTGCCTGACCTGATCCTGATGGACATCCAGCTGCCGGGCACCGATGGCATCACCGGCTTGCACCAGCTGCGGGCTGAGCCGCGGACGGCCTCCATCCCGGTCATCGCGCTGACCGCCTTTGCCATGAAAGATGACCGGCAGCGGTTTCTGGATGCCGGCTTTGACGGGTACCTGGACAAGCCCATCAACGTCAAAACGTTCCCCGCACAGGTCCAACAGATTTACGAACGCGCGCGCAAATAGGCCGGCCTGGAAATTGGTTACGGGCGGAGGGGCAGGCATGGAGCGGGCAGTGACGGTCCTGGTGGTGGACGATAACCCGGCGAATATCAAGCTGCTGGAGGCGGTGTTGACGCCGCGCGGCTACCGGGTTGTGACAGCTGGATCGGGCAGCGAGGCGCTCGTCAGGGTGGCTGGCGAACGGCCTGATCTGATCCTTTTGGACATCGTGATGCCCGACCTGGACGGCTACGCGGTCTGTCGCCAGCTGCGCAGCAACCCTGCCACTCGGCTGCTGCCGGTCGTGATGATCACCGCCAGCGGCGAGGCGGAAAAGATCAAAGCCATCGAGGCCGGCGCCGACGACTTCGTGTCGAAGCCGTTTAACCAGGCCGAGCTGCTGGCGCGGGTAAAATCGCTGGTGCGGGTCAAGGCCTACTACGACACGATCCAGGCCCAGGCGGCCGAGCTGGCCGAGTGGAACCGCTCGCTTGAAACCCGGGTGCAGCAGCAGGTAGAGGAGCTGGAACGACTGGGCCGCCTGCGCCGCTTCCTCTCGCCTCAACTGGCCGAGCTGATCGTCTCTTCGGGAGACGACTCGCTGCTACAGAGCCATCGACGCGAGATCAGCGTCTTGTTTTGCGACCTGCGCGGCTTCACTTCTTTTGCCGAGACCGCCGAGCCCGAAGAGCTCATGGGCATCCTGCACGAGTACCAGGAAGCCATGGGCGAACTGATCCACCGCTACAAGGGCACGGTGGCCGACATCGCCGGCGACGGGCTAATGGTGTTCTTCAATGACCCGTTGCCAATCCCTGAGCATGCCCAGCAGGCCATCCGCATGGCTGTCGCGATGCGGCAGCGCATGGGTGGTCTGATCGCCGCCTGGCAGAAACGTGGTCATACTCTAGGTTTTGGGGTCGGCATCGCCGTCGGCTACGCCACGCTCGGGCAGATTGGCTTTGAGGGGCGCTTCGATTATGGCGCCATTGGGTCAGTCACCAATCTGGCGTCGCGGCTGTGCGGCGAGGCGCGCGCGGGCCAGATCCTCGTCGCGCCCCGCACCTATGCGGCCACTGAGTCGATTGTGAAGGCTGAATGCATCGGTGACATGACTCTCAAAGGGTTTCTTAAGCCAGTCACGGTCTACAACATCTTGGAGCTTCAATAGGAAAGGCCTCAATCGGCCACCATCGCCTGCTCTCGCCACATCGAGGCAACGATTGCATTTGATGTCCGTCACAAACAGGGTGGTCTTCTGGTTGTGGCGTTTGCGGCGCTCTTTGGCCTTGACAATCACCTTGCGCGGCTCGGCCACGCCCGACGGCCCGGCGCTGGCGCGCAGCGTGGCAAAGTAGCCGCGGGTGTTGTTCGCGATGATCTCGGCCACGCACAGCGGGTCTTGCCGGTGTCGGCCGGCCTTAGCCGGCGATCTGCCGCCGCACCGCCAGCCCGCCCAGCACCAGCGTGGCCAGCGACGTGAGACTGAGCACCGCCACATCCAGGCCAAACTGGTCGTTGGAGGCATAGAACACCGCCATCTGCAGGGCGTGCACGCCGTAAGAGAGCGGGTCGTACACGGCGATGGCCTGCAGCCAGCCTGGCTCAAAGGCCAGCACCCCAATGCCGCCGGCCAGGAAGAACGCATAGATGGCCAGAAAGAGCCCGATCGGGATGGCCGCCTGAATGCGCTGCAAGGCGGCGCCTACCGCCACGCCCAGCCCGGTGCCCGCCAGCGACACCAGCGCAATGATCAGCACGGTAGGCAGCCACTCGCCTGCCACCGGCCGCGTCCAGTCCAGCGCCGCGCCCAGCCCCAGCACCACCAGTCCCAGGCTAAACGTCACCGTAAAGCTGGCCAGCACCTTGCCCACGATGATCAGCTCCGGCGGCAGCGGCGCCAGCAGCACTTCCTTGATGGTGCGGCTCTCCCACTCGCGCGCCGTGGCCATGGCGCTGGTCACCAGGCCATT
>Ga0070730_10004429_pt1 | contig 12329 bp, 13 predicted proteins | sample Coa_R1_3_FD_66447 | JGI IMG/M metagenome (GOLD analysis project Ga0070730, IMG submission 66447) | Surface soil microbial communities from Centralia Pennsylvania, which are recovering from an underground coalmine fire - Coalmine... | ecosystem: Environmental > Terrestrial > Soil > Unclassified ... | reverse complement strand
GCGGCGGCGCGGGTCGTTCCTCGGCCTCGAGCGACGGCCAGCCCCAATAGGCGTGATAGAACGCCCGCGTCAGGTTCATGAATTTTTCGCGCTGCCTCTGCGTCTCGACCACGTCGATCAGCGAGGCGAGCATGAGTCCGGTCCCCGCCGCGGCCGCGACGGTGCCGGCCGTCCGCAGCGTCTGCGAGGCGTGGGGGTCCTGGGACATCCCCGAGCCCACCGCGGCGGCCATCAGGCCCCCCGCCGCCATGAGCGTGGATCCCGTCGAATACTGGGTGTCGGACGGCACGTAGGGGATGGGATGTTCGGGCCGCGAGCAGGCCCCCAGGAGGACAAGCAGGATCGCCCCGCATCTCATGACCTTAGAGTACGCCGATTTCCCTCCCGGATCAAGGTCGAGTGACGTGGGAACGGAAAAGACTCTCCCCAAGGGAGGATCGCGCTCGGAAGCGGCGCCGGAGGCGCTTAGCGGTCGATCTCGCCCAGGACGATGTCGATCGAGCCCAGGATCGCGATCAGGTCGGCGATCAGGTTGTTCTTGCCGACCTCGGACATGATGGCCAGGTTCACGAAGCTCGGCGCGCGCACCTTGCAGCGCGTGGGGATCTCGGACCCGTCGCTGACGATGTAGAAGCCCAGCTCGCCGCGCGGATTCTCGATCGCGGTGTAGGCCTCGCCCACGGCGGGCTTGATCTTGCGGAGATCGGCCGCGTACTTCCCGGCCGGCAGTCCGTCCATGATCTGCTTCACGATCTTGCAGGACTCGATCATCTCCTCGATGCGCAGCCAGTACCGATTCCAGCAGTCGCCCACGACGCCGACGTCGTTGGAGCCGATCGGGACCTTAAACTGGTACTTCTCGTATCCGGAGTACGGCATCGCCTTGCGGACGTCGTAGTTGACGCCCGAGGCGCGCAGGTTCGGGCCCGTGAAGCCCCAGTCGAGGGCGGATTCGGCGCTGATCACCCCCAGGCCCTTGGTCCGGGTGAGGAAGATCGAATTGCCGCTGAGGAGCTCGTTGTAGTCCTTGATGCGCTCGTCGAACTGGTTGAGGAAATTCGCGACCATCTCCCAGAACTTCTTGTCCACGTCCTTCATCACGCCGCCGACCTTGACGTAGTTGTAGGTCAGCCGCGCGCCGCAGACGTGCTCGAACATGTTGAGGATGAGCTCGCGCTCGCGGAAGGCGTAGAGGAACGGCGTGAAGGCGCCGATGTCCAGGCCGTAGGTCCCGAAGGCCAGGAGGTGGGAGGCGATGCGGTTCAGCTCCGCCATGACCACGCGGATGGCCTGCGCGCGGGGAGGGATTTCGATGGTCAGCAGCTTCTCGACCGCCAGGCAGAACGCCAGGTTGTCGCTCATCGACGAGAGGTAGTCCATCCGGTCCGTGTACGGCACGAACTGCTCGTACCGGAGGTTCTCGCCGATCTTCTCGGCGCAGCGGTGCAGGTAGCCGACGACGGGCGTGACCTCGCTCACCATCTCCCCGTCGGTGCGGATGACCAGGCGCAGGACCCCGTGGGTGGAAGGATGCTGCGGCCCCATGTTCAGGAGCATGTCCTGGGTTTCGATGGGCTTGGACACCGTCGCCATAGGGGGCTCTGGATCCTTCCTAGTTCAGGGGCTTGACCTGGGAGTACGCGCCCACGCGGTCGGGCGTCGCGGGCGTCACCAGGTAGGAGCGCTGATCCTGATCGTTGTTCTTCGCCATGGTCTGCGCGTGGATCTTCTTCTGAAGCTTGATCAGGCCGTCCAGGAGCGCCTCGGGGCGCGGCGGGCAGCCGGGAACGTAGATGTCCACGGGAACCACCTTGTCGACGCCCTTGACGACGCTGTAGCCCCACTTGTAGTAGGGGCCGCCGCCGATCACGCAGACACCCATCGCGAGCACGTATTTGGGTTCGGGCATCTGCTCGTAGAGCTTCTTGACGACGAGCGCCATCTTGGCGTTGACGGTGCCCGCGACGATCATGAGGTCGCTCTGTCGGGGAGAGGCGCGGGGGATGATGCCCAGCCGGTCCCAGTCGTAGCGGGAGGCCGCGGTGGCCATCATCTCGATCGCGCAGCAGGCGATGCCGAAGAGCATCGGCCACAGGGAGGACGCGCGCGCCCAGTTGGCGACGGCGTCGACGCTGGTGATCATGATGTTCTTGCCGAACTTCCCTTCGATCAGGCTCATGGGCTTAGTCTACCAAGACCGTCCTTCAGGGTCAAACTTTGACGAAGAGCTCGTCGCCGGCCGCCGCCACCTCGTACTTCCGCACCGAGGAGCCGCCCACCGAGAGGCAGTTGCCCGTGGTCACGTCGAACTTCCACTGGTGCCAGGGGCAGACCACCGAGAAGCCCTCGATCTTCCCCTCCCCAAGCGGACCGCCCTGGTGGCCGCATTCGTTCGAGAGGACATGGTAGATGCCGTCGACGTTGAAAATCGCGACCTTGGGTCCGCCCAGGTCGGCGACGAGGGCCTTCCCCGCCTCGACCTCGGCCTTCTTGGCGAGATAGATCCACATGGGGACGGGCTCGGCGACCGCCCGGGTGCCGGTCCGGGTGTCCTGCTCGATCTTCCGGCGCCCCTCCGTGCCGGTCGCGGGCTCGGATCTCCGGGGCTCCGCCGGACGCGAGGGGGGCCGGGGCCGCTCCTGGCGCGGCGCCGGACGGGGCGTGGGAGGCGCGGGCAGTCCCGCTTCCGCAGGAGCCGCGGGAGCCGCGGGAATCGCGGGGGGGGCCGGGGCCGCTTCGGCGGCCGGAGCGGCCGCCGCGGGGGGGCTTCCGGCCTTGGGGGCGTCGCAGCCGTTGCAGCCCGCCACGGCCGCGGGGGCGCCCAGGACCTCGTCGAGTTTCACGATGAAGCGGTCGCCGCCGTCGGGCGGCTGGAGCGTCACCTCGCGCAGGAGCAGGTTCTGGTCGACCACGATGCCGACGCCCTTCTTCGACTCCAGGCGCGTGCCCCGCTGGGGCATCACGTCGCGGGAGTCGGTGTACGTCGAGTACTCGTAGCGCAGGCAGCACAGAAGCTTTCCGCAGCGGCCGGTGATCTTCGACGGATCGGCCGTATGCTTCTGGATCTTGGCCATGTCCATCGTGATGCCGCCCAGCTCCTTCAGGTGCCCGCGGCAGCAGAGGGTGAGGCCGCAGTGGCCCGCATCGCCGATCAGCCGCGCCTCGTCGCGCGCGCCCACCTGCTTGAGTTCGATGCGGGTGCGGAACTCGTGGGCCAGCTGCCGGACGAGTTCCCGGAAATCCACGCGCGACTCGCTCGTGAAATAGAAGATCAGCCGCTCGCCGCCGTAGACGTAGTCCACGTCGGTGACCTTCATCTGCAGGTTGAGCTTCTGGACGATCTCCTTGCAGGCCTTGATCGCGCGCGGGACGTTCTCCTTGTCCAGGCGCTCCACGTTGACCAGGTCCTCGGAGTTGGCGCGGCGGATGACGTCCCAGAGGCTCTCCGGGGGGATCGCCTCGGGGATCGGCTGGAGCGGGGTCAGTACCTCGCCCAGTTCCTTCCCGCGGTCGGTGCGCACGACGCAGCGGTCGCGCACGTGGAGGTCTTCGCGGTCCGTCTTGAAGCGGGCGACCATCCGCATCTTGCCGTAGCGGACGCTGGTGTAGTAGGCCATCTAATCCTTGATCGTCAATTTGAGATGTCCGCCGGGCTGGGCGCCCTGGGCCTGCATTTCGGCGGCCAGCTTGCGGACTTCTTTTTCCATTTCAACCAGGATCTCCGAGTCCTTGACGCGCCGCAGGGGCTTCCCCTGCTTGAAGATGTTCCACTGGCCCCGCTCGCCGGCCGCCCCGATATCGGCCTCGGCCGCCTCGCCGGGGCCGTTGACCGCGCAGGCGAGGATGCTGATCCGCATGGGGATCTTGAGGTCGCTGATCTTCTCCTTGAGCCGGCCGACCAGCGCCTCGTGCGCGACGGCGGCGCGGCCGCAGAGCGGGCAGGCGATGATCTCGGGTTCGCGCACCCGGCGGCCGGTGGCCTTGAGGATGTCGAAGCCGGCATAGACCTCGAGCTTCTTGTCCCCCGTCAGGGAGACGCGGATCGTGTCGCCCAGGCCCTCCAGCAGGATGCGGCCGATGCCGATCGCGCTCTTGATCGTGCCGTAGCCGGGCAGCCCTGCCTCGGTGACCCCCACGTGGAGCGGGATGTCCGTCGACTTCCCGAAGCGCAGGTACGCGTTCACGACCGTCTCCATCGACGTCGACTTGAGCGAGACGACGATGTTCCGGAAGCCGCATTTCTCCAGCCACTCGCAGTGGCGGACGCCGCTTTCCACGATGGCGTCGGCGGTCGCGTAGCCGTACTTGTCGAGCAGGTCCTGCTCGACCGATCCCGAGTTGACCCCAACGCGCATCGAGATCCCCGCGTTCTTCGCGGCCTCGGCCACTTCCTTCTCGCGGCGCTTGGCCTCGTCGTCGAAGACCGAGGCCTTCCCGCCGACGTTTCCGGGGTTGAGTCTCACCTTGTCCACGCCCTGCCGGATCGCCTCGAGCGCGAACTTGTAGTTGAAGTGGATGTCGCAGACGAGCGGGACGTCCGGCGGAAGGAACCTCTTGATGGCGCCGATCCCCTGGGAGTCGCCCGCGTCGAAGCAGGAGATCCGGACGATCTCGCAGCCGGCGTCGAGCATGCCCCGGATCTCGGTCTTGGTCGCTTCCGTATCCTTGGTCGCGGTGGTGGTGAGGGACTGGACCCAGATCGGGTGGTTCCCGCCGATGACCAGCTTTCCGCAGGGCACCTCGCGGGTCTTGTGACGCGTGATCATCCTTTGTCCTCGTTGCCGACGTCTATATGTCGGCAAAATAGCGTTCCCGCAGTCGCCCGGAATGAAGGAGGGAGGCCGAGGGCTCCTAGAGCCAGCGCCTCATGATCACCAGGTACTTCTGGCGGTGGGCCTTGACGTCTTCGTCGAGGTATGGAGGGACGGTCGCCTTCTTCGGGGCGTCCATCCGGTCATCCATCGTCTTGGGAATGTCGAAGCGCCAGGCCGGCTTGGTCGACCGGGAGGGCTGATCGAGCTCCGTGGTGTCGATCATGATCTCCTCGGGGAGGCTGGCCTGTTCGTAGCCGACGACTTCCCACCCACTGGACTCCTTCGCGCGGACGAATTCCTTGACCTCATCGAACGGCATGGGGCCAAAAACCTTTTTCTCGTAATCCGGACCCGGCAGGCTCCATTCGTGCGGCCGCTGTCCGTAGTTGTGGTAGTTGGGCTCCCAGCAGAAGCAGCCCGACAGCAAGGCGCACAAGACGGCGGCCCCGAGAACCGGTTTCACGCGCATCATTCTAAGAGGACGGCCCTTGCGGTGCAATCCTTTCAAGGAGCCGAATCGCGGCAGCCCGGGGCCCCGGGGGGTATAATGGGCCCAGTGACCCTGGAAGAGGCGACGCGCAAGCACCAGTCTGGCCAGTATCGGGAAGCTCTCGCCGAGGCGCAGAAGGAGCAGATCGCGGCCGCCCAGGAGGGCCGCCGCGTCGACGTCGTCCAGTGGTCCGTCCTGGCGACCCTGGCGGCGCGCGACATGGGGCGCGTCGACGAGGCCCGGACCCACGCCCAGTGGGCCGTCGACGGGGCGCAGAATTCCTCGGACCCTTCGCTCCTCTGCCAGGCCCGCTACGCCATGGCGATCGCCCACAAGGGCGAGCGCGATTACGACGGCGCCATCCAGGAGCTCCGTTCGGCGATCGAAGCCCTTCCGGCCGGGTCGTCGGACCTCCTGCGGGCGACCCTGCTGCTCGAGGCCGCCTGGATCTGCCTCGAGGCGGGCCTGCGTCCCGAAGCCGAGGCCTGCCTCGCCAAAGGAAGCGCCCTCGTCCACTGGCTCCGGGAGCCCCGCCTCCTGGCTCTCAGCCTGTACCTGCGCAGCCATTGGGAGACGTATTCCGCCGCCGACCTCCAGCTCTCCGCCGCCTACGAAATCGCGCGGACGGTGGATTGTCCCGAGCTCATGTGGCAGATTCTCTGGCGGCTCTCCGACCGCGCCGAGGAACACGGGCGCGACCGCGTGCAGGAAGACTGCCTGTGGAACGCCTTCCGCATCCTCACGAGCCTGGCGAAGCCGCTGGCCCCTGCCGATGCGACGGCCTTCTGGCGCCAGGGCTCGCGCCGCGCGTTCCTGGAAGCCATCAAGACCCGGTTCGGCAGCCAGTTCCTGAAGAAGGTCATGGAGGACGGGACGCCGGACGCCGAGAACGCCACCCGCATCATCCGGGACTTCGGATTCGATCCCGCGTCGATTCCCGACTTCGTCCGGGATCAAAAATAGCGGTTCGCTGAGACGAACGGCGCCAGCGCCATGAGCACCGCCTCCGCCGTCACCGCTTCCCGGGTCCGCTTCCCCTTCGTGACCAGGGCCACCGACCCCTGATCCGACCGGACGACCCTCCGGACCAGGGCGTCGGGGATCTCAAAGAAGGGACCCGACCCGAGCGCCTCTCGTTCGCCGTCGAAGACACAGGCGATCGTGATCTGGAAGGGACGCGGCGAGAGGGCGGCCAGGCGAAACACCCCCGCCTCGATGCCGACGGAATAATCGCAGTCCGCGTAGGCCCGGCGGGCCCGGCCGCGGGCCCCGCGGACGATCTCGCCCAGCGATCCCGGCTGGGGGGAAACGCCCGAAGGCACGGCGACTCCGACCACGCGGGTTTTCCTGAAGTAGGCCGCGAAGGCCTTGCGGGCGGCCCGGAGCTTCATCGCGCTCGTGCTCCCGACGCGGACGATCACCGGGCTCTCCCCAGGGCCGCCGCGGCGGCGCGGATATGGTCCGGTCCCGTCCCGCAGCAGCCTCCGAGCAGCCGAGCGCCGGCGCTTCCGAGCGCGCGGATCGCGGAGGCGAAGCCGCTGGGCGTCACGGCGTGGCCCGGAAGACCTGCGCTCGGGAAGGCGGAGATCGGAAGTTTCGCCTCCCGGACCGATCGCTCGACGAAGAACTGGGTCTCCTCGGGACCCAGGCAGTTGGTCCCCACGACGGCGATTCCCCAGGCCGGGGCCATCGCGACCAGCCGGTCGAAGCCGCGCTCCAGTTTCTGGGCGAGCTGGGCGACGACGGGAAGCCCCCAGGGCTTCGCCGCCTCGACCGCCGCCAGGAGGTCGCTCACCTCGGTGAAGGTCTCCAGGACCAGCGCGTCGCAGCCGCCTTCGACGAGGGCCTCGAACTGTTCCCGGTAATACCCGGAGCGCTCCCCGCGGGGGCACTCGGTGAGGGGGCCGACGATGCCGGCCACGAAGCCTCCGCGCGCCGCCTCCCGGGCCAGGGTGACGCCGGCGCGGTTGATCTCGCGTACCTTGTCCCCCAACCCGTGGGGCTTGAGCCGGAATCCGTTCGCGAGGAAGGTGTTGGTCTTCGTCAGCTCCGAGCCCGCGTCCAGATACTCCTTGTGGAGCGCGAGGACGACATGGGGACGCGTCAGATTCAGTTCGTCGAGCGGGCGCCCCGGGAGGCACCCCCGGCGCAGGAACTCGGTCCCATAGGCGCCGTCGCCCAGGAGGACCCGTTCCTTGAAGGCGCCCAGGAAGCGGGAGTCCTCCATGGCCCGGCTATTTCGACGCCGGGAGGAAGGGAGACCATGCGGGCGTGAAGATCTGGCCGCGCTGGAAGGTGAGGCGCTTCTGGCCGCTGCCATCGGCATTCATCACGTAAAGCTCGCGAAAGCCGTCGCGCGTGGAGACGAAGACGATCTGACGGCTGTCGGGCGACCAGGACGGCTCGTCGGCCTCGGAGTCCAGCGGAGTGAGGCGTCGGGGATTCTTGCCGTCGACGCCCATGACGAAGATCGCGTTCTGGCCCTCCCGCGCCGAGGGCCAGGCGATCCACTTGCCGTCGGGAGAGCAGGCCGGCCGGCCGTCCCAGGCCCGGTCGTTGGTCAGCGCCCGCAGGTCCTCCGTGTACTTCGGAGGCTCCTTCCCCTCTTCCCGCTTCGGATTGGGTTCCCGTTCCGAGGGGAGCACCTTCATGCTGTAGATATCCTGCTGGCCCCCGCGGTCGGACAGGAAGAGGATGGATCCGCCGTCGACGGACCAGACCGGCCAGGTATCGTTCGACTTGCTGTCGGTGAGGCGCTTCTCGTCCCTGCCGGTCGGCCCGATGGAGTAGATCTGCCAGGACTCATCCCGGTTGGACATGTAGGCGATCCGGCGGCCGTCGGGCGACCAGGCCGGCGCGCAATCCTTGTAGTGGGCCATCGCCACCTTGCCGAGCTTCCCTTCCCAGGAATAGATCCCGAAGTGGCCGTCCCGGCCCGAGGCGAAGAGCAGGGTCGCTCCGTCGGGCGACCAGGCCGGAGTTTCGTCGTACGCGTCCGCAGCGGCCACCGCTTCGGGCTCGCCGCCCCGGGCATCCATGACGAGGATGTCCCGGTTGGTCCCGGTGCGGTCGATGGCGAAGGCGATCTTCGACGGCCGGGGGTCCTCGGGTTTGGCGCAGCCCGCCGCCAGGCAGGCGGCGGCGACGAGACATCCCAATCGGCCCATCGGATGATTATACGGAGGCTGCCGGACCGCAGCTACTTCTTCGGCGGATCCAGCGGACGCGGGGGGACGGGTCCGGGCACGGCCTTGCGGCCGGCGCAGGCGCGGGTGACTTCCTGCCAGCGGACCCAGAATTCGCGGGGGCCCAGATCGCTGAGGGCCTGGACGTCCTCCATCGGGATGCACTTGTGACGCCGCACGTGCTCCTCGGTCTTGGCGTACATGACGCCGCGGAATTCGTGGTACAGGCGGATGAATTCGTCCACGCGGGGGCTGCCCGGGCCGGGCTCCATGTTCCGGATCTCCTCGATCTTGCCGGGCTTTTCGCGCTTCAGCCACTGGAAGAAGAGACCCCGGGGGAAGCCTTCGTGATAGCCCATCCGCCGGGTCCATTTGAAGAAGCCGGCCGCCAGTTCGATGACTTCCTTGTGCTCCTGCGGGCTGAGCTTCGCGGCGCGGTCGGCGGCCTTCCGGACCTCCTCGGCCGGCATCGACTTGATCTTCTTCAGGTTCTCCCGGAGGCGCTCGCGCTCCTCGGAGGAGAGCTTCTTGATCTCCTCGAGGCGCGACCTGAGCTGGGCGCGCTGCTCGGGGGTCATCTTCCGGATCAGCTCCAGCTTCTGGAGGTCGATCGAGGAGGAGGACTGCTCGGCCCCGGCCACGAGGGCCGTCGCCAGGAACAGGACGAGGGTCGTCACGCGCGTCACTTCTTCTCCTCGACGAGCGGCGAACCGTTCTCGGTCATCAGCTCGAAGGTCCGCAGGAGCTCGTAGTTCTGGATCAGGTCGAGATTCTCGACCAGTTCCCGCTCCTCGTCCGTCACCACGGGTCCCGAGGGCGGCTGCTTGGCCGCAGGCGCATGGGAGAGGAGGATGGCGACGAGAAGGGCCGCCGCCGCGGCCGCCAGGGGCGCCGCAAAGCGGAGAATGGCCGGCGAAAGCTTCCGGCGGACCGACCGGAAGAAGCCTGCGGAGGGCTCGATCGGCGGATACTCGCCCAGGAGGTCCCAGGCGCGGGCAAAGATCCCGCACTCGGCGCACTGGGCCTGGTGGGCCCGGGCGGCCTCATCCTTCGACGGATGCCCCTCTCGGAACTGGGTGCACGTCATGCTCATCACTATACCAACCCGGCTCCCCCCGAAATGTTGCGCTGAAAGTGGGGGCCCCCGGACGGACGCCGAAGGGGGGCTTCCCCTCCATAGGCAGTATCGTCAGTAGATCGCCCAGTTCTGCACCGGCTGGAAGCCCGCCGTCACATAGAGCTTATGGGCGGCGGGGGACAGCTCGGGCAAGGTGAGGACCTCGCAGGAGAGGCCTCCCAGGGCCCGGATCCGGGCGGTGGCCCCTTGGAGCAGGCGTTTTCCCAGCGACTTCCCGCGCCATTCCGGAACGACCACGGCCTCGTAGATCCCGAAGAGTCCCGGCCGGACTTCCTTCATGGGATAATAGGCGATCAGCCCGACGACTTTCCCCCGGCGGACCGACGTGACGACCTCGAAGTCGAGCCCTTCGGGCATGGGGCGCCGCCTCCCGGGCGGCTTCCCGAGTTCCGGGTAGACGCTCGAGAGCACCTCCAGGCTCATGCCCTGCCGGATGAGGGCTTGGCGGGCGGGGTCCAGGGAGGCCGGGCCGAGGGCCGTTTCGAGCGCCAGCTGCACGCCCTTGAAGCGGGGGGCGAAGCCCTTCCGGGCGAGGAACTTTTTCGTCGCCGAATCGTTCCAGTCGACGCTCACCCCCTCGGGCGTCCCCCAGAACGGGGTGAAGGGGCCTTCGCTGTTCCCGTAGAAGGGATTGAAGCACTGGCCGTCGAGCACGACCTGCCGCGTGGACTTCAGGCGTTCGAGGCCCCGGTGCCAGAGCTCGGTGCCGATGCCCTTGCGGCGGCGGGCGGGGTCGACGTAGAGGAATGCCACGTACCCTTGGGTACCGCTGCGCCAATCCGGGTCGAGCGTCCGGCAGAGCGACTCCGGGCGTTCTCCCACGTGGATGAAGCCCGCGATCTCCTTTCCGTCCCGCGCCACCACGAACTTCGAGGGGTCCAATCGCTGGGCGACGCGTTTCCGGAAGAGCGCCTCGGTGACGGGAAAGAAGTTCCGACGCATCGCGAAGGACCGGTTCCAGAACGCGACCGCCTCCGGAAGGAGCGACGGCGTCCAGGGGCTGAACCTCACGGACGGGTGAGATAGAAGATGGTGTCGGGCCGGACGAGCGCCGCGGCCCGGACGACCTGCTCCCGGGTAACGCCGTTCACGCCGTCGATCACCTGCGTCGCGGTCAGGGGATGGCCGTTCAGGGACATCTCGAGGAAGGAGCCGATCTTCGCCGAAGGATTGTCCTCTCGGGAGCGGACGCGGTCGGTGATCGTGAGGCGGGTCTTGTCCCATTCGTCGTCGGAGATCTTGCCCGCGGCCAGGTCCGCCATCTGCTCCTGGATCACCTGGATGCACTTCGTGTAATTCGCCGGGTCGATGCCCGCCGTGACGAAGAGCAGCCCCTTGGTGTGGTCGAGCGACGAATGGACCGCGTAGGCCAGCCCTTCCTTTTCCCGGACGTTCGCGAAGAGCTTGCTGTGCGGAAAGGCGCCCAGGAGCCCGTTGTACATCACCAGCGGAAAAGTCTCGGGTTTCCCCCAGATGACGCCCGTGCGGCAGCCCATCACCATCTTGCCCTGCTCGACGTCGAGCTTCTCGACGTGCTCCTGGAGGAGGCCGTTCCCGCTCTTGACGACGGCGGCCGGGATGGCCTTGATCCTCCGCTTCCCGAACTTGAAGAGCTTCTTCGCCAGCGCCGCGACCTTCTTGGGCTCGACGTCGCCGGAGACGAAGAGGTCGATCGGCGCTTCGGAAAGGAGCCGTCCGTGCAGCTCCAGAAGCGCCCTGGGGGTGATCGGATCGATCTCCTCGAGCTTGCCGTACTCGTAGCGGGCGTAGGGCTCGTCCTTGCACATCTCCTGAATGCAGCGTTCGTAGGCGTAGCTCATCCGCTCGTTGATCATGCCTTCGATGAGGCGCTTCAGGTTCTCCTTCTCCTGGGCGACGTAGTCCGGGCGCAGGCCGCCCTTGGCGGTGACGGGCTGCGAGAGCATCCTCCACAGGAACTGGAGGGACTTCTCCAGGGCATGGATCTTCCGGGGCGCGAAGCGGTCGTTGACGACCTCGAAGCGGAAGACGACCAGCTGGCGCTCGCCGATCTTGGCGACGTCGGCCCCCATCGAGGCGCCGAAGAGGTCCTCGAGGAAGACGACGATCGACCGCATGTCGGGGAGTCCCTTGCAGCCGCGGCGGAGCACCTGGGGGAGGAGGGCCAGGGCCGTCGCCTGATCCCCGAGGGGCTGGTGGACGTAGAGCGAGATCGTGATCGTCTTGAATTTGGTGGTCGGGTGCACGAAGACGCGGAAGCCCTTGGCGGGCTCGAACACCTCGAAGTCGGCCTGCATCATCGCTGGAAAAACCTTTCCAAATCTTCGAGGCTCAGCTTGATCCCCGTGGGGCGCCCATGGGCGCAGGTCGCGGAGAAGTCCATCTGCTCGGCATCCTCGAGAAGCCGCGCGATTTCCTCTTCCGCGAGTTTCCGGCCGAACTTGACCGCCGCCCGGCAGGCCATGAACTCGAGCGCCCGCTCCACGAGCGGGAGCTCCGGCTCCGCCTCTTTCGCCAGCTCGAGAAAGTCCCCCAGGAGCCGAACCGGATCGTGCTCCGCCACCAGGGCCGGCACGGCCCGGACGGCGACCGAGTCGCGGCCGAAATCCTCGCACTCCAGGCCGAAGGAGTCAAGAAGCTCGCGATGCTCGTCGAGGCGCGAGCGTTCTTCCCGGGTGAGCGGGACCACCGCGGGGAGGAGAAGCCTCTGCCTCGCGATCGAA
>Ga0070730_10004428_pt1 | contig 12330 bp, 6 predicted proteins | sample Coa_R1_3_FD_66447 | JGI IMG/M metagenome (GOLD analysis project Ga0070730, IMG submission 66447) | Surface soil microbial communities from Centralia Pennsylvania, which are recovering from an underground coalmine fire - Coalmine... | ecosystem: Environmental > Terrestrial > Soil > Unclassified ... | reverse complement strand
ATCCTTGTGCTTGTGATCGCATGTGTGAACGTAACCAACCTGCTGCTGGCTCGCGGCGCGCAGCGACGTGGAGAATTTGCGATGCGTGCCGCTCTTGGTGCCGGACGGCTGCGACTGGTCCGGCAACTGGTTACCGAGAGCGTTCTTCTGGCGGTTCTCGGCGGCTTTTTCGGGATGCTGTTCACGCAAGTGGGCGTCCGAATCCTGCTTTCGCTCAGTCCTCCTGATTTACCGCGAATCAATGCAATTCGTGTCGACGGCACGGTCTTTGCTTTCGCCTTCGGCATTACAGTGGTCATCGGCGTGATCGTCGGGCTGATTCCGGCGCGCTACGTTGCCCGCGGCCACTTGCAGAACGGACTCCAGCAGGTCTCGGCTCGCGCCACCGAAGGCCACCAGCGGACACGGCGCGCATTCGTTGTGGCTGAGGTTGCACTTGCGCTTGTTCTTATGGTCACCGCCGGACTGCTGCTCCACAGCTTATCGCGCTTGTTCGCCGTTCCCCCGGGATTCGAATCTGCACACCTGCTCACCCTGCAAGTGCAGACGTATGGGGCGAGATATGACGACGGCCGCATTTGCCATCAGTTTTTTTCCCAGGCGCTCGATGCAGTGCGTCAGGTTCCCGGCGCGACAGCGGGGGCGTTCACGAGCCAATTGCCGTTAAGCGGTGACTCTGACGTCTACGGTGCGCGCTTCGAAGGCGACGGCCCGGATGTGGGCTACCCGGTTTTTCGATATGCAGTAACCCCCGGCTATTTCGAAACGATCGGCATCCCTCTGCGTCGCGGCCGCCTGCTCGATGCTCATGACGTGGCGGGAGCACCACCGGTCATGCTGATCAGCGAGTCGTTGGCCAAACGCAGGTTTCCTGATCAAGATCCGATCGGCAAGCGAGTTCACGTCGGCGGGCGAATCAACTCCTCGCTGTTCACTATTGTCGGCGTGGTCGGCGACGTGAAGCAGATGTCGCTGGCCATGAGCGAATCGGACGCGGTCTACACGACAACCACCCAGTGGCATTGGGCGGACGGCACTTTGTCGCTGGTGGTAAGCGCGCGCGGTGATCCATTGGCTTTTGTTCCAGCCATTAAGAACGCAATCTGGTCGGTGGACAAAGATCAGCCGATTGTGAGGGTCGCACGAATGGATGACCTGCTGGCCGCGTCAGCCGCCGAGCGACGTTTTGCCCTTATCTTGTTCGAGGCGTTTGGACTCGTCGCATTGGCGCTCGCGGCCACTGGCATCTATGGAGTTCTGTCTGGAAGCGTCACGGAGCGAACCCGCGAAATCGGAGTGCGGTCGGCATTGGGCGCATCTCGCAGCAGCATTGTCAGGTTGGTGATCCGTCAGGGGATGACCCTCACTGGAATCGGCGTGTTGCTGGGGCTGATTGGGGCGATGGCGGCGAGCCAGACGATCTCCGCGATGCTGTTCGGTGTCTCGCGTCTCGACCCGCTCACATATCTCGGCGTAATTGGAATCTTGGCCACGGTGGCAGTAATCGCATGCTGCGTGCCGGCATGGCGTGCATCCCGAATCGATCCCATGGTGGCGTTGCGGTACGAATAGGAGGGACCAACATGAACGGCGTATTTCAGGATCTTCGCTACGCGGCACGTCAAATCCGGAAGTCCCCGGGATTTGCGTTGACTACTCTGGTCTCTCTGACTTTAGGCATCGGAGCCACCACCGCAATTTTCAGCGTGGTGTATGGTGTGTTGCTCGATCCTTATCCATATAAAGACGCAGACCGCATGGTCCATGTGGAGTTGCGCGACAAGACCGACCGCGGACCTTTGTTGTTCGTCAATGGCACGGAGTCTTCGCAACTCCGCGAGGCATCTACGATCGATGACGTATTCCTGCAGAACCAGCAGCAACAGACGTTGACCGGCGGACCGTTCCCGATCTCCGTCAACGTTGGCCAGTATTCACCCAATCTATTTACCTACATGGGTGTGCCTCCCGCTCTGGGGCGCCAGTTCACGCCCGCCGACGCACCAGGAGGCAAGGGGTCTCCCGTCGCCGTGTTGAGTTACCTGTTCTGGAAACGTCAGTTCGGCGGCGATCGCGATGTGGCCGGGAAGACGATCCAACTCGACCAAACTCCCTATACCGTCATTGGTGTAGCCGCGCCTCGTTTCACATGGGGCGATTCTGACATCTACATTCCCGCGACACCGACTGCCGATCCACACGAATACTGGATGGCTTTTATCAAGTTGAAGCCCGGGGTGAAGCATGCCGCCGTGGCGGCGCAGTTGCAGGTGCTGGTTGACCGCTTCGTCAAAGACGACCCCAAAGACTTTCGGCGGGACCGAAAAGTTGCGATCGTTACGCTCAACGAAGAAGTGCTTGGCAGGTTTTCAGGGACGCTGGTGCTTTTGTTCGCGGCGGTAATAGCACTGCTGGTGATCGGTTGTTCCAATGTTTCGATCTTGCTTCTGGCTCGAGGCATTGCGCGACAGCATGAGCTCGCAGTCCGCGCATCGATAGGCGCCAGCCGTAGTCGCTTGATCCGGCAACTGCTCACCGAGTCCGTCCTGCTTTCCCTAGGAGGGGCGATTCTGGGTGTATTGGCGGCCTACAGTTGGGTCGGGACCATTTCCGCCATGCTGCCTCTATACTCGTTCCCGCACGAGGCAGCGATTCGTGTGAACGGCGTGGTGCTCGTATTCAGTGCCTCAGTTGCCGTCATCACTGGCATCCTTTTCGGAATCTCGCCAGCATGGCAGTTGTCGCATCCTCCCATCAGCGAGTTGATTCAGGCCAATAGCACGAAACATTCGGGCAGCGCACGCAGCCGTAACACGCACCGTCTTCTCATTGCCGGACAGGTGGCGCTCACGCTGTTGCTGATGGCGGGCGCCGGAGCCGCGATGAAGAGTTTTCTCACGCTGACTCACACCCCTCTGGGCTTTGATCCTGACCACATCTTTGCGTTAAATGTTGTCCCGCCCAAAGGCGCTTATCCAAACTGGCAAGCCCGCCTGAATGGTGAGGAGAGGGTGCGTCAGGCAATTGCTGAGATGCCGGGTATTGCCAGTGCCAGCGTTTCTGCCTCGTGGTTTCCGCCCCTCGGAGGATTCCGCGCCAAGATTGAGATTCGCAGCAAGCCGTCGTTGACTGGAGCCGAGGCGATCTTGGCCCTGGTGAGCCCACAGGAATTCTCTACCTTCCAGATGCCACTCTTTGCAGGCCGGATTTTCAACGACGCAGAAGTTGGTCGCGCTGCCCATCTGGCCGTGGTCAACCAGGCCTTCGTGAAGCAATATGCAAGCGAGGGTGAACCCATAGGTCAGATGGTTCGGAGTCCGATGCTCAAGGTCGAGCGCCCTGATCTTCTTCTTGCACAAGCGCCTGATGATTGGCTGGAAGTGATTGGCGTGGTTGGAGACGTACGCAACGACGGCCTCGATCACCCGACAAAGCCGACGGTTTTTCTTCCTTACAGTTTTGTTTTGCCGCCGGATGAGGAGTTGTTTGTGCGTGCCAACGGTAATCCGGAAGCCGCCATACTGTTGGTGAAACAGCGACTGCACGAACTCAATAGCGACGTAGTAGTGAACCACGATCATCCGCTGAACTGGTGGCTGGAAACTCAAGCGTGGGGACAGGGACGATTCATTGCAACTCTGTTCTCGCTGTTCGCAATCCTCGCGCTTGCCCTCGCCGCGATTGGGCTGTACAGCGTTGTCTCGTTTGCCGTAACGCAGCGTACTCAGGAAGTTGGTATCAGGATGGCCCTTGGTGCGCCCCGCGCCAACATCTTGCGGCTGGTGATTAGTTCTACTGCTCTCATGCTCGCGGCGGGACTGGTCGTTGGGCTCGGGCTCAGCATCGGTCTGAGCCGCATCGTCGGAGCATGGGCCGGAGGCAGCCCGCGTGATCCGCTGACGTTGCTGGGAGCGGCGGCAGTCCTGGTGCTCGTGTCGGTGGTCGCCTGTGTTGTGCCGGCGTGGCGAGCGGCTTCCTTGGATCCCTCGGTGGCATTGCGGTACGAGTAAAAGAAAAATCGGAGAAAAAATGATCCAACTCAAAAACATTGAACGCAGCTACAGGGCTGGCGCCGGGCAGAGTTGGGTGCTTCGCCGCGTCAACCTGGAGATTCGCGAAGGCGAATTTATAACCATCATGGGGCCGTCGGGAGCAGGGAAGTCCTCCTTATTAAACGTCCTTGCGCTGCTCGACGACGCGTGGCAAGGCGAGTATTGGTTTCGGGAACAGGCCGTCCATGAGATGAAGCGCAAGCAACGTAGCGAACTTGCGAAGCGGAATGTCGGGATGGTCTTTCAGAGCTATCACCTGCTCGACGACCTTACCGTGCAGGAAAACATTGATCTGCCACTTTCTTATAAGGACATCCCGCGCCGCGAGCGGCAGAGCCTGGTGGCCGACACTCTGGATCGCTTTCAGATCGTTGCCAAAAAGGATTTGTATCCCAGCCAGTTGTCGGGCGGTCAGCAGCAGCTTGTCGGAATCGCTCGCGCCGTCATTCACAAGCCCCCGCTACTGCTGGCCGACGAGCCGACGGGCAATCTGCATTCTGGCCAAGCCAAGGAGATTATGGAACTCTTCCACGGACTGAACCAACAAGGTGTGACCATTGTGCAGGTCACGCACTCAGAGGCGAATGCGGCCTACGGAAGCCGCACGATTCAATTGCGCGACGGATGGCTCGTGGGCGACACAGCCAATCCTGCACTCACACCACCCGCGGAGGTCAGCGCATCGTGATCTTATTCGTCCCAGGCTTCTTGCAAAGGAGTATGAAACTTTTTGGTGTCTCCGGGATTCTCATCGCGGGCCTGTCAGCGCAAAGCACACCCCCGTCAACCACTAGCGGGGCGGCCTCCGCGACCACGCCCCAGGCTATAGTTCCGCTTTCGTACGAGATGCCGAAGTCGCACAATCCGTTCAACGCCTATCAACCCGACCAGGTGCCAGAGCCGGTGCTGGCGAACTCGCCGCGGCTCGACCGGCTTGTCCGTGAGGGCAAGCTTTACCTCTCGCTGAGAGACGCTATCGATCTCGCGCTCGAAAATAACCTGGACTTGGCGATTGCCCGCTATAACCTCCCGATTGCGAACACCGACATTTTGCGTACACAGGCTGGCGGATTTTTCCGCGGCGTCAACACCGGAGTCGTGCAGGGAACTCCGGGCGGCGGCGTCGGAGGATTCGGCACAGGCGCTCCCGGCGGGGGCGCGGGCGGAACCACAGGCGGCGCGGGTGGGGCTGGAGCAGGTGCCTCTGGTTTGGTCCAGTCGACGCTGGGCGCCGGAACAACTGTGTCGTCGTACGATCCTTTGATCAATGTCAATGGTGGAGTCGAACATCAGACTTCTCCGGTCGCAAACCAGCAGATCTACGGGGTGCCTTCGCTTCAGCTCAATACCGGACAGGTGAGTGCCAACGTTTCCCAGGCATTTGCTACTGGAACGACTGTCACCTTTTCCTTCGATAACTCGCGACAGACAACAAACAGTCCATACTTCAATCTATCTCCAACCCTGAGTTCCACGTTCCGCTTTCAACTTCGCCAGGAACTGCTCGCCGGATTCGGGTTCGGGCCCAATCTTCGGTATTTGCGAATCGCGCGGAATAACAAGAAGATTTCCGACATCGCCTTTAAGGATCAGGTGATCGCCACTGTCACGCAGATCGAGAATATTTACTGGGACCTGGTCAGCGCTTATGAGCAGACCCAGGTCAACGAACAGTCTTTCGCATTCGCACAGCAGACCCTCGACAACACCAAAAAGCAATTGCAATTGGAAAGCGTTCCGGCCATGGACGTGATGCGCGCCGAGGCGGAAGTCTCCAAGCGCGATCAGGATTTGACAGTGGCTCGGACAAGTCTCCAACTGCAGGAAACGTTGATGAAGAATGCGATTACGAAAAGCCTCGACGATCCGATTCTCGAAGCCATGGTGGTGATCCCTACAGATCGGACTCAGACGGTTGGAGTGCAGGCCATTCAGGCGGCTCCTGATTTAATCTCGGAAGCCCTGCACAGTCGGCCCGAGCTCGCCGAGTCTGACATCGACCTTGTAAACCGGCAGATCAGTCGCCGCGCAGCAAACAACGCTCTATTGCCGACTCTTTCGTTCGTTGCCTTCTATGGAGGTTCGGGCCTGGCTGGTCCAGTGAATCCCGTTTACAGCCTCGGGCAGCAATCGACAGTTCCGGTGGATTTTGGCGGCGCGCTGCAAAATGCCTTCAACAACACTTCTCCAGATTACTACCTGGGATTGAACCTAAATATCCCGATCCGAAATCGAGTCGCCAAAGCAGATCAGTACCGATCTGAACTTGAATATCGCCAGGCCGAACTGCGCCTGGAACAACTGAGGAAGCAGGTGCGCATCGAATTGCATAACGCGCAGTATGCCCTGGACCAGACTGCCGCCCGCGTCCAGGCGGCGCGCAAGGCGCGGGATCTGGCCGAGCGCACGTTTAACATCACGAAAAAAGAACAGGAACTCGGTTCCGGATCGATCTATCAAACACTCTCTGCCCAGCGCGATCTCTCACTGGCGGAATTAGATCTGGTTAGCGCGCAGACTACTTACGAGAAAGCCAAGGTGGAATTGGACCGCACCACCGGCCAAACCTTGGAGCATAATGGCATACTGTTGCAGGACGCAATCAAAGGCGTGGTATCTTCCCCTTCGCCGTAGGTCGTATGCCGAGTTCTGTCAAATCCGGTGAAGTAGAAACATCAGCTCTCAAATATGAGTCCGCGCCTCCGCGGGTTCTCGCCGCTGACGATCAGGAGCACATCCTCGAAGCTCTCGAATTATTGCTGCGTCCGCAAGGCTACAAAGTAGACAAAGTTCGTTCTCCTGCACTCGTTCGTGAGGCCTTGGCCACCAGTTCTTACGATGCAGTGCTTATCGATCTGAATTACACGCGCGATACAACTTCCGGACAAGAAGGTCTCGACCTTCTCTCGCAGATTGTGTCGCTCGATTCCACCGTTCCGGTGATCGTCATGACGGCATGGGCCAATGTCGAGTTGGCGGTCGAAGCTATGCGGCGTGGCTCTCGAGACTTTGTGCAGAAACCATGGGAGAACGAGCGACTGCTCTCGATTCTCCGCACCCAGGTGGAACTGCATCGGGCTCTGCAACGGGCGGCGCGATTGGAGGCGGAAAACCGGTTGCTTCGCGCCGAAGGCCGTCCGGAGTTCATCGCGACCGCGCCTGCCATGCAGCCTGTGCTCGAAACGCTGGCGCGTGTCGGCCCTTCCGACGCGAACGTACTGATCACGGGTGAGCATGGCACAGGCAAAGAGATCGTCGCGCAGACCCTGCACGCACTCTCCGCGCGGGCAGCGCGTCCTCTTGTGGCGGTGAATACGGGAGCCATTCCCGACGGAGTGTTTGAGAGCGAGTTGTTTGGCCACGTGAAGGGTGCGTTCACCGATGCTCGCACCGATCGAATCGGGCGGTTCGAGTTGGCCGATGGCGGCACGATTTTTCTCGACGAGATTGGCAACGTGCCGCTTCGCCAGCAGGCAAAATTATTGCGCGTTCTGGAATCGGGTGAAATCGAGCGCGTTGGGTCCTCACGCTCTCGCCGCGTCAATGTGCGGGTGCTCTCGGCCACCAACACTGATCTCCCTGCCGCCTGCACCGCGGGGCAATTTCGAGAAGACCTGTTATTTCGTCTGAATACGGTCGAGATCCATCTGCCGGCGCTGCGCGAGCGCCGCGAAGATATTCCTACCCTGGCCGCGCACTTCCTCGCTCGCTACGCCGCCCGCTACCGGCGTCAAGTGCAGGGCTTTGATTCCGCCGCGATGCAGGCATTGATGCAATATTCATGGCCGGGCAATGTGCGGGAGATGGAGCACACCATTGAACGCGCCGTTTTGATGTGCCGGACGAACGAAATCCAGCCAGGTGATCTATCGCTCACTTCGCAGCGCGTTCCGAGCCAGAGCCTGGAAGATCTAAGTCTCGAAGCCGTCGAAGCTGTGCTGGTTCGCAAGGCCCTGCAGCGTTATCAGGGCAACGTTAGCCAGGCTGCCGAGGCTCTCGGACTAAGTCGCGGCGCACTGTACCGGCGAATGGAGAAATATGGCGTCTAGCTCGCCGGCGCCGCGACCTGCGCCGCGGAAGCGAAAACGAGCCCGTCTCTTATATGAACACCGCCTAAGCCTCTACTCCTTCCTGGTCGCGCTCCCCGGCTTGATCGTGAGCATTGTGCTGGTGTGGATGCAGCCCTGGGGCCTGGAATCGCGGCTCGCCCTGATCGTCCTGGAACTCTTTGCCTGGTGGCTTCTAGCCATGGCACTGCAGGAACAGACCACTCGTCCGTTGCAGACCCTCGCCAACGTGATTTCCGCACTTCGCGAGGAAGATTATTCATTCCGCGCCCGCAATGCCGCGTCCGACGACGTGCTCGGTGAGCTATCGCTGGAAGTCAACACTTTGGCCGACATGCTCTCGGATGAAAAGATCCGCACCATCGAAGCGACCGCCTTGTTGCAGCGGGTAGTCGACGAGATTGACGCACCCCTGTTCGCCTTCGATCCGGCCTCCGTACTGCGTCTGGTCAATCCTGCGGGTGAGCACCTGTTGCTCCAGCCGAAGGCTCGCATGCTCGGCCGCAGCGCGACCGAACTGAACCTGCAGAAATGCCTCGCCGGTGAAAACGAAAGCCTGGTGGAACTGGATCTCGGCGACTCGCAAGCTCGATGGTTGCTGCGCCGCAGTTCGTTTCGCCAGCACGGCGTTCCGCACACCCTCATTGTTTTGTCGGATGTTAGCCGCGCGCTGCGCGAAGAGGAACGGCGGGCGTGGCAGCGGTTGATCCGCGTCCTGGGCCACGAACTGAGTAACTCGCTCGCTCCCATCAAGTCGATTGCCGGAAGCCTCAACTCCCGAGTGGCGGCCACTCCCATGGATGGCGACGTCCGCAAAGATCTGCAGCATGGGTTAGAGATTATCGAAGCCCGTTCGGCCTCTCTGCATCGCTTTCTTGAAGCCTATCGTCAACTGGCGCAGATGCCCGCCCCGGTTTTGCGTGAGGTTGTCGTTTCCACACTGGTCGCTCGAGTCGCCAGTCTGGAAACGCGCGTTAAAGTCTGCGTTAAGCCTGGGCCAGACCTGCAGTTCCGGGCAGATCCGGATCAGCTTGAACAGATGCTCATCAACCTGGTGCGCAATGCTGCGGACGCAGTTCTCGAGTTATCAGCTGCCGCGGTCCGCCACGAGCGATCGGACACGAAACCGCAAATGGATTTCGAGGGCAAGGTCGCCGTGCGCTGGGACTTCACGGAAGAAGATATGACTCTGGTCATCGAGGATAATGGCCCAGGTCTGATGAATCCGGCGAACGTGTTCACGCCGTTCTATACGACAAAACCCACCGGAAGTGGGGTTGGTCTCGTCCTCTCACGTCAAATTGCGGAGGCTCATGGCGGAAGAATCGAGATCTCCAATCGGAACGGCAGTCGAGGGTGCCTGGTGAAGGTAGTATTGCCGCGAACTCCTTCAGACACTCGTCACGTGCACCTATAATGTCGAAAGTCGAAGTGTGATCGTATCTCCAAGCTCGAGGCGGCCGCCATTTCTAGCGAGGAGCTTATGAATCGGCGCGACTTTCTTCATTCGACCGGCGCAGTCTGCGCTGGGTTGGCAATTACAAAATCAATACGAGTCTTAGCCGACGCTATCGAGACGAGCGGCGGGTGGCGTACCTTCGAGGTCACCACTAGGTAGAAGTACTGAAGCCAAACGGAGTAACTCACATCTGGCTGCCGGCCGCGCTGATGCGTGATACGCCATTTCATTGTGTTACCCTCCACTCCGAGGTCTACATGCGCCAACTTGCTGTTTTGCTCTTTGGGGCGGTTGCGTCCCCTTTGCGTTTCGCTGTCGTTACCGCGTTGCTTGCCTTCACGACCCTTCCGCTGCTGGCACAGGAGCGGCCGCTCCCTCCCGAACTCAGCTTCCTTAACAAGATTGGCAAGCCGTACCACATCAACTATGAGCCCTGGACCGAAATGCAGATCCCGCCGGGAAACCGGGGAATGGACGGCGTTGGCAAGGTTGTGCGCGGAAAGCATTGGCAGTTTCCCGTCATCGTTCCCGGCGCCAAGACGACAGACGCAATCTGGGCCATTATGAAGCCGGCCTTCCTCGCCAACGGGTGGACCGCAGTGCATGAGTGGTCGGCGGGAGGAATCGAGTTGTTTCTTCACTATCAGAAAGACGGGGTAGAGGCATGGGCCGAGACCGATCCCGGCGAACCGGAACACGCCGCAGTGGAGATGGTTGAAATTGCGCCGATTCCCTTCACGTTCACACTCAAGCCACCTGCCACCACACCGGAACCCGTGAATGCAACCGCGGGCGATTTTCCCTGGCTGGGCCCCTTGCCCGGCTGGCAGTTCCGCAGCAGCGTTGCCGACACCGATCCTTTCCGCGTCCCCATCGATGGCGCCGCCGAACTCGAACTCGTAGCCCGATCGTCGATCATCAAAACTTACCGTCAGCCACCGGATGGCATGTCCGACAGCCTCTTTCATGCCGCCTATCACGATGCCCTCATCAAGGCCGGCTGGACGATCCTTCATGACCGCCAGAACGTTTCTCTCACCGCGCACTACACTCAGAACGGCCGCAACTTGTGGGCGACCCTGTACAAGAGCGAATTCAACGAACTCCGTGTAGCCGACGCCGGCGCCGCGAACAAAGACATGGGTAGCGATCTTAAGACCAACTGCCACGTAGCAATCTACGGAGTCCTCTTCGACTTCAACAAGTCAACTCTTCAACCTGCCAGCGATCCGGTGTTGCAGCAGATTCTGGATCTGTTGACAAAGAATCCCACGCAGAAGATCGAAGTCCAGGGACACACGGACAATGTGGGTGGCGATGCCTACAACCAGACGCTCTCGGAAGCGCGCGCCAAGGCCATCCTCGCATGGCTCACGCAGCATGGGATCGCCGGCGACCGCCTTACAGCGAAAGGCTTTGGCAAGAACAAGCCGATTGCAGATAACGCAACCGACGCGGGACGCGCGAAGAATCGCCGCGTCGAGATTGCCGACCCGAATTGTGCGGCACATTCGACGTAGTCTTGGGGGAATCGATTCCTGATCCAACGAAGGACTTCAGACCCGGAATCGTTTTCGGATTGCACGTTTTCCGACGAAATACTCGTAGGCTGACCCCAGCAATGATCCCGTGCGTGGATTCGGCAGAGCGCTCACGGAAAGTTCGTCACCTTCGGTGACACGCGAGGACGAATGGCAGTCGCCTCACCCGTGTCATTGATCACGTGGCTGATCAGACCGTGCTCACCCAGCGCGATCGTAATCATGTCGTGGAACCGTATCTCCGGATTCTTTGGCGTCTCGATTGCACGCGTCAGTGTCACATCCGGGTAGGTGAAGACGCTGTACACTCCCAATCCCCAGGCCTCATGATTCGTTACTTCATCCGCTACTTTGTACGACGCCCAGCCATTCACCCCTTGCCGACTCGTATAGCTGGCCTGGTTCGGAGGATCATAAGGAATCTCAGACTGATAAAAATAAGTCCTACCGCGATTGCCCTTCCACAGAACCTGGAATTGCTGGTGATGCTCAACAAACAGGCCATAAATCGTGACGTCATTCCCATTCACCACGAGCCCGTTCTCGCTGGTATTCAGATCCCATCCCACTCCGTCCCCGTGGTCCGCTCTCCATATCCACGTATGGTCCACCAGAGTGTCGTTGCTGTTGATTCTCAAATTCACCTTGGCCCGGCCGACTCCCGCGCCACCCACGCGAAAGAAAACATCGTGCAGCGTGATCGGGTCCTTCGCATGGCGCTCGCGACTGCCCTCCGGTCCCACCTCGAGCAGCACCTGAGACTCGCTGGGCCCCGCATCGAAGAGTAGCCCGGTAATCTCGATCCCGTCCGCATCGGCTGTCGTCATCGCCGCCGTGCCTTTCACCGGGCGCAGCGTCGCAAACCCCAGACCCAATACGACTGTATGCGGCCGCGTCACGCGAATCGGGCCCATTAGTTCGTAGATCCCTGGAGTAAGAATCAGGTTCTTTCCTTGGGCGAGCTGCGCGTTAATCGTCTCCGCCGTATCCACATCCGGGCGTGCTATATAAAACTGAGCAATCGGGATCGTCTCTCCTGCCGTTTCGCCGCTGTGCCACGTGATCCCAAGGCTGTCTCGTCGCAGCTCCGGGACTCGCACGCCGAACTCGCCCGCGGCATTTACCTGCAGGAACGGTTTTTCTCGCACCAGCGGCGTTTGCGCTACTTTCGTGTACGGCGGTTCAGGCCATGCGCCGTCCGGCGGATGCAC
>Ga0070730_10004427_pt1 | contig 12331 bp, 12 predicted proteins | sample Coa_R1_3_FD_66447 | JGI IMG/M metagenome (GOLD analysis project Ga0070730, IMG submission 66447) | Surface soil microbial communities from Centralia Pennsylvania, which are recovering from an underground coalmine fire - Coalmine... | ecosystem: Environmental > Terrestrial > Soil > Unclassified ... | reverse complement strand
AGGGGGAATAACCGTGCTCGGTCACAAAGCGGGAGATAAAGTCATACACTTCGCGCTGCCTGCGTGTGATGGCCATGGCGCCATTATTGGCGAAGATAAAGCGAAAAGCAAGTCAAATTCGTAGCAACGCAGCGGACTACGTCTTTCCGTGCCTTCCAAGGCGCCTCCAAGGACTGAAACTTTTTGCTCGATCGGCACTCCAATCTGCCAGATCAGATTCGCAATGAAGAAGGGAAACGATCATGCAATCATCCACTCGGCTCGCATTGATTTTGGGATCGCTGCTCAGTGCCACGGCATGCACCGCGAAGGCAAATCCGAATGCCGCCCTGCCTGCGCCGGCCGTTGATGCGCCGCGCGCTGCCGCTTCGGGACAGCAAACTGCGGTGCTCTCCGGCGGCTGTTTCTGGGGCGTTCAGGCAGTCTTTCAGCACGTGAAGGGAGTGATTAAGGCGACCTCCGGCTACTCCGGCGGTTCGGCGAAGACTGCCGAATATGAAACCGTCAGCACCGGTGAAACCGGGCATGCCGAGTCGGTCGAGGTCGTCTACGACCCCTCGCAGATCACCTATGGCGAATTGCTGCGAGTGTTCTTTTCAGTGGCGCACGATCCCACACAACTCAATCGTCAGGGTCCGGATCAGGGGACGCAGTACCGCTCATCGATCTTCTACTCGAGCGACGAGCAAAAGCGCATTGCCGAGGCCTACATCGCGCAGCTCGATAAAGCAGGCGTATTTCCGCGGCGTATTGTGACTCAGGTTGTGCCGCTGCAAGCCTTCTATCCTGCGGAGGCTTATCACCAGAACTATGCTACCTTGCATCCGTACCAGCCTTATATCGTCTACAACGATGCGCCGAAGGTGGAGCATCTGCGGCAGAAGTTCCCCGATCTGTACACAGGAAAATGATGGGAGCCTTCGATGTTCGATTCCGACCTTGATCGTGAGCAGCAGCAAGACATCACCAATCGACGTCGCGCGTTCCTGGTGAGCGCCGGGGCGGCATTTGCAGGCTTGGTTCTTTGGCAATGGAGACGGCCGCGGGTGCTGAAGGCTGCCGAATCGAGCGGACCCAGAGAGGTCACAGTGGTCTTGTTCTCCGACTCCGGGCAACGGTTGAAGAAAGTTCAGATTGCTAAGGTGATCAAGGCTTCCGAAGAATGGCGCAAGCAGTTGTCCGCTAACGCGTATGACATCACTCGCAATGCCGATACCGAGATGGCCTTCTCAGGCGCATATTGGAACCTGCACGATAAGGGGATCTACCGTTGCATTTGTTGCGATAACGCGTTATTCGACTCAGGTACGAAGTTCGATTCCGGTACAGGCTGGCCGAGTTTCTGGGCTCCGATCGCGGCGGAGAACGTCACGGAAACACGGGACTCAACGTTTGGAATGGTCCGCACCGCTGTTTCCTGCACGGAATGCGACGCCCATCTTGGTCACGTATTCGATGACGGCCCGGAGCCCACGGGACTGCGCTACTGCATGAATTCTGCTTCCCTGCGGTTTGTGAAGCAGGCATAGCCATGCGATTTGCCGAATTCAGGCAAGCTCCTGTAAAATCTAGGTTTGCCCTACAAGACCTGAACGATTTGGGAGCAGTCCATGGCACAACAATGCGATATCTGCGGCAAGAAGCCGCAAGCGGGAAACCGCATCAGCCACGCGCACAACGTCACCAAGCGGCGCTGGAACATCAACTTGCGTCCGGTGCATGCCAAAGTGGCAGGCCAAGGGAAGCGCATCCGCGTCTGCACGTCCTGCCTGCGCAGCGGTAAAGTCGTCAAGGCTTAGCCCGTTTTACCCACAAGTGGACACTGAGCTTCGCTGCCATGTCAGCGCTGAGGTGTGCGCTACTTTGATGTTTTGGGTGCAATCGATACCAGGCGGACATCGAAGATCAGGGTCGCGTTTTGTGGAATCTGCGGCGGATGCCCCGCCTCGCCATAGGCTAATTCCGGCGGGATCCGCAGTTGCCGCTTGCCGCCGACTTTCATCCCGGCAACACCTTCGTCCCAGCCTTTAATGACTTCGCTGGCGCCAATCGTAAATTCGAAGGGCGCCGCTCCCACCGAACTGTCGAACTTCTTGCCGGTGGTCAGCCATCCTGTGTAATGCACTTTTACCTTGTCGCCCTCTTTAGCCATCTGACCGGTACCGACCCTGATGTCCCAGTACTGCAGGCCGGAGGCGGTTTTCACGCCAGCGCCAGTGACTTTTGTCGGAACGTTGGGGTTGGGGCGCGCTGCGGTGGCAGGCTTGTGAGTTGCCGTCTGTGCCGCCGCAATGGTGGTTAATCCTGTTGCGATGATTCCTGCAATGACGAGTTTTTTCATGCGCTGCTCCATAGAAAGGTTGCGACGAGGCTCAGCCTGCAAGATGCCGGCGCTACAGATCATTCCAACGCGATTACATCAATTTCTACCAGGACATCTTTGGGAAGACGGGCGACTTCGACGGTCGAACGGGCCGGTGGCGAAGTGCTGAAGTACTTGCCATAGACCTCGTTCATCGCGGTGAAGTCAGACATGTTCTTCAAGAACACGGTCGAGCGAACGACTTTGCCCAAGCCGCTTCCCGCGGCTTCCAGAATTTCTGACAAATTGCGCAGAACTCGATCCGTTTGCGCTGCTACGTCGCCCGTGATGACCTGCTGCGTCGTGGGATCAATGGCGACTTGACCAGAGCAAAAGATGAAGCCGTTGGCTTTAATGGCTTGAGAGTAAGGTCCGATGGCTTTAGGAGCGTCTTTGGTAGAGATGACTTCGCGCATGAACTCCAATATCAGTGGCCGGTTGCCAAGTGGTTCGCAAAAAATAACCACAGAGGGCACAGAGTAACACAGCGCGCGGGATCTGATCCCTAAGCTCTAGACCTCTCTCCGAAAATTGCAGTGCCTACGCGCACGCAGGTTGAGCCCTCCTGAATCGCAACTTCGAAATCGTGAGACATGCCCATGGAAAGTACATCCATGCGAATGGACGGAAGCTTTCGCACGGCAATGGTATCGCGCAACTCGCGTAGCTTGCGGAAGTAAGAGCGCGCGCCTTCGGGATCGTCCGTGAACGGAGGCACGGTCATCAGACCGCGAAATTCCAGCGCATCGAAACCCGGGGCTGCGAGCAGCAGGGATTCCAACTGGCGTGAGTCCGGCGCAGCGCCGCTCTTGGCTGTTTCGCCGCCGACGTTGATCTCGATCAGCACTCGGAGCTTTTCCCCAAGATTGCGTGCGGCCGCATCTAGTTTCTCTGCGAGTTTGACTGAATCCAGCGAATCCACCGCGCTAAACAGTTCCACCGCTTTGGTTGCCTTGTTCGTCTGCAAGTGCCCGATCATGTGCCACTCGGCCTCGGGTAAGTCGGCGAGGGCATCCGCCTTCGCAGCAAATTCCTGTACGCGGTTCTCGCCAAACAACCGCAACCCGGCGGCATAGGCTTCACGAATGCGCTCCGGCGCATGCGTCTTCGTCACTGCCATCAAGGCAACGTCGACCGCAGAACGTCCCGCCCGGCGCACTGTGTCGGTAATGCGTTGCTGGATCACCGCGATGTTTTCTGAAATTGGCATGAGAGCCTAAATCGAGAAGGACACGAAGTTTCAGGAAGGGGGATCTTCCTTCGTGTCACTTCGTGTCCTTCGTGGTTCACGAACTACATGATCGCTGTCGGAGGCGCCGGGTCCTCCGGCCGGCCGGCATTCGACAATGGCACTCGGATCATTACGATCACAAGGATAGCCAAGGCAGCGAGTGCCGCCCAAATCGACGGTGTCCAGTGAATCAATGTGACATCCTTGCCCGAACCCACCAGCCCTGCGATGACCAGGCCGCACAGAGCTTCTCCGGCAATCAGGCCCGAAGCGGTTAGCACACCGGCGTTATCCACGCGTGCTTTTTGCGCGTCGTTGTAGCCACGCCGATCGCGCAACTTGTCGGTTACCCAGCGGATGATGCCGCCCACGAAGATCGCGAACGTCGTGCCCAGCGGCAAGTACATTCCCACCGAGAACAGCATCACGCTCTTGACTTCAATCATGATCATGGCAAGACCCAGAAGAATTCCAACCACGACCAGCGGCCACGCCATCTCCCCGCTCACAATGCCCTTGGAAAGCATGGCCATAAGACCCGCCTGCGGCGCCGGCAGCGCGTTGCTGCCGAAGTGATACGCCTTGTCCAGCACGGCGAGCGGGACGAACAATACCAGCGACGCCACAACGACTCCAAACAAGTCGCCTATCTGCATCTTCGAAGGAGTGCCACCGAGAATATGTCCTACCTTCAGATCCTGGAGCATTTCGCCGGCGACTGCCGAAGACACGCAGACCACCGCCGCTACTCCCAGGACTGCAGCGACTCCTCCCGTGCCGGAAACTCCCAGGGCGACCATGAGCAGGGCTGCGATCAGCAGAGTGCACAAGGTGAGCCCGGACACGGGATTGTTCGACGACCCGATCAGGCCGACCAGGTTTCCAGACACGGCTGCGAAGAAAAATCCGATGATCACCATTACGCCGGCAGCCACTAGCGACCCCGAAATAATTTGCGAACTGGAGAGATTTCCCGCGCTGCTCATGAAGTAGTAGTAAAGCAGGACCATAGCCACGAAAACGACGGCTACTCCCCCGAAGACAGCTTTGGCAGGCAGGTCGCGGTCGATGCGGCTGGTGGTGGCGTGGGCCGCGGCGGATTTCTTCAAATCGGAAACCGCACGGCCCATACCGACCGCAAGTTGCTTGCGCATCTTGAACAGCGTATAGCTCGCGCCGACCAGCATCCCACCTACCGCGATTGGACGCACGATGGAGTAGTAGATTGCCCCTGCCAACAGATCCCAGGAGAGGGTCGTGCCGACCGGTTGTGCAGCCTGTATGTACGGACCCACCGTGAAAGTAAGTAGTGGAACCAGCAATCCCCAGGCCAGTACGCCTCCCGCAAAATTCAACGCGGCCAGCCGTGGGCCAATAATGTAGCCGACGCCGAGGTAGGCAGGGCTGACATCAGGCCCGTTGAACAAAGTTGCGCCGCCGGTGATGGTAGTCGCCACGTTGGGATTGGTCCCGGTACGCAGCAGCAGCTTCTTTCCAAGTTCGCTGATTCTTACGTGTAGTGTATTGCTGGGACTGAACGCATTGACCGCCCCCAGCAGGTACATAAAGCCGCCAAAACCCATATTGGCGAAAAGAATCTTGGCCGCCTTCGCGCCCTGTTGCCCTGCCTTGTGAATCTCGGACGCGGCGACCGATTCGGGATATGGAAGTTCGGGGTCTTCCACCATCACGCGCCGCAGCAGCGTGACGAACAAAATGCCGAGCGTTCCGCCGATCACCATCAGCGCCACTGAATTCCAATACTTATCGCGAGTGAGCCCGGGCCATAGTCCGGCCATCACGAATGCCGGAATCGTGAACACCGCGCCCGCCGCGACCGACTCGCCGATCGAGCCTACAGTTCGCGCGATGTTTTCTTCCAGCAGCGAGCCCTTCATCAGCCGAAGCAGCGCCATGCCGATCACCGCCGCAGGATAGGTCGCGGCAATCGTCATCCCCGCTTTCAACCCCAGATAGGCGTTGGCCGCGCCGAGAATGGCCGTCATCACCAGACCGATCAGGAGGGCGCGGAAGGTGAATTCCTTCATCTCCATCGTCTCGGGGACATAGGGCATGTGTTTCTTTTTTGCAGGAAGATCAGCGACGGGGCTGCTCATGGTGAATCCTTTTAAGGCGTGGGATGGAAATAACGATGTTTGCGTTGCATTTCATCTAAAACTCGCGAACGGCGCACGTTAGCACGCATCCCACCCGCGTGACAAGTCGGGGACGACTCATACTGGCGTGCACCAGACCGACACCCGGTTTTCATTCTCGGTCGCCGCGTTCCGCGATCAACTGCATTGCAGGTTTGCTGACCCAATCATGAAAGCGCTGCCCGTGGAACTGCTTGCCCCAAGCCACAGGAGTGACATCGCGATACTCGTGCATGGTTTCATCAGGGACAAAATGCAGCTGCTTGCGAATGGAGGCGCGGGCATTGGGATTGGCCCCGTGGTCCAGCAACAGCCGGGCGAAGGCGCCGTCGCGCTGGCGCCCGCACAAATAGGAGTTGTTGACCACGCAGCCAAACAATGAAGTGTGTCCGCCGAATCCATCGGCGTCGATCTCCGCTGAGGCATTCACGCCGACGCCACGCTGGATAAGCCAGTGCGCGATCTCGATCTCGAATTCGGCGCAGATATGCAGCGGCGGAGCCCTCAAGCGGCGTGCCGTGAAGGCAGAAGGAGAGGTCCGGGCCGCACTCCTAGGCCGAGATCAGTATACAAAACCAGGGAATCTCCGCGGCAGACTTGTGAGACTCTGGATGGCGCTTTACGCGGACTTTTTGTCGGATGCTCCGATGTCCGAGCCAGTTAGGCCCTGTTCTTGCAGGGCTTGGTCAAGTTCCCGCATCAGGTCGGCCAGTTTTATCGGATCGTACTCATGCGAAGCTTCTTCCGCCACGACCCGCCAGCGGCGAGCAGGTTTGGATATGGAACTTTGCACATCGCATTAACCCAGCGAAGAGACAGAATCTATCAACCCGGGTATAACCCTGCTGCTAATAATTTGTTTTGGTCAGCAGGTGCCAACTGGTGTAAAATCAAAACATCGCTGTTAGCTGTCCGCCCCTTCGTCGTCCGTTGTTTTCGAGGTGCCAGTCTATGAGTGACTCCCCCGATACGCCTTTCGGTCAGCCCTATCGTTGCCGCGACTGTGGAAGTGAAGTGGGGTTTCGTTCTCGCCGCCGTACCTTGACTGAACGCTATATTCTTCCGGTGTTTCTGCTGCAGCCGGTGCGTTGCGGCGAGTGTTTCCGGCGCGACTATCGCCTGATTTTTACGCCGGTGCGCGAGCGGTTGGCTGAGGCGCCCCGGATTGCGCCCAAAAAACAGCCAGCCACGTCCAATCGCAACGTTGCCTAGCAACGCTGGTCGCCGCTATACTGCTGGGGTAGCCAATCCATAGACCGCGGGCCGGGATTGTGTCCGCGCGACGAGGAGGCCGTCTTCAGCAGTAGCGAGGACCGAATCCGGACTAACCATTCCGCCGTTGAAGTATCTGGGGCTGTGTTTGCGCCTGACGAGGCTTGGTCAAATGCCCGAGCCTACGCCCGGCGAGCTGCCGAGAGTCTCTTCTCTGTGCTGTTTCCCTCCGACTGCCGCATCTGCGGCTTGCCTCTCCTGAACGTCTCCCGCCTGCCAGTGTGTCCCGAGTGCCTTGCCAGGATTCATCCGGTCGAGGGCAATGTCTGCTCGATTTGCGGCGAAAGAGTCCTCTCCGCCTATGCCGAGGCCGACGACGACGGGCTGCGCCGATGCCCAGCGTGCCGGCGGCTCGATCGTCCGTATGAACGGGCGGTGGCTTATGGCAGTTATGACGGCGGGCTGCGGGAACTGATTCACCTGCTCAAGTACAACGGAGTGCGTCCGGCGGCGCGGGTGCTGGGACGAATGCTGGCCGAGGCTTGGCCGACGCTGGAAGCTTCGTTCGCGAATGAGACGGTATTGGTTGTGCCCGTGCCACTATTTAAAGGCAAGCGGCGGCAACGGGGCTTTAATCAGTCGGAACTGATTGCGGAAGCGGCACTCAAGCTTTACGCGGCGAATGGACGTATGCAACTTGCCTCCAGCCTGTTACTACGGGTCCGCGACACGCATTCACAGATCGGATTGACGAGCCATCAGCGGCGAGAAAATCTGCGTGGGGCTTTTGCTGTTGCCCGTGCCCAGGAAGTCACTGGCCGCGAGGTGCTTCTTGTAGATGATGTTTATACGACGGGCACCACGGCCTCGGAATGTGCCAAAGTGCTGCGGCGCGCGGGGGCAGCCAAGGTATGGGTCGCCACTGTGGCGCGCACGTTGAAATTAGCATCTAAGTACGTTGACATTGCGGCTGGTGATCCAGCTGTCAGGGTTTCAGAGTTCCAACGTTTCAAAGTGGGAGCCTGACCGGCGGAAACTTTGATCCTTGAATTTGAAACTGTAATTTATGTCTTTGCGAATGGAACATGACGGAGGATCCCGGCACGGAGCGAGCCTGTTCTCGTCCTCGGGAGCGCCGCATCGCACCGGCGACGGCCATGCTCTGCTCGCGCCTGTCCTCGTGTTAAATGCCTCTTACGAGCCGATCAATGTTTGCGCGGCGCGGCGTGCGTTGGTACTGGTGCTGAAAGGCGTCGCCATGACGGAAGAGGAGAATGGACATTTTCTCCACTCCGCTCGCGTAGCCATGCGGCTGCCGTCTGTCATCCGTTTGTTAGAGTACCGTCGCATTCCGCACCAGAGCCGAGCCTTATCGCGGAAAAACATCCTACTGCGCGACCGCAATACCTGCCAATACTGCGGAACTGTGCTGCCGTCCGGTGAATTGACGCTCGACCATGTAATTCCGCGGTCTCGCGGAGGCTCGTCCACTTGGGAAAATCTAGTGGCCTGCTGCCATCCTTGCAACCGGCGCAAGGGGAATCAATCCCCCACCGAAGCTGCCATGAAGTTGATGCGCGAGCCGCGCGCCTTTAACCTTCACACCAGTCGCCACATTATGCGTCTCATGGGACGGTCGGACGATAAGTGGAGAAAGTATTTGTTCTACTAAGGTTTCAAAGTTTCAGGGTTTCAAAGTTTCAAAGTGGGACTTTGGCGCTCACAACGCCGAAAAAGCCGTGGAGAGTCTTCGCGCTCGAACCTACACTAGAATCTGTGGCACGCTCTTATCGTGAACTGCTTGTGTGGCAGAAGGCCAAATCCTTGGCAGTTCGCGTTTATCAATCTACAGAACAATTTCCACGGACCGAGACATACGGACTCACAGCCGGAGAGTTCCAGCATTTTCTTGGGCAGGCACGTGGCTCTCTGCTGGAACTTGAGACGCAACTCGATATCGCACTCGATCTCAGGTATCTCAACACAAAACAACTGGAGTGCCTGATGCAAGAAAGTTATCAAGTTCTTGGTCTTTTAAATCGGCTGATCCAGTCCCTACGTCGAAAGCCTGCGTGAGGACTGCATCTGCCTTGAAACTCTGAAACCCTGAAACTTCGAAACCTTGCTACTGTGGCTTCTTGTCCTCCGGTGGTTTATTCTGATCCGGCTTCTGGTCGCCCTTAGGAATTTCCTTGCCCTGGTACAAAATCTTCACATTTGAACCGAAGCGTTTATAGTCCTCGTACTTCACGATTTCCCGGATGTGCACGTCTCCCATTTTGAAGTGCAGTTCGTCATCGGCCTTGGTGTAGACCGGGAACCAGTACTGGCCGTCAATTTGCTGCCGCCAGGTGGTGAACTTCGGGAAAAGATTTTCTTCGTCGCCGTGCTTCTTGCGAATGTCGGGCACGGTCTTTCCATAAGTCTTCACGATCTGAAAGTCATGGTCGTCGACCCAGACGCGCCCCTGAAAATAACGCTTCTTCTCTTCGATCTTTTTTGGCGCAATATCAAACACGTAACAATGCAGCTCATCTTCCTGCTGCTGGCCGACGTAGAGAATGTCGTACTGCGGAAGGTCTGCCGTGGTTAATACAAAGGGCAACTTGTGCCGGATATCCTCCATGTCCTCCTGCGACATGTAAATCCTGGTGAGGCTCGACTGCGGCGCGAAGACCACGTTTTCTATTCGCTTGCCCTTGTCATCGAACATGACATCGAAGACTTCATGGTATTCGCCATCGATGGTATCGCCGTCGACAGTCGCGACCTTTACATCTTGCCGGTAGGTGTACTGGTCGCGGGCCTTGGCGAATTCAGTTTCTTTCGCGGCAAACCGCTTGATGATCTCTTCCGGGGTTGTGTCTTTGGGAGGAGTGTTTTGGAGCGGGCCTTCCTGGGCAAAAACCGGCAATGCCAGCGCCCAAGCCAACAGCGTTAGACAGAAGAGAAAACGGCAGAATACCTTCATTGATCTAGTTTATCGAATCTGAGGGGAACCCGTACGCCGCTTAAAGCGCCGGTCCAACCCAGCAGCATAGGCCGCGGAGCAGACACCGCGGCGACCCCGCCCTCCGACCCCTCTCCGCTCAGTGAGACCGGAGGGAAGGGTGCTGCAGTTCTGCCACTCATTTGGATGCCTTCATCGATAAGAGGTTGCCGACTGAGGGAGCCTGATTTTTCTGCGACGTACATCGGCTAATTTTCCCAACAGCAGCCTTAAAAGCAGTGGAGAAAGCCATCGGTTCCGGCGAGAAGTGCAGAATTCCCGGGACGGCCTTAACGTAGGGTTTACAACCCATCGGCTAAAGGTCGGCGGAACTTTCAGATTTTCTGCAGTCTCTGAACTTCATGCACCCCCGGGATTTTACGCAGACCGGCAATGATCGTTTCCAGATGCTTCAGGTCGGAGATGTCGAGAACGACCTCGACGCTGGCTTGGCTGTTGGACGTTTGCGCCGCGATATTGCGAATATTGCTCTTCGCGTCGCCGATTATCCCAGTGATGCTTTTCAACATGCCGAAACGATCGTCGCAAAATACGGTTAGTTTCACCGGGTAGGCGGTCGGCGTCGTCTCGTCGCGGGCCCACTCTACATCGATACGGCGCTCCGGTTCGTAGAGAAGATTTGTGACGTTCGGGCAATTGATGGAGTGTACGGCCACGCCCTTGCCGCGGGTGATGTAGCCGACGATGCTTTCGCCGCGGATGGGATTGCAGCAGCGCGCGCGGTACACCAGCATGTCTCCCTGGCCGCGGACAGTGATGGCGTTGTGATCGCCAAAGACCCGGCGGACGACGCTGGCGATCGCACCGGGCTCCGAAGTCAAGCCCTCGGATTCGATATCACCGGCAATGGAGTGCGTCGCTCCGGCTGGGAGCAGGCGGGCCAGCACCTGGCGGGCGGAATATTTTCCGTAGCCGATGCCCGACATGAGATCGTCCGCCTTCCCCAGGCCATACCCGGAAGCGACCTTCTGCAAGTCTTCATCCTTGATTTCTTTGAGTGCGATGCGGTATTTGCGCGCTTCTTTTTCAATCAGCTTGCGGCCGATTTCGATAGCGCGTTCGCGCTGGTGAACGTTGAGCCAGTGCTTGATTTTGTTGCGGGATCGCGAAGACTTGACCAAGCCGAGCCAATCGCGACTGGGCTTGTGACCGGGCTGCGTGAGAATCTCGACGATGTCTCCCGAGTGCAGTTTGTAGCGCAGGGGCACCATGCGGCCGTTGACCTTGGCCCCGATGCAGGTGTGGCCGACTTCGGTGTGAATGGTATAGGCGAAGTCAATGGGCGTAGCGTCGCGCGGCAGCACCACGACTTTGCCTTTCGGCGTGAAGGTATAGACCTCTTCTGGGTAAAGATCGACCTTGAGCGTAGAAAGGAATTCGTTGGGATCGCTGACGTCGCGCTGCCATTCGACAACCTGCCGCAACCACGCCAGGCGCTGCTCGTCCTGCGCGGAGACCGGCCCATCTTTGTATTTCCAGTGAGCGGCGATGCCTTCTTCCGCCATCTTGTGCATTTCTTCGGTGCGGATCTGAATCTCAAAAGGCGTCCCATCTTCCGTGATTACCGACGTGTGCAGCGACTGGTAAAAGTTGGGCCGCGGCATGGCGATGAAATCTTTGATACGCCCAGGCACGGGCCGCCAGAGATTGTGAATGATCCCGAGCACGGCATAGCAGTCCTGCAACGAGCGCGTGATCACGCGCATGGCGCAGAGATCGTACACTTGGTCGACCGAAATCCTTTGCCGCTGCAATTTTTTATGAATGCTAAACAGGCGCTTGATGCGGCTTTCCACGCGAGCCTGGATGCCCGCTTCTTTGAGTTTATCCGTGATGATCTGCTGCATCTTGGCGAGGAAGGCTTCGCCTTGCTTGCGGCGGGCATTGACGGACTTCTCTACCTGCTCGTATCCGAGGGGATCGAGGAAACGGAAGCCCAGATCTTCGAGTTCGCCGCGAATTTTGCCCATCCCCAGGCGGTGCGCAATCGGCGCGTAAATTTCGAGCGTCTCTTCCGCTATTTTGTGCTGGCGATCGGGCGGCAGATGCTCCAGCGTGCGCATGTTGTGCAGGCGATCGGCGAGCTTGATCAGGACGACGCGGATATCGTCGACCATCGCCAGCATCATCTTGCGCAGGTTTTCCGCCTGCTGCTCTTCCCGGGTGGCAAAGTCGATTTTGCTGATCTTGGTGACGCCCTCAACAATGTGGGCGACCTGCTCGCCAAAATCCTTGCGGATGTCGACGATGGTCACCGAGGTGTCCTCCACCGAGTCGTGTAACAGGCCGGCTGCGATGGCCACGGGGTCCATCTTCATTTCGGCGAGAACGAGCGCAACTTCCAGGGGATGTACCAGGTA
>Ga0070730_10004426_pt1 | contig 12333 bp, 8 predicted proteins | sample Coa_R1_3_FD_66447 | JGI IMG/M metagenome (GOLD analysis project Ga0070730, IMG submission 66447) | Surface soil microbial communities from Centralia Pennsylvania, which are recovering from an underground coalmine fire - Coalmine... | ecosystem: Environmental > Terrestrial > Soil > Unclassified ... | reverse complement strand
GCCATAATGGCCGCGTGATAGACGAGCTGATCGCCCGGATGGCGGCCCTGCTCGAGCCGCTGCAGGCCGCGGGCGACCAGCGGCGGTACTTCCACGCCACCTACCAGCGCACCACCATCGCGGTGGCCGAGGAACTCAAGCGCGGGGGCTTCGCGGATACCGAGTGGGTGGAGCGATGGGATGTCGCGTTCGCCGACCTGTACCTGGACGCCCTGCAGGCGGCGCTGACGGGCGGGAAGCCGGCGAGGCCCTGGGCCATCGCGTTCGGCGCCCCGGCTGACCTGCCCGCGCTGCGGCACGTCCTGCTCGGCATGAACGCCCACATCAACTACGACCTACCGCAGGCCCTGCTGGCGGTCATCACCGACGAGCAGTTCGACGACCCGGTGCTGTTGGCCCGGCGGGAGGCCGATCACCGGGCGATCGATAACGTGCTCGCCTCCCGGGTCGCCGCCGAGGACGACGAGCTGACCAGCGCCTCCGGGCCGGCCCCCCTGCTCGACCGGCTGCTGCGGCCGTTCAACCGGCTCGGCACCCAGCGCTTCCTGCGTGAGGCGCGGCAGAAGGTATGGGCCAACGCGATCGCGCTGAGCCGCGCCCGCAGGCAGGGCCCGGACACCTACGCCGCCGTCCTGGCCCAGCTGGAAGAACTCAGCGCCGCCAAGGTCGAGACCCTCCTGGCCCCCGGGCAGGTCCTGCTCAAGCTGGCCGCCACCGGCTTCGGCGTCCAGCTACCCGGCTAAGGCCGGTCCGGCCGGCTGGGTCCCTGGCCGGAGACCGAGCCGCGCGGGCCGCACCCGCACCCCGGTGAGCGGTTCGGGTTGCTGCTCACCGGCGACCTCGGCGGTCCGGGCGAGAATCTTAGCCAGCAGGTCCAGCAGATGCGCCCGCTCGTCGGGCGTCAGGGCGGACAGCACGCTGCGCTCAAGGGTGCGAATGCCGGGCAGCATCTGGTCAGTGATCGCGCGCCCGGCGGGGGTGATCTCGATCAGGACGCTTCGCCGGTCGCCGGGGTTGGCGGTCCGGCGAATCCAGCCCCGGTGTTCGAGGAGGTCCAGCGTGGCGGTCATGGTGGCGGAAGCGATCAGGACCCGGTCACCGACCTGGGACGGGGTCAGCGGCTCGCCCGCCCCGTCGATCACGGCCAGGGCGGTGGCGGCCGCCTGAGGCATGTCAAAGGTCAGCCGGATACGCCGGTCAAGCTCGCCCAGCAGGGCCTCGCCGGTGCGGCACAACGACGCGTACGCCTCCGTGCAGGTGGTGTCGCCGCCGGGATACTCGTCCTGGAAATCGGCGTCGACCCTGACCACGCCGAGCGTGGCCGGGGAGGGCCGGCGGCGGCTCCCCCTCCCCGGCCGAAGTGGCCCGCCGGGCTCAGACATCCGTGAAGATCTCGATCTGCGGCACGCCCCGGACCCCCGCTCGCCCCATGGCCTCGCGCAGGCTCGGGTCGTGCGCGAAGCTCTCGGCCTGCTCGACGGTGGGGAAGTCGTGGGTGATGAACAAGTCGTTGCCGTCGGCCGACCGCCGCATCACGCGCTGCGCGGTACAGCCGTGCTGGGCTCGCAGCACCTCGGCCTCGTCGTAGACCTTCTGCCAGGCGTCGTAGTCCTCGACGGTGTGCCGGACGGTAAGTGTGGCGCTCATGTGGTCTCCCCTTTCCGGAGCGGAGGCTACCTGCCTCATGTGAGCACCGTAAAGGCAATTTGCCTCCGAGTCAAGATACTTGTCTCGGAATTATATTTCTCATACCGGAAGTAAATCGGACAGGCTCGGGCCACGGTTGACATCGCCAAGGTGGCCACCTGCAATGATGAGGTGTTCGACCGCCAGGCAGCCGACGTCGTGGAGGCCGGGCACCCGCGGTCCCCGCGCCCGGGTGGCCCGTTCTGGCTGCTCGTAGTCGCGCTGACCGCGGCGCTGATCGCCTCGATCGCGGTCGCCCTGCACTACCGAGCCGAGGCAGGCCGGACCCCGGTCGCCAGCCCGCCCGCCACCAGCCAGCCGGTGTCGCCGTTGCCCGAAGTGACCAGCGTGGTGCTCCGGCTGCCGGCCGGAGGGGGAGTGGCCGGCACGGTGGTCATCACCGCCGCTGCCCTGCCCGGTGCCGGGCGGGCGCAGTTCACGGTGTCCGCGGTCATCACCGGGGCGCTGCCCGACACGTACTACAACCTGATCGGCAACGACTGCTCGATCGCGGCCGCGCGGCCCGACGACGTGTGGGCGAGCGGGCTCACCAGCGCGAACGGCACGGCCGACCTGACCGGGTACGCCTGGACCGGCGCCGTGGCCGACTCGTACTGGCTGGTCCTAGACCCGTCACCGGTGAGCCGTCCGCCCGGCGTGCACGGGCAGTTCGCCGCGGGCCGCGCGGCGCCCTATCCGGCCGGCCAGTCCCCGTGCGCCGGCTAAGACGGTTACGAGGCCTGGCGGTCCCGGGCCTGGCAGCGCAGGGCGCGCTGCACGTCGTCGCGGCCCTCGAGCAGCAACCGGCGCAGCGCGGCAGGCGGCTCCTCGGCGGCGATGTAGGCGTCCGTCGCCTCGATCGTCTCAGCCGACAGCGCGAGCGCCGTGTAGACGCCGCTGACGAAGTCCTGGGCCATCGCCGACGACCAGTCCCGCCACACGTCCCCCACGACGCCGAAGTAGTCCGGCAGGAACGGCTCCACCAGCCCGGGCTGGTCCGGGTCGGCGAAGCCCGCCAGCGTGGCCCGGAACATCGCGATGGTCAGGTCACCACGGGTCAGCGCGCGCCACCCTTCCCGCTTGGCCTCGACCGTGGGAATCGCGGCGTAGCAGGTCGCGGCGTGCCTCTCGCCCGCGTCGGTCACGTCCCGCGCGAGCTCCGCGTCGATCCGAGCAGGCCCGAACCGCCCGTCCCCGCCGCGGCTCACCAGCCGGGCCAGCAGCGCCCAGCGCAGGTCGGTATCGACGCTGAGGCCGTCGAGCCGCTCCGAGCCGTCGAGCAACCCGGCGAGCAGGGCGAGATCGGCGGCGGACGCGGCCACGCCCGCGAAGGCCCGCAGGTAAGACAGCTGCTCATCCGACCCGGCCGGCGCCAGTAGGACCAGGCGGCGGAGCGTGTCCGCGATCAGGGCCAGGCCGGTGTCCCGCCAGCCCGGATCGGCGAACCGGCGCGCCGCCTGGCCCGCCTGGCGCAGCAGCGTCTGGGCCACGCTGATGTCGGCCACCGAGGAGATGCCCGACATGACCAGCCGGACGTAATCGCGCGCGGCCATCTCGCCGTCGCGGCACATGTCCCACGCGGACGCCCAGCACAGCGCGGCGGGCAGCGACTCGGTGAACTCCTCGATCGAGTCGATCAGGGTGCCCAGGGAATGATCGTCCAGGCGGATCTTGGCGTAGGTGAGGTCGTCGTCGTTGACCAGCACGAGGTCGGGCCGGGCGTGCCCGGCTAGCTCCGGTATCACCGTCCGCGGGCCCGCCACGTCGGTCTCCACCCGGTAGCGGCGCGTCAGGCCGGCCTCCGTCTTGTCGTACAAGCCGATCGCGATGCGGTGCGCGCGCAGCGCCGGATGGGCGGCCGGGGCTTCCTGCTCCACGGCGAACTCGGTGAACCTGCCGTCATCGCCGGTCGAATACGACGCCCGCAGCGTGTTCACCCCGGCGGTCTGCAGCCATTCCCGCGACCAAGCGGCCAGGTCGCGCCCCGAGGTTTCCTCCAGCGCGGCGAGCAGGTCCGAGAGCGTCGCGTTGCCGAACGCGTGGGCGGCGAAATACTTCCTGACCCCGGCCAGGAAATTATCCAGCCCCACGTACGCCACAAGCTGCTTGAGCACCGAGGCGCCCTTCGCGTAGGTGATCCCGTCGAAGTTCAGCTCGACCGCGTGAATATCGCTGATGTCGGCCGCGATCGGGTGGGAGGAAGGAAGCTGATCCTGCCGGTAGGCCCAGGCCTTGTAAAGCTGCGCGAAGGTGGTCCACGACCACGTCCAGCGGGTCGCCTCGGCCTGCGCGAGCGTCCCGGCCCAGGTGGCGAAGGACTCGTTCAGCCAGAGGTCGTCCCACCAGGCCATCGTGACCAGGTCGCCGAACCACATGTGCGCCATCTCGTGCAGGATGGTTTCCGCGCGCGCTTCCCGGGCGAAATCGGTGACCCGCGACCTGAAAATGTAGGCTTCCAGGAAGGTGACGCACCCGGCGTTCTCCATCGCGCCTTCCTTGAATTCGGGCACGAAGAGCTGATCGTATTTCTCAAAGGGATATTTTATGCCGAACGATCTATGGAAGAAGTCAAATCCCTGCCGGGTCACCTCGATAATCTCGCCGGCATCAAGATATTCGGCCAGCGACTGACGGCAATACACGCCGAGGGGAATTCCGTCGTGTTCGTCGCGGACCACGTGGTACTCACCGGCCGCGATCGCCGTGATGTAGGTCGGCATGAGCGGGGTGGGCGGGAAATGCCAGCGCCCCGCCTCGCCGTACTCCGTCCTCGACTCCGGGGCCATGTTGGAGATGACCAGCCAGTCCTCCGGGGCGGTGACCGTCAGCTCGTAGGTGGCCTTCAGGTCGGGCTGGTCGAAGCACGCGTAGACCCGGTGCGCGTCAAACGTCTCCAGGTCCGAGTACAGGTAGACCCGCTTGTCCGCGGGGTCGGTGAACCGGTGCAGCCCCTCGCCGCTTCGTGAGTAGGCGCACTCGGCGCTCACGCGCAGCACGTTGCTGGCCGCCAGCCCGTCCAGCGCGATCCGGTCACCGTCGAACGCGTCCAGGCCGACCGGCGCCCCGTTCAGGGTGATCTCGCGCACCGCGGGGGCGGTCAGGTCGACGAAGGTCGAGGCGCCCGGGGTGGCGCAGTCGAACCTCACCACGGTGACCGAGTCGAACGTGATCTCTCCGCCGCCCGGCGCAGTCAGGTCCAGGTCCACCTCGTAGGAGGCGACCGTGATGAGCGCCGCACGAGCCTGCGCCTCGTCGCGGGTCAGGTTCGAGGTCACCGCTGATCCCTTCGTCGATGTGGCCGACCCTACATACCTAGCGCATGCGCCCGAGGAATGCACGGTCGGGCCGCCGGGTTGACGCTGCCGGGGGACGTTCCGGTCCGCGCCGCCAACGGCGACGCCAGGTTCACTCACGATGAGGAGTGCGCATGACCCAGCAAGAGCCCACGCGTGTCGACTTCTGGTTCGACCCCGCCTGCCCGTGGGCGTGGATCACGTCACGCTGGATGCTCGAGGTCGAGCAGGTCCGCCCGGTTACGACCGTCTGGCACGTGATGAGCCTGGCCGTGCTGAACGAGAATAAGGAAGGCCTTTCCGAGCGCTACCGGGAAGGCCTGCGCGCCGCCTGGGGCCCGGTGCGGGTGCTGACCGCGGCCGAGCAGGCGCACGGCCCGCAGGTGCTCCTCCCGCTGTACACCGCGCTCGGCACTCGGTTCCACAACGACAAGGCGCCCAGGGACCGCGAGACGATCACCGCCGCCCTGGCCGAGGCGGGCCTGGAGGCCAGCCTCGCGGACGCGATGGACTCGACCGAGTACGACGACGCGGTGCGCGCCTCGCACGCCGAGGGCATCGAGCGCGTCGGGTACGACGTGGGCACCCCGATCATCACGGTGCACGACATGTCGGTGTTCGGACCGGTCGTCTCCCCGATCCCGCGCGGTGAGACCGCGGGAAAGCTCTGGGACGGCGTGCTCCTGCTCTCGGGCGTCGACGGCTTCTTCGAGCTGAAGCGGTCCCGCACCCGCGAGCCCATCTTCGACTGACACGACCCAGGCCGGGCCGGCGCGCGCACCGGCCCGGTGCGGTCGTTTGCCCCGAGCTAGCGGGAAGGCCGCCCCCGTTGCCCCGAGTTAGCGGGAAGGCCGCCCCCGCTGCCCCGAGCTAGCGGGAAGGCCGCCCCCGCCTCGATGACCTGGTGCCCCTGATCCTGCGCCGCGGAGAACCGCCCGTCACGTCTGCCTCAGTCACAACGTTCGCCCTAGTCATGACTTCTACCTCAACCAAGACTTCCGTCTCGACCGCGACGTTCTCCTCAGGCGACCCAGCGACCGCGACCGCGACGGGCGCCGCATCCGCCACGCTCGCCTCGGCCTCCTCGGCCCACCTGATCTGCTTAGCGTGCGGCCGGGACACGTCCCTGGCCCGCATCGCCGCGTCGGGCGTCACCTTCATCGCCGGCATGACGCCATCCTAGACATCCCCGCGGCGGGCGGGGCAGAGTGAGGATCGTGCCGGGGGACAACCAGATCACGGGGCCGCGCCTGCCGGACACCGGCGCGGAGCAGCCAGCCGGGCCCGCCCCGCCGCGGTCGCTGTGGCGGCATCGCGACTTCCTGCTCCTGTGGAGCGGGCAGGCCGTCAGCGAGATGGGCGCCGCGATCACCCTGCTCGCGCTCCCGCTGACCGCGGTCGTGGTCCTCCGGGCGTCCACGTTCCAGGTCGGCCTGCTGACTTCGGCCTCCACCCTGGCCTTCGCGCTGATCGCGCTGCCGGCCGGCGCGATCGTGGACCGGCGGACCAAGCGAAGCCTGATGATCTGGTGCGACGCGGCCCGGCTGGTCATCATCGGCTCGGTCCCCGTGACCGCCGCGTTCGGGCTGCTCACCCTGGGACAGCTGTACGCGGTCGCGATCACCGCGGGCGTGTGCACGGTCTTCTTCGACGTGTCCTACCAGAGCTACCTGCCCGCCCTGATCCCGAAGGACGCCCTGGCCGACGGTAACGGCAAGCTCGGCGCGACCCAGTCGTTCGCGCAGGTGGCCGGGCCAGGTCTCGGCGGCGGCCTGTTCGGCCTGGTCGGCGCGGCCGGGGCCATGTCCGCGAACGCGATCTCCTACGCGGTCTCCGTGGCGTCGCTGCTGGCCATCCGGGCCCGCGAGGAGCCACCGCCCCCGGCCCCGCGCCAGACGCTGCGCGCCGAGATCTTCGAGGGCCTAAAGTTCGTGCTCAGGCACCCGATCCTGCGCAGCATCGCGGCGTGCACGGGGACGGCGAACCTGTTCAGCGCCATGGCCTTCGCCCTGGAGATCATCTTCCTGGTCCGCGTCCTGCACGTCAGGCCCGCCTACACCGGGCTGCTGATCGCCGCGGGCAGCCTGGGCGGCGTCGTCGGCGGGATCCTGTCGGCCCGGCTGACCCGGCTCATCGGCTCCGCGCGCATCATCTGGTTCTCGATGCTGGTCATCGGACTTCCGCAGCTCATCGTGCCGCTGGCCGAGCCGGGCTGGCGCGTCGCGCTGTTCCCCGTCGGCTTCGCGGCGTTCTCCTTCAGCGGTGTGGTGTACAACGTGGCGCAGGTCAGCTACCGCCAGGCGATCTGCCCGCCGCGGCTGCTCGGGCGGATGAACGCGGCGGTCCGCTGGGTCGTCTGGGGCACGCTCCCCCTGGGCGGCCTGTTCGGCGGCGCGCTCGGCACGGCCCTGGGCGTCCGAACCACGCTGTGGATCGCGTTCGCGGGCAGTTGGGCGGGCGGGTGGTGGGTGTTCTTCTCCCCGCTTCGCCGGATGCGCGACGCCCTAGAAGTGGACGGGACACCAGGGCGCGGTGTCCCAGGACATGGCGGCGGACAGCCGCCGGACGGCCCCTGGGCTCAGCTCGGTGACGAGCCCGGCCCCGGCCATCGCGCCGAGCCTGATCCCGCCCAGGTACGCCGCGCCGAGCTCGGTAACGTCGAGCGCCAGGTCGGCGGCGGCGGTGGTCGGCACGCACGAGGTGGCGGCCGCCACGCCCGCGCCCGCCACGCCTGAGGCGGACAGCCGCCATCGCCCCGCGTTGGCCGGGATCAGCCGGTCCCGTACCTCGATCACCAGGTCCACCGGAGCTGAGTAGGCGCGCCCGCTCAGCGCGGCAGGCACGTCGATGATCCGTACCCACAGCGCGTCGTCCAACCGCGTCCGGGCTCGCCGGGGGTCGGCGAGCAGGAAGAGCAGCGGATCATCGGCCGGACGGTTGGGCAGGTGAAACTCGCCGGTCAGGTCCCTGCCGAGCAGGTCAGACCACAGCGCGGCACTGGCCGCGGGATCGCCGGCCACCATCTCCCGCACCCGCAGCACGCCGCCGGGCAGCCCGGTCTGCTCGTCCCAGCGGCTCTGGCCCGCGTACAGCGCGTAGCCCCGCGGTCCGTCGTCATCCTCGGCCAGCAGGCAGTGCAGCGGGCTCGCGCCGCGCCGCCACTCGGCCGGGTCGTATATCGCGCGTCGCCACCATGGCTCGTTCCGCGCGATGAACCCGGGGCGCGACGGGAGCACGGCGTCGTAGACCTTGGCCAGTTCGGGCAGCGCGGCCTCGGGCTCAGCGATCCGCAGCCGCGGGCGCCCTTCGGCCGGCGCGGTCGCCGCCAGCGCGCCCTCGCCGCGGTGCAGGGTGAAGTTGGCGTGCCACATCCCCAGGCCGTACCCGTACCTGGGGTAGATCGGTGCTTCGGACGCCCACAGCACCGCCAGCGGCTCGCCGCGGTCGCGCACGTCGGCCAGCTGGCGGGTCATCATGCTGCTCAGTACGCCGCGCCGACGGTGCGAGGGGAGCACGGAGACCCACGTCACCCCGGCCGCGGGCAGCGTCTGGTGCCCAGGCACGCTCAGCTGGAAGCTGAAGACGGCCGTGCTGCCGACCAGGTCCTGACCGTCGAAGGCCGCCAGGGTCCGATCGAACTCCAGGTGGTTCAGGGCCAGTTCCCTCTCGCCCTCCGACATCGGTGTCCCGTGGAAGGCGTGCATACCCACCCGGGCGAAACCGTCGAACTCGTCGGGGCTGACTGGCCTGACCGGGTACGGGTGGTCACTGCCTGATCCAGAGTTCGTCATGTCACCCTTCGTACCCCGGCCCGGCCCGATGGCACGAGTGATTTAGCCGACCCTGCCCGGCATCGAATACAGTGCCCGCATCATGGTTATCGCTCCGCAGCCTCCTCCCCAGCCCGCCGGATCCCGGCGACGCCGGACCGGGAAGGCCCTGCGGACCCTGCGCACGCAGCTGACTAAGCAGTTCATCACCAGGAACCGACGGCTCGCCTTCTTTCTCTCCGGGCTGGTCCTCGCCATCGGGGTGGCGGCCGTGCACGTGTCCGTGTGGTGGTTCTCGCCCGGGGTGATGATCTTGCCGATCCTCGGGGGCGGCCTGCTGCTGTGGCCGCGGGCCCTGCGCATCTTCTTCGCCTTCGCCGCGGCCGCCCTGATCTACGACATTGTGGAAGATAAGGCCGGGGCCGGGATCATCGCCACGATCGTGCTGACGGCCGCCTTCGCCGATGTCCTGGCGCGGACCAGGGAGAAGCTCGGCCTCCTGGGCCTACGCGGCGACCAGATGCTGGTTGAGCTGCGGGACCGCCTCCGGGCCCAGGGGAGGCTGCCCGAGCTGGGCGAGGGGTGGGGGTCCGCGGTCGTCCTGCGCCCGGCCGGCGGGTCGTCGTTCGGCGGCGATTTCGTGGTGTCGGCCTGTGACGGCAAGACCCTGGAGGTGGCCCTCGTCGACGTCTCCGGCAAGGGCATCGACGCCGGGACCAGGGCGCTGCTGCTGTCCGGCGCCTTCGGCGGCCTGCTGGGCTCGGTTCCGCGGGAGGAGTTCCTGCCCGCCTGCAACGCATACCTGCGCCGCGGGTCCGCCACCGAGGGCTTCGTCACCGCCATCCACGTCGCGCTCGACCTGACGTCGGGCGAATACGTGCTCTCCTCGGCGGGGCACCCGCCCGCCGCGCACTACGAGGCGGCGGCGAGCCGATGGCGCCTGACCAAGGCGCGCGGGATCGTCCTGGGCGTGGTCCCAGACCTGCACGGTGCCGCGGCCGAGCAGGAGCGCGGCGTCCTGCAGCGCGGCGACGCGCTGATGCTCTACACCGACGGGCTGATCGAAGCCCCCGGCCGGGACATCGACGCGGGCACCGACCGCCTGCTCGCCGAAGCCGACGAGATGCTCACCAGCAGCTTCAAGACCGGCGCCCCGGCCCTGGTCACCACCATGCAGCAAGTCATCGGCGGCTCCGACGACCGCGCGCTCGTCCTCCTGTGGAGGACCTAGCGGCGCTCGACGTCCCTACCCGGCCGCGAGGGCGTCGGCCTGGGCTAGCAGGGCGTTGCCCGCCCCGATGAGCCCCGCCAGCGTCCCCGAGCCCGCCGGCTGGCCGCCGAACTCCGCGCCCATCAGGACCCCTTGTATCTCCGCACCTAGGCCGTCGCGCGCGGCGCCGAGCTGGGTCAGGGCGTTCTCGATGGTCGCGTAGGTGGCGTCGCCGGGGGAGTTGCTGGCCAGCGCCCTTGTGGAGGCGGCCAGGGTGTCAAGCCCGAACTCGCCGACGGCCGCCTCAAGCTGGGTGTAGACCTGGCTGAGCGCGGTCAGCGCCGGGTAGTTCGCCATCATGGCCGGCGGCAGTGCCATCGGGTCGATGACGTCGCCGAGCACCACGCCGTCCGGGGTGTAGTCGTCGGTGAGCCCGGTCAGCGCCAGCATCGTCGGCTGGATGTCCGTGTGGTCGGACCAGATCCCGCCGTCGACCCCCGCGTCCGCCACGCCTGGCCCGACCAGGCCCAGCCAGGTCGTGTTGACCTGCGGTGCCACGTCGCCGTGGTTCCACGCGTCCTGCCCGCTCGGCTCGCTCACGCACGAGGAGCCGCAACTGGCGGACCCGCCGCTCAGCCAGAAGTCCGGGTTGGCGAACAACGTGAACGTGCCGGTGCGCTTCGGGTCCCCGGTGATCATGTGCAGCAGGCCCATCTCCACCGGGTCGGCCAGGTAGTCCGTCAGCTTGACCGTCCGCCCCGTGGCCAGGTCGTTCGCGGTGAGCCGGGCCGCCGCGCGCTCCATCGCGCGAACCGAGGCAGACGTCGCGGACGGCTGCCCGTGCACATAGACGACGGGCGCGGAGTCGGCCTCCACGTCGAACGGCGTGCTGACGCCCCGGGCGCCCAGCATCCCGGTCAGGTTTCCGTCCACCTCGCCGACCTTGCCGTAGGAGCAGGGGATCGTCACCCCGTTGCAGCCGGCGGGCGTGGGGGCGGAGCCGACGAAGTGGTCGCCCTCGTCGGCGGTGATCACGAACAGCGTGTTGGCCTTGGTGATCCCGGCCGCGGCGAGGTCCTGGAAGAAGGTGCCGAACGCCGCGTTCTCCGCACGGAGCTGGCTCTCGTAGGTGGGTGTGCCCGGACCCATCCCGGCACCGGTCACGTAGTTGTCGTGCAGGTCGGTCAGGTACGTGAAGGTGACCGGGACCCCGTGCGTCTGCATGTACAGCGTGTAGGCCAGCCCGTTGGCCCCGTCCAGGCCGTTGTAGCCGGGGAAGCCCACGTCGCCGCTGCCGTCGGTGATGACCTGGCCGTCCAGGTTGCGCACCGGGCCCGAGGGGCTGATCACCGGCTGGATGAACTTGCTGCCGAACAGCGCGCGGTACCCCGCGTACCCGCCCGGCTCGTCGGGCAGCAGGTCGGGGACACCTCGGGCGCAGACGGAGGAGGACAGCGCGCAGTGCACCGACAGGCCCATGAAGTCGGCCGTGGCCTTGTTGGACAGCTTGGGGTTCTCGGCCTCCTTGGCCTCCCAGGACTTGGCCCCGAACACGTCGGGCACGTCCGGCGTGAGGTTCTCAAGCTCGGTGTTGGCTGCCGCGACCGAGCCGAAGTTGCACCCGGCCCGTGTATAGGGCACCCACGGCGCCGGGGTGTTCTTGCCCTGCCCGGTGACCATGGTGTGGGAGGTGTCCCCGACCGGCGCGCCGGTCGAGGTGCTGTAGTCGACGATCGGGTCGGTCCAGTAGGCGAACGAGCCCGCCGAGTCGGTCGACCCGCTCGGCGTGTAGTAGTTGTACGTGTTCGCGATCGGCATCCCCTGGTCGCTGCCGTACAGGCCGGACTCCGAGGTCACGATGTCGTTCGCCGTGTGCGCGATCAGCGGGGTGTGCTCGTGGGTGATCAGCGTCCCGTTGCCCGTCATGAAGTCGAGCAGGTTCGGCATCTGCTCCAGGTCGCTCGGCACGTTCGGGTTGTCCCGCGTGTAATGCACGTTGTCGAACTGGATGTAGATAACGTGCGAGATCGCCCCGGCCGTGTTGCCGAGCACGCACGAAGCCGGCCCCGGCTGCGCCGCCCCCGCGGGCGCGGCCATGCCAATTCCCGCAGCCGCCGCAGTCGTGCCTATTACCCCGGCCAGGGCCGGCGGCGCCGCGAGCACGCCGAGCGCGAGGGCACCCGCCGCGCCGGCCGCGAGCGGCCAGGCGCCCAGGCGGGCGCGCGCGACGCGCGGGGAACGCGGGATCAAGCGGCGGGCCGGACCACCTCGGCAGCCACGTTCCCGCGATGAGTTCCCGGTGCCGCCGCCGTCGTAAGATGCGACGGACCAACCCGGAAGGCGGCCGGCCATGAGCGAGGTAAACCAGGACGAC
>Ga0070730_10004425_pt1 | contig 12333 bp, 11 predicted proteins | sample Coa_R1_3_FD_66447 | JGI IMG/M metagenome (GOLD analysis project Ga0070730, IMG submission 66447) | Surface soil microbial communities from Centralia Pennsylvania, which are recovering from an underground coalmine fire - Coalmine... | ecosystem: Environmental > Terrestrial > Soil > Unclassified ... | reverse complement strand
CGGCGGCATTGGCGCAGTCCGCCGGTTGGCAAGCTGGACCAGGCGCCAGCGGTGACAACACCTACGACGGCTTCATCGATGTCCCGCACAACGGTGATACCGTGCCCGGCAGCGCGTCGTTCACCGTCGCCGGCTGGTTTGTCGACCACACCGCTCAGGGTTGGGCCGGTGCAGACGACGTCCAGGTCTGGCTCGGCACGATGGACGGGGGCGGGCGCATGCTCGCCAAGGCTGCGTTCGCCCAGAACCGGCCCGACGTCGGCGCCGCAACCGGCAATCCCTACTGGTCCGCCTCAGGCTTTGGTGCGCCGATTGCCGGTTCGGCGGTGCCGGCCGGCAGTCAAACGCTGAACGTCTACGCGCATACCCCGGGCAAGGGCTGGTGGTTCAAAGGCGTGACGGTCACCGGCGGCGGCACCGGCGCCGTCGCCCCAGCGCCGTCCGCCGGTGGCCCACCGGTCATCACCATCATCAATCCGACCCCGGCCCAGAATGTCTCGACTAAGTCTGACTACACCATCAACGGGACGGTCAGCGATCCGACCAACATCGATCGCATCGAAGTGTGGATCAATGGCGAGCGCAACTCGCAGTACGCCACCCTGCTCGGGACCAGCGTGCCGAATCCAGACGGGTCGTGGTCGCAGACCTTCACGCCGACGCACTTCCCATCGACGCACTCCAACCTGTACGTCTACGCGCACAACAAAGCGACCGGCCTGGAGACCGTCGCCACCGTCGACATCAACATCGTCGACAAGTAGGTACTAAGTACAGCGTCTCATAAATTCCGAGGCCGGTCACCACCCCTCACCCCAGCCGCTGCTAAGTACAGCATCCCATAAATTCCGGGGCCGGTCACCACCCCTCACCCGCTCGCTACGCTCGCCTCCCTCTCCCCGCGCGGGGAGAGGGCTGGGGTGAGGGGTACGCATAGGCATCGGAACTTACGGGACGAACCACTTAGCGAGCGTCAGTGACTATGAAAATTGCGAGTTGAGTGACAACGAAGATGCGACTGTCAGTAACAATGAACAGAGAGCTTCGCTAAGGAGCCGCGCAGCGGCGGTCGGCTTCGTCAGGCGCTAACTGCTGGGCCAAACTTGCCTGTTACGGTTTGGGCATCCCGAGCAGGGCGCCGTACGCGGGGCGACCGCTGTAGTCGGCGCGCACGATGCCGAAGCCCCACTTTTCATCCGATTGGGGAACTGACATCTGGAAGTTCAGGTTCCACTGGAACATGCCGCCCACGTACGGCAGCTGACGGGCCATCTTGTACGCCTGGACCAGGAACTGCGCCTGCTGATCCTCGGTGATGTTGCGGCAGTATTCATAGCCTGGCGGCGGAGTCGGATTCGAGCAGTAGCCGAATTCAGTCAGCCAGATCTGTTTTCCGCCGTCGCCATTCTGGACCATCACATCGCGGTATTCGCTGATCCGCGTGAAGGCAAAGAAACTGTCGTCGGTATTGAAGCCGCCAGACAGGCTGCATTGCGGAGTGGCCGGCGTACAGTCCGGCGGGTTGGAAAAGCCGCTGGGGTGGGCCGACAGCGCGTCGAAATAGCCCATCACCTCGCCGCCATTAATGGCGTACAACTGCTGGAGATAGCTGAGATCGTCGATGACCGAGCCAGGAATGTTGGCCCCAGTCGGACTCGGCGCGCCCAGGAGCACCATCGCGTTCGGATCGCCGGCTTTGACGCCGGCATAGCCAGCCTCGAGCAGCGGCAAGTACGTCGATGGATCGACATTGCCCGTGCCTGCTTCGCGATCGAGGTTCTCCTCGTTCCACAGCTCGTACGCCTGGATTTGACCGGCGTAGCGCGAGGCAACTGCATTCATGAACTGGCCGAAGGTGCTCGGGTCAGCTGGCATCAGCCCGCTGGCCGGGCTGCGATAAAAGTCCGGCGCATGGGCGAAGCTAAGCATGATCTTCAGTCCGGCCTTGGTCCCATCGCCGACGATGTTGTCGAGGTTGGTCCAGTCGTACTGGCCGACGTCGGTTTCAACTGACTGCCACTCGATCTGCTCAGTCATCCAGTTGAAGCCAGTCTGCTTGACGTCGCCGATGACATTGGCGCGGGCAACGGGGTCGAAATGCCACAGGTGCACCTGGAAGCCGTACGCAAAACCCGTGGGCGGCGCAGTCGTCTGAGCGGACGACGTGACTGGCGCCAGAAGCACGATGAAGCCGATCAGGCTAGAAGCCGCGGCCGTCAGGGCGCGGCTGTATGCGGTGCGCATCTCTACACCATAACGGACGGCAACCGGCCATCAGGTCGCGCTCCCGACGCCGAACGTTCGGGCGAACTCCTGCATGCGCTCGCGACGGCCCTCAGCCGGCCCGAAATTGATGCACAGATGTTGCGCTCCGGCCTGCGTCCAGGTCTGGATCGCCTCGCGCGCGGCCGACACGCCCGCGCTGAACGCGTACACCGTGCCGACCTCCACCCGCTGTCCATTCGGCTCGGCGCGGATCCTGGCGACGGCCGCGGGGAATGTCTCAGGGGTGAGCGTGGTCGTCTGCCAGATGTCCGCTTCGCGGCCGGCGCGCCGCAGCGCCGCGTCCGATCGTCCGCCGATCAGCAACCTCAACCGCTCGCCTTGCACGGGCAACGGATCGAACACGCCGTCCGGAAAATCGAAGAAACGGCCGACGAACGGCTCGCGACTGCCCGACCACAGGTGTCGGAACAGGCGGATCGCTTCGTCCAGCCGCGCGCCACGGGTCTTGAAATCGGCGTGAACGTTCACGTACTCGTCGGCGTACGAACCGACTCCGATGCCCAGGATCAGCCGGCCGTTCGAAAGTTGGTCGAGCGTCGCGGCTTGCTTGGCGACTGCGAACGGACTGCGCATCGGCAGCACGATGACTGACGTGCCCAGTCGGATGCGGCTCGTCACGGCGGCTATGTGGGCGAGCACAACCAGTGGCTCGAACACCCGCGCGAACTGGGGTAAGGTGCTGGGCGCCAGGAGGTGATCGGACGCCCACAGCGCACGAAAGCCAAGCTCGTCGGCTGCGCGCGCGGTATCGACCAGCAGTTGTGGCTCGCTGTGCGGACCGCCATTGCCGAGGGAAACATCGAAGATCATGGCGGGTTAGCGCACGTGGCGATGCTTGGCGCCCGCGCGGCGCAGCGCGCCGGCGGTCTGATCGGCGCGCGGCGGACCTGCTGTTGCGCTCCCCACGATCGTCCACAGCTCGGCCGGGAGTTGGACCATGGTCCGCGTCGGATCGACGCGGGCTTCGCCGGAGGTGACGCGGAGCACCGCTAACAACTCGTCGACCGCGGCCTGGCGGGTCTCGGCCGCAAGCGCAACCTCGCGGCCCGTGCGCTGGTGGGTGACCGCATCGAGCTGAATCGCCTTCACGCCGTGCAGCTAGCGAGCATGCCTTGCATGCCACACACGCCACCATTGGCGCGCAGCTCGGCTTCGAACGTGGTGTGAATTGCCGGATCTTCGTCGCCGTACTCGATCTGGTGGCCGCCCAGCTTGAGGTCCACATCGGACTTGCCGGGCGCGAACTCCGGTGAAATGTAGTAGCGCCGGCCCGAGAACTTCAGTGCCAGATAGCGTGCCGGCCGATCGCCAGTGTTGAAGTGCTGGTGGAACCAGTTGGCCGGTGGGACCACCACGCTATTCGGTTTCCAGTCGCAGCGCACGACGTCTTCGCCTGCGCGCCACAGGTTTGAAAACCCCTTGCCGGCCAGGATGATCACGTGTGCCCCCGGCCCATGGCGGTGCGCCTTCTTGTACGTGCCCACCGGAAATTCAGACACATGCGCACTCATACTGCTGTGGGCGAGCTCCATGAGCACATTGCGCCCACCCGCACCACGCGCTGTCCATTCGTACAGGTGCAAGGAGCGTACATCCGGCACGAAGTTCGTTTCCCAGATGTGGTTCCGGTCACGGCGGTACAGCTTGCCGTCACCTGAGAAGTACTGCTCTTCGCCACCAAAGCGATCGCGAAAGACGAACGGATTGTCGAAGATGAATTCAGTATTGTGAAACAGGTTCATGATCAGCGGGGCATTGGTGACCATGATGATCCGCAGCGGTTGCGATCCGGAGCCGTTGAAGAAGCGATAGTGCGCGTTGAGCGGAATCGAAAAGACGCTGCCGGTGCCGAACTCGAAACTGCTGCGCTGCGTGTCGTCGTACCACACCGATGCGGACCCGCGTCCGGCGACCACGAAGGCCAGCACTTCGAACATGTGGTGGACTGCGATTGTTGAGGCGCTCGGCGGGACTTCGAGGACCTGGAGGTCATTTACGCCGCCGGTGCCCTCCAGGTTGATGAATGCGCCACGCGCACCACGGCTCGGCCACGCTGCCACGTCAACGGTGGCCAGGTCTTCGACGTAAAAGCCAGTGATACGCGGTAGGCCCTCCTGCTGCTGCCAGTTGGCATACGGGTGGACGCTGGGCATGTACTCGAGGTCGGCGGCTGGCAGTCTAGCGCTCAGTTCGGCGGTCATGGTTGGCTAAGTACCCGTATCAGAAGTTTCGATACCTTGATCACCAATCGTACTGCGACGCGCTTACCCCTCACCCGCTCGCTGTCGCTCGCCTCCCTCTCCCCGCGCGGGGAGAGGGCTGGGGTCAGGGGTATGCATAGGCGTCGAAACTTACGAGACGCACCACTAGGCTAGGCGCGCGATTCATGCCACCAGGGTACTCACCCGTTGCCCCGGTCGAGCGCATCGAGCACACGCTCGGCGGTCAGCGGCAGGTCCATCACGCGCGCCCCACACGCCGCGACGGCGTTGGCGACCGCCGGTGCGACACTGGTGTTGGTCAGCTCGCCGGCGGCTTTGGCGCCCAACGGACCAGGCCCGGTCGGATCGTGCAGCAGGACTGTCCTGAATGGCGGCGTGTCCAGCGCGCAGGGCAACTTGTAGTCGCCCAGCGTGAGCGTGGTGATCTGGCCGTCCTGAACCGTCAGCTCTTCCATGAGCGCGGCGCCGATGCCGAACATCAGCCCACCCTCCAGCTGACCCTGGTGAGCAATCGGATTGATGATCGTGCCGACATCAGCCGCCAGCAAGACATCGTGGATGCGAATTGCCCCGGTGGCGTGGTCGACTTCGGCCTCGACGACGTAGCCGGCGAACTCGAAGTCGCCGGGCTCGCCCGGTTTGTGTGAGCCGTCGTAATTGCCGAGCACCTCGACGGGTGCACCACGCGAGATCCGCTCGGCGACTTCGTCGAAGGATGCCGAAGCATCCCCGGCGCTGAAGCGGTCGTGCTCGAGGCGGACGCCGCCCGCGGGCCAGCCCATCGCCTCAGCTGCCAGCTCTTCGAGCCGCGCCTTGAGCTCGACCGAGCCAGCCTGGGCCGCCCGGCCCAGGACGTGCGTGGTCCGCTGGCCGCCGACGCCGGGATCAGGCGCTGGACCCGACGTGTCGCAATGGCTGATCACTACCCGCCGTGGATCCACGGACATGACCGCCGCGGCAACTCGGCGGAGCACGGTGTATGCTCCGCCCCCCTGGTCGGCGACGCCCGTGACCACCTCGACCTGGCCGCCAGGCTGCAGGCGCATGACCACCGAGGTCTGACCGGCGCCGATGTGGCGCACACCGAGCGCCACGCCCCGACCACGACCCGCCGGCAGCGGCGTCGCCCAGCCGGATTCACGTTCCAGTGCGTCGAGCACCTGCAGCGCGCGCGATCGATGCACACGCTCGCCGGTAACGCTGGGCTCACCGTCACGCAAGGCATTGCGGCGACGCAGCTCGATCGAATCGATACCGAGTGCGTGGGCAATCATGTCGACGTGGCATTCGCTGGCGAACATCGATTGCGGGTCGCCAGGCGCGCGCATCGACCCGCCCGGAATACTGTTGGTGTACACGGTCTTGACTTCGAGCCGGGTGACCGGCACGTGGTAGGCCGATAGCGTGTTGTGGGCCGGTACGACCAGGTTCGGCGAGACTTTGCCGGCCGCATACGCGCCGCCATCGATCAGCACCTCGGATTGATGCGCCAGGAATTTGCCCTCGGCGCTCACCGCCGTCCGTAGCTTCAGGATCGCCGGATGACGCGAGTTGCTTGCTTGCAGCTCGTCGACATAGCTCATTACTGCTTTGATTGGCCGGCCTGTCGCGCGGGCCAGGAAGTAACAGGTCAGCTCATCGATTGACAGGCCTTTGCCGCCGAAGTCGCCACCGATGAATGACGCGTCGACCACGATCTGTGACTCGGGCATGTCGAGCGCCGTGGCCAGCTGCTGGCGCATCGCCGCCGGCGACTTGTTGGTGTTGATGATCCGGACCCGGTCCTGCTCGTCGATCCACACCACGCATGCGCGCGGCTCCAGGAAGCCCTGAAACTCGCGCGCGGTGCTGAAGGTGTGTTCGAACACATGCGCGGCCTGGGCGAAGACGCTTTCCAACGTGGCCCCTGACTCACTCTTTTGAACCTGCGCATAGCCCTGGATATTTGGATGAGTGGTTTGCGGACGCTTGCCGCCGAGAAATTTGTAGGAGTCGATGTCCGGGTGGAGCGGTGTGGCATCGTCCAGCAGGGCGTTGTCGAGCGTCACCAGCGGCAGGGCCTCGTAGGCGACCTGCACCAGGCGCGCGGCTTCATCCGCGGCTTCCTTCGATTCAGCGGCGATCGCCGCGACTCGATCGCCGACCAGTCGCACCCGATCGGTCGCCAATGCCGGCCAGTCCAGGAGCCGCCGACCGATGCCCACGCGGCCAATGTCGGCGCCAGTGAGCACCGCGTGCACGCCGGTCACCTGTTTGGCGGCTGTGGTGTCGACCGACAGGATGCGCGCGTGTGGGCGTGGGCTACGCGTGTACGCGAGCCACAACATGCCCGGCATGATCACGTCGGCGGTGTAGCGCGCGGCCCCGGTGACCTTCAGCGGTCCCTCGACGCGGTACTCCGGGTCGCTGAACAACGCCTGTGGATCGGCAATATCGAGAGTAGAGCTCATCCGTGTCCTCCGTTGGACTGATCGCGCAGGCTGAGCAGCGCACGTTCGGTCCACACACGCGCCATCCGCCGTTTATAGGTAGCGGAGCCGCGCGCATCATTGGGCGGGTCCACCACGTCGAGTACGAGTGCCGCGGCAGCCGCAATCCGCTCGTCGGTAGGGACTTCGCCGCGCAAGGCATCTTCGACGGCTCGGGCATGGACTGGTACGCCGGCCGCACCGCCGAGCGCAACCCGCACATCGGCGCATCGTCCGTCGCCATCGAGGCGCAGCGTGGCGGCGACTGACACGGTCGCGTAGTCATCGTGGGTGCGCGGCAAGAATTTCTGGTATGTGGCGCGCGTGCCGGGCGCCAGTGCCGGCAGGCGGATCGACGTCAGCACTTCTCCCGGCTGCAGCGTCGTGGTCAGGTAATCGACAAAGAACTCGTCCAGTGGTACGACTCGCTCACCTGAGGTGCTGCGCAGAACGACCTGAGCATCCAGGGCAATCAGCATCGGTGGTGGATCTTGAGCCGGATCCGCGTGGGCGATATTGCCTCCGATGGTGCCCTGATTGCGGATACGCACCGTCGCGACATGCCCGAACGTGGTGGCCAGGGCAGGACAATACGCGTGAACTGCCGCTGATAACTCACCTTGCCGATGCGTGGCGAGCGCGTGAATCTCCAACCCGCCGTCGGGCAGTGCGCTGATTCCCTGGAGCTCAGCGACACGGCGCAGCGAGATCACCCGCGCCGGCTCGACCAGGCCCAGGTTCATCAGCAGGATCAGTGACGTGCCGCCCGCCATGAGGTGGACGTCGTCACCGCCGTACTGGTCGAGCAGCGCCAGGACTTCAGCCAGGCTATTGGCCTGGTGGAGCTCAAACGGACGCATCACCGGACGCCGATGGCCTGGCGGATAACTGCCGCTGGCCCGGCTTCGGCAGCCGCCAGGACGCTTTCGACAATCTTGTAGTAACCAGTGCAGCGACACAGGTTGCCCATCATCCAGGCCCTGACCTCGTCCGCGGTCGGGCGCGGATTGGCGTCCAGGAGGGCGGTCGCGGCGATGATCTGGCCGGGGGTGCAGATGCCGCACTGGAAGCCGCCATGGCGAATGAACGCGTCCTGGAGGGCGGTCAGGTGGCCATCGTCGGGGGCCAGGCCTTCGATTGTCGTCACTCGCGTGCCATCGACGAAGATCGCGGGCAGCAGGCACGCGCTCAGGAGTTGGCCATCGACCAGCACGCTGCACGCGCCGCACACGCCGACGCTGCAGCCTTCCTTGGTGCCGGTCAGCCCCAGCTCGTCGCGCAAGAGGTCGATCAGCCGGTGATGCGCGGGCACGGTCATGTCGCGCGCCGCGCCGTTCAGTTCGAAACGGAGCGAATGCTGGCTGGAGAGAGTCATCGCTGGGCTATGCTAGCCGTTGACGTGAAGCCCATGGGAGTCACCGCCGAGCAAGTGCGCCAGCTCGTCCAACGACTGCCGGGCAGTGTCGAGAGTGCGCATCACGGTCATCCTGACTTCCGCGTGAACAAGAAGATCTTTGCCACGCTCTCTGAAGCCGAAGACCGTGCGGCGCTCCGGTTGACCCAGCTCGAAGCCCGCGCGCTGGCCGCCAGCCGCCCAGCGGCCTTTCGCCTGGTATCGGACCGCGAGCCAATCGGCTGGGTCAGCGTGCTCCTGGCCCAGATCGACGCGGACGAACTCAGTGACCTGTTAGAGGAAGCCTGGAAGTTGCGCACCTAACCAGCTTCACTAAGTGGTTCGTCCCGTAAGTTTCGATGCCTATGCGTACCCCTCACCCCAGCCGTCTCCCCGCGCGGGGAGAGGGAGGCGAGCGTAGCGAGCGGGTGAGGGGTGGCGACCGGCCCCGGAATTTACGAGACGCTGTACTTAGCGAATGCTGAGAGAAGAAGGGAGAATCCGGATGAAGATCAAGATCACCACGGTCTTTGTGGACGATCAGGACAAGGCGCTGCGCTTCTATACGGAAGTATTGGGTTTTGCCAAGAAGACGGACGTTGGCGCCGGCGGATATCGCTGGCTGACGGTCGTTTCACCCGAGGAGCCAGATGGCACCGAGCTGCACCTGGAGACGAACGCGGATCCTGCCGCGAAGGCATTCCAGCAAGCCCTGTTTCAGCAGAACAAACCTGCCGCCATGTTCTACGTTGACGACGTTCAGCGCGAATACGACCGGATGCAGGGTCTGGGCGCGCAGTTCACCATGCCGCCGACCAAGGTGACCGGTTCGACGATCGCCATGCTGAACGACACCTGCGGCAACCTGATCCAGCTAACCAAGCTCGACTGGTAGCCTGCCGCTAGCCAGGCGAAGCCGAAGGAGACCTCACGTAACAGATGGAGACCCGATGAGCACGGCCACGCGGACAGCCACGCAGTCGTCTGCGCGGCCGGTTGCCGACCGCCACGATCTGATTCGCGTGCAGGGCGCGCGCGTGAACAACCTCAAGGACGTCAGCGTCGAGCTCCCGAAGCGCCGGCTGACGGTGTTCACCGGCGTCTCCGGCTCGGGCAAGAGCTCCCTGGTGTTCAGCACGATCGCCGCGGAGTCGCAGCGGCTGATCAACGAGACCTATAGCGCGTTCGTTCAGGGCTTCATGCCGACGCTGGCGCCGCCCGAGGTCGACGTGCTCGACGGCCTGACGACCGCGATCATCGTCGATCAGGAGCGGATGGGCGCGAATGTCCGCTCTACGGTCGGCACCGCCACCGACGCCAATGCGATGCTGCGCATCCTCTTCAGCCGGCTCGGGCAGCCGCACATTGGCTCATCCCAGGCGTTCGCCTTCAATGTACCGTCGGTGCGGGGAGCTGGTGCGGTGATCATCGATCGCGGCCTCGCCAAGAGCAAGACTGAGAAGAAGACCTTCACCCTCACCGGTGGTATGTGTCCGCGTTGTGAAGGCCGCGGCACCGTCTCCGACATCGACCTCGCCCAACTCTTCGATGACTCCAAGTCGATCGCCGAGGGCGCGATTACGATTCCCGGCTACAAGGTGGACAGCTGGTGGACAACCGGGATCTACGTCGAGTCGGGCTTCATCGATCCCAACAAGCCGATCCGCTCGTACACCAAAGAAGGAGCTCCACGACTTCCTCTACAAGGAGTCGACCAAGGTGAAGGTCAAGGGCGTCAACCTCACCTACGAGGGGCTGATCCCCAAGGTGCAGAAGTCGATGCTCTCGAAGGACCCCGACGCGCTGCAGCCGCACATCCGCGCGTTCGTGGACCGGGCGGTTACGTTTAGCGTCTGTCCCGACTGCGGCGGCACCCGGCTCAGCGAGGCGGCTCGGTCCTCGCGGATCCGCGGAATCAATATTGCCGACGCCTGTGCGATGCAGATCAGCGACCTCGCCGAATGGGTCCGTCGGCTCGACGAACCGTCGGTGGCGCCATTGCTCGCGATGCTGCTGCAGACCCTCGACTCGTTCCAAGAAATCGGACTGGGCTACCTCTCGCTCGACCGGCCGTCGGGCACGCTGTCGGGCGGAGAGGCACAGCGCGTCACCTTGGCTCCTCGCTCACAGATGTCACCTACGTCTTCGACGAGCCCACCATCGGTCTGCACCCGCACGATATCCAGCGAATGAACGAGCTCCTGCTGCGGCTGCGCGACAAGGGCAACACGGTACTCGTGGTCGAGCACAAGCCGGAGGCGATCGCGATCGCCGACCATGTTGTCGACCTCGGCCCCGGCGCCGGTACGGCGGGTGGCAGCGTTTGCTTTGAGGGGACCGTTGCGGGACTGCGCGCCAGCGGCACCAGCACTGGCCGCCACCTCGACGACCGGGCTGCCCTCAAGAGGACGGTGCGGACACCCACCGGCGCGCTGAAGATCCGCGGCGCGACGGCGCACAACCTGCGCAACGTCGACGTCGACATCCCGCTGGGGGTGTTGTGCGTGGTCACCGGCGTGGCGGGCTCCGGCAAGAGCTCGCTCGTGCACGGGTCGATGCCCGCTGGCGAGGGTGTGGTGTCAATTGACCAGGGGGCAATCCGCGGCTCGCGACGAAGCAATCCGGCGACGTACACCGGGTTGCTCGACCCGATCCGCACCGCGTTCGCGAAGGCCAACGGCGTGAAGCCGGCGCTGTTCAGCGCCAACTCCGAGGGCGCTTGCCCCAACTGCAACGGGGCCGGTGTCATCTACACCGACCTGGGGATGATGTCGGGGGTCGAGACAACCTGCGAGGAGTGCGGCGGCAAGCGATTCCAGGCCGACGTGCTCGAATACAAGCTCGCCGGCAGGGACATCAGCGAGGTGCTCGCGATGCCGGTGACCGAAGCCAGGGAGTTCTTCGGCGCCGGCGAGGCGCGCACGCCGCCCGCGCACGCCATCCTCGACCGGCTCGCCGACGTCGGCCTCGGCTACCTCAGCCTCGGCCAGCCGCTCACCACGCTGTCCGGCGGCGAGCGGCAGCGGCTCAAGCTGGCCACGCATATGGCCGAGAAGGGCGACGTCTACGTCCTCGATGAGCCGACCGCCGGCCTCCACCTCGCCGACGTCGCGCAGCTGCTCGGCTTGCTCGACCGGCTGGTCGACTCCGGCAAGTCGGTCATTGTCATCGCCCACCACCAGGCGGTCATGGCGCACGCCGACTGGATCATCGACCTCGGCCCCGGCGCCGGCCACGACGGCGGCCGGATCGTCTTCGAGGGCACGCCCGCCGACCTGGTCGCGGCCCGCTCCACCCTTACGGGCGAGCACCTCGCGGCGTACGTCAGCGCCTGAGCGAGGGCACACCGCCCTCAGCCGAGGGTGGCGACGGCCGCGTTGAACGTTTTTGACGGGCGCATGACCGCCGCGGCTCGGGCGGGATCGGGCCGGTAGTAGCCGCCGATGTCCGCGGGCGAGCCCTGCACGGCGAGCAGCTCGGCGGCGATCGTGTGCTCCTGATCGGTCAGTGTCCGCGCAAGATTGGCGAATGCTCCGGCCAATACGGCGTCGTCCGTCTGCTTGGCCAACTCCTGCGCCCAGTACAGCGCCAGGTAGAAGTGGCTGCCGCGGTTGTCGATGCCGCCCAGACTGCGGCTCGGCGACTTGTCCTCATTGAGCAGCGTGCCGGTCGCCCGGTCGAGCGTGTCGGCCAGGATCTTGGCCCGCGCGTTGCCGGTGGCGTTGGCCAGGTGCTCGAAGCTGGCCGCAAGCGCCAGGAACTCGCCCAGGCTGTCCCAGCGCAGGTAGTTCTCCTTGAGCAACTGCTGGACGTGCCTGGGCGCGGAGCCGCCGGCGCCCGTCTCGAACAGGCCTCCGCCGGCGATCAGCGGCACGATGGACAGCAGCTTGGCGCTGGTGCCGAGCTCCATGATCGGGAACAGGTCGGTCAGGTAGTCGCGCAGCACGTTGCCCGTCACGGAGAT
>Ga0070730_10004424_pt1 | contig 12334 bp, 8 predicted proteins | sample Coa_R1_3_FD_66447 | JGI IMG/M metagenome (GOLD analysis project Ga0070730, IMG submission 66447) | Surface soil microbial communities from Centralia Pennsylvania, which are recovering from an underground coalmine fire - Coalmine... | ecosystem: Environmental > Terrestrial > Soil > Unclassified ... | reverse complement strand
CCTGCTTGCGCTTCACCAGCTGAACCCATTCTGAAGAGGAAGATCTTATTTGAGTAGTAAATTACATCGAACGGCAAGTGTGACGACCACCAACTGTCTCACTCCAGGGGTTCACCCCAGCCGTGGGGTGCCAACCTGAGGCCGTTTTGTGACGACCTGCCAGCTGCTTTAGTAGTATTTCTACAGGGCTTCGGAATAAGCCTAAATAGGAATTGGGTAAGTGGGTAATTTGGTAAATGGGTCATTTGAAACGCTGTTGTGCCATCCCAGAACGGCTTGTTGACCGATGCGCCACAGCGGCACAGGGAAACTCTTGGCGCTGCTACAAATTTATAGTGTTCCACGGCTCAGCCTTTTTCGGATTAGGCATTACGGACATAGCACGGCCCTCTCACCCTTCGCCAAGGCAGGAAGGCGAAGGGTGGCCCCCCGGTCCCCGGCCTTACGGTTCAGAACGTGGCCCTTCGATGACTCAGGGTCACGCCTGCATAACGGCTCAAATTGTCAAAGAACGTTTTTTCCGGCTACCTGGGCAGCCGCAGGGTTCAGCGAACAGCGAAATATATAAATACTGCAAACATACTGTAACATGGTTTCTATGCAATACGAGGGAAAATTCACCCCCAAATTCTGTGAGTTAACCGTTTTCGACACGTGACTTTATATCCGAATAGGCCGTGGCGATCAGCCTGCTTAGGGCCGCGGTGTTTGTGGCCGTTCCCGGCCTTAGCTTCACATGGCGCATAAACTTGCCGGCGCCTTGCAACAAGCGAGCCGGATCCGGCAGCGCTGCGCCCTGAAAGAACCCGACGTTTACGTGGGAACGGAACACATTGACGTAGCCGAAGGGCGCATCCCCTAAACATGCAACCGGGCAGCCGTCATGCAAGAGCTCCCGGACTTCGTCTCCGCATTTTCGCATCACCTCAAACCACTGATGCGCGATGGCTCCCAATTCACCTGAGTGCTCCTTCATCCACGCGTCGATGGCGGGGTCCCGCTCGACAGCGCCATTGAATCGCAGCAATTCCGTTCTCATCGTCGCTCCATTTTTTCGAGATCTACGATTACGTAACACCTTACATGGGATCCCTTCAGTGATCACTTTTGAAAAGCGGCCAACGGTTACCCTATGTTGGGAAGGCGACACATCGAGGGGATCAATGTTAGCAATTTCTTATCTTTGAGATCTGTGACAAAGCCACTACAACCCCAGGGGTTAAGATAGGACAAGTCAATGATTAATTCTTTGCCCTATTGCGGTTGCTTTCCTCTCGTCAGATAGATCGGGGCTTGCGGAGATCGTAGCAAGATTGCGGCTCAGCTCCGGGTAGGCACATCCCAGGCTTAGGGCCAGCTTATATCGGTTAGCCGCGTCTTCAAAACGTTCCAAGCCGTGAAACGAATACCCCAGAAGCGCATGCGCATCAGCGGTGTTAGGATAGTCGTCGAGATAGCCCTGCAACTGTTGAATGGCAGACTCGAATTCATGTCTTTCAATCGCTTCCCGTGCTTCAAACAATCGCGTGGCTGCAAAAATTGTATGTGATGACGGCACACGAAGTGATTTCACAAACACCAGACCCAAAGCCATGCCGATGACAAATCCAGCCAAATGCCCTATATTAACAACAAGACCTGAGAAGCTGGAAACAAGAAAAATCACACCGAAAACCGCCATGCGCTGGTAGAAAAGTCGGGTGGAAGGAGGTTTGATGTTGCCGTAGAAAACGGCCACAATCAGAAAACCCGCAATTCCCAAAATTGCCCCTGAAGCGCCTGCATACACCACCAAAGAATCCACAGTGGCTACTCTTACCGCCGCCGCTCCGATGGCTGTTAGCAAGTAAATACCTGTAAGAACCAGGGGGCCGACAATTCTTTCCACGACCCGTCCGATCCACCATAGAGAGATCATGTTGCTTGCCAAGTGCAGGATGCCCCAATGAAGAAATGAATAAGTAACTAAACGCCACGGCTCTCCATGCAAAGCACTTGAATCAACGCCGCCCCACGCTTTCATTTGAAAGCCATTCGGCAAAAAGGCGGAAACGCCTGAAGTAATCATGGCCACGAACACGGCTACATTGATTCCAATAAGCAGATTGGCCGCTGAGAACGAGGGAAGCTTTGGCGCCGTCCAGATTGCTGGCATCGTGGGTCCGGATTCATTTGGACCTGATTCGGGTAAAAGAAGATGTGTTCTGAACCACTCCCATCGCGGCAGCAGCCACGCCGTTAAAGAATAGGTTGTTGCCCGAACGGCTTCTAGTGTGAACACAGAAAAATCGGTGTATTCCCGGAAGCCCTTCGATAAATCGGGCTTGAAAAAGTGTTCCCAAAAACCATAATAATGGGAACTTGGATCCAGATCTTGCATAACGCTACCGTGGTGGCCCAACGCAAATACGACCATCCTTACAAGCAGCATGGGCAACGGAACAATCCAAACCCATTTCGCAGTTTTTGTGGACCAGCAGATAGAGACACAAAGCGCCGCAAAGGCGGCAAAGATGACGCTGATAAGCAACTCACGATGCGCGAAAGATATTGATGACCACGATGGAAAAAGCGTGCGGATGAGCCTCTTGAAAATCTCTCCCCCCAACAAAACGGGACCGAGGATCGCTGCAATTAAGTTCAGGAAAAATGCCGCAACGGTACGGGCAATGGTTACACCACGGCCAGGAGTTGTCATTTCCGCATTGTATAACGCAAGTTTTTCCGGCTTCGAAACTGTAGCAGAGACTGTAGGCGGCAACCGGCGCATCTTCAAATTCTTTGACTCTGCGCCGATTGAAACTTCTGCAACTCTCTCATTCCAAATCCTTTTCCCAAACATCCTTGTTTTCAGTTTTCAAGAAATACCAAAATGCGGTTCGGGACCAGGGGGCGGAGACCTAACCAAAGTGCCTACTGGAGAGGCAACAAACCTCTTTCAGCGAGGCAGAAATGAATGTAAGCAGCGGCGCATTTAACGATTCTCGATGCCGCCGAAAAACGTCGGCAGGGAAGAACAGGAGCGCCCGACTTGGACGCCCCCGGTTTGAGAGTTGAAGACAATTCCTAAGAGCAGGTCTGGCTGTTATTTAGCAGGCACACTGGGTGTGTACGCAGCCTGTATTGATGAAGCTCTGGTCTGAGTGCAGGGTACAGAAAGCGTTCTGTTTATTTTGTTGGGTGAGATTTTTCAGAGTTTCTTGATTGAGTTGGAGTTTTTTAGCTTTCACTTCTTCTGTTCTCCATTTTTCCTGCAAGAATTTTCTTCCTACAGAATTATTACCCGATATCCCAAAAAAGGAAAGTCTCTGAAACAGCGGGCCTTATTTCCGATAAGCCGAGACGCTCAATTCCACAGACGTGCAGGAAACAGCCTGCAAATCATGGGAAAATTAAATATGGCGTTTACTGATCCGTTTGTATTGCCTGCCGGAACTATTCTCTTGCCGATGCGCGAATTGCCGGAGAATGTCCGCCGGGAAATTCAGGCTGAGGAAGACGATTTTGTCATCAGCCGGCCTGATTCACCCGCACAAGTAACGATTATTGACCGCAAGACGGCTGCGATTGTCCGACATTTTGAAAAGCCACAAACGATTGCCGAAGCCGTGGCCCGCTACAGCCGGGATAAGCACGAAGACCCCGAACAATTGCTGGAAGAAGCCTTTCCGATTCTGCAGTCGCTCATCGCCTCACAATTGCTGGTTGCTGCCGACTCGCAGGAAGCACGCGAGGCCAAACCCGCATTTTACGGCTGCCATGCGGCGTCCACCGATGCCGGTCTGCGGGAGGTGAAAGAGAGGCTTTTGAAGAAGGTGGGCTTATCGGGGCCACTGCTGGCTGGTCCAGCACTTTCTGCCCCCTTCAATTCTGTGAATTATGGCGCGGCGGGAATTGCTTACGCGCTGTATCGCATGGCTTGTGCCGGTGAAGATGCGGAACTGCTGGCCTTGGCCGATGCGTGGGCAGGCCGGGCCGTTCGCCAGATTTCAGATGAAGGCGCCTTCTACAACGAGGAAATTGGCATAACGAAGGAGACGATGGGAGAGACGTCACTGTATCACAGCCCGGCCGGAGTTTATGCAGTGCAGGCGCTGGTTGCGCAGGCGAGTGGAAATGCGCGGCTGCAACAGCTTGCAACATCCTCATTTATTGAGGCTTCGAGCAAAGACAACGAAAAGCTGGATGTGACGCTGGGCCGCGCAGGGACGATTCTAGGATCGGCGTTTTTGCTCAGCGCCGCTGAAGCTTCACTCAGCCCGGAGATGCAGACGATGGAACGCCTGCGTTCTTTTGGGCGCGAATCCGCAGCAAAGTTGTGGCAGACGATGGAAGGCTTTGGCGCAATTCGGGAATCGAAAGAGTTGAGCAATCTGGGCATAGCACACGGCTGGGCGGGGCTGCTGTATTCCATCCTGTGCTGGTCGGCGGTGAGCCATGATCCATTACCTGCAAAGATCGGAATACGCTTGCAGCAGCTTGGCGAATGCGCCGAGCCGGTGGGACGCGGTCTACGCTGGCCGCGGGACCTCACCCCCAGGGCCAACCAGCAGGGAGGCTACATGCCGGGATGGTGCCATGGCACTGCCGGATATGTTTTCCTGTGGACGTTAGCGCACAATATGCTCGAGGATCCAGGTTATCTTGCATTGGCAGAGGGCGCAGCGTGGAGCGCGTGGGAGACGGCCGGGCCAATCGGCAATCTCTGCTGCGGAATGGCGGGCCAGGCTTACGCGCTGCTGAATTTCTATCGGCATACAGGAGAGAATGTCTGGTTGTCGCGCGCGCGGGATGCGGCGCGTTATGCCGTGGTGGCGCAGGAAGAGAGTAGCAGCCAGCCTGGCTACGAACAGTTCGCATTCCGGACTGAGAGCTTGTACAAAGGCGAACTTGGGATAGCAGTGCTGGCTGCCGATCTGGAGCGCCCGGAGCAGTCTTGCATGCCGTTGTTTGAAATTGAAGGTGAGTAAATCATTTTTCGCCGGCAGAGAAGTTTGAGAACCAGTTTGGAACCTGCAGCAGACAGTGGTGCAAATGGGAACTGTATCAGGCGATAATAGGTTTAGCCATAGCGACTCTGACTAATATATATTGAGGATCTGATCCAAAGATGTTTCTTATCGGGACTCAGAGAGATTAAGATTTTGTAATGGTTGAAAGCTGAGGATTATACAGTTACAAAATCGACACACTACAACCATCTCAAGGACATTTCACAACCGCGAGCTACTGGTCTTTCAAATGGTTAGCCATATTTCTGATTGACGACCTCCTGATGTTGCGCCAGGCGTTCGAGGGGTCAAACTGAGATTAAGGCAGCTCGCGGTCCCCTGAAACAAGCAGCTAGACCATGGTGGTAAGACGAGCCAAGAAGTACTTCTTGTTTGGAAGAGTTATAACCATGAAACTACAGGTGAAAGATCAGAGGATCGGAGCGCCACTGGCTGATTACCGCTACGCCTTGACACGAAACCGGGCTATGTTAAACTCTCACATCAAGTTAACTTGTTTTTTCCTCCGTCATCCACAACTTGGATACAAGTAGCTCCTAGAAATGAAGCTAGGTCGTAGCACCGTGCCGAAACTTGTTCTAACCATCCTTTTGCTTGAATTGATGGCAGGCCTCATCTGGGGCGGCGTCTGGGCGTTGTCCAGCATCTGGCGCAAAACGGTCCAAATCGAACCCTTCACTGACAACACCGATGGCTCCCTTGCGAAGTTTCTGCAACAGTCGGTCGAGATGACATTGCGGGCGGCACAGCAGATCAACCGCCAGGCGGACCTGTCAGCTATCTCGCCGGCAAGCTCGTTTGAAATCCCGTTCCTCAAGCCGGAAAGCTCTACTCTGAAAAAGATCCAGGAGCTTGATATCAAGGTCAGAGACGTTTCCCTGAATACATTTCTTAAGACGATGGAACTATTCCGGCATCCTACCTACGTGGTTACAGCGAATACGCTGTCAGACAAACTCAGCCTGGCGGCTGCCATGGAACTGACGGGCGGCTCCGATGCTTCCACGTCAATCGTGGTATCTGTTCCCAGGACAGCGGACCTGGAAGCCGACAAGCTCAAACTGGCAAACGAAGTTGGATACAGACTGCTTTATGAGATTGCACAGCGGTTCAAAGACAAGGACACCGTGGCCAGCGCAGGTAGCTGGAGAAGTCTTGAAGTGTACACTGAGGGATTGAAAGCGCTTCAAGATTATCGCAACGCAACGCGCTTTGGTGACTCGATCGGCAACAAGCCTCCTCAAGATTATCTGGATGTGGCGATCGCCAAGTTTGAAGACGTGGATCGCATCGATCCCAGCTTCGATTATGGCACCTACTATTTAGCCATCAGTTATTTTGAGGGTCGCAACAAAGAGAAGCAGGCAATTGAATTCTTGAAACGCCTACTGGCAAAAGACCCCGCGCCGTCCATGATGTTAGAAGCACGCTTCTACCTCGGATATTCCTATTTCCGCACGTATGATACTGCTGGCTATGAGGCTGCGGTAAAAGTCTATGACAAACTTGTGAAGGACTTGGAGCAGGCGCTAGAAACAGGGGAGAATGCAGAGGAACGAGTGAAGCTCATCGGGCTTCTGGCGGAAAGCTATGCTCAACTGGCAACGACGCATGCGCACATGGTTGCTCCTGATCCACCTGGAAGCGACACCCCCGAGGGCAAAGCTAAAGAGTTACAACAAAAAGAGGAGCATCACCGGGAGTTCGTTAACAAAAGCCGAAAGACAGAAGATATTCTGTCCATGCATGGCAAGGATCTTACGCAAGAACTGCGCAATGATATTGCCTGGCGACGAGAGAATGCCAGGGGAATAGCTGCATCCCGCCTGGCTTTTTTTGAACGGGCGAACACTGACGAATACACTCGACATAAGAATGAAGCGCTTGATCAGTATAAGAAAGCATTGTCCTACTCGCCCCGGAATTTCAGTATTCTGGAAAATCTCGGGTCTACGTTGGGAGACCCTAAATATCACGATCATAGTTTCAAACAAGCCGAGAGATTCTTCCTGGAAGCTATCCAGTTGAAGCCAAACGATGATTACGCGTACTCCGAACTGGCCCGTCTGTATCTTGCATGGGAGCATGAATCCGGTAACTCAACCGAGCGGACCAAATATCATCAGTTGGCGATCGATGCGTTCGCGAAGGCTGCGAAGCTAGAGGATACGGAGCGCCCATATTCCAGAAATAAGCTTGTCGAGATGAGCAGTAATGGTGACCAGCAGGCCGAGAAAGCGCTGAAGAGAGCTAGAATCCGGTGACAAAGAGGCAGGAGAAGGCAGGGAGACGAAAGCAGATGGCCAAGCACGATAAGGAAGTGCGCATGATGGGGCGTGACTGGTTGAATCTGTCGTCCCGACAGCGGTCGTTGTGGGTGGAAAGGGCGGTCCGCTATTGGCGGGGCCGGGGCTTTCCTTACGTCGAGCTTTCCCACGATGAAGCGGAGCGCGAAATCCTTTCCCTGCTGCGTTGCGTTCCGCAAAAGATGTTCACCAGAGACTCGCTACGGGTCTCGACCGTGGGCTTGCGCTTGGCCAACTACTACCATCCGCAGATGTGGCATGTCCCGGTACATGACTACAAAGCGCCCTTCGAAAGTTTTCAAGACGACGCGTGCTTGCGCGAGTGTATCCGGAATTCATTCAGGTCCTTCCCCGATAGCAACTCAGTGAACGCCCGATGCCTGCGCGCCACACTCAAGAGTTATCGGCGTACTACGAGGGTGTCAAATTTCCGCCCGACGGTTGCTCGCGCTCTGTGTGACAGATATTCGGACGCAGGCGGCAAGGTGCTGGATTTTTCCGCAGGATACGGAGGAAGGCTGCTGGGCTGCGTTTCTTTGCCGCGCAACTATATCGGTATTGATCCCTGTACAGCGCAGGTAACCGGGCTACGCGCCATGGCGAAACTCCTCAAGCACAAGCTACCGGGTACCGCCACTATCATCCAGGGCTGCGCCGAGGATGAAATGCTCAATTTTCATCGCAATAGCTTTGACTTCGTCGTCTCCAGCCCGCCTTTTTTTAACCACGAGCGCTACGCCGAAGAGCCAACGCAAAGCTATATCCGGTATCCCTCGTATGAGCAGTGGCGAAAACACTTTCTTGAAGCGGTGCTGCGCGAGTGTCATCGTGTACTGAAACCTGGGCGGATTCTCGCCCTTAGCGCAACCAATCCGCCCGGAATTCCCGTGATGGCGGACATTCTGGAAATGCATAAGCCATGGTTCCGATTGCAGCGTGTCATAAAGATGCCGATCTATCGTCTTCCGTTCCAATGTAACCGGGCTGCCCGTGCATTCAAGAGCGCGTCCATCCTAATCCTGGCAAAGAGCTAGCATATCCGTGCATCGTTATGCGCCTGTCATTATCGGTCGCCTTTCAGGAGATAGTATGCCTGATTTTGTCATTCGAGCAAACTCGGGGATAGTAGCGTCAGGATGTGAACAGAATCAGATCAAGGTCGGCGCTGCGAACTCCGTGTATAAATCTGACCCGTTGAAGGTTGCCGTACTGGGCAGGTTGTGGAACCGCGCAGCTTTCCTTCCCAAACTAACCGCCAAGAACATGCACGATGCGGAGATCGTTGCTCACGCGTACCAAACAAAAGGGTGGAGAGTATTTGCCCAGACTGAGGGCGTGACCATTCTACTTCTCGATTGCACGCGACGCTCTCTCTATCTGTTTCGTGATTGGGCAGGATACAACACCTTCTATTACGCCGATAACAGCAACCATTTTGCCGCTGCGAATCTGAAGAAATTGATGGGTCGTGCGAAATCCGAACCAAAGGAACTTGGAGCCGGATGGTGTCTGAAATTCACTCCGGAACGCGGTGTTAAGCTGAAACAGTTTCGAGCCATTCCGGTCCGGAAATCGGCGGCAAGTTTTGCCACGGCCTGCAAGAAAGTGCGCGCACTCATGGATGAAGCAATCGAGCAGCGCAGGGTTTCGGGAAAAAGTGGACTTTTGTTGAGTGGAGGCGTCGATAGCACCATCTTGGCGTACCTGCTGAAGACTCACAATGTCCCATTTGAGGCCTATACAGTTTCGCTGCGCAAACCAATGTTGCCTGTGAAAGGCGATGGCTTTGATCTGTACGCAGCACGGCGAGCGGCCCAGGCACTGAACATTCCTTTGAATGAAGTGCTGCTGAACGAAGACAGACTGCCGGCGGAAATTGAGGATGCGATCTTTGATTCAGAGACATCTCGAATTACCCTAGTGGATGAGATGTGGGGGATGCAATTCCTTGCCCGGAGGCTTGCCCGCGAAAAACTGGCGGTTGCTTATTCTGGGGAAGGAGCGGACGCCATCTTTGGAGGGTTCTTATTTTTCCTACGCTTTGTGAATCCGAAGGATCTCCCCAGCCACTCGCGGAGGGCGGTGGAGAAGCTTCCTGTCGGTCTCTCAGTTGCACAGAAGGTGTTTCATGCCGCGGCCGGAATCGATGTGATCTTCCCCTATTGCTACATGCCCCTGGTAACGTATGCGCTTAGCTTGCCGATTGACTATCGAATTGACAAGGCGCGTCTTATGAAGACTGTCCTGCGTACAGCCTTTCAGGGCGAAATTCCAAACGAGTTTCTTTATCGAGAGAAGGGAATTACCCGCGATACAACGCACATGCGCTATGCGCTGGAAAAATATTTTGGCACTAGTCGATACCGGTATATCTCGCTTTACAAAAAACTCTTTCGCGGTTAGCGCAGCAATTTCGCAGCCGAGAGCTTCACCATCACGCGTCCATAGAGCGCCTTCTGGTAGGTATAATTCGCGGCAATAAAAGCGTCCGCGGCAGCTTTCAAATCTTCATAGATGGGGATCTTATCTTCAAAAGGCGCTTGATTCAAGTATGCAATGTGTACGGCATGCATCCTGCTCTCTTTGCTTTTCATATTTTCCTCAAGCCGGAGCTGCTCTTGTTCAGAGAGTGGTTGATTACTTCGTTTAACCATCAACTTAGATGGTAGCACTGAGGGAGGGAGCATCAAAGCCCGTTCATGTCTGTTTTTCGATGGAATTTCGGCTGTTGGCTCCCAATTGACGCCCCCCTGATGTTGCATCAGACGGTCTGAGGAGAAGAGTAAGGAACCCATTGTCTTCGTGGAAATGATTGCGACCAGAATCGACCAGAAAAAATTGCGGATTTTACCGATTAGTCCATTCTGAGCAGTTCCCCAAAATCAGAATAAAGGTTGCTGTTTATCGATTTTCTTGGGTTTTCCTTTCACCATTTTTTGAGGTGGAGGATTGCCATAAAGCAGAGGAAAAGCTCTGAACCTGCCGGCGAGAACACCGGCGCGCGGAAATGCATGTTGAACGCCGCATAAGTATTGGTTCAAACATTAAAAGCAAGCTAATTTACGGCATGTCGATGCGGGTGGACTCGAAGGATTCAGCGACCGCAAAATCGACACGATCTCTTCTCCGTTGTCATTTCATCTGCTCACACCAAATTTATATGGCGTGACGCCCGACTTCAGTTGAGAACAACAGCCTTCAATGAGCAGCCTGTAACAGATTCAATGTCAATCATTTAGGAACTTCAGAATTCAATAGGTTTCAAGAAGGTTTGGATTGTGGTTCGGACCAGGGGGGCGGAGGGCAGATTTTCTGCCGTCCTTTTTCTGTTTTCCTGAGTTCATGCTCAGTTGAAGATCAGATTCACGCTGATCGACTGCTGGCCGTTGGGGCCGGTGGCGACCGCCGTCACTGACACGCCGGCATTCGACAGAGAAGCCGAGGTCGACACGTCCAACTCGTACACCCCTGGAGTGTTCGTCGCGAAAACGGAGGCGTCAACCAGGTTGTCATTCGTGGACGCTGTGAAGGTAAGCGGAGGAATCCCGCCGTTTGGATTACTTACGGTAATGAAAAAAGTCGCAGGTTCGCCACCATTAAGGGTGACAAGTGTTGGCCTGGCGGCCAGGAAGAACCCGGCTGTGGGATTCCCGGGTGCAACCTCAAGCAGCGCCGTGACCAGATTGGCGCCGCTCGCGTCCACGCCGTTGATGGTCACGCTGTAAACTCCGGCCGGCGTCCCATCACCGGTAGAGATCGTCATCGTGGAGAATGATCCGGTCGTGATTGTGGCTGGGTTGAAGGCAGTCGTTGTTGCCGGGGGAAGATTGCCGGCGCTCAGGCTTATCGGCCCAGAGGACCCAAAAAGCTGCTTTGCATCAATCTGTCCGGTGACCGTACCGCCGGCGTTGACGATCACATCGCCCACGGATTGCGTCAACCGAAAATCAGTCGGGAAAATATCAAATGTGAAGAATGTGCTGAGCGTTCCCGAACTGTCCGTACCCACCAAGGACAATAGAAATCCTTCTGTGATGAACTGCGGGCCGGCCGTGAGTGTGAGCGTCGATGTCTGTGACGGTCCGATGGAAGCAGGGTTAAAAACGGCCGTGGCACCTGGCGGCAGCCCCAGCACTTTCAGGTTGACCGGTCCGGTGGCGTTCCGGGTAAAAGTCGCGCTGACGGTATAGTCCGCTGAGGCGCCCGGTTTCACAATTTGGAGGTTGGGTGTAACCGACAAGCCAAAGTCTACACCCGGCGTGACTGTGAGGTTCACTGTGGCCGACCGTGAGCCGCTCGGATCGCTAGCGGTGATGGTGAGCTGAGCGTTGCCTTGTGGCGTTGTCGCAGTGGTAAAGATGTTGAGGTCGCGCGATCCGTTTACGTCAAAGCCTGGAGAGAAGGCAGCATTCACCCCCGCGGGCAACCCGCTTACGCTCAGATTTACAAATCCGATCATGGCTGGCGGAGCTACCGTGACCGTATACCGCGCGCCATTTCCGTTGCCTGCCGTCTGCGAGCCCGGAGTCACCGTCATAGTGAAATCAATTCCGCCGGTTTGTGGCGGACTAAAAGCTCCTCCACAGCCCGTTACGGCAAGTACCACGGCCAGAACTGCTACTGCCCCGACCTTGTGCGCCCCGTTCTTCACGCGTTTCGCGGCGTTCATGCTTGCGGTACACATTGGTTTCTCCAGGTTGTTGCTGACCCGTTGATTAGACTCGCCGCGCGCCTGGAACTCTGTATTGAATTGCTAAATCTTGTTGAGGGAGATCGCAGTTTCGTAAAGAGACTGGTCACGGCAATCGCATGAAAGATTTTTCAATCTGATTGCGGCTCCATTTCAGGGCCAATGTTGGCTTTTGCCCAAACTCAGAACCAAGGCAAATGCTCACCACTAAGGCCACGAAGGAGCACAAAGGAAAACCACAAACCTTAACCACAGAGGACACGGAGACACACAGAGGACGGCACAATCATCTCTCGACTGTTTGGAGAGGATGGTCATGGAATTTT